>Ga0116202_10000429_pt1 | contig 23254 bp, 26 predicted proteins | sample LakKivw325mmetaG_FD_94479 | JGI IMG/M metagenome (GOLD analysis project Ga0116202, IMG submission 94479) | Anoxic lake water microbial communities from Lake Kivu, Rwanda to study Microbial Dark Matter (Phase II) - Lake Kivu water 325m metaG | ecosystem: Environmental > Aquatic > Freshwater >... | reverse complement strand
GGCTATAAAGGCTGTTGAAAAAAAATGTTCGAATAACTTCCCTCGAGGATTCGAATCAATCCTCTGTTTTCTTTCCTCCAGAATCACATTCCGTTCAGAATAAAATTCTCGGAAAACAGGGTTTTGCATCCGGTCAGCTTCTATTCTTGCCCAGATTTCAATCCTGTTCGAGGGAAGGCTGACATGATAGGTGGTTAGATCATGCCCGGTGGATGCATTCACATCGACGGCGCCATTTTCGGTATAAATTCTATCTATTTCGTTTTCAACCATCCACTTTTTGTGATCCCTGGTTAGCTCTTCCATTCGTTTCGTCAGAAGCGTTATCAGCTTTCTATCTGCTTTTTCCTCCTTCATCATTTCGAGATCGAGCAGGTTACCCGTCTCAGCGATTTTTCTGAGGACTTTTACCTCTTCTGAAAAATTTCTTGTTCCGACTGTCTTAGTTCCCTTGAAAAGCATATGCTCCAGAAGATGGGCGATTCCGGATTTCCCATTTTCCTCATCAACGGCGCCTACCCGGTGCCTGATGTAAAAAGAAACCGTGGGACTTATATGTCTCTCAAGCATAAGGATCCTCAGGCCGTTTTCAAGTGAAAATGACAGGACTTTTTTCTCAAGATCGTATGCTAAAGCGCTTGGTGGAGCAACAAACAAAAACAACACGAACGCGAAAACAATCAAAGAGAGTGTCTCTACTTTCTTATTGATAATGGTTGTGTATGATAAAAGTGAGAAAATACGATTCATTGATGATTAGTTGCTTTAAAAAAGGTATGTATCCGGAGGATGAGATAGATGATTCCAACAAGGCTGATCAAAATGATCAGGCTTGATGAGAAGAAATACATGATAAACTCCATAGGATTATTCAGGGTGTATGCGCCCATGAGGGTTTCAACGCCAAATATTAAAAAAAACAAAGATAAAATTCCAATAAATCCATTTTTCCCCCACCAAAAACACGAACCCATCTGATCCATCTGTATGGATGCCTTATTTAAAAATGACTTTAAAGGTACCGTCACCGGTCTGTTCAACATTTTCTGTTCTGCCATCAGGCCATATCATGGTTCCACGTCCATCAAGACGGTTATTCTTAAATTGCCCCGATAATTTTTTTCCGTCGGGAAAGGTTAAAATCCCCTGACCATTACGGTTATCGTCCAGGAATTGACCTTCATATCTTGAGCCGTCAGCGTACCAGTATGAACCATAACCGTTTCGCTGACCGTTTAAGAAATTCCCATCATATTTTTCACCTCCAGGAGAGGTAAAGGTTCCCTGTCCGTTGAACAGACTTTCTTTGAACTGTCCCGTATATGTTGTGCCGTCGGGATACGTATACGTGCCTTCGCCCTCCCGTTTGCCGCCTGTATGGTTTCCTTGATATTTTGAGCCGTCAATATGAACGTAGGTTCCAATACCGTCTGCACAATCTCCATCGATGCAATCAGCATACAGGGGGTTACAGGCGATAAGAATCACACATAACATCAGGCAAATGAACTTCATTGACACCATCCATCAATCATATAGTTTCATTTAAGCATTTCTCGTCAATAATTTCAACTCCTGATACATGGGAAACGTCAGTTTTTCCCACTGACATGGAAGGAGAGAATTGTTATGAAAAAGCGGTTCTCCCGAAATATCATAAGAAGATGCCGCAACGGAAGCTTCCCAAAGATCTGTTCCGGGTATGGGAGAGTATTCGGTTATCATCGGTCTTGCGCCACATGCCTTGACATATTCAATGCTTTCAATGACCTCTTCGGCTTCCTGTCCAGGCAGACCGCAGAGGAGATAAATGCCTATATCCCGGGATTGATACCCTGCACGCTTGAGATGCATTACGGCCTCTTTTAAATGTTCATTGGTGACCTTCCCGCCTGTAGCCATTTGAATTTTTATATTTGACGTCTCGAAACCAAAACGAATCGTTTTAAATCCCGCCTGAAACATCAGTTCGCTCAGCAGCTCCGAGATGTCACGCAGATGAAGACCGTTTGGGCAATGAAATTGACAAAGCAATTGCCGTCTAATGATTTCCTGCATCATTGGAATAGCCAATTCTTCCGGGTCAACAAGCAAGGCGTCGTCATAGAAAGAGAAGTTCGCTATACCTAAATGCTTGTTCCAATGGGATACCTCATCGACAACCCTGATGGGGTCCCTCCTGCTGAATCTCTCAGAGAGCAGGTGAGCGGCACAGTAGGCACACCGGAAAGGGCAACCCTGTGACGTAAGGACAGGAACCTGATCTGTAAAAGGAAGCAGGTCGAAGGCAGGGAAGGGGTATGAATCGAGATTGTAAGGATCGGGAATATCGGACAACTCATGCCCGAGAAATGATTTCAGTATCGCAGACATTATTTTTTCATCTTTACCGGCTATTGTAACATCTGCACCCGACAATCCGGCGTGCTCTGTACACAGGGTGACGTAATTTCCCCCGAGAACAACGGGGATATCCGGAAATACAAGCTTGACGAGACGAATCGTCTCAAATACACCCGGGTACCAGTACGTCATCATGGATGTTATGAAAACCAGATCGGGTTTCTGATGCTTCTCAAGGTCGTCCATAAAAATTCGCGGCGTAATTCCGTAACGCTTATAATGTCGTGGGATGTCTTTCAGGGGATAGGGTTTGGGAATGATTTGCGATGGAAACTTGCCACGGCCGGAATATCGTTTCCCGGGCATTACGATGTGAGGATCATCGTACAATTCCGGGTAGGCGGGATCCAGGCAGTCCAGAAGACGAACGTCGTATCCATTTATCCGAAGTATACTGGCAATATAGAGAAGCCCTATTGGTTTTATCCAGAAGTCATAGGCGGCAAAATCGTATATCCATGGATTGATCAGAAGAATGTTTCTTTTCATAAAAGCTCTTTTATCACAACAACTTGCCATCTACAATGATTATATGCATTTAAAAAATCAAGCGCTCCTGTCATGAGAAAAGACTTGAAGGAGGACATGTTTACTGCTAACATGCCACCCGTTTCTGTCAGTCCCTCACAGGCGGGAATTCAGGAAGTCTCTGATAATCAGGAATTTCTGATTTTTGAGTAAACACAAGATTGTTGATATGATAAAAATTTTCAAAGGTCTCAGACAGTAAGGACGGAAAATGCGCGCTGTTGTTCAGAGAGTGGACAGTGCCAAAGTCAGTGTGGATGAACGCATCGTATCCGTAATAGGAAGAGGCATACTGACCTTTTTGGGTATAGCGAAAGGAGATGAAAAAAAGGACGCCGATTATCTCCTCGAGAAAGTGATGAATCTCAGGATCTTCGAAGACAAAGAAGGAAAAATGAACCTGTCTCTGCTTGATGTTTCCGGAGAGATGCTTGTTGTTTCACAGTTTACACTGTTGGGTGATTGCCGAAAGGGGAGGAGGCCTTCCTTTGTACGTGCCGAAGATCCGAGTGAAGCCAGGATTCTATATGAATACTTTCTCTTTCAGGGAAGGGAAAAAATGCAGCGCGTTTATGGAGGTGAATTTCAGGCCATGATGAAGATTGACATGGTCAACGACGGTCCCGTGACGATGCTTCTTGATAGCAGAAAGATATTTTGATGGTTGAAACGGCCACACGTCAAATCAGAATCGACAAGGACGGTGTCTGGTATTACGGAGACGAAGAGATATTCAGAAAAGAAATAGTCCTTTTCTTCTACCAAAACCTGACGCGGGATCAAGCGGGAAGGTACCTGATTGAACTGAATGATGAAAGATGTTACATCGAAGTAGACGACACCCCTTATATCGTCAAATCCGTATATCGAAAACGGTTGGAAACTGACAACAGGGATATGATTTGCCTCAGCCTGTCCGACGGAACCGTTGAGCAGCTGGATCCCGGCACTCTCTGTGTTGGGAAAGATAATGTCCTTTATTGTATCATCAAAAAAGGTTCATTCAAGGCGCGATTTTCAAGAGCGGCTTATTATCAGATTGCCGATTATATTGAACACGACAAAAAAAATGACGCATATTCTATTTCCCTGAACGGACAATCCTTCTATATCAAATAAGAGCTTTGTGAATTGTAGCTCCCAATTTTAGAAGCTTATCATTTGGTGTCAGCTTACAAAAAAATGAAATGGAGGTATACGATGTTGGAAGATCATATTAAAGAGGCATTGACGTTTGACGACCTGCTGCTTGTTCCGCTTGAATCAAGTATTCTTCCAAGGGATGTGGACACCTCAACACTTCTAACGAATAATATTACACTGAGTATTCCGATCGTCAGTGCCGCTATGGATACTGTAACGGAATCCGGAACAGCGATATGTCTTGCCCAAGAAGGGGGTATCGGGATTGTTCACCGCAACATGAGCATTGAAAAACAGGTCATTGAAGTAGACAAGGTGAAAAAGTCGGAAAGCGGCATGATTGTTGATCCTATTACAATAAATCCCGAGCAGAAGGTATATGAGGCGCTTGAGCTGATGACGAAGTACAGAATATCAGGCGTTCCGGTTGTCAAAAAGCGCAGATTGGTCGGTATTCTTACAAACCGGGACCTTCGTTTTGAATCGAATCTTGATCAGCCCGTTTCCAACGTGATGACCAAAGAGAAACTAGTCACCGTTTCTTCAAATATCACCCTGGAGGAATCAAAAAAGCTGTTGCACAAGCACAGAATTGAAAAGCTTCTGGTTGTGGATGATGCCTATAACCTGAAAGGGATGATTACAATAAAAGACATTGAGAAGATTAGAAAATATCCGAATGCGAGCAAGGATTCGCTCGGCCGCTTGAGGGTGGGTGCAGCCGTGGGTATTCTGGATAGAGAAGCAAGGGTAGACGCTATGATTGCTGCGGGCGTTGATATTATTGCCATCGACACATCTCATGGTCACACGGCGACCGTGATGGACGCCGTAAGAGATATAAAGAGAAATTTTCCGACATGCGAGTTGATGGCAGGTAATGTGGCAACGGCAGAGGGAGCAAAAGCATTGATTGATGCAGGTGTAGATGCCATTAAAGTGGGTGTCGGACCTGGGTCGATATGCACGACAAGGATCATAGCCGGTGTCGGCGTGCCTCAGATGAGCGCCATTAGAGATGCTGCCAAAGTGGCGAAGAAATGCGGGATTCCTATTATCGCGGATGGAGGCATAAAGTATTCGGGTGATGTTGTGAAAGCGATTGCTGCGGGTGCCAACACCGTTATGATCGGAAGCCTTTTTGCGGGGACGGAAGAGAGTCCCGGAGAAACAATTTTATTTCAGGGCAGAAGCTATAAAGTATACCGTGGAATGGGATCACTTGAAGCGATGAAAATGGGCAGCATGGACAGATATTATCATGATGAAGGGGAAACAAGCTCGAAAATGGTTCCGGAAGGAATTGAGGGGAGGGTGCCTTTCAGAGGCTCCCTGTCTGCAAGCGTCCATCAGCTTGTAGGTGGATTGAGGGCCGGAATGGGATATGTGGGTTGCAGAACAGTTAAGGAATTACAGGAAAAGTCAAGATTTGTACGTATCACCTCTGCCGGACTTCGAGAGAGTCATGTCCACGACGTCATCATCACAAAGGAAGCGCCAAACTACTGGCTGGATTAATAAATGGAAAAAGAAAATTTTGTACATCTTCATGTCCATACACACTACAGCCTTCTGGATGGGACCATCAGGCTTGATCCATTATTCCGGAAGGCAAAAGAATTTAAAATGCATGCTGTTGCCATGACTGATCATGGCAACATTTTCGGAGCTATAGATTTTTATCAGCACGCGCAGAGATATGGAATCAAGCCAATTATCGGCTGTGAACTATATGTTGCGCCCAGGAGCCGTTTTGACAAGAATGGGCATGGAAGCGGAGAGAGCTCTCATCATTTATTGGTTCTTGTCAAGGATATAAAAGGTTATCATAACCTCATGAAACTGACAACTAAAGGATACCTCGAGGGATTTTACTATCGACCACGGATAGACAAAGAGATACTGGCTGAATATCATGACGGCTTAATAGGAATGAGTGCCTGCCTCCATGGAGAGATTTCCGATCTGATTCTAAAAGGAAATATAGACGCGGCAAAAAGAGTTGCCGATGAGTATCGAAATATTTTCGGAGACGGTAACTTTTATCTCGAAATGATGGAAAATGGACTGCCCGAACAAAAAATTGCGAATGAAGGTATCATGAAGATCAGTAAAGAGCTTTCCATCCCTCTTGCAGCGACAAACGATTGCCATTACATTGAACAAGAGGAAGCAGAAGCACATGAAGTTCTTCTGTGTATTCAGACAGGAAAAACCCTGGAAGACACTGACAGGATGCGGTTCAGAACGGATCAATTCTTTTTAAAATCCCCGGAATTCATGAAGCAATCGTTTAAGTATTCTCCGGAATCCATTAATAATACGCTTGTTATTGCAGATAAATGTAATTTATCGCTTGATTTTGGTCAGCTGTCCCTTCCACACTTCGAGATTGGTACAGAGGAAACACTGGACGAGCATTTGGGTGATTTGGCAAGAAAAGGACTCGGGAAGTTGTTGCCCGTTATTTTAAAGGGAAGAGAGGATAGACAGCTGATAGAGAAGTACATGAGGCGCCTCGAAGAAGAACTTGAAATGATCAGGTCCATGGGATTTGCAGGGTACTTTCTCATTGTATCCGATTTTGTAAATTATGCGAAGCGAAGAAATATTCCGGTAGGTCCTGGAAGGGGTTCAGCGGCGGGCAGTCTTGTGGCCTATGCCATAGGAATTACGAACATTGATCCCATACGCTATGGACTTTTCTTTGAAAGGTTTCTTAATCCCGATCGGGTAAGTATGCCTGACATCGACATTGATTTTTGTCAGGATGGTCGGGATGATATTATTCGATACGTCACGGAAAAATACGGCAGCGATCGGGTTGCTCAGATTATCACGTTTGGAAAAATGCAGGCGAAGGCGGTTGTCAGGAATGTAGGACGGGCGATGAATATTCCTTACGGAGAGGTGGATGCAATTGCCAAAATGATTCCAAATTTGTTGAATATTTCTCTTGAAACGGCCATTCAAATGGAGCCCCGCCTTCGCGAAGAGGAGAAAAAAAGTGAAAAAATAAGGAAACTGCTGACATATTCGCGATCGCTCGAGGGACTGAATCGTCATGCCTCCACTCATGCTGCAGGTGTCGTGATTTCCGATCTGCCCCTTGTTGAGCGTGTACCATTATGTAAAAGCCCGAAGGATGAAGTGGTTACACAGTTTTCTATGAATGATCTCCAGGCAGTCGGTTTAACGAAATTTGATTTTCTCGGCTTGAAAACGCTCACTGTTATCAAGAATGCCCTTGGTTTCATAAGGGAGGGGAGGGGGCTTGAAATCGATATTAACGATATCCCTCTTAATGATACGAAAACTTATCAGTTGCTCATGAGAGGGGACACTGACGGGGTCTTTCAGCTGGAAAGCAGTGGTATGAAGGATATCCTTGTAAATATGAAACCTGATTGTATTGAGGATATTATTGCCCTGATCGCTCTTTACCGGCCAGGGCCGATGAACATGGTTCCGGAGTTTATTTCGCGTAAGCAGGGAAAGACGAAGATCGTTTATGAAGTATCCGAACTGGAAGAAATACTGAGGGAAACATATGGTGTGATCGTTTATCAGGAACAGGTCATGCAGATTGCCGGCGCCATAGGAAACTATACGATGGCTGAAGCGGATATACTCAGAAAAGTCATGAGCAAGAAAAAAATCTCGGAAATGGAAAAAGAAAAACCGAGATTTTTGAATGGTGCGGAAAAGAAAAATATACCCGAAAAAAAGGCCCGAATAATCTGGGAACAAATGGAAACATTTGCAGAGTATGGGTTTAATAAATCACACAGCACCGCTTACGCAATGATTTCTTATCAAACCGCCTATTTGAAGGCAAATTTTCCCGTTGAATTCATGGCGGCCCTCCTTACGAGCGAGAAAGATAACAGGGACAAGATCATCAAATATATCGGCAGTTGCAAGGAAATAGGAATCAGTGTCCTGCCTCCCGATATTAATGAGTCCATGCGGGATTTCAGCGTGGCAGGGGAGAATATCCGGTTTGGATTGGCCGCTGTAAAGAACGTGGGTGTCGGCGCCATCGATTCGATTATAGCCGCGCGAGAAGAAAGAGGTAATTTTCATTCATTTTACGATTTTTGTGACCGGACAGACCTTCGAAAGATCAACAAGCGGATGATTGAAAGCCTGATAAAATGCGGCGCATTCGATTCAACGGGTTATAACAGGCGTCAATTGATGGAAAGCTATGAAGGGGTTATGGACCTGGCGCAAAGGCGTTTTAAGGAGAGATCAAGCGGGCAATCGAGCTTTTTTGATACATTTACAGACACACAGGACATGAATCAGAAACGTACCGGACAATATGAAATTCCTGATCTTGCAGAGTGGGATCACAGAGAGTTGCTTGCTTATGAAAAGGAAACGCTTGGTTTTTATATTACGGGTCACCCCCTGTTGAGATTTGCTGAGAAATTATCATCCGTTGCAAATTCAGATTCATCTACGATCAATGAAAAGAAAGACCGGGAAAATATAGCTTTTGGAGGCGTCGTCAGTGCGATCCGGGAAGTTAATACCAGGAAGAAAGAGGTCATGTCCTATGTAACCATTGAAGATCTTAAGGGATCTATTACGGCTATTTTTTTTCCGGACATCTACAGAAAAGCATTCGGTCTTCTTCACGGTGATGATCCTGTTCTTGTAAAAGGTGTAATAGATGCCGGTGAGGAAGGTGTCAAAGTGATTGCATCTGAAGTGAGTGCGCTGGGAGAGGAAATGGAGAAACCAAATAATCAAGCCGTGCGTTTCAGGATTGATATAAACAAATCGTCGTCGGAAGATATTGAGAAACTTTATCATCTCCTCAGTCAACACAGGGGCAAGTGTGATGGGTATATCCACATCATGGATGATCAAAGTGAAGTCGTTATATATCTCGGTAATGATTGTAGAATCGAATTATCAAATCAACTGCAAGAGGCCGCGGATAGTATTCTCGGTTATCATTCAACGCAATTTTTCTGAAAAATAGAAGACATGCTGTAATGAAATATCAGGAGAGAACTTATAGAAGCAAAATATGTAATAAAGAACTTAAAGCATTCCATGTAAGTGTTCGTGAAACCGATCTATTTATACTTGCTGATCACTTGTTGTCAGATCTCGTTTCTCAATCAGTATACAAATACCGTGGATATATTGAATCATACATTAAGTATCATCCCCATTTTCTGACCTCTCTGGTTCCTCTTGAACAGGATAATTTCGCCCCGGATATAGTGAAAGTCATGTTGAAAGCAGGAGAAATTGCCAATGTAGGTCCAATGGCGGCTGTAGCGGGCGCCATAGCTGAGTACGTTGGTCAGGATATACTTCTTCACGGATGCCGAAATGTAGTGGTTGAAAACGGTGGCGACATTTTTTTAAAAACTGAGCAGGAAGTAACGGTACGCGTTTATGCAGGAGAATCACCATTGAGCTATAAAGTGAGAATTCTTATTAAGCCTGAGCAGATGCCGTTGGGGGTGTGTACCTCATCGGGTACCGTAGGTCATTCGCTGAGCTTTGGAAGTGCGGATGCGGTTTGTGTTTTATCGCATTCGGTTTCAGTTGCGGATGCTGCAGCTACGGCAATAGGCAATCTCGTAAGAAATAAAAATGACATAAAGAAAGCTCTTGCGTGGGGTTTCGAGATAAAAGAGGTATCAGGAATTTTAATTATCTCAGGTGATCAGCTGGGCATTCAAGGCAATATTGAACTCGCCTGAGATCATGATAGAAAATGAGGGAATGGGAATCATTCTTTAGAGGAGTAATTATCTGAATACCAATGTGATAGTTTACATAAGATATCTTATACGACACGTGATTGAAGTTCAAAAGTAAAACCATTAACACAAATCATAGACCTTCTTCAGATAATTTCTTGATAAGTTGTGCCTGCCTTTCATTTAATTTTTTAGGGATCTCTACTGTGATTTTTACAAACTGATCCCCTTTCGAAATGCTTTTGAGACCCGATACACCATAACCTTTCATTCGGATTTTCGTATTGTTTTGAGTTCCCGGAGGAACTTTGATTCTTTTTGTAGCGCCATCGAGAGTTGGAATTTCGATGGTAATACCAAGGACGGCCTGAGTAAAGTTGATGGTCTTTTCGATATAGAGATCGTTTCCGTCTCTTGCAAAGATGGGATGCGGAAGAATAGAGATATTAAGATATAAATCGCCCGGAGGTCCACCATCCAACCCTGAGGCGCCCTTTCCGGTAAGACGTAATTTTTTACCTGCGTTGATACCGGGAGGAATCTTAATGTTGATTTCTTCGACACGATCTTCTTTTTGAAGGGCCAATTTTTTATCAACACCGAATACGGATTCTTCGAGCGTTATGGAAAGATTATACTGGAGATCCTGACCCTTTTGAAGTGTATGAGAAAAGCGTTGACTGCCTCCACCAAAGATATCGGAAAAAGGATCTCCTCCGGAATAGTTGAACCCCCCTCCCCCGGTCGTTCTAAATGTTCTTGTTCCACCTCGTTTGAAACCACCAAAACCAAAACTTCTTAAGATATCGTCGAGATCGAAATCTTTGAAGATGTCCTCCTGGGAATATCGTTGTCTGAACTGGTCGGCTGATCCAAACATATCGTAATTCTTGCGTTTTTCAGAATCACTGAGAACAGCGTATGCTTCACTGATCTTTTTAAAGTTTTCTTCTGATGATTTATTGTTCGGATTTTTGTCAGGGTGCCATTTCAAAGCGAGTTTCCGGTACGCTTTTTTTATATCGTCTGCGCTTGAATTTTTATCGACTCCCAGTATTTTATAATAATCTTCAGACATTATTTTTATCTATCTCCCCGCCTTGATATAGTGGTAAAATAACAAATCCTGCTTATTTGTCAAGTTTCCCACCTTGATACCACCAAAAATCGTTATTGTTTACAGGATCATAAATCCTGTATTCGTCATTGGATAGTATGATGGGTGAAAGAATCAATTCATCATTTTCATGAATCAGGCGGTCGAAAGTCATGACAAATCCGACGAAAAATCCATGCTTTTTAATAGCTTGAATGCTGTATTCCGAGCAAGTGGGAAACATCTGGCAACGATCACCATCAACAGCAGATACAGATTGATAAATCGTCCTGATAACATGAAGCATCGAAGCCTTCCGTGAAGAATGATTTGAATGATTGTCTGGAGAGTATGGAGATTTTAAAGTTTCAGATCGGTTATAATTCCAGGGTATGAAGGTGTCATCATCAGCAACACAATAGCGAGCGGGAAAAATAAAAGAAACGATAATAACAATGAATAATAATGAATAATAACGGTAATATGTAAAATTATTATAAAGCATAACATGAAGAATAAATGAAAGCAGCAATCTACAGCAAGTAACCTGTCAATCCCCGAAGAAATAACGGGGTACTTAGAATTTGATTCTGAAAAAGCTTCATTTTATTGGCCTGTTAAAGGATTATCAAACCACGAATTTAGAAACTTCATTTTGCTTTCGCAGATCTTTCTCTTCCAGCAGGAATAATAAATCATATCGGGATTTCCATCAGTTGTCAAATAAGCGATATGGGGCTTTTTTTCATAGATAAAGTGAACGTAAGTGACGAAGCTCTCCGCAAAATCTTCCCACAAATTAACTGCTGCGTGAATGCTTGGAAAGTTGGAATAAGAATAAAGGGTTTTATAAAGATCCGGGGCCTCATCAAGACTCAGAAGAGAATGGTCAAAAGCATAAGGCTTAATGAATCGTCGCTGAGGAATTTTATCGTCGAAAAGGCTGATTGCCTGATTTCCTGACATTATCCAGGATAACTTTGTAAAAGGATACGCGTCAGATACTCTTGCAGAGTTGCTCCATGAAGGATGTACGCCACTGACCATGCCGAGGGCGTGACCGATTTCATGGAGCAAAATATAGGTGATGGCGTTTACAACTGTGTCGTTGGCGGGAGATTCAATAGCCACACGAAGATTGACTTTGCCGCCATCAGAATGCTTGAAAACGCTTTTTTCCTTCCACGTCGCCCACTCATTTGCCGTTCTTTTAAGTAGAATGTCCCTGTCAAGTACGATAACAGCATAATACTCCCTGCCCTCTTCATTGAGAACAGCCTCGGCATATCCTGAACCTCCAAGGTCCCTGACGATGAAGATGCCGATTATCCGTTCCTCAAGGAGCATTCTCACTTTTTCCGGAAGAATATGGTTGATCTTATGAATAGCCTCAAAAAACTCTGGAGCTGGTTCCGCGGGCAAGGGTATTTCGCTAAAACCATCAATCTTGTTTTCGATCCGGATCTTTTCAAGGAGGCCGGCGGGAGCTGCCGAAACCCTATCGACAAGTGATTTCTCTTTCCATGAAAGGCTCCAATAAGCAATGTCTCTCGTCGGGTGGAATTTTGACTTTTCAAGAAGGTACGACTTGTAGGGTGCACAGGAGGAAAGCAGGAAGAACACGAAGATAAAGACTAAATGAATATGAGATGAAAATGAGCGGTCACTTGTTTTTGGACGTTCCGGTAAGACAGTGTGTTCAGTTTTTTCTTTCTTAAACATATAAATAACGTAGGTTGTTATGTGTATTGAATTAGAAAACGTTAATATCTGAAGCTGAACATGAGCTGACTGGTGGATGTATTTGGATCATAGGATAAAGAAAAACCGGCAGATTCTTTCAGGTGCCGAATAAATTCTTCTTTTGCTCTATCGTTGAATTTATGTGCACTGCTTATGGCGCTGTAAATATTGCCAGTGTACCAGCCCAGTTCGAAAAAGGCAACGATGCCCCCGGCAACATTATTTTCATGTTGAAAGAGTTCAACGGCCGCCCATGTGAAAGCACCGTTGAGGAGGAAGGCCACAAGGGCGTCCCTGTATCGTTCAGTGTAGAGATGACCTGCGCCGGGAAGTATGGCAGCAAGGGTGCCGGCCGCAGTGGGCGATTTTTTGGGAATGTCATTCATTTGTTCAAGACCTGACGAAAAGATATGGGCCGAAGCGGCCAAGGAACTTGCTTTAGGTACAACCAAAAACATCTGGTGTGCCCTTTCCCACTCTTCCGTGTTCATCAGGGCAATAGCGCTCTGATAAATGGCCTTATCGGAATGTGTTACTGAGCGTGATTTGATTATTTCCTGAAAAGTTGAAAGAGCCTCACCGTAATGCTTGAGCTCTTTCTCGGCGAGCCCCTTGAAATAAAGGGCTTCCGTAAGTAGTGAGCTGTGGTTGTATTTAGTGGAGAAACTCTTGAACGCATCGACCGCTTCAGCCCATTTTTTTGCTTTATAATAACTTTCTGCAATTCTAAATGAAGATTTTTCGGCAAGGTTGCCTGTGGGAAAGAAAAAGATCAGTCGCTTGTATTCTGTAATGGCCCTGTAAAAATCACTTTCGTTAAATAGAGATTCAGCGAAAGAAAACTGCTTTTCCGCATCAGCGCCCTGTGTTCCCGCGGCCCAGGCAGAGGGTGGATAAAAAAAGAGTACAAGCATAAAAATGAGACGTAAAATCAAAGACCCTACCCTGGCTTTTATCAGGAAGTACTTCCTAAAAGAAATGCATTAAGATTCGATTCAACGACTTTTTTGGGAAAAGACGCGCGCAGCACCTTGTCCCATACGGCCATATCTATTGATAAATACTGGGATAAAACCCCTAATAATGCGATATTCTCTGTCCGGACGCTTCCTGCCTGTACAGCAATATCACGAGCGTTTACGAGTTTGACTTTCTCAAAGGTATTTCTGACAAGGTCTATAATATTTTGCGGATAACTTGCGTCTCCTAAATTCACGGAGGGTGGATAAATCTCTATGTCATTGATGATGATGGTTCCATCCGGCTTTATGAAATCGAGATAACGAAGGCTCTCTAACTTTTCAAAGGATAGAAGAATATCTACATCGGACTTTTTCGCAATGGGTGAATAAACTTTCTCTCCGTATCGGACGTGACTGGTTACACAGCCACCCCGCTGGGCCATACCGTGCACTTCACTCTTTTTAGTATCCAGTCCAACTTCGATCATGACCTGACATAAAACATCACTTGCCCTGAGAATACCCTGACCGCCCACGCCGGCGAGAAGAATACTTTTCGTATGACTGCTTCTTTCCATGAGATTACTCCCTCTCCACGATAGCGCCGAATTTGCACAATTGCTGACACACGGTGCATCCATTGCAGAGATTTGAATCAATATAAGCGATGCCTTCCTGTTTCTTCGATTTTTTCTTGATACTTATCTCAGGCGCATCCTTGAATTTCTTCCATGAAATGGGTGGACAGCCAAGGCCGATACACATTCTACAGCCGGTGCACTTATCCGGGTCGACCGTGAGAGGTTTGACAATATCCTTAAGATGACGCTTGAACAATATACAGGATCTTCTCGATATAACGAGAGAAGGTCCGGACCTCTCCAGCTCTTCCTTTATGATCGCTCTGGTCGTGCCAATATCGTACGGGTCAATAACCCGAACATTGTCAATACCCAGAGAAAGAGCTAAATTTTCAAAATCCAGTTCTTTTGTTTTTTTACCTTGAAGCGTGTAACCTGTACCCGGATGTTCCTGCATGCCCGTCATGGCAGTCGTTCTGTTGTCGCAGATGACGATGACGGCGTTGCTTTTATTATAGGCCATATTCAGGAGGGGTGTGATGCCTGAATGGATGAATGTGGAATCCCCTATGACACCGACAACTTTCCCTTTTCCTTTTTCCTTCAGGGCTTTGCTCATACCATGAGCCATGCCGATACTGGCGCCCATGCATACGCAGGAATGAAGTCCCTCCAGAGGCTTCATGAAAGACAGCGTGTAACATCCGATGTCCCCGGTGACGAAAACCTTAAGTTTACCCAGGACATAAAAGAGTCCCCTGTGAGGACAACCGGGGCAAAGGTTGGGCGGTCTTGAAGGAATCGCTACATCAGACAGACTTGCGGTCACAGGGTTTTTCCCGGTCATGGCTATCTCAATCACACCGGGGTCGAATTCGTTTCTGTACGGGAATATTTCTTTGCCTACAATCTCAATTCCTGCAGCCTTGACCTGTTCCTCGATAAAGGGGTCGAGTTCTTCAACGACATAGAGTTTCCCGACTTTTGATGCAAACTTCCGAATCAGGTTGATGGGGAGGGGATAGACCATGCCGAGCTTCAGAAAGGAATAATCGGGAAAAACATCTTTTGCGTAATGGTATGGCATACCTGCGGTAATAATGCCGACTTCAAGATTATTTATTTCCATCCGGTTTTCCGAAAATGTCTCGGAAAACTCTCGAAGGAGGTTTAGCCTCTTTTCGACCTCAACGCGTCGGATGCGGGCGTTCATGGGGACCATGACATATTTTGACGGGTTAATTCGGAGGTCCGTTTTATCTTCGTACGAGGCAGGTTCTTCTATATTTACAACGGATTTTGAGTGGGAAACCCGTGTGGTCGTTCTCAAAAAAACGGGGGTATCAAACCGTTCGCTGATGTCAAAAGCAAGTTTTACAAAGTCTTTCGCTTCCTGGCTGTCGGATGGTTCCAGCATAGGGATCTTCGCAAATTTAGCGTAATTTCGATTGTCCTGCTCATTTTGTGAACTGTGTAGAGAGGGATCGTCGGCAGTAACAATGACAAGGGCTCCGTTCGTACCGGTATAACTGACGGTAAACAGGGGATCGGCCGCAACGTTTACACCGACATGCTTCATAACGACCAACGCTTTGGCGCCTGCCAAAGCTGCTCCGATACCAACTTCGAGAGCAACCTTTTCATTCGGAGACCATTCCGCATAAACTTCGGGATATTGTGCAAATGTCTCGATGATTTCTGTGCTTGGGGTTCCCGGGTATCCAGAAGCAAAGCGAACCCCCTGTTCATAGGCCCCCCTCGCAATTCCTTCATTTCCAGACATCAATGTTTTCATATGACGGGTGTCTCTCTAATAATTTATGTATTGATTAAAAGTATTTTAGCTGAGTGATGATATTTTCCTTTTAATAAGCTGTTCAACGGCAGGGTCTGAAATTTTTTCAAGAGCTTTCTGATAGAATTCGATGGATTTCTCATTGTTCTTCAACTCTTCGTGGATGCGGGCCATATTTCTGTAATTGATGCTTTCAAAATTGCTTGAGGACTTTGTCTTTGCGGCATTTTCAAAATATTCCAGTGCCTTGTTCAGGTCTTTCTTTGATTCGTAACAGTAACCCAGTCCAATATATACCAGGGTGGTCAATTCATTATCTTTCGGGGACCCCTTGAGGTATTCCTGATATGCCTTGATGGAAGCTTCGATGTCGTTCATCTGGTAATAGAAATTTCCCAGACGATAGAAAGACATAAGGGCTGCATTTGTTCCCGGGTACTGGGCGACAACCTCCTGATAAAGTTTCATGGAATCCGGATCAGCTGGACTTTCTGCGGATCTGCCTTTCAGAGTGGCAAGATGTGCTTTGATGTAAAGTGCCTGGGCGTTTTTCTCGTTGTTTGTATTATAGAGATACCAGCCTGCAGAAAGCAAAATAATTAATAGAACAACGCCTGCACTGATATAAATTTTTGGTTTATTTTCAGATACGAAATCCGAGAATCTTGTCAATGCAAGCTGGAATGCATCCGGTTTGGTCAAATCCTTCTTTGCAATTTTTGGTGCCATAAATCATTCCCGTTCCTTTGTCAGTAGGTTGTGTTCGTTGATTTTCTCGATAATTATGAAAGGGATACGAACAATTTTCCCCTTGTCGTTCGTGCAGGCATGGACGGTGTATCCCTCGACCAGCGTCTTTTCCTTTTGTTCATCCCAGATCACGTAGTTAAATTTCATACTGGCCCTTTTCAGATATTCGAGCGTTGTTTCCACGACGATGATCTCGTCATATCTCGCCGGCAGCAGATAATGACAGTAAGCTTCTGTCAGCGGAAGATTATAACCCTGTAATTCAATCTCGGCATAGACGAGGCCTGCGTTTCTCAGTAATTCCGTCCGTCCGATCTCAAACCACTTGATGTAATTTGTATGGTAGACGATGCCCATGGCATCCGTGTCCGCGTAAATAACTCTTATCTTAACCTCGTTTCGCAATAAATTCCCTCCAGTGTTTAATGAAAGCATCCATAAGAAGATGACCGGGCGAAATAATGACGCCGGTGTTTTTGGCGGATGGTTCATTGAAAGAAAGTCCGTTCTTCATATTTTCTTTTTTATCTGAAGACAAAACTGCAAAGGGACTTGGGTCGGAAGCATGTGTCTTCAAAGCGATGGGGGTCGGATGATCGCTCAGGACCATTACTCTGAATGGTGAAAGGTTGTCAATCTCCTTCATGATAATACCAACGATTTTTTCGTCAAAATCTTCAATGGCCCGGATTTTCCCTTCAAGATTTCCTTCATGCCCCATTTCGTCCGGCGCTTCTACATGAATAAAAATTAAGTCCGAGTATTTCAGTGCGTTTAGAGCCCCATATGCCTTCCCCGAATAATTGGTATCCGTGTATCCTGTAGCGCCTTCAACGCGAATTACCTGAAGTCCTGCATAAATTCCGATACCGTTGAGCAGGTCAACCGCTGATATCATCCCGCCTTTAAGACCATATTTTTCGGATAGTTTAACTATTCTGGGAGCCCTCCCCTGCCCCCACGGCCAGATGGACGTTGCGGGCTTTCTGTTTTCTGCAAGACGCCGCTTATTTACCGGATGATCACGGAGTATTTCCTGTGATTGTTTCATGAGATTGAGAATCTTTTCTGCACCTCTGCCCTTTGGCAGGTACCCCTTAACGGATTTTCCAGTAATGTCATGAGGAGGCGTCGTCGCCATATCATGGATTCCATTCTTCCAGACCATGAGGTGCCTGTAGCTGACGCCCGGATAAAATTGAAATTTATCCGTTCCCAGTATTTTATGAATGTCGCTTATAATTTCCTTTGCTTCCGGTGATGTGATGTGTCCTGCGGTAAAATCTTCCATGAGCGGGCTTTTATCCGTACTTACAGTCACAAGGTTACAGCGAAAAGCGACATCTTCGGGACCAAGTAGAACGCCCATGTTTGCCGCCTCCAGAGGGCCGCGACCGGAATAACATTTTTTTGCATCATAACCAAGCAGCGTCAGAATGGCCACATCACTCCCGGGCGAAAAACCGGGCGGTATCGTATCTATCAAGCCCAGAGTTCCTTCTGCCGCAATCCGATCCATATTGGGAGTATTAGCCGCTTCAAGGGGCGTTTTTCCACCGAGACTTTCAATAGGATAATCGGCCATGCCATCGCCGAGCAGGATGATATATTTCATTACAGGTTATCGTCCTCGATTCTGATCAGGATTGTCTTTCCATGAACGATTTCAAGCTGATCAATTTCCTTCAATGCTTTTTGAACATCGTGTTCTCTCGATTTATAGGTCGTCATCACGATGGGAACAGGACCGGCCTGTTTTCGGCCTTTCTGGATAACGGCGGCAATACTGATGTTATTCAGGCCGAGAATTCCGGATATTTTTGACAGAACTCCCGGACGGTCAAGGGCAGAAAAGCGGAAATAGTAATTGGTCACGATGTCATCAAAAGGCATTAACTGAATATCGTGAATGGTCGCTTCTTTGAGTGAACGGGCAGGCACCCTGCCTGATATACCCTTGATCATATTACGTGAAATATCAACGAGATCTCCGATAACAGCACTTGCAGTGGGCATCATCCCGGCGCCTTGGCCGTAAAGGAATACAGAGTCGGATGCATCTCCAATAAGGTGAAACGCGTTATAGTTTTCGTTTACGTTGGCGAGAAGATGATCTAATGGAATCATGGTTGGATGAATTCTGGCCTCAATCAGTTCTTCCCTAAGTATGGCTATGGCCAGAAGTTTGATACGATAACCCAGTTCTCCGGCAAAAAAGATGTCCTGTTCAGATATTCCCGAGATCCCCTCCCTGTAGATGTCATCAAGATTCACCTTCCGGCCGTATGCAAGAGACAGGATGATAGCCAGCTTGTGGGCCGTATCGATTCCTTCAATATCGAACGTGGGGTCGGCTTCGGCAAATCCTAAAGACTGGGCTTCATGGAGGACAACTTCAAAGGGCTTATCTTCATCGGTCATTTTTGAAAGAATGTAATTTGAGGTTCCGTTTATAATGCCAAAAATGGATTTCATCCGGTTCGCAACCAGACTTTCCTTTAAGGTCTTGATGATCGGAATGGTCCCGCCGACACTGGCTTCAAATCCAATATCTACTCCCTGTTCCTCCGCAACCTGGTATATTTCATTGCCGTATGTTGCAAGCAAGGCCTTATTGGCGGTTATCACATGTTTTTTCTTTCGCATGGCTTCCAGGATGAAGGAGCGCGCCGGTTCATAACCCCCGATAAGTTCAATAACAATGGATATATCAGCATCGTTCAGAATCTCTTTCGCATCCGTGGTTAACAGATCCTTTGAAACAGAGACCGGCCTTGGTGTCGTGATATCAAGATCGGCGATTTTTTTAAGAATGAGTTTTGCTCCCAGCCTTTTTTCAATGAGATCATGATTATCCTGAAGCAATTTCACGACCCCTGTCCCGATCGTTCCGAATCCTATTAAACCAACGGATATTTCATTCATGACGATGTGCTCCTTAGTTCTTGTAATCAATGCTGGAGTATATTTTCCTGTTTCGATTCCAATGTAGTATATTAAACCAATTCAACATCTTCTAAAAAGCCGAACGTGCGGATCAGCGGCAGCTGAAAGCTATCCGCTGAATTTGATTGTTAGGGCTTACTTAGGTGATTTTATGCCAAGGTCTTTGCATATTTTTCTTGCGAGATTATCATTGATTTCCGTATGCCGAGGCACGGTTAAATTCAAGAGCCTCTTTTAAGGTGATCTGAAGACTTGATATTAATTCATCATGGGTTGTTTCTTGACAGTTAACACCGGGCACTTCCTTGATCCAGCCAATCCACCAATCACCTTCCTGCTTTATTATTGCTGTATATTCTTGATTCATGACTAACCCCTTTACATATTTGTTGCCATTATACCTTATAATTAGATGATTTTGGAATTAATTTTATTGCCTAACCTCTTATCCGGTTCCTGTTCGTCGCCCCGCGCTTTTGGATTGGGCCTCCTCCAGACCCCGCCTCGCGACGACGCCCTTGCCCTTCTCCTAACCTTCAGCTCCGCGATTACCTGGTTAGAGGGCTTTCACCTCTATAGCTCTGTGCCATGCCCGGCACACGTCACGCCTCACTTTCGGCGCGGAGCGACGTAAAGTGCAGGCGTTGGTTCGCCTGTCTTTCTTGATTCTGTCGGACCACCGGTATGTCGATGCGAACAGGTCATGTCAGAGAAAAGCGTCCAGTTCTGAAAATCTCCATGCACACATTGACAACTTGCGTATCATACAGTTTGCCCTTGTTCTGTTCGATCTGCTCAAGGGCTTTCTGGATGCCAAGGGCCGGGCGATATGGCCGATGTGACGCCATGGCTTCGACTGTGTCAGCGACCCCCAAAATTTTCGCTTCCACAATGATCTTGTCGCCTTTCAACCCCCGCGGATAACCCGAGCCATTGAGTCTCTCATGATGGGCAAACGCCCCTTCCGCGATGGGCCATGGAAACTCTATGGTTCGGAGAATCTCGTGCCCGCAAAGGGCATGGGTTTTGATGATGCCGAACTCGTACTCGCTGATCTTTCCTGGCTTCGCGAGGATCTCTGCCGGGACAACGATTTTGCCCACATCATGAAGATATCCGGCTATTCGTACCCCAGCGCCTGTTCTTCAGAGAAATCCATTGCGCGGGCGATTTCGAAAGCCAGTTCTGCTACTCTCCGAGCATGTCCTGCTGTGTACGGGTCTCTCATTTCGAGGGTCGTGGCTAAAGCGGACACCATTCCACTAACGGCTTGCTCCAGCAATTGCTGACTGTGCCTGAGTTCATCTTCCGTCTGTTTGCACAGGAGAAGCCAACCCAGCTGGACCGCCGCCGAGTTGGCCAACTTGACCAAGTTGTTTGTTGTCTTCGGGTCGTGACTTGGTCTCGTAGAAGATAAGAATAGCCGCGAGTCCCCTCCTTGTGATGACTGGAATTCCAAATCCGGCTCCCAAACCCATCCCTTTCGCCGGAGATGCTCTCAGATATGAAGGATCCTTGGAAACGTCGTCGATCCACAGAGGTGTTTGCGATGCGAGAATGCGACCTGGAAGGCCGATGCCTTTCTCAAAAGTATAGCCTTCACTAACGGTCCGGAACGGCCACAAACGATTGTCACCAATATAGCATGCCGGACTGATCGTCACATGGGTCCCGTCGGCACTAGGCACCCATGCTTCTCCGTATATCAGCCCTGTGGCCTCACATATGCTTTTGAGTACCATGTTCAGAGCGGAAAGGAAATCCGTTGACCGGCTGACGCTCTCCACAAGGCATTGCAGGAGTGCGAGCTGGCTTGCAGTCTGTTCCTGCATGATCTCCGCCATGGTGCACTGTCCTTGCGGTGATGAGGGTGTTGCACCCGGTGTTTTGTGTGTTTTCGCCATTATGCACCTCCATTTCCAGCGAACGACGTAATCAGCCGCGAGTGTAACGAGTCGGCTGGATTGCCCGGCTACCCGATTCACCTGTTACTTGATCTTCTTTGCTGTTTCTAATTTCTCGTTATATTCCCACACTTCGACATCTTTCGGGATGAGGTGATGATTCGTTCGAATGTAATATTTTCCGAGGGTTTCGTTTCTTTTTTGACTGAAATCCCTGAGAACAAAAAGAATCTTCCGGTAGCCCGACGGGGCCGCATGAAAGAAAAACATCGCTTGGTTCCACGTGGTCATCTTCGCGCTTGGGACGTTCCCACCTTCAGTCCATGTGTGGGCCTTGCATTCAATGACAACTTTTTTCTGCTCATCTCCAAGGTCGAAGTTGTGCGATTTCCTTCCATTGATGCCGATTTCAAGTGCCACGCCGGGGGTCAGGTGCAACAAGCCCCGTTGAGCGAAAAAATTCTGAGCCTTGGCCTCAAAATCGCGACCAACCTGCGTATTACTTTCTGCCCCTTTGCGTTGGAATGGTTTATCCATGCAGTATCTCTTAAGTGAGTGGCAGCCTCGATGTATCCTGTCAAGTATCAGATAAAAGGCTTTGATCGATCAGAGTATTTCCTGGAGATCATCCCGGGAGAGTTCGCAATCTCGCAGGATTTGAGCAAGAAGTCCATGCCCAATCGTCTCGCCGCGGTGTACCGGTATTACTGTACTCCTGCCATCTGGATGGCGCAAGAAATGGTGACTACCCTTCGTACGAATCACTTCAAAACCAAGTTTCCGAAGGGATTTGATAAGTTGGGAACCAGTGACTGAGGGAAATCTACTCATGAGGAGACTACCACGCGCTGAATGCCAATGAATTCGTTTGATACGGGTTCCTCAACCTCAAGACAGAGCTGGATAGCTTCTTTCACTCGCTTCATTAACACATCAAGGGATTTAGCTTGCGTATGGCATCCTCGCAGCTCGGGGACAGAGGCAACAAAATAGCCATCTTCATCCCTTTCTATTATCACATTGAATTCTCTGGTCATCTTTGAAAACCTCCGACAAATTATATTAGAAAAATTATATCATGGGGTACGAATAATTTCATTTATTTCTTGAGCGAACACAAAAATAACCCGCGAGCGTAGCGAGTCGGTTTGATTGATTGGTGTACGCCCGGCACGGGCGTGAACTTATGGGGTGAAAGTTCCCTGTATATGAATCCTGTCAATGCTACGCCGAGTTCTTCAGCGCGGATTTTCGCTTGCTCGGTGAACAACTGGCTCATGTCAATGCCAGTGCCGATGACTCCGTAATCGCGTGCCCAGGTGCACAGCATCTCCCCGGAACCGCTGCCGAGGTCAAGCACTCGGTCCCCCGCTTCCAGACGCCGCGCAGCGCCGAGAGTGGCGAGCTTTTCGGGTGTGATCGGGTTATGGATGCGGTGAGCACTTTCGGTGATATTGAAGATTCGTGGAATGTCCATCGCAGAAACGCCTTTACGTTGATGTAAATGAATTCGGTACTCGATTCGGGGATTCTGGCCCCACCGGCGCCGTCCGCCCGCCGGAATGCTTCAGCCGCCGACCACCTCCATGGCGATTTCCGCCCATCGCCACAGCCGTTGGGGTTCGTACTTCACGGTGCTGATGTCCTTGAGAATCAACTCCAGCGGGCAGC
>Ga0116202_10000428_pt1 | contig 23255 bp, 16 predicted proteins | sample LakKivw325mmetaG_FD_94479 | JGI IMG/M metagenome (GOLD analysis project Ga0116202, IMG submission 94479) | Anoxic lake water microbial communities from Lake Kivu, Rwanda to study Microbial Dark Matter (Phase II) - Lake Kivu water 325m metaG | ecosystem: Environmental > Aquatic > Freshwater >... | reverse complement strand
TGAACAGTGTACTGAGGCTTTTAAAATCATTCCCCAAGAACTCCAATTTTACCAGAGAATGAACTTGCCTTTACCCCGTCTTTGTCCCAATTGCCGCCATTACCAGAGATTAAAACAAAGAAACCCCTTGAAACTCTGGAAAAGGAAGTGTATGTGCGCGGGGACCAAATCAAGCAATGGGGTCTATGCCAACACCGTCAAACACTTCCACGGCAACCAACCCTGTCCTAATGAGTTTGAGACTACTTATGCCCCGGACAGGCCGGAGATTGTCTACCGTGAAAAGTGCTACCAATCAGAAGTAGTTTAGTTGCCCTCCGTAGTTTTGACAAAGGGAAGGCGAAAAATACTACTGTGTCCGTTCGTAGCCCAAAGAGCGAAGGAGGACCAAAGTGAGGCGGTTTAAAATATAGAGGTCGGACCTCTGTAGACCCCTGTAGACCTCTGTAAATTATACAATGACAAATCAAACTTCAAAAATATCCAAAACTCCACAATTTGACCAAGCTATCGGGGCGATTTTAAAGGATTTAAAACCCCACATCAGAACTTGCCGCCAATGTGGTAATTCTTTTCAGGTTTATCAGGAAGATATCGATTTTTACCAGATGTTCAAGGTGCCGCCGCCGACAATATGTCCCTTTTGCCGAAAAAAGAGACGTTTTGCTCATTTAATGCGCGTGCCCAAGTTTTTTAAAAGGCTCTGTCAATCACCGAGGCATAATGAAGAGGTAATTACGGTTTTTCCGCCCGATTCGCCCCATAAAGTTTATGATTTTTCTTATTGGCATTCTGATAAATGGGAAGCGGCGGATTGCGGGAGGAATTACGATTTTACTAGAAGTTTTTTTCATCAGTTTAAAGAATTATTCTTTAGCGTTCCGCACGTCACCCTTGAGCGCAGTTCCTCAACGGTAAATTCCGACTATTCAGTTGGCGGCACAGGGGCGAAAAATGTTTATTATAGCGGCTTGGGTTACCATTCGGAAAATATAATGTACTGTTTTGACACTCGACACACCCGTGACTCTGTGGATTGTAATTTGATGAATAATTCGGAGCTTTGTTACGGTTCGGTTGGGTCGGATTATTGCAGTCGGTGTATTTTTGTCATTGAATGCAACCAATGTATGGATTCCGCTTTTTTGTACAACTGTAAAAATTGTTCGAATTGTTTCTTGTCGGATAATCTTCGCAACGGGTCTTATATCTTTAACAACAGGCAGTTGAATAAAGAGGAATATAAAAAGAAGTTCGAGGCAGTAAATTTAGGCGACCGGAACGTTTTAAACGAATACTCGGAAAAATTCAAATTGGAAATTCTTTCGCGCGCCTTAAGGCGAAATGTTAGAAATGTAAATGTTTCCCATTCGGTCGGCGATGGTCTTCGGAATTGCAATAAGTGTTATTTTGTTTTTCGCGCCCAAGATGCAGAGAACGCCAGATATAGCGATAATCTTGTTAAATCCCGCGATTTAATGGATGTGGCGAATGTCGGCGAGGCTGAAAGAATGTATGAAGTTGTTCTTGTCATACCGGGATTTTATAATAAATTTTCGATGTATCTGCGAAATTGTTCGTTGATGGAATATTGCTCGGAGTGCTATGATTGCCATTATTGTTTTGGTTGCGTCGGGTTAAAAAATAAAGAGTTTTATATTTTTAATCAATCGTTTAAAGAGTCGGATTATTGGGTTATGGTTGATAAGATAAAGACAAAAATGATGGAAAAGGGAGAATATGGAGAATTTTTTTCTCCCCAATTAGGACTTATGCCTTATCAGAGTAGCGCGGCGCAAAAGTATTTTCCTTTGGAGCCGGATGAAGCAAAAAATTTGGAAATTCCTTGGTATCCGAATCAAAAGAGGCAAATATATCGGACAATATGGAAATTCTGAGGATTCCGGATGATGTGGCGGCTGATATTAAAGAAGTGGACGACGATATCGTGACCAAAGCGCTCGTTTGCGAGACAACTAAAAAACCATTTTTGGTTATTAAATCCGAATTGGATTTTTACAGAAAAATGAAACTGCCAATTCCCATCGAACATCCGTGGCAACGAATGCAAGAGCGAACCAGGCTGGAACATTCCATTTGGCTTTATTCTTTTATATGCCCTCAATGCCGACAGAAATTATATACGGTTTACACTCCCGAGGAACAAGATAATATAGACATTTTGTGTGAATCTTGTTATCTAAGAAAGTTGGCTTAGAAATTTAGGATTTGAGATTTATAATTTAGCATTTTAAACGCAACGAGTTTATGTCTTATCAAGTGGAGACAGAGCAATTCAGCGGACCCTTTGATTTATTACTTCAGTTAGTTGAAAAAGAGAAATTGGATATCACTGAGATTTCTTTGTCTAAGGTTACGGATGAGTTTATCAAATATCTTGGCAACTTTGAACGGGTTCAGCCGAGAGAGTTGGCTGATTTTTTGGAAGTTGCCGCTAAATTAATTTTACTTAAGTCTCGTCTTTTAATCCCCGGGGCGGTTTCAGACGACGAGGATAGCCAGGACTTGGTTAATCAATTGAAGATTTATCGCCAATATGCTTTAGCGGCTAAAAGGGTTAATGAAATAGTAGTTAATCCTGACTATGCTTTTGCCAGGGATAAAATTCCTTTACAAATTGTTCCTGAATTTTCTTTAGACATTAAGATAACCCTAAAAGTGTTAGAAAAAAATTTTAGAAATATCGTTTCAATCATTTTAGACCAGGTTAAGTTATCACAGAGAATTATTAAAAGGAGGATTATTTCTTTAAAAGAAAAAGTCAATGAATTGCTTATCTTAATAAAGAGCCGCCGGAAAGTTATTTTTAACCAGGTTATTAAGCAGAAAAATAAAGCCGAGCAGGCGGTAATGTTTTTAGCGGTTTTAGAATTAATGAAAGAAAAAGAAATCAATGTTAGTCAAAATGGATTGTTTGAGGAGATTGTGATTTCAAAAAATAAACCGGGCGGGAGGAAAGAAAAAATATAATAATAGCTTTCTAATAGAGAGGAGGGCAATAAATGAAAAATATGGAGAGAGAGAACTTTAAGCTTAAATCGGCAATTGAAAGTTTACTTTTTATTGCCAATCGGCCTTTAATGAAAAAGGAGATAGCTCAAATTATAGGTCAATCAAATGAAGGCACCGAACAAATTTTAGAAGAATTGGTTGACGAATATAATAAGAAAGAGGGCGGAATTAGAATTATCCAAAATGGTCAGGAATGGCAAATGGTTACTGATTCTAAAAATAGTTCATTCGTTCAAAAATTTTTAAAACAAGAGGTTAATAGAGAGTTAACCCCCGCTTCTGTGGAGACATTGTCAATTATTGCTTATCGGGGACCTATTGCCAGGGGAGATTTGGAACAAATTCGGGGTGTAAATTGCGCCATTATTTTGCGCAACCTTTTAATTAAAGGTTTGATTATTGAAGAAGACAAAGATAAACAAATTTATAATGTGAGTTTGGACTTTATTCGTCATTTAGGTATTAGTGATTTAAAAGAATTGCCTGATTATGAAAAATTGAACCGTAATGTTTCTTTGTTGTCTTTAGCGGAGAATGAAGAATAAGGCTTTCATAATTTTTTTGTGCCCCCGTAGCTCAATAGATAGAGCGCAAGTTTCCGGAACTTGAGACGGAGGTTCTGCCCTCACACCAATTTCCCCCTCGTAGTTCAATGGATAGAACATAAGCTTCCGGAGCTTAAAATACGGGTTCGATTCCTGTCGAGGGGATTGGTGTGGGGGTGGGGCATTGGCTTTGACAAGGGGGAGGTAAGTTTCCGCCGCGTCCACTTGAAATTCCTTGTCAAAAATCTAATTAAGGGAGAAATTATAATTATATCCAAAAAGATAAAATCAGAAGGAGAAAAGTCTAAAGCAAAGAATCAATCCGACTATATAATTGGGCGGAGTCCTGTTTTGGGTTTAGCGGCGTTTATAAATCCGGTTTTTAAATTTTTAAAAACGGTGCCAAAGGGTAAGACGGTGACCTATAAAGCTGTGGCGAAACATTGCGGTCTATCTAACGCGCGAAATATTGGTTGGATTTTAAAACAAAACCCCGACCCGGATAAAATCCCGTGTTATAAAGTTGTTTATTCTAACGGACGTTTGGCAAGTGGATATAAATTTGGCGGCCCAAAAGAGCAAAAAAGGCGTCTAATAGTTGAGGGCGTTAAATTTGACGGGGATAGAGTTAAAGATTATTGACAACAAGATAGAGCTAACTCAAAATCTATTAAAAGAGAAACAAACGGGACCAACATTCAAAGACATAGCGGCGGAGGAAGATTTAATCAGAATTAATTGCTTTTTATAATTATAAACAAATAATGACCTTAAAAAGTATTTTTAAAAAAATAATCCCGAAGCGAATCTTACTTTTTTACTATCAATCCTTGGCTTATCTAGCCGCTTTTATTTATGGTCATCCAAGCAGGAAGATGGTTGTTATTGGTGTTACTGGCACTTCTGGTAAATCAACTGTAGTCAATCTAATTGGTCGGATTTTGGAACACGCTGGTTTTAGAGTGGGTTTAACCAGCACTTTTAATTTTAAAATTGCCGGTCAGGAGATTGTTAATAAGACGAGGATGACTATGCTTGGTCGTTTTGCTTTACAGAAATTGTTAAAAGAGATGTTGGACGCTCATTGCCAATACGCGATTATTGAAACGACCTCGCAGGGGATTGTTCAATCAAGACATCTGGGAATTAATTATGACATTGGCGTTTTCACTAATTTAAGCCCGGAGCATATCGAATCCCATGGTAGTTTTGAAAAATATCGACAAGCCAAACAGAAACTTTTTCAACATTTGAGTAAGAGAAAAGGGAAAATCATCAACAATAAAGTCGTCGATAAGGTGATAATTGTCAATGTAGACGATAAGAATAGCGATAGTTTTCTAAAATTTGAAGCTGATAAGAAATATGGATACAGTAGTATAAAACTTAGTCTGCCGGCCAGTAGGCAAGAATCAGGAATTGAGATTATAAAAGCGGATGAGATAAACTTAAACTCGAGTGGCTCGAGGTTTATGGTTAACGAGGTGGGATTTAAATTAAATTTATTAGAGGAGTTTAATATAGCTAACGCCTTGGCGGCTATTTGTGTCGCTTTGTCGCAGAAAATTGGTCTAGATGTTTGTCGGGACGCTTTGGTTGGCGTTGAAGGAATTCCCGGACGTATGGAAATAGTTTTTAAAGGCCCTTTTACTATAGTTGTTGATTATGCCCATACGCCCGATCAATTAGAAAAGGTTTATCAAACATTGAAAAGTTTTAATAACTCAAGATTGATTTGCGTTTTAGGGGCGACTGGCGGAGGGAGAGATAAATGGAAAAGGCCAGTTTTGGGAAAAATCGCCAAAGAATATGGTTATTATATCATTATTACCAACGAAGACCCTTATGATGAGGAACCGGAGAAAATAATTGATCAGGTAATTTCAGGTATTGAAGATAGTCAGGAAATGATTTCCCAAAGTCGGCTTTTTAAAATGCTCGACCGCGGACAAGCGATAAAAAAAGCCTTAAGTTTAGCAGAAACAGGGGACATAGTCATTATTACTGGCAAGGGGGCTGAACAATGCATAATGGGACCGAGGGGGGAAAAAATCCCTTGGGATGATAGAGAAATAGTTAAGAAAGAATTAAAAAAGCTTTAATTTTTATTATTTTTATATCAGTTGTGGATAGCTTGTGGAGAACTTATATTTTAGTTTTATTAAGTTGAAAATAAGGCTTAATCCTGGTAAAAATTCTATTTATTATGGGTAAATTTTTCTTAAAGTTATCCACAAAGAAGGTTTTTATAGGATTGACAGATTAAAAATTATTTGCTATTGTAAATATAATTTTGATTTAATAAATTTTAGCATTGTTTTTGGGTCAGATTTAGTTTTTTCTAAATTGTATATAGAAAGAAAAAATTTTTAAATTAAAGAATCCCTCCAAGAAACTTGTTCTGAAGGGAGTTTTTGCGTCTATAATCAGTAGTCGGTGGTACTCTTATGGAACGCATATTTTTCTCTAATTCATCTTTTAATTTGCCATTGCCAGATTTAGTAGAGATTCAAAAGTCTTCTTATGGTTGGTTTTTAAAAAGTGGCTTAAGGGAATTGATTAAAGAGTTTTCGCCTATTGAGGATTTAATTGGTCGGAATTTTGAATTGCATTTTTTAGGCTGTTCCTTGGGTTTGCCAAAATTTGATGAAATTACTAGCAAAAACAGAAATTTAACTTATGAAGCACCTTTAACCGTCAAGGTGCGTTTAATTAATAAACGGACCGGCAAAAAAGTAAATCAAGAAGTTTATTTTAGTGATATACCGCTAATGACAGAACGCGGCACTTTTATTATTAATGGGATTGAAAGAGTTGTTGTCCAGCAGTTGATTAGGTCTCCCGGAGTATTTTTTACCTCAGAATCAATTAAGGGGAAATTTTTTTACGGAGCCAAAATTATTCCTGATCGAGGCGCTTGGCTTGAATTTGAGACCGATGCCCATAACGTTATTTGGGTGAGAATTGATCGTCAAAGGAAAATAACCGCCTCTGCCCTTTTGCGAGTATTTGGTCTCGGGACAGATAGGGAAATTTTACATGCATTTTCCACTAAAAGCGCTCTGTCCGCCTCTTGGCAGAGGTCTATTCTAGGGGGGAAAAATTTTGATAAAACTCCCGGCATTGACTATATTAAGGCAACTTTAGAAAAAGATCCCTCTTCTTCAGAAGAAGAGGGATTAATTGAAGTTTATCGAAAAATCAGACCAGGCGATTTAGCTACAGTTGATAATGCTAAGTCATTAATTTATGCTATGTTTTTTCAGTATAATCGTTATGATTTAAGCAAGGTTGGACGGTATAAAATGAATCAACGACTGGGTCTTGACCCAAAAATAGATAAATGGACGATCCGATGCGAGGATTTAGTAGCTATCATTAGCGAGATAATTAGGTTTAATATTGAACAAACTCCGCCAGATGATATTGATCATTTGTCTAACCGGAGAATTCGGGCAGTTGGCGAATTGGTTCAAAATAGAATGCGTGTAGGAATGCTCAGGCTTCAACGTATTATTAAAGATAGAATGAGTATTGTTGGGGTCAAAAATTTGCTCCCCGGTCAATTAATCAACGTTAGACCAATTAGCGGGGTGGTTAAAGAGTTCTTTATGTCTTCTCAATTTTCACAGTTTATGGATCAGACAAATTTACTCTCAGAGTTAGAACACAAAAGAAGATTAACCGTAGTTGGTCCAGGGGGGTTGACGCGCGAGAGAGCTGGTTTTGAGGTTCGCGACGTCCATCGGACGTTTTACGGTAAAATTTGTCCGATTGCAACGCCGGAAGGACCGAATGTCGGATTAGTTAGTCATCTTTCTTGTTACGCTCGGCTTAATGAATACGGATTTATTGAAACGCCGTATCGGCAGGTGATTAAAGGTAAATTAACCAATAAAATTGTTTATCTTACAGCTTTTGAAGAGGACCAACATATTTTGGCTCCCCTTTCTTTTAAAATTGATAAACATGGGCGGATCATAGACAAAGAAGTAGAGGCTAGGGTTTATGGTCGACCGGGCTTTTGTCGGGTTGAGGAAGTGGAGTATATTGATGTGGCCGCTAATCAGATTGTAAGTGTTGCTACCTCGCTTATTCCGTTTTTGGAACATGACGACGGGGTCAGGGCCTTAATGGGAACCAATATGCAGCGTCAGGCTGTTCCTTTAATTAAGCCAGACTCGCCAATTGTTGGTACCGGCATTGAAGATAAAGTAGCCCGGGATTCTGGCCATTTAATTGTTGCTTCAGAGGGTGGTCGGGTGGCCGAGGTAGACGCTAGTCATGTTTCTGTTGTTTTTAATTCTGGTGAAACCAAAACCTATTATCTTAATAAATATCAACGTTCAAATTTTGATACCTGTTTTAATCAATATCCGGCAGTGACCAAAAATCAGAGATTTAGGCCTGGAGATATTCTAGCTCAAGGCTCTTCAATAAAGAACGGAGAGCTTGCTTTAGGGCAGAATATCTTAGTCGCTTTTATGGCTTGGGAAGGCGGTAATTATGAGGATGCTATTTTAATATCATCGCGGTTAGTCCAAGATGATCGATTTACCTCTATCCACATTAATGAACATACAACCGAGATTAGGGAAACGAAGTTTGGTTCAGAGGTGACCACTTGTGATATACCTAATGTCGGTGAAGAGAAGTTAAGAAATTTAGACGAAGAGGGCATAATTAGAATCGGAGCGGAGGTCAAATCGGGTGATATTTTGGTTGGGAAAATTACTCCGCGGGGCGAGACCGAACTGACTGCTGAGGAAAAACTCCTTCGGGCGATTTTTGGGGAGAAATCTCGCGACGTTCGAGATTCTTCTCTTTATCTTGAACATGGAGAGCATGGCAAGGTAATTGGCGTGAAAATATTTTCTCGGGAAAAGGGAGATAAGCTGCCGCCTGGGGTTATTAAGTCAATTCAGGTATTGGTGGCTGATATGCGGAAAGTTCAGGTGGGCGACAAAATGGCTGGACGACACGGGAACAAAGGGGTGATTTCCAGGGTGATTTCTCAAGAAGATATGCCATATTTAAGTGATGGTACGCCAGTTGATATTATTCTTAATCCTTTGGGCGTTGTTTCAAGAATGAATTTAGGCCAGATTTTAGAGACCCATTTAGGCTTAGCGGCTTTTAAATTAGGATATAAAGTAGCCAGTCCAGTTTTGGACGGGGTGAGTGAAGAAAGAATTAGGCAAGAATTGGTTAAAGCGGGATTTTCTTCAACGGGTAAATTAACTCTTTATGACGGTCGAACCGGCGAGGCGTTTAAAAATCCGGTTACTGTCGGTTATATTTATATAATGAAACTCAATCACTTAGTCGAAGATAAAATTCATCAGCGTTCTATTGGTTCGTATTCTTTAATTACTCAGCAACCTTTGGGCGGCAAAGCCCAGTTTGGAGGCCAAAGATTTGGCGAAATGGAGGTCTGGGCTTTGGAAGGATATGGCGCTGCCTATACTTTACAGGAAATGCTGACGATTAAATCTGACGATGTTATTGGTCGAAGCAAGGCCTATGAGTCAATTATTGAGGGGAACCCAGTTAGAGAAGTTAATATCCCCGAGTCGTTTAGTGTTTTAGTCCGGGAACTTAAAGGATTAGGGTTAAATGTGGAGATGATTAGAGGAGGGAGGAGGCTACATGCGGAATAAGCGGGAAAATAGAAATAGAGATTAAAATTAGAAATGTATTAATTTGAAGATAAGTTTAATTTTTTGGTTCCCAATTAGGGAATTGGAGCAAAGGGATTATTATGTCAACTCCTTCAACGATTTCAACATTAGCTTTATCAGACGACAAACGGCGTCGACCCTTGGATTTTGACGCGATTAGATTGTGTCTGGCTTCTCCAGACGAAATAAAGGGGTGGTCTCATGGCGAAGTGACTAAGCCAGAAACTATTAACTACCGGAGTCGAAAGCCGGAGAGAGATGGGTTGTTTTGTCAAAAGATTTTTGGTCCGGTTAAAGATTGGCAGTGCGCTTGTGGTAAGTATAAGAAGCTTCGTTATCGAGGTGTTACTTGCGACCGCTGCGGCGTAGAAGTAACGAGGAGTGTGGTCAGGCGCGAGAGATTTGGGCATATTAGTTTAGCCGCTCCGGTGGCTCATATTTGGTTTTTACGGGGCGTTCCTTCAAAAATAGGACTGCTTTTAGATTTATCTGCCCAATCTCTGGAAAAAGTAGTTTATTTTGCCAATTTTATCATTACTGACGTCAATGAAGATTTAAGGGTCAAAACACTCCAAGAGTTGGAAAAGGAATTTGAGCAAGAGAAGAAGAGCTTAAAAAACGATCCGCGAAAATTGAAGCAGTTAATAGAGAATTATAATGAAACACGCCGAGAGATTACAGAACTAAAAACAAAGAGATTGCTGACCGAGTTGCAATATCGCGACCTTTCTTTAAAATGCGGGCATATTTTTGAAGCTGACATTGGGGCGGAGGCAATTTTAAAATTACTCCAGAATATTGATATATATAAACTGGCTCGAGATTTAGAAAAAGAAAAAAGTAAAACTGTTAACCCGGCTAAAGAGAAAAAATTAATTCAAAGATTGAAATATATTCGGAATTTTATCGTTAACAAAATTAAACCAGAGTGGATGATTTTGAATATCATTCCGGTTATTCCTCCGGATCTCAGACCCTTAGTCCCTTTGGACGGCGGCCGGTTTGCTTCTTCAGATTTGAACGATTTATATCGTCGAGTGATTAATCGTAATAATCGGTTGAAACGTCTTTATGATTTACATGCTCCTGAAGTGATTTTACGCAATGAAAAAAGGATGCTTCAAGAGGCGGTTGACGCTTTAATAGATAATGAAATGAGGTCGGGGAAGACGACGATTGCCTCTACTGGTCAACGTCGAGCCTTAAAATCTTTAGCCGATATTTTAAAAGGAAAACAGGGTCGTTTTCGTCAAAATTTACTTGGTAAAAGGGTGGATTATTCTGGCCGTTCAGTAATCGTAGTTGGACCTCAACTTAAGCTTTACCAGTGTGGTCTACCTAAAATTATGGCTGTTGAACTTTTTAAGCCATTTATTGCTTCTAAACTGATTAAAAAAGGGGTTGTTCATAATGTTCGCAGCGCTAATCGGCTGATTGAGACCGGGACAGAAGACGTTTGGGCTATTTTAGAGGAAGTTACTAAGAGCTCTTATGTTTTGCTTAATCGGGCGCCGACGCTTCATCGTTTAGGTATTCAGGCTTTTCAACCAGTTTTGATTGAAGGTAAGGCAATCCAAATCCATCCCCTTGTTTGCGCTGCCTTTAATGCAGATTTTGACGGAGATCAAATGGCTGTTCACCTGCCCATCACTGAAAAAGCCCAAGAGGAAGCCAAAGATATTATTTTATGTACCAAAAATCTTTTAAAACCAGCCACTGGCGAGCCGATTGTTACCCCAACCAAAGACATGGTTTGGGGCGTTTATTATATGACCTTAATTGATCCTTCATCCGGTCGCAAACAAGGAGAAAAAGAATTACCTTCTTTCAGTAGTATTAGTGAAGCTATTTTAGCTTATCAATTGGGGAAAATAGAGTTGCAGGAGGAAATTAAGGTTAAGGTAAATAGAAGCCCGCACCAACATATTGGCAGTGAAAGTAAGGAGATTAAACAAGTGACAAGTGTTGGCAGACTAATTTTTAATTCAATCTTACCTCAGGGGATTTACTCCATAGATGAGGCAGTCAACAAAAAAAGGTTAAGTGAAATTGTCGTCGAGGTTATAGAGAAATATGGGCCGGATGAAGCAGTTAAAGTTTTAGATCAAATTAAAGAAGTTACTCTTTCATATTTAACCTGTTCGGGTCTTTCTTGGGGAATGGATGATTTGCCGGACCTTCCGGAGAAAAAATCAATTCTTCAACGGGCGGAGAATAATATTGATAAAATTCGGGATCAATATGAAACAGGTTTGCTCTCTGAACAAGAGCGTTATTTGAAGAGTGTTGAAGTTTGGATTGAAGCGAAAGATAAAATTACCGAGATTGTTAAAAAAAATCAGTCGGTTTCCAGTTCGATTTTTTCTATGGTTGAGTCTGGGGCCCGGGGTTCATGGAGCCAGCTTACTCAAATGTTCGGTATGCGGGGGATTGTTTCGTCTCCAACTGGTCGTCTAATCGAATTGCCAATAAAATCCTCTTTTAAGGAGGGGTTCAATGTTTTAGAGTTTTTTATTTCTACCCATGGTTCGCGGAAAGGTGTTTCTGATACCGCTTTAAGAACGGCCAGCGCTGGATATTTGACCAGGAGAATGGTTGATGTTTGCCAGGATATTATTGTTACAGAAGAAGATTGCGGCTACCGTCAGGGTTTTCGGCTAACGCGTGAAGATAATCAAGTGATGGGAGAAAATTGGACAACAAGGCTATTTGGTCGGATAGCGGCTCAAGATGTAAAAAATCCAAGGACAAAAAAAACCATTGTTCGGGCTAATGAGGCCATTACCAAAGATAAAGCCAAGGAGATAGATAAGGCTGATTTAGAAGAAGTTTTTGTCCGCTCAGTCTTGACTTGCCAGTCTAAAAGGGGAGTTTGTGCTCAGTGTTATGGCTATGATTTAGCTTATAATCGGTTAGTTAAAGTTGGCGTACCAGTTGGCGTTATCGCCGCTCAGAGCATTGGCGAGCCCGGAACTCAATTGACTTTAAGAACATTTCATACGGGAGGTGTGGCGGGGTTGGATATTACCCAGGGTCTACCTCGAGTGGAAGAACTTTTTGAAGCTCGACCAGTTAAGAAGAAAGCTGTTCTATCCCGATATGATGGGGTAGTTAAAATTGTTCAAGAACCAGGACAGAAAAAAATTATTATTAACCCTTCATCTCTGATTAAAGATGAGACGCGCAATAGGTCTCCGCGCCGGAAACACGGCAATGGGGGCAAAGATCAGAAAGAGGAGTATGATGTAGCTGGTTATTCTGTCTGGGTTAAAGATGGAGAAAGGGTGATTAAAGGACAGCAATTAACCGACGGGAGTTTAGATTTGCACGAACTTTATGAGCTAAGAGGCCAGGAGCAAGTGGAAAAATATATTCTTAAGGAAATCCAATACATTTATTCGTCCCAGGGGCAAAAACTGAACGATAAACATATTGAAATAATCATCCGCCAGATGTTTTCTCGATATTTGATTAAAGAGTCTGGAAATACTGATTTCTTGCCGGGCGAGGTAGTCCCCAAGTCCCATCTTTTAGAGGTTAATAATTTAATTAAGAAAAAAGGGGAGAAACCGGCTGAAGCTGAGAAATTACTGCTTGGTATTACTAGAGTATCGCTTTCTATTGACAGTTGGTTATCGGCGGCTTCATTTCAAGAAACTTCAAGGGTTTTGGTCAACGCCGCCATTAGTGGTCAAGTGGATTATTTAAGGGGGTTAAAAGAAAACGTTATTGTTGGCCGTTTGATCCCGGCTGGGACAGGATTAGCTGTTGTCCCCCGGCGGGAGCCGAAAGCCAAATAACCAAATAGACAGGTGGGAATTTAGATATTATGTCTAAAAAAGAACATAAAAAGAATAGAAAAGAAAGAAGGTTTGGTTTTACCCGCTTGACGCAAGTTCGGGAATCGGTATTGGCTGTTATTTTTATTACCTTGGCTGTTATTTTATTTTTAGGGTTGATTAATTTAGGGGGGGTTGCCGGCGAGTTTTTAGTTTTGGGTTTAGAGATTCTTTTTGCTTGGGTTAAATGGTTTGTCCCGGTTGTCTTGTTGATTGTCGGTTTAATGTGTCTTAATTATCATAAATTTCAGGGCAAAGACATTAAAGTTGAGTTTAGAACCAGAATTTTAGGAATATTCTTTTTAATTATGGTCTTGGCCGGAGCTTTTCATATTTATTTTGTTAATGATAAGTCGGCTCTGCAGGATTTTCGGGGCGGGGGATATGTCGGTTACGGCTTGAGTTATATTATAGTTAAGACTTTTGGTTTTTGGGCCAGTTGGGTAATTTTTGCCGGTATTTTTGTTATTCTGTCAATTATCGCTTTTGGTGATTTGATTAAAATGAAGCGCGAGCAAGACGAGGTTTTAACCAAAGAAAATTGGTTTTGGCGAGGATTAAGAGAGATTAAATCAATTTTTAAGAAGAAAAAGAAGCCATTGACCCTTCAACCAGAAATTACAGATGTGGCTGATAAATTAGAAGAACCAGAGCCGGTCTTGACTAAGCCGACAAAGAGTAAAGAGAAAAACAAAGAAGACGAGATAACCATATCTGCTCCAAAGGTTTATCGAAAAATTGATTTGCCTCTTGATTTATTAGAGCAGACCTCAAGCAGGCCTGATGCCGGAGATATTAGGGAAAATAAATTGATTATTAAGAAGACTTTAGAAAATTTTTCTATTCCGGTTGAAATGGGAGAGGTGAAAGTTGGTCCGACCGTGACTCAATATACCTTGAAACCGGCTGAAGGTATAAAATTATCTCAAATTACCACCCTTCATAACGATTTGGCTATGGCTTTAGCTGCTCACCCTATTCGGATTGAAGCGCCTATCCCGGGTCAGTCCTTAGTTGGTGTTGAAATCCCCAATCAAAGAGTGGCGGTTATTCGGCTAAAAGAAATTTTAGCCAGTGAGGTCTTTAGAAAAAGAAAATCAAATCTAACCATTGCCTTAGGGAGGGACGTGGCTGGCAATATCTGGTTGGCTGATTTAGGTAAAATGCCTCATCTCTTGGTGGCTGGGGCGACGAACAGCGGTAAAACCGTGATGCTTAATTCAATTATCATTAGTTTGATTTATCAAAATTCTCCGGATGATTTAAGGTTTATTTTAATTGATCCAAAGAGAGTTGAATTAACTCTTTATAACAATTTACCTCATCTATTGACTCCGACAATTGTTGAAATTGACAAAACAGTTAGCGCCCTAAAATGGGCTATTTCTGAAATGGATCGCCGTTTTGAGATTATGTCTGAAGCCAAGAAAAGAGACATCAATGTTTATAATCAGGCAAATCCCAATAATAAATTATCTTATATTATTATTATTATTGATGAATTAGCTGATTTAATGGCGGCAGCCCCCCGTGAGATAGAGGCCTGTATTATTAGGTTAGCTCAAATGGCTCGGGCTACCGGGATTCATTTAATTATGGCAACCCAAAGACCATCGGTTGATATTATCACTGGGTTGATAAAAGCCAATATCACCTCGCGGGTAGCTTTTTCTGTCGCTTCTATAATTGATTCGAGAACGATTTTGGATTTTGCTGGAGCGGAGAAACTTTTAGGTCGGGGAGATATGCTTTTTATTTCGCCCGAGATTTCTAAGCCCAAACGGCTCCAAGGGGCTTATGTTTCAGATGGAGAGATTAGGAAATTGGTGGATTATCTAAGCAGTATAGCTACACCCGATCTTAAACAAGAGGTTATTGAATTTCATAATTTAGAGTCGCAAAAGGGTTCGTGGGGGGATTTAAAAGAAGATGAGCTATTATCTCAGGCTCGCGAGGTAGTTGTTCAAGCCGGCAAAGCCTCAGCCTCCCTGCTTCAGAGAAGATTGCGCATTGGTTATGCTCGAGCCGCCCGGCTTTTGGATTTATTGGAAGAAGATGGGGTTATTGGGCCGGCGGACGGAGCCAAACCGAGAGAAGTATATCAATCTCCTCAGGACGAGATTGATAACCATAAACTATAAACCTTTTGTTCATATATTGTTTAATGTTTATAGTTTTTGCGGAGTGAATTATGTCTTTTACTTGTCATGAAATCAAAAATAATACTCTCGGCGATATTTTAAAACAGGCTCGTCTTAAGTTGGGTTTAGACGTGAAGGACGTAGAAAAAAAAACTAATATCTCAGTTAAGTATATTGAGTTTTTAGAGGCTAATGATTTTTATAAACTGCCAAACTCAACTTATACTCGCGGTTCTCTTTGTCGATATGCGGAGTTTTTAGGCCTTAATTCCCTGGAGATTGTGAGACAGTGGAAACAAGACTATGATTCTTTTTTTCTTTCCTCCCTTGGCCGTTCGAAGCGCGCAAAAGGGTTCGCTCGTTTATTTCGTTTGTTTGTCGCCTACTTGTTTAATTATGGAACTGGTAAAAAGGAGCGGGCGGAGGAGGGGGCGAGAAGGATAAGAATTTTAAATCCCGAAATTATTTTAATTAGTTTAGTTATTCTCTTGATTTTATTTTATTTATCTTTTAGTATAAAAAGAGTATTATCAAGCCCTCAGATTGAAATTATTAGTCCTTTAAATGATTTAGTAACTAAGGAATCAGCGTTAATTATTGAAGGGAAAACAGAGCCGGGCGTAAACGTTTTTATTAATAACCAGGCAGTTAGTCAGGTAGAGGGTTATTTTAAAGAAAGGGTGGAGCTTTTGCCCGGCTTAAATATTATTGAAATTTCAGGTAAAAAAAAATATTCCAAAAAAGAGACTATCTATCGAAGGGTAGTCTTGGAAACTAATAGATAATAAATAGTCAGGAGGATTATATTTTATCTGTTTATATGGTGAAACAAGAAAATAATATAGTATCCAATCGCCAAAAAGCGGCTCAAACAGCCGTTGAACAAATTAAATCCCGCTTCGGCGAAGGGAGCATTATGAAATTAAGAGAAGCCAGAAAAATGGAAGTGGAGACTATTCCCACCGGTTGCCTTTCTTTGGATTTGGCTTTGGGCGTTGGCGGCATACCAAGGGGTAGAGTTATTGAGATTTTTGGGAACGAAATGACCGGAAAGTCAACGATGGCGCTTCATATTATTGCCCAAGCGCAAAAAAAGGGCGGGATAGCCGCTTATGTTGATGCAGAGCACGCTTTAGACCCGGAATACGCTAAGAAAATTGGGGTCAAAGTCGATGATTTGCTGATTTCCCAACCGAGTTGTGGCGAGGAGGCCTTAGAAATCGTTGAAACTTTAGTTCGTTCTAACGGGATTGATATTATTGTCGTTGATTCAGTCGCGGCTTTAACTCCAAAAAGAGAAATTGAGGGCGAGATGGGGGATCAGCATATGGGATTACAGGCGAGATTAATGAGCCAGGGATTAAGGAAATTGACTAGTATTATCAGTAAGACCAAGACGGCTGTAATTTTTATTAATCAGATTCGCATGAAAATCGGGGTTTTTTTCGGCAACCCAGAGACTACCACTGGCGGATTGGCTTTAAAGTTTTATTCTTCAGTCAGAGTTGAATTGAAACGGTCGGCTCAGATTAAAAAGGGGGATCAGGTGATTGGCAATAGGGTTAAGGCTAAAATCGTTAAGAATAAAGTAGCTCCGCCATTTAAGGTTTGTGAGTTTGAAATTATGTATAATGAAGGGATATCCTATTTTGGCGATCTTTTAAATTTGGGAGCTAAATATGGATTAATTAAAAAGATTGGCAACACTTTGACTTATGAAAAAGTCAAATTCGGTGCCGGCTGGGAAACCAGTAAAAAATTTTTAAAAGAGAATCCTAAAATAGCCGATGAATTGAAAAAGAAAATTTTACAGGCCGTTAAAGATTCGTCAGATTAGTCCAGTTTATTTAATTTTTAATTTGGCAATAAAAAATATCCGATTGATTAAGCCGGATATTTCTTTTTTATTTCAATTATTTAATTATTCAGTCTTCCATTTGCTAAAATACTCGGCCCCGAAAGCCCAAAAGACGCCGATAAATAGTCCTAAAATGCCGGCAATCATTACATTTTGTTTTCTTTTGGGACTAATCCTCGTTTCCGGGGGTAGGGCGGGGATAGCTATCTCTGTTGGCTTGGTTTGATAGGCTTTTTCGTATTCTTTTTCCTGAATTTGTTGGTCTAAAGAAATTAATTGTTGTTCAAGATTTCTAACCCCATTTTCAAAATCAATTATTTGTCTTTCTTTTGACTCCTTTTGATTTTTAATCCCAGCTAAAAGATTGATATAACTTTCAATAATTCTACCTTGGCCATCTGATTGAATGTCGCCCCTTTTAGCAATTTCTTTTTCATATTCTTGAATATCTTGTTCTAAACGCTTAATTTCTTCTTTTGTTTTAGGGATATCAACAGTTTTTATTCGCTCTATATCTGTCTGAGTTTTTTCTTTACTTTTGTTAATACTTTCCATCTCTACGTTAAAAGTTTTTTCTGTCTCGGCAAACAATTTTTTATGCCGGTCAAGTAGGACTTGGGTTACAGTGTTAGTAACTTCTACCGCCTTTTCCGGGGTTTCGGCCCAGCCTTTAATTTTGATAAATTTGCTGCCGCTTTCTTCAATTTTAAACCTTCCCGCCACGCTTTCAAGGCTCGTCTCTTCCGATAAACCGAGCTTTTTATGGATTTCTTTTAAAGTGGCTTTTCTTTCAAAAATCGTCTTGATGTCGGTGATGTTTTCAATTGTTTTGTCTTTTGTTTTGCCGATTTCCACTAGATTGGTCGCCTCAAAGGTTTGCGGCATTACCAGGCTGATAATGGCCGCGGTAATGGCGGCAATTAAAAAAATCGCCACAATTATCCATTTTCTTTTAAGCAAGACATTGATGTAGTCCCGCAAGTCTATTTCCTCTTCTTCATGATGGAGAACCTTTTTATGCTCCTCGGGTTCTTTCCTCGGCTGATTTTGGTCAAGATGAATGTTATAATCTTCCATATTTTTAAGTTTTTTTAGGCTTCTCACCTCATTGGTGAGTCCGCCGTCAAGGCGGATTACTTTTTAATTATATCCGTTTTTTGAAAATATTTCAATCCAAATACCTAATCCCTAAGTATCCGATTGCCCAATTATCCATTCCGGTATTCAGGCACCAACTCATTTAGAGTTTTAACCAAAGTATCTTTGTCGTTATTTTTCAGTCCTTGCCGAAATTCATTTAGGCAACTCAGGAGCCTTTGTTCGTCCATGCCCGCCAGCTGGGCAATGAAGATTTTTTCGTTTTTGGTGGGAATCTCGTTTTTAGTCAGGATTTCTTCAAACAATTTTTCTCCCGGACGGACGCCAGTGAAGACGATGGGGATATCCACATCCGGGCGATAACCGGCCAAGCGGATCATTTCTTTGGCTAAATCAATAATTTTAATCGGTTTGCCCATATCCAAGACAAAAACCTCGCCGCCTTGGCCAATGGCTCCAGCTTGCATTACCAACAAACAGGCTTCGGCCGTAATCATAAAATATCTTTTCATTTCCGGGTTGGTGACTTCCACTGGCCCGCCTTTTTCAATTTGTTTTTTAAAGACCGGTACCACGCTGCCCTGGCTGCCCAGGACGTTGCCGAATCGGACAGCGCAAAATTTAGTCACATTCTGCTTATTTAGCCAGACGCAGACCATTTCACAAACTCTTTTACTGGCGCCCATAATAGAAGTGGGGTTAATGGCTTTGTCCGTGGAAATCATCACGAATTTTTCTACTTGGTGTTTTAAAGCGTTTTGTCCGAGATTCAAAGTGCCAAAAATATTGTTTTTTATCGCTTCATCAGGATTCTCTTCCATTAGGGGAACGTGTTTGTAGGCGGCGGCGTGAAAAACTACTTGTGGTTTGAGATTTTCAAATATTTTGTCAATCTTGTTTTGGTCGCAGACATCGGCGATGATAAACGTCTTTTTTATTTCCGGGGATAATTTATTTAAGTTTTTTTCCAAATAAAAAGTGCCGGTTTCGCTCTGGTCAAGAGCGATCAAATGCCGGGGCTGGAATTTTAGTATCTGTTGACAAAGGTCGGAACCAATTGAACCAGCGGCGCCGGTCACCAAAATAGTCTTGTTAGTAATGTAATTTTTAATTGATTGCATATCTATTTCCACCGGATTCCGTCCCAACAAGTCTTCAATTGATATTTCCCGCAAATGGCTCAGGCTTATCTTTTCCGCCAGAATTTCCCTAGTGCTGGGCAAAATTTTTATTTTTCCTATTCCGGCCATTCGGGCCAAGGAAACGGTTTGTTTGACTGTTTTTTGACTGGCCGAAGGCATAGCAATAAAAATTTCTTCCACTTTGTTTTTTTGGAGTATTTCCGGCAAATCGCTGTTTTTTCCCAGCACCCTGACGCCGTGAATCATCACGTTTTGTTTTGCGGGGTCGTCGTCAACAAACCCAACAGGAGAATAAATGGTTTCTTTTGACCCTAAAATGTGTCTAACTAATTGTTCTCCGGCTTCGCCGGCGCCGACGATTAAAACCGGCCGGCCAGAGATTTTTTTGCCGTTGCGGCTGAAACTGATTTTAAATCCGTGCAGATAAATTCTTTTAGTAAAGCGAAATGCTCCGATCAAAAGGAAACTTAGAAACCCGGAGATAAAAATAATGGAGCGGGGAAATCCTTCAAAAACGGGAGAGTGACGGAGAATAAATAAAGCGGCGCCGACTCCCAAAAAACTGGCAATAACCCCCCGAGCGACTTTTAGAAGTTCGCGGACGCTGATATAGGTCCAGGAAATGGAATAAAGACGTTCCAATAAAAAGAAAAAGATAGTCAGGGGGGCGGCAACAATAACGAATCCCTTAATCATTGGCCAGTAATGGGAGGGGATTTGACCGTCAAAACGAAGTAAAAATCCCAGCCAGCAGGATAGGGAAATTAAAACAACGTCGCCGACAAGAAATAACAGAATTCTTTTGAAGTTGGTTTTTTTAAAAATATTATTTTTTAAATTTTTCAAGGACATTTTTAAGTGTTCTTATAATATAATCAATTTGTTTTTCTTTTAAGTTGTTGTAAAAAGGAAGAGCAATGGTTCGGTCGGAAACAGATTCGGCTATGGGGAAATCTCCTTTTTTATATCCGAATAGCTTTTTGTAAAAGGGCTGTAAATGAATGCATTGAAAATAATTGCCGCATTGAATCCCGCTTTGCCGCAATTTTTCCATTATTTTGTCTCTGTCTTGGCGGGTATATCTTTCATCTAATTGAATCACATAAACGAACCAAGAAATTTTAGCGTTTGACGCGCAATAAGGGGTCTTAACCTGCGGGAATTTTTTTAGTTTTCCATTATACATCTCCGCCACTTGATTTCTTTTTTTAAGGATTTCTTTAATTCTGGAAAGTTGAGCAATACCCAAAGCGGCGTTTATGTCGCTCATCCGATAATTATAACCCAATTGAAAATGTTCTAACCATTTGTCATTTTCAACCTTTCGTCCTTGGTTCATCATACTGCGGCAATTGTCGGCAATGTTTTTATTATTGGTGACAATCATTCCGCCCTCACCTGTAGTCATTTGTTTGTTAGGATAAAAAGCAAACACCCCCGCATCGCCGAAGTTCCCGCATTTGACCCATTTTTGTTTTTTATTTTTAATTTTTAATTTGGAATTTGCTTGTAATTTGTTATTTGTAGTTTGTGATTTATATATTGCTCCAATTGCTTCGCATGAATCTTCAATTACTTTTAATTTATACTTTCTGGCGATTTTTAAAATTGGGCCCCAATCAGCCGGATGGCCGAAAATATCTACAATTACCATTGCCTTGGTTTTTTTAGTAATTGCTTTTTCTATTTTTTTAGGGTCAATATTTAGGGTTTGTGGGTCAATATCCACGAATATCGGTTTAGCACCTTCGTATAAAACGCAATTGGCAGAGGAAATGAAACTAAAAGGAGTGGTGATTACTTCGTCGCTCTTTTTAATCCTCAAGGCGCGAATAAGCAAATGCAGACCCGAAGTTCCTGAATTGACCGCGATGGCATACTTGGTCCCGATATACTTGGCAAAATTATCTTCGAATTCCTTCAATCTCGGACCCAAAGCCAAATGAGGCGTCTTTAAAACGTTGACCACACTTTTTATTTCTTTTTGAGTAATATCAGGGTTAGAGAGGGGAATTTTCATAAATTATAAATAACAATCCCTATTGTTACTATTATAATTTGAATTAGGTAGCAAATCAAGACGGTTTTTCTAATGGATATCCCTTTTGCGTGTAAGCGGTCGTATAAATGGCCGCGGTCGCCGTAGAAGGGGGACTGGTTATGGCTTAGTCGGCGGATAATGGCCCAACAGGCGTCAATAATTGGTAGGCCGATGATCAGAATTGGACCGATAAATTGTTTGAGGTTATACAAAGGGTGCCCGCTGAAGGTAATCGCCAGAATGGCCAGTAAAAACCCTAAAAAATGGCTGCCATTATCGCCCATAAAAATCGAAGCCGGATGCCAGTTATAGATTAAAAAGCCGATAATTCCTCCTAATAAACTTAAAGAGATAATTAAACTGGAAATATTGCCCTGTATTGCAGATAGGATAGAGAAGCCAATTAGAGAAACGGCGGTTATTCCGCCAGCCAAGCCATCCATACCGTCTTGCATATTCAGGGCGTTCATGGCGCCGACAATATAAAAGCCGGCGATGACGCTGGCCAAGAGGGGGTAAATGGAAAAATGAAAATTAACTCCGATTTTAATCAAAATCAAAACAATGAATGTCCCGGCCAAGAATTGGCAGAGTAATTTAATAAATGGATTGACGGATTTTTTCCATTTCAAATCGTCCCAAAAACCAAGAAATAAAATGACAATACTGCTGACCAAAAGACCAAGAGATTGTAAGCCGGAAACTTGGTGAAATATCCGTGCGAGGGCCAAACCGGTGCTAAAACCAATAAAAATACCAACTCCGCCAAGATAGGGAATTGGTTTTTGGTGGATTTTTAAAGTATCGCCAGTTGGGTCGTCATAACAACGGAATCTAATGGCGATTTTTTTAAGCAAAGGAATGACCAAAAAAGAAAATACAAAGGCGATTGGTAAAGAAAGAAAGAATAATGAATTCATTTTTTTATTTTATAATAATTTAAGATTCCCCAAAGAGAACCGAATCCATAAGATAAATGTAAAATAAAAAAGCCGATAAATAAAAAAGGAAAGTATTTTAAATCGTTTTTTAAAGTGATTTTAAACGAGAAAATAACGTCCGTCAGGATATAACAGCCAATAATGGCGGACAAGAAAAATTTTCCTAAAACGGTAAAAAACAAGAGAATGAATCCTCCTAATAATGACAAGATAAAACAAAGAGGAATAAAATGTCTTAGCCTTAGAGAACTGGGGGCTATTTTTTGAGTGTAGATATTCCAAAGGCCATTGGAAAAACTTTGTCTGGCAAGTTTAATAAAGGAATCAGGGCAACGGTAGTATGATTTTATTTCCGGGGTCATAAATATTTTGCCTCCGCTTTTTATTAAACGAGTATTGAACTCTATATCGTAGTTGCGAACCAACCTCTCATTAAATAAACCAATCTTATCAAAAACCTCTTTTTTATAAGCTCCATAAGCAACAGTGTCAACATATCCCCCCTTTTTAGAAGTTCTAAAACGTGAGCCACCGACGCCGAAGAGCGAGGAGAGGATAAGGGAAATAATTTTTCCCGATGACGATTCATTAATAGTTTCGATTGGGCCACCGACGCAATCGGCCTTAATTTTTTCTAAGTATTCCACGCTTTTGGCAATAAAATTTTTATCCGCAAAACTGTGAGCTCCGAAAATGACGATTATTTCTCCTTTTGCTTGTTTTATCCCTAAATTAAAGCCAAAAGAACTGATTTTTTTATGATTATCTAAAAGTTTGATTCGGACAAGAGGGTTAGAGATTTGAATTTTTTTAATTATTTCTTTAGTGTTATCGGTACTGGCGCCATCGGCAATAATAATTTCTAAATTTTCTTTAGGGTAATTTTGCTGGATCAAAGAATCTAGACATTTTTCTATGTTTTTTTCTTCATTACGA
>Ga0116202_10000427_pt1 | contig 23321 bp, 19 predicted proteins | sample LakKivw325mmetaG_FD_94479 | JGI IMG/M metagenome (GOLD analysis project Ga0116202, IMG submission 94479) | Anoxic lake water microbial communities from Lake Kivu, Rwanda to study Microbial Dark Matter (Phase II) - Lake Kivu water 325m metaG | ecosystem: Environmental > Aquatic > Freshwater >... | reverse complement strand
GATTTATGTCGCCCCAGGAGTTCATCGCCCAGACGGTACGGAGTCGCTGTCGCGGCATCTCCATCAGCTTCAACGAGCCCACGCTCTCGCTGGAGTGGTCGCTGGAGGTTTTTGAACTGGCGCGGGCACAGGGTCTGTACAACACCTTCGTCACCAATGGCTACATGGCGCCGGAGGCGCTTCAGCTTCTCATCAGGGCCGGGCTGAACGCCATGAATGTAGATCTGAAAGGTGATGCCGGCGCGGTGCGGCGATACTGCCAGGCGGATGTGGAGGCCGTGTGGCGCAACTGCCGGGCGGCGAAGGAGGCCGGGGTGTGGATCGAGATCACCACGCTGGTCATTCCTGGTGTGAATGACCAGGAGGAGACCTTACGGTCCATCGCCTGTCGCATCCGGGAGGAGCTGGGGGCTGAGACTCCCTGGCACGTGAGCGGCTACTATCCTGCTTACCGCTTCACCGCGCCGCCCACTCCGGTGCACACGCTGGAGTGGGCACATGAGATCGGCCGGGAGGAGGGGCTGGAGTTCGTGTACCTGGGCAACGTGCCAGGCCATCACTGCGAGAACACGTACTGTCCTCAGTGCGGTGAATTGTTGCTCCGGCGACATGGACTGGGGATGATGGAATGTCGGATCAGGGGAGGGAAATGTCCTGGTTGCGGCTATTCAATTCCAGGTGTGGGTTTGGAGGGCTCTCCAAGATAAAGCTGGGAGGAGAATCCCATGTTGTGTTGGTGCAGAGGGTTGTCAGTTTTTCTAATAGCCGGATTGCTGGTCGCCGCTGGTGGATGCGCTGATGCGGTGCCTTCACCAACTGCCACGCCTGCCTCCAGCCGTGAGGGCACTATCACGATCAAGAGTGTACAAATCATCGCTGGTCATCGAGTCACCTTTGCCGGACAGAGCACGCTGCCTGATCAGTATTCTGGTTCGATATGGCCGGGCCGCTCCCGCCCGGAGAATGAGCCCTGGAGCGGTGATGGGTCACACTTGTTTCTCCCGTCTCCTTGCAAAGGGGGCCAGCCCTGCTTGCAACTCGTCAACGAAGTGCTTAAAACCAGCATCGGCTTTGCCAACAGCGTATAGGTCGAGGGCTTCAGCGATGTCAGGACCGTACTCCAAGCCACCCAAAGGAGCGACAACACCCGTTTGCCGGATGGCATCTCGCAAAGCTTGCTTGTAGCGTCCGCGCTCACACTTGTAGGTGGGCACCTCAGGAATACTACCGACCTCCAGCACCTGCTGAAGTCCACAAGGGTCGGCCAGATACCATCGCTCAATGTGGGGATCAGGCACAGCACAAATCACGAGGCCAGGATAGCCGCTTTGTTCCACAATGGCCCGGATCTCGTCCCGCCTCTCTCGATAGCTGAGACAGTCACCGTCAATGGCCACTACCAGCAGAGCAAAGGGGCGTTCACGCTCGTGGTTCACGTCTCGCAAGAATCGCCGCAACTCGTCCAGTGCCACGCCTCGGCCACCCGTCGCGTTGCGTACTTCATGGCGTAGCTTCTGGAGAGCTAATCCCATCTCCTGTGCGATCCGGCTTACCAGGGCTGTCAGGAAGCGCTCCTGTCCGATATCTTCCAGGAAGTACCCGATTCGGATCTCATCCACCGAAGTCCCCCCTCAGAACCCGCTCCATCAACGAAGTTTCTTCCAGGGCCTGCTCGATCTGCCCTGGGCGAAACAGAGGACCATGATCTTGTAAGGGCACAAAGGTCGTCGCCCCATTCTCCTTGCTGCAGACGACCAGAGAACCGGGCTGGAAGTACTCGGGCAGCTTGGGAGAATGGGTGTTGACGAGGATCTGCTTGCCCTCTGTAGCTGCGGTCTGCAACAATTCAGCAATGAGTTGGAGCCGTCGCGGATGAACCCCGTTCTCTGGCTCTTCATAGCCGATGACTGTCGTTGGCGCCAGAGGGTTAGTGATGGCGAGCAGCCCCAAGATGCGCAGGGTGCCCTCGGAGATGACCCGCGCTGAGAAGGATACTTCATCTTCGAACACCTCAAGGCGAAGAAAGCCTTCTGGCGTGCGCTCCACATCCAGCCGTTGGACATCCGGCAGCAGAGAACGAAGGGCGCGGTTGAGAGCCTGGAACTGACGGGGGTTTCGGGCCTTTAGAGTGTTGTAAAAGGCGGCCAAGTCAGCGCCGAAAGCTCCCAGGTTTTCCGCCTCTTTCAACGGCGTCTCAGTTCGCATCGTCTCAGGGTCGAAGTAGTAAAAACGCCAGTGGGAGAGCTCCTCTTTGAAAGCCGTGATATGCGGGTAGTGAGGCGGATAGAGAGGAGTCGAGACCAGGGTGTAATCCAGGCCCATCTCGTGTTCCGTCGGTCGTGCCTGTCCCTCCAGGCGCAGCCGCAAACGCCCTTCCATCGGCTCGATAAACGCCCGCCGTGAGGCCTTCACGGTCCCGTCTCGGTTCAGGGCGACCAGCCGCTCATTTATCACACGCAGGTAGCCTGAGTCGACCATCATCTGCACGGTGAGAGTGTAACGGAGCAAGGACTCGGTGACACGGCGCCGAGACGGTCCTGCTGCGCCACCCTCTTCAGGCAATCCTTCTCGAACCTCACGAATGCGCCGCTCCACGGCCTCCACGACCTTGGGCGATAGCTCCACATCCGCCTCAATGGTGAACTCGACAGCGGGCTGAGCCAGGAGCCCCCTTAACCCCTGGTCACCGTAGTAGAAGGCCTCCAAGGGAGCGCCTCGATGCCCTTTGAACGCCTCGCTCAGGGTTCGAGACGTCACGACCCGGCTCAGCAGTCCCAGAGCGTCGAACAGGTTGCTCTTGCCAGCTGCATTCGGTCCGATGACGACTGTCAACGGCTGAAGCTCGATCTCAATGTCTTTGAGGGATTTATAGCCTTGAATCTTCACACGTCGGATCATGTGTTCACCCCCACCATTCGCGCCACTCCCTGCCACGCTTCCTGCGCCACCATGTAGCGCACTATCTGCACATGGAACGATGCAGAAGCGAGAAGCTGGTTACACCCACACTCCGCCGCCAATTTGGAGGCCCAGAAAATGGCACAACAACTCCAGGGCTGCGCGGGCCGAGGCCTCCTTGTTCTCCCCCCGCGAGCCGGTCCAACGATATTCCCGCCAAAAGGTGCGCTCCTCCGTGGCCAGGGCGATGTAGGTCAGGCCCACTGGCTTCTCCGGCGTGCCGCCCGTCGGCCCGGCGATGCCCGTCACCGCCAGCGCCACATCCGCACCGAAAAGCCGCCTCACCCCCTCAGCCATGGCCTGGGCGGTCTCAGCGCTCACCGCGCCGTGGGCGGCCAGTGTCTCCTCCGGGACACCCAGGACCTGCATCTTGACCTCGTTAGCGTAGGCCACCACTCCGCCCAGAAAGTAGCGAGAGCTGCCGGAGACGTTGGTCAGCCGGTGCATGATCAGCCCCCCGGTGCAGGACTCGGCCACCGCCACTCTCATCCCTCGCCCCAGGAGCAGACGTCCTACCACTTCCTCCAAAGGTTCGCCGACCCTCATTCCTTGATCATCCTTCGATCCAGGTAGGCCCGATATATATCCTCCATCAGCCGCACATCGGTGCGCGTGTCCTCACCGGAGGAGCGGAAGGGCTCTCCAGAGCGGAGGCAGGAGACGAAGTGTTCCGCCTCCCGTTTGTAGGACCACGACCAGGCGGGATGGGGGATAGGACGCTCAATGACCTGCGCTTCCCCGGCGCGATAGATCTCCACCTCGGCTGGCACATTCTTCAGCAGAAGCGGTGGAGCCCAGGCTTTCACCCACCCATGCTGAAAGTAGACTTGAGCGTGCTCATCCCAGCGGTGGTGGGAGATGCTCCCGGACTCGATCACCGCCCGAACCCCAGCCACCTCCAAGACCACGATCCCGGTGTAGCCATCCTCGTCCAGGTCCACATGTCTGACCACCACATCGTCACCGGCGTCCAGGAACCAACGCAGGAGATTGAGGTTGTGGGTGTACTGCTGGAGATAGCCCAGATATCCCCGCGCGAAATCGGGGGGCAGCCACTCAGGTAGGATAGGAGGTGCCTCGGGCTTGGGCTCCTCCGTCGTCTCCATGGGGGTATCGAGGCCGCAGATCCAATCGCCGCAGAAGCCATGGTTGCGGGTGTAGGTGATCCTTCCCAACTCGCCTGAAGTGCGGAAGCGGTCAATGGCCTCCTTGGCCAGCTCGTTCCCGGTGTCATACCGCTTCATGTAGCCCACCATCAGTCGCGCGCCCGTCTCTCGGCCGGCGGCCAGGATGGCATCCGCCTGGGCCAGGGAGACAGACATGGGCTTCTCCATGAACACGTGCTTGCCCGCCGCCAGCAGATCCCTGGCAATCTCCCCCTGGAGGCTGAAGCCGGCCGAGACGGCCACCGCCTCGATCTCCGGGTCGGCGGCTAGCTCCAGGTGGTGGGGGTACAGGTGGGGGATGCCATAACGGGCCTGCACCTTGCGGCCAAGCTCGATTCGCACCTCCGCTAGGGCGATCAGTTCACAGTCGGGGATGGAAAGAAAGTTGGGGATGTGGACCTTTTGAGCCATGAATCCGCAGCCTACGTATCCCAGCTTGATCGGGCTCATGCACAACCTCCTTCGATCGCCGGGGATCGTCTATACTTCTTCGAAAGGTTGCCAGACCAACTCGATCTCACCGATGTATACCGTATCCCCCTCCGCTACGCCAGCCTCTTCCAGCGCTTGGGAGATACCCCACCCCTCCAGTATCCGCTGGAAGCGCTCGACAGCCTCATGGTAGCGCCAGTCGGTCTGCAATGCCACCCGCTCGATCCCCTCCCCATGCACGACCCACTTCTCCCCACGTCGCTCGATGGTGAAGCTCTTCTCGGCATCGCGCGGGCGGGGGCGGAAGACTTTGATCGGCGTGGCCCTCTCCGCCTGGGGCAGCTCGGCCAACCGTTGGGCCACTCTCCCCATCAGTTCACGCACTCCCTGTCCCGTGATGGCCGAGATGCACATCGTCTCCTGCCCTAGCTCCTGCAGGGCCGCTTTCACCTCAGGCCACTTCTCTCGCGCCTGAGGCAGGTCCATCTTATTGAGGACCACGATCTGAGGCTTCGCCGCCAGTTGTTCATTGAAGAGGGCCAACTCGCGGTTGATCTGCTCCAGGTCAGCCAGGGGATGGACGGAGGCCCCGTCCAGGAGGTGAATGAGCAGTCGGGTCCGTTCCACATGGCGCAGGAATTTGTCTCCCAGTCCAGCCCCTTGATGGGCTCCCTCGATGAGACCCGGGATATCGGCCAACACGAAACTGGTGTAATCATCAAAGCTGACTACACCCAGATTGGGGTGGAGGGTGGTGAAGGGGTAATCGGCGATCTTGGGCCGGGCCCTGCTGACGACGGAGAGCAGGGTGGATTTCCCGCCATTGGGCAGGCCAATGATACCCACATCGGCCAGCAGTTTCAGCTCCAGACGCAGCCAACGCTCCTGGCCCGGCAGCCCCTTCTCCGCCAGGCGGGGGCTCTGATTGGTGGGGGTGGCGAAAGCGGCGTTGCCTCGTCCTCCCCGCCCGCCCTGGGCCACTAACACGCGCTGCTCCGGTTCCGTCAGGTCCGCCAGCAGTTCCCCGCTGTCAGCGTCGTAAGCTACCGTGCCCGGTGGCACCTCAATGAGTAGCTCCTTCCCTCGTCGGCCCTGCATTCCCCCTCCTCGGCCGTGGCTGCCGGAGGAGGCACGCCAATGGGGGCGTTTGTGAAAGCGAATCAGAGTGCTCAGGTGAAGGTCAACCACCAAGTACACATCCCCGCCCCGACCGCCATTCCCTCCATCGGGCCCTCCGAAGGGCACATATTTCTCGCGGCGGAAGCTGACGCAGCCATTGCCTCCATTTCCACCACGCACATATATCTTGGCCTCGTCGTAGAACAAGCGACACTCCAACGCACTCGCTGATAGCTGATTGCTGACTGCTGGACGCTTACAAGTATAGTACATTTCCCGATAGCTGTCCAGTCTTGGCCTCAAAGGAGCAGTTGTGATATAATATGAGCCCAGCCCCTGCACAGGACATCAGCGGGCTCAGGGAATCTGGCCATCGTTTCACGGACCGCGTCCGATTCTGCCCTGACGAGGGTATGAGAATGAGCAGCAGTCGAAGGCCATTGGCCATTCTGATATGGCTGATCTTAATGATCATTGGGCTGGCGATGGGGCCTGCAAGGGCCCAGGAACCGGTAGTGCAGATCCTCTTTTTCTACTCCCAGACCTGCCCCCATTGCGAAAAGGTCCTGGAGGAGGTCATTCCCCCCCTTCGAGACAAGTACAGGGATGGAATAGAGATCGAGATGCTAGATGTTGCGGTTCCCGCCAACCGCTGGCTTCAGTTCGAGCTGGAGGCCCAAATTGGGGTGCCAGTGGATAGGCGTGGCGCGGTCCCCACGATGTTTATCGGCCCCTCCCGCGATGGCCGGGTGCAGGGTGTCCTCCTCATCGGCTCCGAGAACATCGGCCGGGAGCTGAATTCCATTATCCAACAGGATTTGGATGGTGGAGGTGCACCTTTGCCCTTCCCCCTCGATGACACCTTGGAAAAGCTACGCCAGTTGCTGACGGCTACGCCTGAACCTACCACGGAATCTGAGGCTCAAGAGCTCCTGGCCACACCCACGCCGACCAGGGAGCCTAGGCCCATCCACATCGCCTACTTCGCTGACCCCAGTTGTCCGGAGTGCGAACGCGCCAAGTATGACCTCAACCTACTGGGACACCGCTACCCCCAGGTGAAGGTGACCACCTTTGAGATCGGCCGGGATGCGGAGCTACAGCGGTGGTTGGAAGAACAGATGGGCGTGCCCCAGGAGAAACGGGGGATCACACCGGCCATCTTCGTGGGCCACAGTTTTCTGATAGGCGAGGAAGTCAACTACGCTAACCTGCAAGCCTTGGTAGGACACTATCAGGACATCGGCGCGTCGCCTCTGGGGGAGGAGTGGGCTGCGGAAAGGAGCCGGACCCAGGCGAAGATGGTCCAACTCTTTCACTCCTTTAACCCGACCACTGTGCTGACGATGGGGCTGAGGGATGGGCTCAGCCCCTGCGCTTTGGCCCCCCTCATCTTTCTCCTCGCCTGCCTGGCCCTCGGTGAGCGCAGAGGAGGAGAGGCTGTTCTGATGGGGGGCACCTTCAGCCTGGGTGCCTCCCTGACCCGCCTGGTCGTGGGATGGGGGCTGCTGAGAGCGCTGGAAGTGACCGAGGCGCTGACACTGGCCAGGCGGGGGATTTACGGCCTCACCGCCCTGCTGTGCTTCGTCCAGGCAGGTCTCACCCTGTACGATAGTATCCGAACCCGCAGGGGATGTTCCCCCGAGATGCGCCTGCACATCCGATGGTCCCTTCACCCTCTCGCCCTCATCCTGGCAGCTCTCGCGCTGGGGTTTGGCATCTCGCTACCGGGTGCCTTCTGTACGGGACAGCAGATGTACCTGTCCACTACTATCTTCATCATGGGCATGGCTGAGCTGCGTGTCCGGGCCACTCTATATCTGCTGCTCTACAGCCTGGCCTTTATCCTGCCCCTGATCGCGGTCCTCTGCTTGGCCTTTCTGGGCACCACCTCCCAGCAGTGGAAACATTTTGCCTCCCGCCAAGGGGTGATCATCAAACTGCTCACCGCCGGAATGTTCCTTCTCTTGGGAGCCTGGCTGATCATGAGGGTGTGAGTACAAGGGGAACATGTCGCTTGGAGGAAACCGTGATGCAGCAACTCGACTCTGATGTGTGCGTGGAGACAGGATACGAGGGAGCCAACGTGGGCTGCGTTCGTACCGATAGAGGGCTGATCCTTATAGACACGCCCATGCGCCCTCGTGACGCACGAGCTTGGCGCGCCCGGGTTACTCAGCTCACCGGTCAAGAGGTGCGCTATGTGATCAACACCAGCTATCACCCTTATCACATGCTGAGCCATCACTTCTTTGCTCCGGTGCCAGTCATCGCTCATCGGACCGTCTGGGATCAGTTCGAGAGTTGGAGCGGCAATCAGCGTCAGCGCATCCTTGAGGCCCTGAGGGAGGAGTATGCTGAGGCCGTGGGTGCTCATGAGGAACTTCGGATCACTCGCCCCCGGCTGACCTTCACCGACCGGATGATCCTCCATTGCGGGGAGAAAAGCCTGCGGTTGATCCACCTGGGAGGACACAGCCCCGCCGCCATCGGGGTCTATCTTCCAGAGAATGAGATTTTCTTCAGCGGCGATGTGGTCGTCAATCGTCAGCACCCCGATATGGAAGAGGCCCACACAGAGCAGTGGCTGAGAGCACTGACGGATATCCGGCGTCTGCGGATCAAAGTCCTTGTGCCGGGCTGCGGCCCCCTTTGCACAAAGGAGGATACCCAGCGGCTCTCGGCCTATATCCGTCTGCTGCGACGGCGAGTTCGTTCCTGCATGAAGGGCAGCCAGGGGTGGAAAGAGGCACTGGATAGCATTGATATGGAAGAATTGATGGAATTCTTTCCCACTGAAACAACAGCCACAGTTGAGAAACGTGTCCGTGCCAGTCTACGTCGGGTTTATGAGGAGTTGCAAATGGAGGGGAAAAGTTTGTAGTAAGCCACGCAGCCTTGCCCTGAGCAGCAGCGAAGGGGCAGCGGAGCAGCGTTGGACGGCACCCCACTCCGTTTCATACGTGGCTACGAACAAATTGCGAGGAGGGATAGGAAATGGCCAGAGCGAGAGAGCTTCGTCCTCGAACGCGGACCCAAATTGATACCCTGCGGGACAATCTGACAGGACTGGAGCGGAACTTGCCTGCCCTAGGGGGCATGGGGGGGAGGGCGGTGGAGCTACTTCATCGCTTGGACACGGTGTACGACGATATGGCCCGCTTGCAGAAGCAGGAAATAGACCTACGCCCCGAGCAAACGAGATTGGAGTCTATAGAAGAGAGACTACGCGGCGATAGGGCCTCTGTCTTGGTGAAAGAAGTGGCCCGCTCAGTGGGCTGGGAAGCAGCCCGATCCACAGTGACACCTGAGCGCGAGCGATGGTGGTGGTATCTGGATAAGGAACTTGCCCGGCGACGGCGATCAACACTTCAGCGCTGGCTGGTGCGGGGTGGGATCATCCTGTTGGCTCTAGCCCTGCTGGTGGGGGCCTATCGGCGATTCCTGGCACCCAGTCCGGAGACGGAGCGGAGGATCGCGCTCGTGCAACGCGCGGAGCAGTACGTCGAGAGAGGGGACCTGAACCAAGCTATCGCCAGTTATGAGGAAGCTGCCGCTGTAGACCCCAACGACCCGGAAGCACAACTGTGGTTGGGTGTGCTCTACAGCCAGGTTGGCCAGCAGGAAGCCGCTATGGAGGCCTTCCGAGCAGCGCGGCGAGCCAGCTCCTCCATGCTCAACTACTTCCTCCTCCGATCCCGCGTCTATCTTCGGATGGGGATGCTGGACGAGGCAGCCAGCGATGTGCTGGCCGCTCTGGCGCTGGATCCCCAATCCAGTCAGGCCCTCTTTCTGCTGGGCGATGTGCTAGAGCAGCAGGGGAATTACGGCGAAGCAATGGCCGTATTCTATAAAGTGTCCTTGGAGGCCCAGGACCCGGCGCTGCAAGTATTGGCCAAGGTGCGTTATGGCATGCTGTTGGAGGCTGGGCCGCGCATGGAGGCGGAGGCTATCACCCCTACTGTCGAAGAGGCTGGCAGGTAGAACCTGAGATCTCAGATGCTGAACACTGGCCCATCCCAGCACACCAGCCGCCCCTCGCGCTCACACGAGCCGCATAATCCCATCCCGCAGCGCATATAGGCCTCCCAACTCAGTTGCGTGGGAATCCCATAGCGTCGCCCCAGTTCTTTCAAGACCACAAGCATCCCCTCTGGCCCGCAGCCGTAGAGGGCATCGGCCTGGCCCTCGGCGAGCAGCCTTTCGGCCAGATCAGTGACCACTCCCCTCTGGCCTGCTGAGCCATCCTCCGTGGTCACCAGCACCCTCACCCCCAGCTTACAAAAACGATCCACCAGCAACAGTTCCCGGTCAGTACAAGCACCAAGGGTCAGGGTCACCTCACAGCCTCGAGCCACGGCCCGCTGTGCCAGGAAGGCCAGGGGCGCTGCACCATACCCCCCGCCTACCAGAAGTAATCGCTGCCCCTCGATCTGAAACCCATGCCCCAATGGCCCCCGCCACCACAGTCGGTCGCCAACCTGCAGACGATGCACCGCCTGAGTGAAAGGGCCCACGCGCGCCACGATGATGGTCAGCGGATCGTCATCCACCAGGCTGAAGGGCTTCTCGTCCAGCCGAGGCAGCCACAGCATCACGAACTGTCCTGGGGTGGCCTCCGTGGTCGCGTCAAGCACAAAAGTCTTGGTGCGGGCATTCTCGATGTGGATAGCCCGGATGCGGACCGGGTGAGGAAGGGAAGAACTCATGGGATGGGAGGAGTGCTGGGGCCCAGCGGATAGCTCGGCTCCCGATGGGCCAGGCCACGCAGCTCGGCCAGACAGTTGTAGCCATAGGTTGACATAAACTCCATCAACTCCTGGCCGATGAGGGAGAAGGCGCACTCCCCACGGTAGTAAAGCGCCGAGCCGATTCCTATGGCCGTAGCTCCGGCCATGAGCATTTCCGCCGCGTCGGTGCCGGTGAGCACCCCGCCGGTGCCAATGATGGGGACATCCACACTATGGGCGATCTCGTACACGCAGCGCAGGGCGATAGGCTTCAGGGCCGGGCCGGAGATGCCACCCGTGCGGTTGGCCAGGACGGGTTGGCCTGAGGGGGCATCAATCACCATCCCCGGCATGGTGTTGACGGCAGTGATGGCCTCCGCCCCCGCCTCCACCACGGCCTGGGCGATGGGGCTGATGTCCGGCACGTTGGGGGCCAGCTTGAGACTGATGGGGATGTCAGTCGCCCCCTTCACTGCCTGGGTGACGGCGGCTGCGTTCTCGGCTGAAGCGGCGAAGGGTAGGCCAAACTCGTCGGCTACGTTGGGGCAGGAGATGTTGACCTCCATCAGGTCCGGCTCGGCTCGGCTCACGATCTCGGCCACGCGGGCGAAGTGCTCCACTCTGTCGGCGAAGATGGAGGCGATGAGGGGCACTCCCAGCGGCTGAAGCTGGGCCTTGGCCTCCTGCAAAATCCCCACTTCCGCTTTTGCTCCGGGGTTGGGAAGCCCCAGGGCGTTGATGAGGCCGTGCCCCCAGTCCAGCAGGGTGGGGTTGGGGTGACCCGGCCGGGGCTCTGGTCCGCAGGATTTGGCCGTCACTCCGCCCGCTCCAGATCGTGCGGCGCGCACTAACAGGTCTGGGCTGGTGCCCCAGATGCCGGAGGCCAGGATGAGGGGGTTGGGGAAGCGCACTCCCGCGATCTCAATGGACAGGTCGAGTTTGTGAGCGCTCATCCAATTCCAGTTCCAGCAGCACCGCTTCAGCTCTGAATCCACAGCGCTGATAGAAGGCCTGGGCTGCCTCATTGTCCATCCCAGTGCTCACCTCCACCTCGCTAGCCCCTTGTTCTCTGGCCCAGGTGACCGCCGCCTCGATCAGCGCTCGCCCCAGCCCCGGCCTCGCGCGCTCGCGTCAACTACCAACTCGTCAATCAGCGCAGAGGGGCCGGAGTGGTACAGTGTGGGGCGCAAGCTGGCAGTGACCAGCCCCACCACCTGGCCCTGGTCCTCAGCCACCCACAGGGCGTGGTGGTCCAGAGTCAGCATGTGCATGAAACGGGCCTTCAGCCCTGGAGCGACTGCGCCGTGCACAGTGGCCGCCAACTGCTCCATCAGTGCTGCCACCGCTGCTTCATCCTCAGGTCTGGCGCGACAGATCCTCATGGCACTCACCTATGCGAATCTGCGAATATACGAATGCACGAATCATTCGCTGATTCGCCCATTCGTCCATTCGCCTGAAGCGCGGCCAACAACTCCCTCATGGTCAGCACGCTGTGCAATTGGTAGCCCTGCTCGGCCAGCTCCTCCTTCCCGCCCTGCTCCCGGTCGAGGAGCACCACTACGTCCTGCACTTTCAGCCCCGCCGCCTCCAGTGGCTCGATGGCCGTCAGCTTGCTCCCCCCCGTGGTGATGACGTCGTCCAGCACGACCACCCTCTCGCCGGGCTCGAACTTTCCCTCGATGGCCCGCTGCGTGCCGTGCCCTTTCACCTCCTTGCGGGGGTAGATGAGCGGACGGCCTGCCTCCAGGGCCACGGCGGTGCCGATGGGCAGGCCGGCATAGGGGATGGCGGCGATACGGTCGAATTGGAGATGGCGCAGCATATGGGTGTAGGCCCGCGCTACCATCCGCAGTGTGGCCGGGTCGGAGACCAGCAGCCGCAGGTCAATGTAGATGGGGGATACCTGGCCAGAAGCCAGGGTAAAGTGGCCGAATTGGATGCAGCCCAGGTCATGCAGGGCCAGCACAAGTTGAAGGTTGAAAGTTGAAGGTTGAGAGTTAGGGGTTGGGATCTGAGATCTGAGATAGTTGATCTGATCGCGCAGGGTCAGTGCTGCCTGCCGGGGGGCCTCAGCGAAGGTGATCGAACGCGAAGCGCTGATGATGAGCCCCAATCCGTCGGCGCGCAGGCCGGTGGACAGCGTGGCCTCCAGGTCGCCACCTTGGGCGCCGATCCCTGGCACCAGCAGCCACATCTCCGGCGCGATGCGTCGCACGGCAGCCAGCTCCTCAGAGTAGGTAGCGCCGACCACCAGGCCCAGGTTGCCCTGCGTGTTCCATTCGGTGGCTCGTTGAGCGATGATTTCGTAGAGCGCATAATCACCGACGGGAAGGGTCTGGAAGTCCTCTGCACCAGGGTTGGAGGTGTGACACAGCACAAAAACGCCCCTGTCGCTGTACCTCAGAAAGGGCAACAGGCTATCGTGCCCCAGATAGGGGTTGACGGTCACCGCATCCGCTCCCCACACCTCAAAAGCAGCGCGGGCGTAGGCCTCGGCGGTGGAGCCGATGTCTCCCCGCTTGGCGTCCAGAATCACCGGCACATCCGTCGTCTGATGAATGTAGTCAACGGTCTGTTTCAGTGCCTTCAGCCCCTCTAATCCCTGTGCCTCGTAGAAGGCGAAGTTGGGCTTGTAGGCACAGGCCAGGTCGGCGGTTTGCTCGACGGTCCGCTGGTTGAAGGCTAATATATCGCCATTGGGGATATATCCCGGCCGAGGATCGAGCCCTACACAAAGCAAACTATTGTGGCGCTCAATTGCGGCCCGCAACTTATCGAAGAACCCCATCTTTCGTGCCTTTCGCCCTTTTCGCTTCTTTCGTGTTAGGCTTTGCCCAGCACCGCAGCCAAGAGCGCCATACGAATGTACATTCCGTTGCGCATCTGCCGAAAGTAAGCAGCCCGGGGGTCATCGTCCACAGCGTAGTGGATCTCGCCCGCCCGGGGCAGGGGATGCATAATGATCATTTCTCCCTTGGCCTGCTTCATCAGCTCCGGAGTGATCTCGTAGAAGTCCCGCACTTCCTCATATTGGGAGAGATCGGCAAAGCGCTCTCTCTGCACCCGTGTGACGTAGAGCACATCCACGGTGGAGATGACGTCAGCCACGTGATAGGTCTCACGGATGGGAATCCCCTTGTCACGCAGTTCGTTGGCCTGATCGAGGGGCAAGCGAAGGATCTCCGGAGAAACAAGGTATATCTCCACGTCGTACATACTCAACAGTTTGGCGAGCGAATGGACGGTACGCCCATACTTCAGGTCGCCCACCATAGCCACTCGCAGGCCATCAATGTGCCCCAGTTCCTCCCGGAGGGTGAACAGGTCCAGCAGGGCCTGGGTGGGATGTTCGCCCGCGCCGTCGCCGGCGTTGATGACCGGCACGCGGGCGTAGTCGGCGGCGATTTTGGCTGAACCCACCTCCGGATGGCGCAGCACGATAGCATCGGCGTACTGCTCCAGGGTGCGGACCGTGTCGGGCAACGACTCGCCCTTGGACACGGAGGAGTACTGCACCCCCTGGGTAATGGGGATCACCCCCCCTCCCAGGCGCGCCATGGCGGCGATGAAAGATGAAGAGGTGCGGGTGCTGGGTTCGTAGAAGAGGCAGGCCAATACATACCCTCTCAGCAGATCCGCCGATCCCACCCGCTCTACCAGCTCTCGCATCTCCTCGGCCACATCGAAGATGTAGGCCAGGCTCTGGCGGGTGAACTGCGACACAGAGAGGATGTCCTGGCCGTAGAAATCGTTAGCCTGGATGAGAGGGCGCTTTAATGCCTCCAGATCGAACAAACGTGGGCGATCTATCTCCATATTCCCTCCTGGTGGGGTAATGAGTCAGCTGAACAACACTCGCCCAGAGCCGGGCGGAGCTAGGATTTGGCCGTCGGTGTAGGCGGTTCTACCTTGCAGTGTGGTGCACAGCACACGACCTCGCACCGCCATTCCGGCGAAGGGGGACCAATCGCAGCGGGTGAAGGTGCCCCGCTCCGGCAACACCCACTGGGGGCCTATCTCCACTTCCACCTGGCCCTCGGAAAGCGATAGGCCAAAGAGGCGCGCCGGGTTCTCGACGGTGAGCTGCGCTAGACGATCCAGGCTCAACCTTCCCTCGGCCACAGCGGTGAGCAGTAGAGGCAGCAGAGTCTCCAACCCCGGCACGCCCGGCGGCGGATGGAGGCCCTGCTTCTCTGCTAGGGTGTGGGGCGCATGGTCGCTGGCGACGCAGTCAATGGTCGTCCCCAAGTGCTCCCACAGCGCAGCCCGATCGTCTGTGCTCCCCAGACAGGGGCGCATATCCGCCAGGGGGCCCAGCCCTTCCGCGTCCGCCTGTGTCAGGAACAGATGGTGCGGTGTGGCCTCGCAGGTGAGGGGTGCGCCGCGCGCTTTGGCGGCGGCAATGAGTTCCACCTCCGCCCGTCGGCTCACGTGACAGCAGTGGAGACGCTGATCGAAGGCCCAGGCCAGCGCAATCGCCTGCGCCAGGGTGACCCCCTCGGCGTGGACGGCGATGGGTTTTCCCCGAGGCCAGGCCCGCATGTGAGCCAGCAAGGAGGGCAGGTCCTGCACGCGCAGGGAGCCGTAAGTCTGGTTGAGGTAGAGCTTGAGCCCCACCACTTGGGAGGCCAACTGGGCTGCCTCCTGAGCGTTGCTGGCTGTTCCCCCCAGGAACAGCCCCACATCACAGCGGACCTTCCTCCGCGCCAGGCTGCGCTTGGCCATCAGTGTCGCCCCGTCTGTCATCGGCGGGTCGGTGTTGGGCATGTCCAGCACCGTCGTCACCCCGCCGGCCAGCGCCGCAGCGGTGCCGGTGTCGTAATCCTCCTTGTGGGTGAAGCCCGGCTCGCGCAGGTGCACGTGCACGTCAATGAGGGCCGGGAGACAGTGGATGCTCATGGCTCGTTGCTCGGCATAAAAAAGAGCACTGGGGAATAGAAACATGCTCCCCAGTGCCCCTGTCTTCCCAAAGGGTGGGCCTGTCTGTCCTGAAGACAGATTGAACCGCTGGCCATCGGCTGCGATGGGCTCTCTGCAGTGCCAATCGTTGTCTCTCTCCCATAGTGGGGGATATTGTAGCACAGGCCGGGGGATTTGACAAACCTCAGGCTCGTTCCGGCGAGTTAACCTCAATGGGGCGTCAGTGGCCAGAACACTGGCAACATGAGCATCACTACCACGAACAGGAGCAGTGTCAGCGGCAAGCCGACTTTGACATAGTCGCGAAAGCGATAACCTCCCGGGCCCATCACCAACATATTTACCGGGTGGCCGAGTGGCGTGAGGAATGCCATAGACGTCGCCAGCGCCACTCCCATGGCCAGCGCGCGCGGGTCCGCGCCGATTCGCTGGGCTGCCCGGATCGCTATTGGCGCCACTACGGCCGCCACGGCTGCGCTATGCATTGCTTGCGTCAGCAGCGTCGTCAGAACGAACAAACCAGCCAGCAGCGCCAGTGGCCCGGCCGGTCCCAAAAGGGTGATGAGTCCATTGGCCAGAAGGGCAGCGGCACCCGTTTTCGTCATAGCGATGCCCATGGGCAACATCCCAGCGACGAGAAAGACACTCCCCCACTCGATCGCCAGATACGCCTGATCCATCGTGAGCACCCCGGCCAGCATCATCGCCAACGCCCCGCCCAGCCATGACGATCGCTGGCGACTCCAGATCCCGCTCGTGCCAGTCACGTGAGGGTAGGATCTCCAGGGAGGGCTCCACACCACCCTGGCAGCGGAAGTCCTCCAGCTTCCCTTCGAGAAGCACGATGTCGCCTTGCTGGAAGACAGTACCCGGCGACGGGAAGGCATCACCTGTCCATCGCGCTCAATGGCGACGACAGTGAGGTTATAGATCTCGCGGAGGGTACTATGGGCCAGTGGCTTGCTCATCAGGTACGACCCGGCCGGCACGCGCGCCCGAAACAAACGCTCGCCCAGGCGATAGACACCAACCGCTGTAGCCTGCCACCGCGCCGCGCAACTCCCCCCAACGGCTACCACCTTCAGGGTCAGCACCAACCCCCTGCGAAGCAGCACGGCGTGGTCGGCAGGCATGTGTTTGGCGGCGTTCAATAGGTCTCCGTTAACTTACGTTTCACGACAAAAAGTGTCGTGAATCCAACGGCAATTTGGGTGATACCTGTCACTTTTGTGCCGTAGATCCGCGCCATCCTTTCTCGGTAGTCTGCACCTTGCTTGCAAAGATCATTGAATCTAACGGACTGCGAATGTGCCCTATCGCTTTTTCACTGACATGAGTATAACGCTCCGTCGTGCGAATGTTTCCATGCCCCATAGGTGACCATCACCCGCACATTACCAGGTGACTCCGGTCCGCTTTCCCAGGTCGAACTTGATCCGGTCATTGACTACCAGCGAGAATGTGAAGGCATAGAGGATCACACAAAAGGTCTGAGTGAAGGGTATAGGTGCAAAGCCTGGAATGCCCACGGTGGCCATGAGCGCAGCGATGATGCCGCCCAAGGTGAGCGCTGTCAGGAGCGTTCTACTGGGCAGCGAGTCCCAGAAGTGTCCTCTCTCCCTCACCACCAAGATCGAGAATATGGCAAAGTAAAGCAGTATCTCAAAGCTAAAGGTGTGCAGGGCTGGCTCGTTTGCGCCCAGCCCGAAATACCTCAATCCGATATACAACAAGCCGAAAGACTCTGCCACCATGAGCAGGCCCAGCACCACCGCCACTTTCACCAGGCCGGTGACATCCCAGGTCTCTGGCTTCTTTGACCATCGGACATTGTCTGTGGACAGCGAAATTTTTACGAAATCGGTCATGAAGATCATCAGGATCATAGCAGACGCCGAGATAACGTACTTGCCGGTGACCAGAAAAGCCCCTACCACAAAGGCGGACTTTAGGATTGTCCTGCTGATCTTGTTGACGATCCAGGTCGTGATCCTCTGGTGAATCTGCCTTCCATTTTCAATCAGATCTACGATGCTAGACAGCCCTTCGCGGGTCAACACTACACTGGCAGCACCTTTGGCTACGTCGGTGGCGTTATTGACTGCGATGCCCACCTCCGCCTGGCGCAAGGCGGGCGCATCGTTCACCCCGTCGCCGGTCATGCCTACCACGTGCCCTTTGGCCTGCAGGCTCTTCACCACCGTATATTTGCCCTCGGGGTATATCTCGGCGAAGCCATCGCTCTTCTCAGCCAATTCTGCGGCCTTGACTGCATTCTCTTTAGCCTCTGCTTCCAGATATGATAATCGGCTCACGTTTCCCCCAAGCCCCACATCTTTCGCTATCTCTTGAGCAATGGGTAGGGCGTCTCCGGTGAGCATCTTTATCAATACGCCCAACTCCCTGAGTTTCTGGATCAATTGCTTGGAATCCGGTCTGGGCATGTCATACAAGGTGACCAATCCTACTAGCTTGGGCTGATCTGCATGGTCAGTCCTGGCCACGGCCATCGTCCGATATCCTTTTTGCGCGAACTCGTTGATTTGCGCTTCCAATTCCTCTACCGCGTTTGCATCCAACCCGCAAGCCTGGGCTATGGCATTGACTGCTCCCTTCATGACGTGAAACTCACGCCCATCCTTCTGTACCAGCGCCTCAGTCCGACGCGTCTGGGGGGCGAACGGAGTGAAAACCTTTTGCATAAATGAATTGTTCAGGAGATTCCTCTGCTTTGCCGCAGCGATGAAAGCCAGGTCTATCGGATCCTGGTTTGCTTCGTTAGAAGCCAATGCTCCATACAAGATCGCTTGTTCTTCATCGTACCCGTTCAAAGCGATTACGTTTGCTATGGAGAGTTGATTCTGAGTGATTGTGCCAGTCTTGTCCACGCAAAGGACATTCATGGTCGCTGCATCCTCTGACGCACTGAGCCGGGTTACCAGGACACCCTTCCTGGCCAGCTCTCTGGCACCTACGGCCATGCTAACCGTGAACATGACCGGCAAAGCCACAGGGATCGCTCCTAACAGCAGCACCAGCATAAGGGGCAGGATTTCCAACAAAGCGATTCCCCTGAGCACCGAAAAGATGAGTGCGAGGCTCAGCAGTGCCCCCACGACCACCAGCAACCATTTCACCAGTTTAGACACGACCTCTTCAATGTGCAATTTCGGGCGGGCGACTTGCACTAACTGCGTGGTTCTACCGAAATACGTCTTGACGCCGGTGCTGGTGACAATGGCGTTCGCCTCACCTCGCCTGACGATGGAAGCAGAGTAAAGCATATCATCCGCGTGCTTTTCCACTTCCAGCGATTCTCCGGTCAGTGCCGATTGGTCTACGCTCAGTTCGCCCTGGATGATTTGCACATCTGCCGGGATGAAATCTCCAGACCGCACCCGCACGATGTCTCCGGGCACTAATTCCCTGGCGGGTATGGCCTTCCACGTGCCGTCTCGCAGCACCCGTGCATTCACTTGCAGCTCTTTTTTCAGTTCTTTTACCGCACGCGATGCTCTCTGTTCTTCGCCGAAACTCAGGATTGCGTTCACGACCAGCAATGCGGTCACAATGTAAAGGTCGGAGTATTTGTGTAGTAACCACGAGAGAACGATAATGAGCTCAAGCATCCAGGCGGTGAGGCCCCAGAATTTCTTGGCGAACCCGACTAGTGGATTTGTCTTCTTTTCAGGGACTTCGTTATATCCATATTGCTTTAATCTACTCTTCACTTCGGCCTGTTTCAGCCCTACATTTAGTTGCGCTTTTCGCCGTTCTTCGAGTAACACCCCTGCTTCCTTGTAATCACCCCTTGCAATTGCCCCTCTCGCACGCTCTTGTAAGCGTTCGAGTTCTTCGCTTGCACTTTGGCCAGTCACCTCTGTTTCCACCCTTTCAGTTTAGCAATGTCTCTTTAGAACTGGCAAAACCTAGTGGCTAACGCGACTTTGGACTGCAACGGAATGTCGCCAAACAGGTCGCCTTCGGTCTGACGGATGGCGTGCAGGCGCTCGGCCGTTGACTGCGCAGGCAGGCGATGTCGGCCCACAGGGCTATGTAGGCCACACCGGTCGCGACGATGGGCAGACCCAGCGGTGCGAAGTCCAGCAAGCCATAGCCCGCGAGCCCCCGGTCGCGCAGCAGGCTACTGACAACGATATTCGTTGTGGTGAGCAGGGTTGCCATACAGCCCAGGATCGTAGCAAAGGCCAGCGGCATCAAAAGGCGCGACGGATTGACACCGGCCTTGCGCGCAGCACTCGAAACCGCCGGCAACAAGACCGACGCTTGCCACGGTCAGGATGGCAAAAGTGGTGATCAGTTGGCTGCCCATCGCTGCTGTCAAGAATCTTCTGCACAAGGATTACCAGTAGCGTTCCGTAAACAAGCACCATCACCCCAACCACCACCAGACCAGGGATGGTACCGAGGGTGGCGCGCTGCAACAGTAATATTCTACCACGGCCGCGAAGATCGGCCAAAAAGATACCACGCCTTTTTCACGAAGCTCAGACAGACCATGGCTCACTCTACCCGCACCGTTCCCTGGCCCAGTATCTCCGCCAGTTGTTGGGCCAGGGTAGGGCAGTAGCCGGTGGTGTCATTGGGGAAATCGAGTTGGATTTTCCGCTGCTCATCGGTCAGGTAGAGGCTGAAACGGTCCTGCCCCTCAAACCGGTGTAGCAGCTCGTGGACCCGGCCCAGGAGACGGATGTCCTGCTCCTGGTCGCCGGTGCGGTGGATGGTGATGTGCAGGTATTGGTGTCCTGGAGGGGTAGGGGGTTCCGGTGATGGAGCTTGCTGGGCTGGTTCACTGACCGTCAGGTAGTCGCGCACGGACTCACAGATGATCTTGGGCTCGCGCCCCTGGGCGTCCACCCGACCCTGCACCACCAAAATCTTGCCCTCCTGCCACAGATCCTCTGTCTCTCTGTAGGTGGAAGGAAACACGACCACCTCGATGGTGCCCTGCAAATCCTCTAACTGGACGAAGGCCATGGGCTCCCCCCGCCGGGTGACGTGAGGCCGTACCCAGCTCACCAGGCCAGCCAGGATCACCTTCTGCCCGGCCATCGTCTCCTCAATCTCATGGGTGTAGGCCGTGACCATATCCGCCAGCCGCTTGGCGAAGCGCTGAAGGGGATGCTCGGAGAGATACATCCCCACCAACTCCTTCTCCCAGCTTAATAACTCGCGGTGGGGCGCTTCCGGCACCGGGGGTATCGCATTCAAGATGGAAGTAGCGCTGTCCATGTCCAGCCCCTCGATCAGATCGAACATGCTGAGCTGGCCGATCTCCCGCGCCTGGTGGGTCTGCTGGCTGAGGGCCATCATGCGATCCATCACCGCCAGGAGCCGAGCGCGGTGGCCGAATGAGTCCAGGGCTCCTACCTTGATGAGACACTCCAGGGCCCGTCGGTTCACCTGGCGCAGGTCCACCCGGCGGCAGAAATCGTCCAGGTTAGTGAAGGAGCCACCCGTTTGCCTGGCTTTCAAGATCACCCCAATGGGACCCTCCCCCACATTCTTCACTGCCCCCAAGCCAAAGCGGATGCTTCGGCCCTCGATCACAAAATCGCTCTCACTTTTGTTCACATCCGGTGGGAGGACCTCAATGCCCAGCCGCCGACATTCGCCCAGGAGCGCAGCCATCTTATCCGTGTTGTTCCGCTCCACGGAGAGCAGGGCGGCCATGTACTCCACCGGATACCTGGCCTTGAGGTAGGCGGTCTGGCAGGTGATGGCCGCGTAGTCTACAGCGTGGCTACGATTAAAGCCGTAACGGGCAAAGGGCTCGATGTCATCGAAGATCGCTGCCGCCACATCCACAGGAATGTCGCTATACTCCTGTGCCCGGCTGATGAAGGAGTTGCGATGTTCGAGAAGTTCCCCCTTCTTTTTCTTGCCTACAGCTCGTCTTATCAGGTCAGCCTCGCTGAGCGAGTATCCGGCCAGCTCGGTCATGATGGAGATGATCTGTTCCTGGTAGGTCAGCACACCATAGGTCTCCGCCAGGATAGGTTCCAGCTTGGGATGGCGGTAGGTCACCGGCTCCTGGCCGTGCATGCGCCGGATGTAATCCCCGATGTACTCCATGGGCCCGGGGCGGTAGAGAGCCACGGCCGCAGCGATGTGATCAAAGCGGCTGGGCTTCATCTCGGTGAGCATGCGCCTCATGCCCGCTGACTCGACCTGAAAGATGCCGATGGTCTCACCACTGGAGAGGAGCTCGTAAATGGCGGGGTCGTCCAGGGGGGTGGTGTCCAGGTCCAGCTTGACCCCGTGATGTTGCTCGATGAGCTCGCAGGCCTTGCGCATGATGGTCAGTGTGGATAGCCCCAGGAAGTCTATCTTCAGCAGACCGATGGACTCCACAATGTTCATATCATACTGGGTGACCACTCCGCCCTCCCCTCGGATGGGGCGGTGCAGGGGGGTGTAGCTGACCACTGGCTGGTCGGCGATCACCACCCCGGCAGCGTGAGTGGAGGCATGGCGGGCTACCCCCTCCAGTAGCTGCGCTGTGTCCACCAGTTCGCGGATGTAGTCCTGCCCTTCGTACAGCTCCTGGAACTCAGGCACGGCGAAGGCCCCGGCGAGTTTGACCTTGGGGCCCGCCGGGACGAGCTTGGCCACCCGATCCACCTCTGGCAGGGGCAGGTCCAGTGCCCGGCCCGCGTCACGGATGGCCGCCCGGGCGCCCATGGTGCCAAAGGTGATGATCTGGGCTACCTGATCCTGGCCGTAGGTATCAATGGTGTAGCGGATCAACTCCTCCCGCTGGTCATCAGGGAAGTCCAGATCAATATCCGGCATGGTCACCCGGCCGGGGTTCAGCAGTCGCTCGAACATCAACTTGTGGGGCAGGGGGTCAATGCGGGTGATGCCCAGGGTGTAAGCCACAATGCTCGCCGCGCCGGAGCCGCGCACATTCCACCATATGCCCCTCTGCCGGGCGTAGCGGCACAGGTCCCACACAATGAGGAAGTAGTCGTCGAAGCCCATGTGGTGGATGAGTTCCAACTCATACTCCAGTCGCTCCCATATTTGGGGGGTGATCAACCTGTAACGTTCGGTCAGCCCTTTCTCGCACAGGGACCGCAGATAGGAGTGGGAGGTATGGCCCTCAGGCACGGGGAAGGCGGGCAAGTGATAGCCCGTGCGGTCCAAGTTAACCTCACACCGCTCGGCGATGAGGAGTGTGTTCCGCAGCGCCTCTGGCAGCCCCCGGAACAGAGCAGCCATCTCTGCAGGGCTCCTGAGATAGAAGCTCTCATCCCCCATCTGCATACGGTTGGGATCGCGCATAGTGGTATTGGTCTGGATGCAGAGCAGGATCTCCTGGGCGTGGGCGTCCTGGGGCCGGATGTAGTGCACATCGTTGGTGGCTACCAGGGGGATGTCCAGCTCTCGCCCCAACTCGACCATCCGCCGATTGATCTCCCTCAGCTCTGGCAGTCCCTCGTGGACTTGAAGCTCCAGGTAGAAGTTCTGAGGCCCGAAGGCCTCGTGGTACCAGTAGGCGGCTTTCCTGGCCCTATCCAGTTGGCCTCGATGCAGCAGGGTCGGGATCTCGCCTTTGCCGCATCCGGTGAGGGCGATGAGTCCCTGGGCGTGATCTCGAAGGTAGGCTTTATCCACTCGGGGCTTGTAGTAAAAGCCCTCCAGTTGGCCGGCGGTGGCAATCTGCAGCAGGTTCTGATAGCCTATGTTGTCCTGGGCCAGGAGCACCAGGTGGTAGGGGGTACGATCTCGCTTGGGGTGGCGATCGCTCATGCGGCGGGGAGCCATGTAGATCTCCATGCCGATGATGGGCTTAACACCCGCTGCCCACGCAGCGCGGTAGAACTCGATGACGCCGAACATGGCTCCGTGATCGGTGAGCGCCAGGGCCCCCATACCCAACTCCGCCGTATGGTGGACCAGATCGCCCAGCCGGGCCAGCCCATCGAGGAGGGAATATTCACTGTGAACGTGGAGGTGGACGAAATCT
>Ga0116202_10000424_pt1 | contig 23388 bp, 25 predicted proteins | sample LakKivw325mmetaG_FD_94479 | JGI IMG/M metagenome (GOLD analysis project Ga0116202, IMG submission 94479) | Anoxic lake water microbial communities from Lake Kivu, Rwanda to study Microbial Dark Matter (Phase II) - Lake Kivu water 325m metaG | ecosystem: Environmental > Aquatic > Freshwater >... | reverse complement strand
TCATAATTCCTCCCCTGATAAGGGGAGGGCGGGGAGGGGTTTAAAACTTTTCAACCCCCTCCAATCTCCCCCTTGTCAGGGGGAGAGCAATTTACAAATTTAGAAAGGAGGTGGATAAATATGGCAGCAATTATTAAATTTTCACCAGTTACAGGATTGCCAATGATGCACAATCTTTTCAGCGAAGATGGCTGGAATGAGGATTTCTGGCCACATTTTCCAGAAGTCAAGGAATTTGCTCCGGCAGTGGATGTTTACCAGACGGATAATGATGTTGTGGTGGAAACAGCCCTTCCAGGTATTGATCCAGCAAAGGTAGATATCTCTGTGGAAGATGATACACTCGTTATCAAGGGTAAAACTGAAAGCAAAGAAGAGGAAAAGAAAAAGGACTACTACCGCAAAGAAGTACGCTACGGAAGCTTTTATCGAGCTATATACCTTCCTACTTCGGTGAAGAGTGAGACAGCAAATGCTGAATATGAAAACGGCATCTTGAAGATCACTTTGCCGAAAGTGGAAAAGCCGGAAGCAAAAAAAATCGCCATTAAGGTGAAAAAGAATGAAAACTAAATAAAATGCCTCGCGTCACTATATGACGTGGGGCTAGAATACAGCCTTAAAATTTTTAGGGCGGTGTTCTAGGAAATTTATTGCTAGAACTGTTTAGACTATGAGAAAGCAGAGTGACAATTGAGTGGACAATAGAATAGCACAATAATTAAAAAACTAATTTATTCCCGTCAATTGTAAATTATTTACGGAACCGGGGTTCCCCAAAAATTCTCCTAAGAATTTTTGGGGCTTACTTAATTACATCTAAACGGAGAATAGTAAGAAAATTATGAAAATTCTAGGTATTGATTTAGGAACCACTAATTCTTGTATGGCGGTCGTGGAGGGTGGTAAGCCTACTGTGATTGAAAACAGTGAGGGTAATCGCACTACGCCGTCTATGGTCGCAGTTACAAGTGGTGGCGAACGTTTAGTAGGGCAACTGGCCAAGCGCCAGGCAGTGACTAATCCAGAGAATACATTATTTTCTATCAAACGTTTGATCGGCCGCAAATATTCTGATCCTGAAGTGCAGAGGGATAAAAAGGTAATGCCTTTTGAAATTAAAGAAGAGAGTGTGGGTGTCAAAATAAAAATGGGAGATAAACATTACTCACCGCAAGAGATTTCGGCAATGGTTTTACAGAAATTAAAAGCTGACGCCGAAGAACATTTAGGGGAAAAGATTACTGATGCAGTAATCACTGTGCCAGCATATTTTGATGACTCCCAGCGCCAGGCCACTAAAGACGCAGGCAAAATTGCCGGTTTTAATGTCCGTAGAATTATTAATGAACCGACTGCCGCGGCACTTGCCTACGGTTTTGATAAAAAAAAGGATCAGCAAATCGCAGTGTATGATTTAGGTGGCGGCACCTTTGATATCTCTATTTTGGATATTGGCCAAGATACAGTAGAAGTGTTATCTACTAATGGTGACACTCATTTGGGCGGTGATGACTTTGATCAAATTATTATTGAATGGATTTTGCAGGAATTTAAAAAAGATCAAGGTATTGATTTATCTAACGATAAAATGGCGATGCAGAGATTAAAGGAAGGAGCAGAGAAAGCTAAGATTGAATTATCCACTGCCCAAGAAACAGAGATTAATCAGCCTTTCATTACTACAGATGCGTCGGGTCCGAAACATTTGACCTTAAAACTTACCCGAGCAAAGTTAGAGGAATTAATCGGCGATTTAGTTCAAAAGACAATTGGGCCGTGCAAAAAAGCTCTCCAAGATGCAGAGCTCACCACCAAGGATATTGAGGAAGTAGTATTAGTAGGTGGAATGACGCGGATGCCACTTGTCCAAAAAACAGTGGAAGACTTTTTTGGCAGAAAAACGAATAAATCAATCAATCCGGATGAAGTAGTTGCCGTAGGCGCTGCAATTCAAGGTGGCGTATTACAAGGTGATGTAAAAGATGTTTTACTTCTGGATGTTACGCCATTAACTCTAGGTTTGGAGACCCTAGGCGGCATTAGAACGTCTTTAATTGAACGCAATACCACCATTCCAACTTCCAAAACGCAAATTTTTTCCACAGCGGCAGACAGTCAACCCTCGGTGGAAATTAATGTTTTGCAGGGTGAACGTGAGATGGCGGCAGACAATAAATCTTTAGGCCGCTTTATTCTGGATGGTATTCCACCTGCCCCGCGCGGTATTCCGCAGATTGAAGTAACCTTTGACATTGATGCCAATGGCATCCTAAATGTCAAAGCTAAAGATAAAGCAACGGGTAAGGAACAATCCATTCGTATTGAATCTTCTTCAGGATTATCTAAAGAAGAGATTGAAAAGATGCAAAAAGAAGCCGAAGCGCATGCAGAAGAAGATAAGAAGAAAAAGGAAAAAATAGAAATGAAGAATCAAGCAGATAGTTTGGTCTATCAAACCGAAAAAACCTTAAAAGAGGCAAAAGATAAATTATCTGAAAATGACAAGAAAGATATTGAAGATAAATTAGAAGCCTTAAAGAAAGTCAAGGATGGTGATGATATTGAAGCGATTAAGAAGGGAATAGAGGAATTGTCGCAATCCGCTCAAAAAATTGGACAAGCAATGTATCAGGCCGCACAACAAGCCTCCGCACAGCAGCAGGGGAGCACTGCGTCAGAAACTCCCGAGCAAAAACAAGAGGAGAAACCGGAAGAAGGAAAATATGAAGAGGTGAAGAAATAATAAAAACTATTCTAATTCAGAATTATTTTTGTGGGCCTCGTGTAGTTACCAAAGCCAAACCATTAAGTTATGGGATTAGTGGGGCGGTTTTGGTTATGAATATTTACTAGAATTCTTTGTGTTACAATCTGGTCAAGAAAATAGAGGTGATTTAAATGTTGGGTGGTAGAAAGATTAATGTAAGAAGAGAAAAGGCAGGAACAGTTTTCAAGGTCACCATTGATCGTGATAATCAAAGGTTGACCGGAACTATGGAAATCGTTGATCCCAGGGACTTGAAGCTCAAATTTAACCTCAAAGCTACGGAGACTGGCCCAGAACTTAGTTTTGAAATGACCGAAGTGGATGGTAAGCTAAAGGTCAATGGGGCAATCGCCGGTTCGGTCCCTGTAGGTATTTTGCGCTCTTTTGAAATCCAAAAGAAGGAGGATGAAGAGAGGTGAACTTGAGCTTCACCTCTTATTTTAATTGTTTTTGTCTTTATATATATTTATGAGAATTAAAAAGGTTTCTAAAAATCAATATATTTTGCGTTTAGAACGGGGAGAGGAGATTATCAAAACCGTTGAAGATTTTTTAAAAAAAGAAAAAATAGCCAGCGGCATTCTTTGGGGTTTGGGCGCGGTTGATTTTGCTCGTTTGGCGCACTACCGCGTGGACAAAAAAGAATATAGTGAGGAGAGTTTCAAGGAGCCTTTAGAAATTGCGAGCCTCTTTGCTGTGATTACGCGTGAAGGCCTACACCCTCACGCTGTTTTTAGTGATAGTGAGATGCACGCCTTTGGTGGACACTTGAAAGAAGCCCGCGTCGCCGCGACTTGTGAAATCATCGTGCACAAAGGTCGCGCAAAGATTAGCCGAAAGTATTCGGAAGAGATTGGGTTGAAGTTGCTGGAGATATAAATATAATGTAAAATGTAAAAATCAAAATTCAAAATGACAATGTAAAATGTAAAAAGATTTAAAAATCCTAAATCCAAATTTCCCGCCCGCCTCGCCTGAAGCGAAGCGATGGCGGGCAGGCAAATGTCAAATTTCACCCCGTTAAATAGCTCCGCATTTAACGGGGCAAGGGCTCAAAGCCCAAAATCCAAAAAATTCTATTTATTTGTTACTTTGGATTTTGCCCGTCCTCCGCAGTAGCTGTCGCTACAGCTACGGAGGATGGAGATTTGATTTGATATTTGGATTTTGAAATTTGTATTTTCGCATTTTGATTTGTCATTTTGATATTTGATTTTTGAATTTTTTATGAAAGACTACTACCAGACCCTTGGCGTATCCAAAAACGCTACTCAGGAGGAAATTAAAAAAGCTTTTCGCAGGCTCGCTCATCAGCATCACCCGGATAAAGATGGAGGCAATGAGGCTAAGTTTAAGGAGATCAATGAAGCCTATCAAGTTTTAGGAAATCCGCAGAAGCGACAGCAATATGATCAATTTGGAACAACATTTGACGGAGCCTCCTCTGGAGGCGCTGGTTTTTCTGGCTTTGACTTTAATAACTTCCGCACCCAGGGTTTTAATGTGAATTTTGAAGATTTAGATTTAGGAGATATCTTTTCAGATATGTTCGGTTTTGGTGGGGGAGCGAGGAGACAAAAAAGAGCTCAAGGTGGGCGCGGCGTGGACATTCAAGTGGATTTAAATTTAGATTTTGAAAAAGTTTTTACTGGCTCGCAGGAGACAATACATCTGCGCAAAGAAGTAGTATGTCCACGTTGCCATGGTCGCGGCGCAGAGCCCGGAAGCAGAGTTATAGAATGTTCTCGCTGCCAAGGCACAGGACAGATAAGGACTACGCGGCAGACCTTTCTTGGATCATTTTCCCAAGTGTCTGTCTGTCCTGAATGCGGGGGAGAGGGCAAAAAAATCAATCGTCCCTGTACACAATGCCAGGGTGCAGGGCGGGTGGTAGATGAAGAAAGAATCGTGGTGAATATACCAGCAGGGGTGCGCGATGGGGAAATAATTAAGGTAGAAGGTAAGGGCGAAGCAGGAGTACGCGGTGCTGCTTCTGGCGATCTTTATTTAAAAATTCATCTTAAACCTTCTCGTTATTTTGAGCGCCATGGCGATGATGTCCTCACTTCTATAGATATCTCTTTTACGCAGGCCGCTTTGGGCGGGGAGGTGCAGGTAAAAACCTATAATGGCGCGGTAAAATTAAAAATTCCTGCCGGCACTCAATCGGGCAAGATATTTAAGCTTTCGGGCAAAGGCATTCCGCGTCTCACTGGCCGCGGCCGCGGCGATCAATTGGTCAAGATTAACGTAGTGGTGCCGAGGCATCTTTCACGCCGAGAAAGAGCGCTTCTTAAAGAACTAGAGCGCGAGGGAGGCGAAACAGCAAATGTGGATAAAAACAGTAGATTTTGGAGTTTTTTCTAAAAGAGTGATATAATATTAAAAGGTTGCAATTCAAATAAAAATCAAAACATATGTTTTCTACTTGGGATTTTGGCCTTCTCCTATTTTTAGCAATTGGAATAGGTTATGGTTTTATTTTCCGTAAAGGGCAAATTGTGGTGCTTTTTGTTTCAAGTTACATTAGTTTTGTAATTGTGAATGAGCTGGGGAATAAAGTAATTAATGTTTTAGATAAAAGTTTCAAAGTTGAAAATTATGGTGCCTGGGTATCTCCTGGCTTGAAGGTGGGTTTGTTCCTAGTAATAATGATTTTGCTGGCCATTTGGGCGGAATATTTAGCCGCAAGTTCAGGAAAAAAGGGAATGGTCAATCTAATAATGTCTGGCATTTATGGTCTGCTACTTGCTACAATGTTGCTCGCTATTTTCAGCCTTTTCTTAAGCTCGGAATTAGAAATTCAAATTTTGAGTTTTTCTCGTCTTTCATCTTACATTATCAATTATCGGATGTGGTGGTTTTTAGCGCCGGCAGTCTTAATGTTAATTTCAGGTTTTATTCTTTCACGTAAAGAAAAAGATTAAGTCCTCTTTGTCTTATTTTATAATAAAAGTTTTGACAAGGGGCGATTTTTTATATAAACTTAGTTAGTCTAAAGTTTTGAACTTTTAACTTTTAACTAATTTTGCGCGCATAGCTCAGCCAGGTAGAGCAGCTCCCTTTTAAGGAGACGGTCGGGGGTTCGATTCCCTCTGCGCGCACAAAAAGCAAGTTAAAAATTTAACCCGCCCGCCACCAAAAGCCCAAGCTTTGTGGGCGTTGTGGGCGGGAGTGAAAAGTTAAAAGTGATAAGAGCTTGTTTTGATTTTCGGTTCTAAAGGGAAAGATGCAGTGAAAGGAGAGATGTCTGTGAGAGCAAAGAGGATGCTTACTGACGGGGATAGAAAGAAAATTGTAGAGTGCGCGCAGCAATGGCTTGGGGCACCTTATTTAATTAAAGGCAGCGATAGAAACGGTATTGATTGTAGCCATTTAGTGGTTAACGTGATGAAGGAAGCTTTGGGAGTAAAGTTGATACCGTGGTCAGACTGGCTCTATCTTTATCTTGATGTTGTGCCGAGAGCCAAGTTAAAGCTGGGGGATGTGGTATTTTTTCGGCGCAAAGAAAGACCAGCAGGTCGCTTGGTCACGCATTGTGGTATTTATGTGGGTAATGGGGAGATTATTCACGCCGCAAGAAGGGGCGTGGTTAAGGTGCCTTTGGCTAGTATAAAAATGACTATTATAGAAAGTAAAGAGAGAGAAGTAATTGTAAAATGGATAGATGAACTTCTTAACCGTAATGAGATGCCCTCCTAGCGTGAATTATTCTTGCTCCTTGATCCGTCTTTATTTTTTTATTATTATCTAAAAGACTTTGTTTAAAAATATTGATTATTTCATATTTTTCTGCTTTAATAAGAGGATTTCCGAAAAGTAGTTTTTTATATGAGATTTATCACTTTAGGATTGGGGGTCCTGGCACTAATTAAGGAGGTTTAAAATGGCAGTTCCAAGGTGGCACCTTTGGGCAACTATTGTTTTAATAGGAATACTCATTGTGTTGTCAGAATTAGTATTAGTAAGGTGGGACAGCTTGTGGGTGTGGGTTTTGGTTTTCGCCTATGGTTTTCTGATTGATGCGGATCATTTTGCACAAGGTAAGAGAACCATAAAGGTCATTAAAGAAATTATTAAAAATAGAACTTTCCGATTTCAAGAGGAATGGCATAAGACCGAGTATATGACACAGAAGCCACCCATCCGTATATTTCATACTTGGTGGGGCGCGATTGTTTTACTTTTAATATCTTGGCTCGTTATTAAGAGTTGGCTTCCTGCCATCGCCTATGGCGTCCATTTGTTAATTGACGCCTTCAATGATGACTACTTTAAAAAAAGGAGATTCTTCTGGGAAGTACCCGACGCGCTCCGGCACCTTGTACCCAAAAAATGGCGTTATAATAAAACCCGCCTTCAGCCATAGAAGACGGTTTTTTATTAACGGAACCGGGGTTCCCCAAAAATTCTTAGGAGAATTTTTGGGGTTTATTTGATATTATAATTCTCTGTGCTAGAATTATTCTATAGGGACTAAGTTCAATTTAATCTAAAAACCTAAGGGGCTTAAATCATTATGAAAAATACCTTTGTAGAAATTTGTATTTATGAGGTAAAGCCGAATAAAACAGAGGAGTTTGAGAGCCTTGTTCAGAAAGTGGTGAAGCACCATAAAAACTTTCCGGGCGTGATTGATGTAAAATATATGAAGCGAACCCACCGCCAAGAAAGTTTTCAAGCGGCAAAGGCAGGTAAACTTCCTGTAAAATTAACCCGAGCACCTAAAGCAATTACTTATGTAATGTATTGGGAATTAAAAGACGAGATAGCTCACGCTAAAGCAACGAAATCTGGATTACAACATTTTTTTAAAGAATTTAGCTGCTGTCTTACCACCATACCTAAAATTATTTTAGGGAAGCGGATTCGGTAATGGGAGAGAGGTGGACATTCAAGATGTTTAAATTTAACTTAAACAATCAAGATCTGATTGCTCCTTGCGGTTTGTATTGCGGAGAATGCAGCGCTTTTCAGGATGGGAGCTGTGGGGGATGTATTTCCCGCCAAGGCCTTTGTTTAAAATACACAGAGATCTGTAAGATTTACGATTGCTGTGTGGAAGAAAAGGGTTTAAGAACGTGCTGTGAATGTGGAGAATTTCCTTGTCAAAAATTAAAAGCATTTTTTGACACGCCAGAATGGTATAATGATGTGATTGGCAATTTGCAGAAAATAAAAGAAAAGGGTCTAAAAAAGTTTCTAGATGAAGAGGTGAAAAGAGTAGAGCAGTTAGTGAGCTGTGCCAAGAGACACAAGATAGTTCATTGCGGTAAATGCAGGAAATGGCCCTGCTCTAAGATGAAAAGGGAACCTTTAACACCGGCATAAAGTCTATTAGTTTTCATAAAATGGATATTAGTAAAAACATATCTTAGATGGCTTGCTGTTTTCAGGTAAGCCTTTTATATTACAAATATTCTTTGCAGTTTTATTTGTTTTTAATCTATCAAAAAAGGAAGAGAATCAAACTCTTCCTGTTGCGTGGGGGCCAACCTATGTGTTGACCTATCTATTTTATTCGTCGGGCGCACACATAGGTCCGCCCCTACTAAAGACTCTTTGAGGAAAGAACCTCGCCTTCTTTAAAGCGTGAGTGAATAATTACTTCTCTATCTGGCGATGCCGTTGTTTCGCCTACTACCTCTGCACGAATATCATCTTTCTTTGCTTCGGCGATAATCGTTTCCACGTCATTTTTATCGCAAACAATCAACATACCGCAGCCACCATGGAGTGTGCCATAAGCCTGCTCATCAGTGAGCCTCAAGTATGGGAAATCCCAAGAAAATTCCTGACCTTGCCTTAAAACTTCAGCAGGTTCGGGCATAGAGTAAAGATTTGCTCCCACGCCCTCGGGCAGCAATTCACCAAATTTTCCCCAGACCCCGCCGCCGGTGATATGAGCAATGCCATAAATCTTGGCCAGTGGTTCTTCAATGCTAGCATCTGGACTCCAGCCTATGATTCTGGTAATGGTTTTAGCATAGCTTTTGGAAGGTATAATCAACTTGGCGATAAAGTCCAGAGCTTTAGGATTATCTTTAATTTTTTGGATCTCGGGTCCGAACTTTTTAAGGATCAAATTCGTGAAAAATGTGCCGCCATTGCAACGGTAGCCAGGTTCCCAAAAACCCACAATCGGCATCCCGGGCTTGATTTTAGATCCATCAATTAAGAGATCTCGGTGAGCTAAGCCAATACAAGTGCCTCCCCAGGTGAGAATAAATTCTTTTAAAGAACCCGTATCGCAGAAAGCAGTGATGCTGTGTTTCATAATGGCAATTTCACCCGTGATATTCACAAGTCCCGATTCTTTTAGTGCTTTGCCATATCCTTTCATCGTCGCTTCAAAGAGAGGAAAATTTTCTGCGGTAATTCTTTTTGTGTTTATCTCATTCACCATCACTGCAGGAAATCTTCCAGAGCGGGCAAAATCATCGGCTGTCATTGTGATAATCTCCCAACCCAGACATTGAAAGAATTCAGGCGCTCCCAGCAGCGTGAAAAATTGGGGTTTGCCACCAGCGCCGTCGTTTTCTATTTCTTGGATCATTTTCCAATCGTCTAATACACCGCTTTCGGGGTTTACTTTGCTTTTTGCCATCATTTCAAGGATATGCGGCTTCCAAAGAAAACCGGCTGGTCCGCGAAAATTTTCTGGTTGGTGAGGCACAATAGTAAGTGCTGAACAGTTAAGGTAACTTTGGACGCAGACTTCATGTGCCAACCGTGAGGCTTGGTCACCGGGGTCAATAATTTCTGTTTTATACTGGTCTTTCATAAAATTTCCTCCCGTTTCTTGTAAGGTGTAGTATAATTTTATAAAGGTCATTTCCCTTCAATAGTAGAGTGTAATGTTTAAAATAGCAAGTAAACTAAACAAACTCTTGATCTTTTACTTATTTTGTATTTAAATAAAACATCGGTATTTCCCTAAATTCTATAGTACTTTAATTATAACTAATTAATAGTATTTTTAAGGATTATCTTGTTGTTCAGAGTAGTAAAGGAGGTTAGGAATGGCTAGTCCAAAGACGCATTTAGTAGGCACGGTTTGCGTTATTGTTGCTCATTGGATAAGAAATTTAACAACTAATTTCAGTCTAGAATGGCATTATCTGTGGGTTGTAGGAGTTAGTTTCTGTCTCGGCGTTCTGGTAGATATGGATCATTTTTTGCAATGGAGAAGAGTAAAAGTAGCTTGGAACATCAGAAAAGAAAGACAAATTCCTTTTGTAAGGGCTTGGGTTAAAAGTTTTGAAGTCTTTGATGATAGAAAGGCAAATTTTTTCCATACTTGGCCTGCAGCAGTGGTATTTTTATTGATTGCATGGTTCTTGACTAGAAGTTTTTTACCGATCGTTGTTTATTGCTTTCATATTCTTATTGATTCTTTTGACGCGGGATACGCTAGCAAAAAGAATTTTTGGGAAATACCCGGAGTTATTAGCCAACTAGTTCCGGTGCGAGCAAGGTATAGAGATTAAGTCCGTCTTCTAATTAAAAGACGGTTTTTTATTATAGCAACAGGGGTCCCCCAAAAATTCTTAGGAGAATTTTTGGGGTTTACTTAGATTATCCACAATTCCCCCTCTTGCTTTTTCTATAATTTAGAGTAAACTAGACCTTGAATATCTTTTTCCGGGAATTTTTTTATTTTGGTTAATTTTTTAAAAACCAATGTCCTCCAAACAAACCTTGCAAGAAATTAAAAAAACAGAGGCTGAAGCGCAAAAGATGGTGGAAAGAGCGCATACTGAAAGAGAAAAGATTTTAGAGAAAGGGCGTTTAGAATCCCAAGCAGAAATAAAAAAAGAAGAAGAAAACTTTTTAAAACAAAAAGAGCAGGTTTTAAAAACCGCAGCTGCAGAAGCTGGAAAGATAGAAAAGGCAATTTTAGAAGATAGTGAAAAGGAGGTTGCCAATATCACGGTGCAAGCCCGAGGTAAAATGGAGAGGGCGGTGGATTTTGTAGTCAAGAAAATTGTCAATGAAATTTAGTTAGCAAGATCTCGCCCCTCTTTAGCTAACCCTTGTCCTTATGATTATTCCAATGCAAAAATTTAATATTGTGATTGATAAGCAGAAGAAAGAGCAACTTCTCATCTATTTGCAAGAAAGGGGGGATGTAGAAATTGTGGATGTGCGGATCAAAAAAGAAGAACCAGAAAGTGAGCACGAAATTGATCTGTTACTGGCCGAGCTGGATTTTGTCTTGGATCTTTTTAAAGAGCGCGTACCAAAAGAAAAAGAAGGATTTTTAAGCAAGGTTAAGAAATTTTTGGCTGGTCCTCCAGAATTTTCCCCTAAGGAATTTGAAGGAATTTGCCAAAGTTTTGATTATTGGGGAGTAGTAAGTGAACTTAAAAAATGGGATGATGATTTAGTCCGGTTGGAAATAGAAGAGAAAGAACTATTAGAAAAGATAGAGATTCTGAAGCCCTGGCGCTCACTGGGTTTGAGGCAGGCGGATTTGGAAACAGAAAAAACCAAATCAATTTTAGGCATCCTTCCAGGGCAAGGTTTGTCCCATTTAAAAAAGGTAGTGAATGGAGAGGTGAATATTCGTAAGGTCAAAGAGGAGGCTAAGAATTACTATCTGGTGATTACATATTTAAAGAAGAACGAAGAGACCTTTTTGCGCGATTTGCAAACTACAGGTTTTAGCACCATTGCTTTGCCTTGTGAGAATACGCCTGCCATAGAAATTCAGAAAATAGAAAAGAGATTGGAAGAAATTAAAAAATTGAAGACAGAGATAATAGCGCAAATTAAGCGAGCAAGGCGCACGGAGGGGAAGGTGAAAATGATTTATGATTATTGGCAGAATAAGAAAAGGTTGAGAGACGCGAAAGATAGAGTAGAGGATACGCACTATATAAGTCTTATTTGTGGCTGGATTTCGGTCTTTGGTTTTAGAAGATTGCAACGGATTTTGCCGCAAAGGTTTCCGGGTATTTACTTGGAAAAGATAGAGAAAGAAGAAAAAGAACGCGTGCCGGTCATTGTGGCTAATCAAAGATTTATGGAGCCCTTTGAGTCAGTGACGCGGATTTATGGTTTGCCTGAATACAATGAATTAGATCCGAGTCCTTACTTATCCCTCTTTTTTGCCATATTTTTTGGGATGTGTCTTTCTGATGCTGGCTATGGTCTGGTACTTTTGATTGCTAGTATTGTAGTAGTGAAGTTTTTGAAATTGTCAGCAGGTGTGAAACGTCTTTTTAAATTGATGATTTATTGCAGCATCAGCACCATTATTGTAGGAGTGCTTTACGGATCCTATTTCTGCACCAGTTTAGCAGATCTTCCGGCAGGGGCTTTTCGCGATTTTTTTCTCTCCCTACAGCTTATTGATCCAATTAAAAGTCCTTTGCAAATTATGATTATTTCTTTGTTGTTTGGTTTATTGCAAGGTTGGTTTGCACGGGTGGTGAATGTAAAATATCTTTTATCCAAAAAGAGAATTAAGGAAGCTCTCTTGGGGGATTTTATTTGGGTGTGGGCCATTTTGGCGATTATTTTCTTCGGCCTATCCAAGATGTTCTTTCCCCCTCTTACTAAAATTGCGACTTATTCGGTGATTAGTTTTGCCATTCTTCTGGTTTTAACCCAAGGTTATCAGAAAAAGAATATTTTTCTGAAATTTACGAGTGGTCTTTTATCTCTTTACAAAGTCGTCGGGATGCTCTCGGATATCTTGTCTTATTCGCGGCTTCTTGCCTTGGGTTTGACCACTAGTATTATTGGATTAGTGATTAACGTGATCGCTTTGCTTTTTCACGATATGATCCCTTATGTAGGTATTCTGGTAATGATCCCGATTTTGATCGGTGGTCATCTTTTCAATATGGGGATTAATATTTTGGGTGGCTTTATTCATTCGGCGCGATTGCAGTTCGTGGAATTCTTTCCTAAATTTATGGAGGGCGGGGGAAGGATGTTTAAACCACTTTGCAAGGAGTATAAGTTTACGAGAATCAAAATGTGAAAAATGCAGGGAGTTTAGTGTCACTTATAACGGGGTCCAAATTCTTTCAGAATTTTAGGGGTTTACATTGTTCCATTGTCCGATTGCTCGATTGTTGGGTGCATTTTGAACAATAAAACAATTGAACAATAGAACAATGATTAACTTAAACAGCGGATTTTAGGTAGATAGTTAAAGATAGAATTAACTTTTTAGTCTAGAATTCGCACAATAAATTTATGGGTTTAGTTCTCGCTATTATAGGGGCAGGGGCCTCTGTAATTTTGGCAGGGATTGGTTCTATTTTAGGGGTAGGTATGGCTGGAGAAGCCGGAGCAGGCGTTACTGGCCAAAAGAGTGAAATCTTTGGCAAGGTTTTACTCCTTCAGGCATTGCCCGCTACGCAAGGGATTTATGGTTTTTTGGGTTGTTTTTGGGTGCTTTTAAAAATCGGTCTTTTATCAGGAAATCCCATTGAAATTCCTACCAACATTGGCTGGCAGATCTTGCTTTCTTGTCTTCCTGTGGCGATTGGCGGTTTGATCTCGGCTATTTATCAAGCACGGGTTTCGGTGGCTGGTTTGCATATGATCACAAAAGACGAGTCTACAGCAGGCAAGGGTGTGACTATGGCGGCGATGGTGGAAACTTATGCAGTTTTAGGGTTATTAGCAACAATCCTACTGATCAATGGAATTCAAGTAGGATAAACAGTTTCATTATTCTATTGCCTGCCCTGAAGGAAACCGAAGGTTCTCCTTTAGGGTTCTATTGTTAGACTTTTAACGATGCAACAAATGAAACATGGAACAAACTAGGGTTGAGGTGGGGCAATGCAAAAATGTAAAATGAATAAATTAAAATTTTGATTTTATTTTACATTTTGATATTTGATTTTTGATTTTTTAGTTATGTCTTTAGAAATTATTAAAGAAAAAATTTTAGCAGAAAGCGCAAAAGAAGCTGATGAAATTTTAGCTGGAGCAAAAAGAGAGGTGCAAAAGATGCACGATAAGGCAAAGGGCAAAGTGGAGATGCGGCGCCGTGTCTTTGCGGCAGAAATAAAACATTTGCAGGATAGTTCTAAAGAGCAGACAAGGATTCAAGCTAGCTTGGAAGCTAGAAATAATCTTTTACGCAAAAAGCAAGCCTTGATTAGTGAGGTTTTTAGTCGTGCTTTAGACTCTTTAGCGAAAAGAGAGTCCACGGCGCAGGAAAAGCTTTTGGCAGTATTTTTAAAAAGGGTGGGCAGGAATTTGGGTAGTGAAGTAGAAATAGTTCCTACTAAAAACAGTCAGTCGGTTTTAGCAAAATTAGTGCCAAAGTATTCTGGTTTTAACTTGTCTGATAAGAGGGTGAGGGGTCAGGGTGGCTTTATTGTGGCAAGTGATTTAATGGAAGAGGATTATATATTTGATCATCTCATCACGGAAAAACGCGAGGAATTGGAAGCTGAAGTGGCAAAGATTCTATTTCAATGAACCATGTAACTTAATATTTAGAATTACCCTTGCGTGTCAAGTTATACGTTACACGTTCCAAGAAAATGTTTCCTCCAAATCATACCCACAATGCTTATCTTATTGCCTATTTAAAGACTCTACAGTCACAGTTTTTGGATCAGAATGATTTTGACAGAATGATTGAAGCGAAGAATACCGAGGAAGCATTGCATGTTTTAAATGAGACTCACTATGGCCAGTATTTAGGAGACGTTAAAAACAATCAGGATTTTGATGTAGTTTTAAATGAAAGTTTGCAAGGGGTTAAGGATTTGATTTTAAAATTTTTTTCACGAGGGAAGGATTTACGATTTTTATGGCTGAAGTATGATTTTCTTAATCTCAAGTCAGTAGTTAAGCTCCGATTTTTCCAAGGAGGAAATGCCCAATTAAATAGCTTGGGAACGATTGCCCCCGAGACATTGCGCGATGTGATTTTAGAGGGGGCAGAGAAAGAATTGCCTTACGAGTTAAATGAAGTGATTCGGGAAGTGCTTGAGGCTTATGAGAAAAGAGAAGACCCTCAAGAAATTGATTTGATTTTAGACCGTAAATATATTGAAGTTTTAGTTGCGGAACTTGCGCAGATTAAATCTAAGATTTTAAAAGATTTTTTGCACCGAGAGATTGATTTGTTTAATGTCAAGACCTATTTTCGTGTGCGGGGTGAAGAGGAAAGGGAAGTAGATTTCATCCCTGGCGGCTTAATTCCTTTGCAGCGGTTTAAAATTTCTGATGGAGATAAATTTATTAAATCCATTGACGATTTTGAAGAGCAGGCAGAATTTAAACACCTTGAAGAGCAGGTGGAAAAAGAGGGGTTGCTTTCTTTGGAGCAGGCTCACCGTCGGATTTTGTCCGAAATCTTAGAAAAAGCTCAAAATAAAATTTTGGGTATTGAGCCAGTCTTTGCTTTTTGGCAGGCAAAAGTAGAAGAAACAAAGTTAATCCACAAAATTATGGTGATGAAGAACGCCGGGATCAAGCCACCGGAAATTCATCGGTTAATAGGAGGTTAGATCAATTGTTCTATTGCTTCATTGTTTTTATTGTTTATTATAACAGTTGAACAATCGAACAATTGAACAATCGAACAATGAAAATCGGTATTATTGGTAAAAAAGAAATCATAGCCGGCTTTAAGGCTTTGGGTCTCACAACTTATAAGGTGGGAAATACTGATGAGGCGAGAAAGAAAATTTTAGATATTTCTTCTAAAGAGGATTTAGCTGTTCTTTTTGTGCCTGAATCTTTGGCCCAAGAGATTTATACTACGATTCAGACATTAAATGAGCAAACCCTTCCTGCCATCACGATTATTCCTGACCCCTCCGGTGCTGCCGGTTTTGCCTCTGCGGTGATTCGCGATGCGATGTTGCGCGCTGTCGGAACAGATGTGACGAAAAGATGAGTTAAAAGTTCAAAGTGCAAAGTTGAAAGTTACAACTCAAAATCAAAATTCTTTAATTTTGAACTTTGAACTTAAGTTTGAATTTTGAACTTTAAACTTTTAACTTTTTTCACTATGTCCAATTTAGAGAACCAACAAAATTCCGCCATCTCATTGGCGGGGAAGCAAGGCATCATTATTAAAGTTTCTGGTCCTCTCGTTATTGCCGAGAATATTCCGGAGGCACGGATGTTTGATGTGGTGCGCGTGGGAGAGAAAAAATTAATTGGTGAGATTATCGGCTTGAATCAAAATCAAGCCTCTATCCAAGTATATGAAGACACTGCCGGCATTGGGCCGGGAGAATTAGTGGAAACAACGGGTAGGCCTTTGTCTGTGGAACTGGGGCCGGGAGTGATTAAATCTATCTATGACGGTATTCAAAGGCCGTTGAATTTAATCTTTGACGAGGCCGGTGCCTTTATTGAGAAGGGCATAGCAATACCCGGGGTTGACCGTGAAAAGAAATGGGATTTTAAGCCAGTCAAAAAAGAAGGGGATAGGGTGGAGGCAGGCGATGTTTTAGGCACGGTTCAGGAAACCAGCCTCATTGTGCATAAGATTATGGTGCCCCTTGGAGTGCAAGGGAAAATTACAGCGATTAAAGCTGGTAAATTTAAAGTGGAAGATATGGTAGCGAAGATTGAGACCGAAAAAGGTGAAAAAGAGATTATAATGTTGCAACGTTGGCCGATCCGGATTCCCCGGCCGGTGAAACAAAATTTACCCATTGATACTTTAATGGCTTCGGGTCAGAGAGTAATTGATACCTTTTTTCCACTTGCTCAAGGCGGTACCGCCTGCGTGCCTGGTCCTTTTGGGAGTGGGAAGACCGTGGTTCAGCATCAATTAGCAAAGTGGGCGGATGCAGATATTATTGTTTTTATTGGTTGCGGGGAGCGGGGGAATGAGATGACCGATGTTTTGATTGAATTTCCTGAATTAACCGATCCGAAATCAGGCAAGCCCTTGATGGAGCGCACAATTTTAATTGCCAATACTTCTAATATGCCGGTCGCCGCGCGCGAGGCATCTATTTACACGGGGATTACAATTGCGGAATATTATCGCGATATGGGTTATAAGGTTGCGCTTACTGCAGATTCTACTTCGCGTTGGGCTGAAGCTTTGCGGGAAATGTCCGGCCGGTTGGAAGAGATGCCCGGTGAAGAAGGTTATCCTGCCTATCTTGGCGCCCGCACTGCCGCGTTTTACGAACGCGCTGGCCACGTAGAGTGTCTGGGGAGTGAGAAACGGATGGGGTCTTTATCTGTGGTCGGTGCGGTTTCGCCACCCGGCGGTGACTTTTCAGAGCCGGTAACCCAAAACACCTTGCGTGTGACCAAGGTTTTTTGGGCTTTGGATTCAGCGCTTGCCTACAAGCGCCATTTCCCAGCGATTAACTGGCTGACCAGTTATTCTTTATATACTGAAAATTTAGAGGAGTATTTTAAAAATAATATTGCTCCGGATTTCAATCAGTATCGCCAGCGCGCAATGGAAATTCTGCAAGAAGAAGCAAATCTAGAAGAAATTGTGCGCTTGGTCGGTTTTGATGCTCTAGGCTCTCGTGATCAATTAATCCTCCGCGTTGCCCGAATGATTCGGGAGGACTTTTTGCATCAGAATGCTTTTGATGAAATTGACACCTATACCTCATTGGCTAAACAATATGGTATGTTAAAGATTATTATTGATTTCTATGAGTTAGTGCTTTCCAGAATTAAAGAACTGGATTTAAAGGTATTATTTAGGGAGGAGATTATTGAAGATATTGCCCGTTTAAAATTCGTTCCGGAAAAAGAAGTTTCTATAAAATACAAAAAGGTTTGGGAACAAATAGAGAAGGTTATTTTATAGTTGCATAAAAAAACCGCAACATTTTCAATTTAATAAATTGCGGTTTTGGTTTCACAAGTGCATCCTTATGAGGAGCACAAAAAATGTAATTAAACCAAGTGCCCCTCCGCAGACCCCTCCTATGAGGAGCACAAAAAATGTAATTAAACCAAGTGCCCCTCCGCAGACCCCTCCTATTATGATGGTCTTTACAAAGGGAAGATGGGTATGGCTGTGTGATACTGCCAAGATAAGATTAACAATTGGCTGGATTATGCAGCCAATGATTAGTCCTGCGATAAATCCTATCGCTAAGAATATCGCTCCCAGACCAATCCATTGCATCACTTCTATTACTGCATCCATTGTAGCTCCCTCCCATTCATATTCATAACTATATAATTTAGCCCAGAAGAATTATAAATTTTGTCTTTCCATAAGTCAATAACTTATGAATCCCGAATTTGAATTTTAGGAAATTCAAAATTCTAGATTCAAGATTCCAACTTTATGTCCAAAGCTTACAAAACAGTCAAAGAGATTGCTGGACCTCTAATGATCTTGGAGAAGATTGAAGGTGCAAAATATGAAGAATTGGTGGAAGTGGAAACCGAAGCCGGCCGCCAAATACTAGGCAAGGTTCTGGAGGCTGGCCGCGAATTCACTTTAATCCAGCTTTTTGAAACGCCGCAGGGTGTGCCGCGTGCAGGTACTAAGGTCAAGTTCTTAGGACGTGGTTTGAGACTGTCAGTCTCCGAAGATATCCTGGGTCGAGTCTTTTCGGGTTCAGGTCGGCCGATTGATGGCGGCCCCAAGATTATCCCCGACAAAGAATTAGATATTAATGGTTTACCTTTAAATCCTTATGCTCGTTCTTATCCCGATGAATTTATTCAAACCGGTGTCTCCACGATTGACGGCGTAAACACGTTGGTGCGCGGTCAGAAGCTACCCATTTTTTCAGGTGCGGGTTTGCCCCATGCACGCCTCGCGGCTCAAATTGCGAGGCAAGCCAAGATGCGGTGGGATTTGCGGAAGAAGGAGGTAGAGGGGGTTAAGGAGGAAAAGGAAACCAAGTTTGTGGTGGTATTTGTAGCGATGGGAATTACCTTTGATGAGGCGAATTTTTTTCAGACTGATTTTAAAAAAACCGGAGCAATTGAACGTTCAGTGCTATTTATCAACCTGGCTGATGATCCGGTAGTAGAGCGGATTGCGACGCCCCGAATGGCTTTAACCTGCGCCGAGTATTTGGCTTTTGAAAAAGGGATGGATGTTTTGGTAATTATGTCTGATATGACTAATTATTGCGAAGCCTTACGTGAGGTTTCCGCAGCGCGCAAAGAGATTCCGGGTCGGCGCGGTTACCCGGGGTATCTTTATACTGACCTTTCCACGCTTTACGAACGCGCCGGCCGCATTAAAGGTAAACCCGGCTCCATCACCCAGATTCCGGTTCTCTCTATGCCCGAGGATGACAAAACCCATCCCGTGCCCGATTTGACTGGTTACATTACTGAAGGTCAGATTATGTTTTCGCGCGAACTGCACCGCAAAGGGATTTTTCCTCCCGTAGATGTTCTACCTTCCTTATCGCGTTTAAAGGATAAAGGAATTGGTGAAGCTAAAACCCGCGAAGACCATTCAGGAGTATTAAATCAATTATTTGCTTCTTATGCTCGCGGCAAGGAAGTGGAAGAATTAGCCGTGATTTTAGGTGAGGAGAGTCTGGATGAAACCGATAAAAAATATTTAAAATTTGCCTCTCTTTTTGAAGATAAATTTGTCCGCCAAGGTGAGTATGAGGACCGCGATATTATCCAAACCTTAAGTTTGGGCTGGGAACTTTTGTCTATTCTGCCACCATCCGAATTAAAGCGAGTGAAGCCGGAGATGATTGAGAAGTATGGAAAAAAATAATAATTGAATTTTATATACCTCGCCGCTTTGCGGCGGGGAACCTTTTTGGGGGTTTAGTTTACAGCCCCTTAAAGGCCAGTGCAACCGTCGTTAAGACAGGTCAAAAATTATTTTATGCAAGTCAAAGTTAACCCCACGCGCGTGGAGTTGCTTAAATTAAAAAAGCGACTGAAGGTCGCGCAAAGGGGACATAAATTATTAAAGGAGAAACGGGATGGTCTAATGAAAGATTTTATGCAGGTGGTCCGCGAGGCGAAAGAAACCCGCGAGAAAGTGGAGCAATCCCTCTCCGATGCTTTTTTATCTTTTACTTTTGCTGCCGCAGAGATGCCTGCCCAAAGCTTAGAAGCAGCTCTGATGTTGCCTAAAATGAAGCTTTCCTTGCAAACTAGTGAGAAGAATATAATGAATATCAAAGTGCCGCTTTTTGAGATGCAGAAAGAAGGAGAAGCTGTTTGTTATGGCTATTTAGACACGGTTGCGGAATTGGATACCAGCTTAAAAAAACTGGATGCCTCTTTAGAAAAGATGGTTCGCTTGGCGCAAATTGAAAAGATTATCTTAATGCTTGCTCGTGAAATTGAAAAGACGCGGCGGAGAGTAAATTCTTTAGAATATGTTTTAATCCCAAATTTAGAGTCTGTGATTTCCGAGATTACAATGAAGCTGGACGAACAAGAACGGGGAAATTTGACGAGATTAATGAAAGTGAAGGCGATGATCTCTAGATAATGCAAAATGCAAAAATCAAAATGTAAAATGACAGTGTAAAATGTTAAAATTATTTTTGACTGTTGTTGGGACTTTAGGGTTTATCTTTTTAAAACCGTGGTTTGTAACTAATCAATATTTCTAAAACCATAAATGGTTAATTTCCCAAAATCTTAATTTATTTTAAAATTTTGCATTGTCATTTTGATTTTTAATTTTTACATTTTAATTTTTTATAATGCAACTCAAAATAAACTCTAATAAAGTAGGTGGTAATATCCAACGTTTAATGCGGCGGATTGGTTATCTTCCTTTGCGCGACCCAAAAAGCGGAGAATTAGCTTATGTGCGGCATTTAGGGCGCGGTTTTTACCCGCGCTTCCACGCCCACCCTTTACAAGATCAAAATGGGAATTTAATTATCGATTTACATTTTGAGAATGCAAAGCCAATGCATCTGGCTGGAACAACGCGGGTAGAAAAAGAAGGACAGGTGTTAGAAGACGAGGTGAAAAGAATTAAAATAGTATTAGGCCAATAGAAAAGATTTAAAATAAAAAAGCCCGTGAAAAGGGCTTATGTTGATATTAAGGATAGATATAAGAAAGGGTTTTTAAAGTTTTTTATAAAATCCCTCCTTCTCATCTTTTTCATAATCAACATATTCAACTCTTATATGGTGCGAATCCACCGTTTGCGCGCCCATTTCTTTTTCTAGATGTAAAAAGAGATTTGAAGGATATCCATTTTTTCTTAAGGCAATTCTAAGGTCACTCCATGCTCCAGAATCTCCACTAAAACCATAAAGAAAATATGCCCTAAGAATAATAATAGACCGTAAAAAGCCCATTACTTTTTTTCTGACTACAATTTCATAGTCTAATACCTTTTTTCCTTCTACTATTTTGATTATAGGGTAAACCTCTCCTCCTAGTTGTTCAGCAATTCCTTCAAGAAGATTTCTAAGCAAGAAATACCTTGTTCTTATTTCTTCTTTCATACCAACAAGCAATAGCCTTTCGGCAACTTTAGGATCTAACATTACTTTTACCTCCCTCTTATTTCGTATCTCGATTTTTGTGAAGAAAGTTAATGCATAACCGTTTATATGAAATTTAGAAAAGAACGATAATTTTGCCAATTTAGAGAATCTGTAATAGTTTAATTAAAATATATTTTTTGAATTTTAGCAAGAAAATTCTTGACTCAAAATCTATAATATGATATAATACAAGTAGTTAAATACAAAGAGCTCGCTTTAGAGGATTTTATCCTCAAGCGAGCTTTTTAAATCCTGTAGAGAAAGCCAAAATAACTTTTTCTAAGGGGAGTGAATCCATCTCTCCAAGTAGCCTGTGGCGAAATAAACCCGCCTATGCCCTTCGGGCTTTGGCGTAGTAAATAAAAACAAAAATGACAAAAACAAAAATAATAATCTTCACAGCGATTTTAATGTTGGGGGTAATTTTTTGGCCACTAAAAAATACAGAAGCGCGTGATTATTTTAATCTCGGTCGTATTTTTAAGGCAGCTAATCTCAAACAGGGTCAAGATTTTAGCTTGTTCGGAAGTGATTTTCGTGGTGGCGCTTCAGTTTGTGTAGGGGATTTAAATGGCGATCGCAGAAAAGAAATTGTGATTGGTTCGGGCCCGGGTCGGAGAAGCGAAGTGCGAGTTTACGATTATCAGGGTAGGAAGACTAACTACGTAATTTATCCTTTTGATCAGGAATTTTTAGGAGGCATTGACATTGCTTGCGGGGATATTGATGGCGACCAAAAAGATGAAATTGCCATAGCAGTTGCTTCTCGCGAGAGCGCTCATATTAAAGTTTACAAGGCAGATGCTCATAAAACCGTCTTGGCAGATTTTTTTGGAGAGCCAACAATATTTCGGGGTGGTGTGCACATTGCCCTTGCAGATTTAGATGCTGACCGCAGGGCAGAAATTTTAGTTTCAAGGGGACAGGGCACACGTTCCGAGGTCCGTGTATTTCAAGGCAATGGTAGCCGGACTAATTTTTCCCTTTATCCTTTTTCCCGTGAATTCAAAGGTGGCGCAGACATTGCTGCGGCAGATGTAGACGGAGACAAAAAACCAGAAATTATTGTTTCTGCAAGCCGTCAAGACAGGGCCCAGATTAAAGTATATAAAAGTAATGGTATTTTAGAATCTAGCTTTATCGCTTTTCAGCAAGGCTTTAAGGGTGGCGCGGACATAGCCGTGGCAGATTTGAATTTTGATGGTATAAGCGAAATTTTAGCTGGCGCGGGTCCAGGCGGCGCACCGCATGTACGTGCATTTAATTATTTAGGACAGATTCAATATTATTCCCCTTATAATATTGGCGGAGCAAAAATTACGCAGGAAGATATTAATGCTGAAGAAAAGGAAGTGGGAACGTCTCTCCCCCTGCCAGAGGGGGAGCGGAAGGGGGTGGGAGGCAGTTTTAGAGAGACGAATCTAGTGAGCGGTGTAACCTCTCAAGTAAAGAATCAAGACAGTTACAGTTATTATCCTTTTGAGAAGAATTTCAATGGCGGAGTGAATTTAGCTGCCGCAGATTTGGATCAGGATCAGGTTGCAGAAATTATTATTTTACCTGCTCTGGATTACAAATTTAATGGACTAAAAAAGATTGTAATTGATATTTCCGAACAAAATTTAAAGGCTTATGAAGGTGACAAAATATTTTTAGACACTAAAGTTTCTACAGGTCGGATCGGAATGCCTACGCCTTTAGGCAACTTCAATATTTTGAGTAAAAATCCGCGCGCCTGGTCTTCTAAATATGGATTATATATGCCTTATTGGATGGTTTTTACCACTAAAGGTCATGGCTTACACGAATTGCCCGAATGGCCAGGTGGCTACAAAGAAGGAGCAAATCATTTAGGAGTGCGTGTTTCCCATGGTTGCGTGCGCCTCGGTATAGGGCCAGCAAAACAACTGTATGATTGGGCAGAAATCGGAACGCCGGTCATTATCCAGAATTAATGTAAAATGTAAATATCAAAAATCAAAATGACGATGCAAAATCTTAAAATGAATTAAGGTTTTTGGGAATTAACCATTCCCGCCCGCAACGCCTTGCAGGCTTGCATGGCGGGCGTGGTATGGTTTCAAAAATGTGGTTTATAGATAAAATATGGTTTTGAAAGGATAAATCCTGAATTCCCACCAGTCAAAAATGATTTTAACATTTTACACTGTCATTTTACAT
>Ga0116202_10000423_pt1 | contig 23397 bp, 17 predicted proteins | sample LakKivw325mmetaG_FD_94479 | JGI IMG/M metagenome (GOLD analysis project Ga0116202, IMG submission 94479) | Anoxic lake water microbial communities from Lake Kivu, Rwanda to study Microbial Dark Matter (Phase II) - Lake Kivu water 325m metaG | ecosystem: Environmental > Aquatic > Freshwater >... | reverse complement strand
GTGCCGAGCTTCGCGCCTGGAAACTCGTTCGCCGCCAGCGTCAGGGCGACCTTGCGGGCAGTCTCAAACGGCACCGCGTTGGGCGGGTTCGAGCCGGCCTCCGGCATCGGCATCGCCAGGGAAAGAACAACAAGGGCACACAGCCCTGCAAACAATCTCATTACACTATTCTCCTGTTTTAGGGGTATCTGCCAACGTATAATTGTAGGCCAACGAGGAGGCACAGTCAAACGGTAAGAAGCTGGTGGCCGAAAACCGTGAACTCGCGCTGGCCCGATGCGGAACAGCGGGGGAATCCTCGACCGTATTCGACCGAATGCCGATGTCACAAATCCGGCCCGAATGTGAGTTGCTACGGCGTCTGGTATCGGCATTGGCGAACCGCACGTCGTGATCAGGTCAAGCTGCCGACAACAGCAAATTGGGTCAGCGGCCCCAGATTATTGGCCGGGGCTAAGGCGTGAGGCGGAAGCGGTCGCGCGGGAAGAAGCTTGCCTCGCGGACGTTCGCGAGATTGAGCAACTGCTGGGTCAGCCGCTCAGCGCCGATTGCCAGGCCGCCGTGGGGCGGCATCGCGTAGCGGAATATCTCGAGGTAGAAATCGAAGTTGGCCGGGTCTCCGCCGATACGCTTGATGCTATTGACCAGCATGTTGTAGTCGTGAATGCGCTGGCTCCCCGTCGTCACCTCAAGGCCACGGAACAGGCAGTCGAACCCGAGCGTGGATTCCTCATCCTCCGGGTCCGGCATTGTGTAGAACGGCCGCGCCTTGCGTGGGTAGCGACTCACGAACACGAACTCGCTGCCGTGCGTCTTCAGGGTGTAGTCGCAAATCTGCCGCTCGCCCTCGGGGTCGAGGTCGACCATGTCCTTCGTGTCACGCTTGTAGTCCTTTGCAAGGATGGCGAGCGCATCTTTGAGGCGAATCTCGGGAATGTCACCGGTCTTGGGCAATTGGACCTTGAGCAATGATAGCTCGTCCGCGCAGTTCTTCCCGATGTTTTCGACCATCTGCTTGAGGAATCCCCGTTCCACGTCTATGACGTCGGTGTAGGCTTCGATGAACCCCATCTCGAAGTCGAGCGAGAGGTACTCGTTGATGTGCCGCGAGGTCGCATGGTCCTCGGCGCGATAGACGAAACCAGTCTCGAAGACCCGCTCGAACCCGGCGCCCACGAGCATCTGCTTGTAGAACTGCGGGCTCTGGGCGAGGTACGCGGTCTGCTCAAAGTACTTGATGGGAAAGAGCGCCGTCCCGCCCTCGGTCCCGGCCGAGACTATCTTTGAGGTATGCACCTCGGTGAACCCGAGCCCGCGCAGGTAGTCGGCGAAAGTCCTTACGATCTCTGCCTGCACCTTGAACGGCGCGGATATCTCCGGATTGCGGAGGCTGAACGCGCGGTGGTCGAGTATCGAGTCGATCTTCAGGTTCAGCTTCTTCTTGGAGCGGTTTACCTCGAACGGCAGCTCCGCTACCGGCTCAATCAGAACCTTCACCTCTTTAAACAGGAGTTCGGCCCCGCGCTTGGCCTGGGGCTCGGCCTTCACCGTGCCGATGACCTCGACCAGGCTCTCGCGCTTCAGGTGCGAAAGGTCGTACTTGGATGGGTCGAGAATGACTGCCTGCGCGGTCCCGGTCCGGTCCCTGACCACGACGAAAGAGATCGAGCCGAGCTCGCGGACCTGGAACAGCCAGCCGACGAGCTTGACGTCTTCACCGATGTGCTTGGCGATGTCTGCCGCTAAGGTACGCTGCATGCGCCAGTCTAGCCGGGTTTGCTCACCGGTCAAGAAAGCACCCGGACCCTGACTCCGAAATGGGTGGCCACGAAGACACGAAGACCGAGTAGAACGGACTTCCGGCATTCTGCCCCCATTCGTTTCGTGCCTTTCGCGCTTTCGTGGCTTCAGTATCGGTTCTCAGGCCTGAGTCTCACCACTAAGACACCAAGGTTCCGGACCGGAACGAACAACCACGGATGGACACCGATGAACACGAGTCCCAGCCAGAACCCCGGGACCCTTGAACCCCAGAACCCTTTTCTCCCACTCGGCCACTTGACCACTACCCACTTTCTGCTATACTTCCCGCGCTCTCTGAGCTGGCCCGCGTGGAACTGCCCGTTCCCCAGAGATAACCAAGCGAAAGGAAAGCTCTTCGATGAAGATTGGTGTATTCGGCCTGTCGGCAAGCGGTAAGACGACCCTCTTCTCCCTGCTGACCGGCATGCAGGTCGACCCGGCCTCGCGCCGTAAGGACGGCGTGACCGGGACCGCACTGGTTCACGACCCGCGCGTGGACGAGCTTGCGGCTATCTTCAACCCGAAGAAGGTTACTCAGGCCAGCCTCACCTTCAGCGACATGCCCGGCTACGACATGGAGGCGACCCCGGGCGAGAAGAGCCGGGTAATGCAGTTCATCCAGACCTCCGACGCCCTGCTCTGCGTAGTCCGCGCCTTCGACAACCCGGCGGTCGCCTGGCCCGCGAACTGCGAAACCCCGGCCCGTCAACTCGACACCATCCGCACCGAGCTGCTGCTGCGCGACCTCACCGTCGTGGAGAACCGGCTCGAGCGTATCGCCGAAACGGAGAGGAAGCGTCACAAGCTGACCGACGACGAGCAGAAAGAACAGAAGCTCTTGGCCGCGGTCCGTGAGAAGCTGGAAAACGAGCAACTGGTCAGCCGCCAGGAACTGACGCCGGCCGAGTCCAAGACCCTCGGCACCTACTGCCTGTTCACTGCCAAGCCGATCATCGTCGCGGTCAATACCGACGAACACCAGCTCGGCGCCAAGTCCTATCCTGACCAGGCATATGTCGTGGAGCAGTGCTCGGCGAACGGGTTCGCCTACATCGAACTATCGGGCAAGATCGAGTCGGAAATCAGCCGGTTCGACGAAGCCGACCGCGAGCTCTTCCTGCGCGAGTACGGGTTCGCCCAGAGCGGAATCCAGCGTCTGTCACAGGTCGTGTACGAGCACGTCGGGTTGATATCGTTCCTGACCGTGGGCGAGGACGAAGTGAAGGCGTGGACCATCCGTCGCAACACCTGCGCCCGCGACGCCGCCGGCGCAATCCACACTCGACTGGCCGAGACCTTCATCCGCGCCGAGGTCATCCCGCACAAGACATTCATGACCGTCCGCTGTATGAAGCAGGCGGCCGCGCGCAATCTCATCCGCCTTGCGGGCAAGGACGAGATAGTGAACGACGGCGACATCTTCCACGTCCGCGCCGGCGGCTGATAGATTCCACATTGTGTGGATTGCGGGAGCCTACGCTCCCGCCATTCTTCTTACGACAGGGCGAGCTAGGACTCGACTAACCTACGGAAGACGGAACTGACGTCACGGTCGAGCATTCGGTCAAACGCTCTGAGCCAACGTTCTACGTACCCGCGGTCGAGTTCGGTGTTCTTTGCCAGAATACCGCGGACGTCATCAAGGTCTCGCGGCCGCCCGGCCACCATCTTGTGGATAACAACGTCCTCAACCGCGGCGAAGCGCACCTCGACACTATCGATCTTAACCGACCGGGCACGACCAATCGCCTGTCGCTCATAGTCGGTCGCTGAGAACACAAAGTCTACCCTGATGCCGGTTCGCTCGTCTACGCAAGGCAGCACCATCGTCTCGCGGACGAACTCGGCAGGTGCAGAAGTCACGGGTTTGAGCCCGCAGCGGGCGCTCACGTCGAGAATCCGGTCGAGTCCTTCGACGCCAAGGCCGAGTGTCAGGTCGATGTCGCGGGTCATCCGCGGTTCGCCGTACAACTGGACCGCCTGGCCGCCGATGATCATATAAGGAATCTGGGACCGGTCGAGCTCAAGGGCGAGCTGCCTGAGAAGAGTCTCAAACACGATTGACTGCCTGGGCTACCCTGATGATTGTCTCAATACCTTCGAGCGGGTCATTGCGGCGGAACACGCCCAGAGTCTCGGCCTCGTGAGCCAGCGCCTCGACTATGGCCATGTTGCGACGAAAGTCGGCCGGCTGACTGCGGATGAACTCCATCTCAAACCGCTCAAGCATTGCCGCGTTCTTGACCATTGACATAGTATAGCGGACCCCGACCTCCAGTCACGCGGTGCGGACGGCTTGTGCTTGCGCTTGGGCTATTCCGCCCGGAAGCGCCAGACCGCAACCGCAAAGAAGAGCGCAGCGTAGCCGGTGATGATGAGGGCCGGGACCAGGGCCGAGCCGAAACCGAGCCCCCTGAGGACCACGTTCTGGAACCCGTCCATCGCCCAAGCGCTCGGCAGCAGGTGACCGATGAAGGAGAATACCCGGCCGGTTATCTCGAGCGGGAACCACGCCCCGCCCGCGGCTGAGAAGAAGAACATCGCGACCATTGAAAGCATGCTGACCTGCTCTTGCGTCTTGGCAATCGTCCCGATGAAGAGCCCCAGGCTCGCGACCCAGAGCGACAGCGCCGCCAGCACGATAAGCACGCCGGCCGGCGCGCTCATGTAGTCCACTTTGAAGGCGAACTGGCCGAGCACGACGAGCAGCAGTGCCTGCAGAAATGTGACGACGAACATGGCGAGCACGTGCCCGGCGATGACCTGGAAGCGGGTAACCGGGGCGGAGAGCATCCGGCCCAGGGTTCGGCTGCGCCGCTCAAGCACCAGGAGCAACGCCGCGGTCATCACCCCGAAGATGGCAAACTGCACCAGCGTGCCGGGTGAAGACTGGGCGAACCCATTGGGCACGGCTCGCCGCTTGAGCGGGGCCGGGCCAAGCATCTCGCGCCGGATGGAGAGCGGTGGGGTTTGCCAACCCGCGCTGGCCTGCGCGGCCAGGCCGGCCGCTTTGACGCTCGGGCCGACCACGCCCGCGACCAGTTGCCCGACCCGCGCCGAGATTGCCAGCCGCATAACCACTGCCTCGACCGCCTGCAGCGCGACCTGGGCCTGCGGCTCAGACTGGTCGCACACCACCTCCGGTACGGCGACGCCCTGCGCATAGCCCGCAGGCACGACAAGCACGAGGTCATTGCGGCCGCGCCGTATCAAATCATCGGCCTTGTCCGCATCAGCCCGCCCGAGCTTCCCTACGCGCAGGAGCCCGCCCGCCTCAAGCTGCGCGGCCACGAGCCCGCTGAGTTCGGTTGAATCAAGGTCAGAGACTCCCACAACCGGCCGTGAATCCTCGTGGCTGGGCCAGCGGAACGCCATGCCGAGAAAGGCCGTGAAAACGACCGGCATCAACACGAGGAAGATGGCCGAACGCCGGTCGAGGAGTATCTGCTTCAGGTCCTTGGCGGCGATGGCGAGAGTGCGTCCCATGCTTCAGGCAAACCTGCGCCGGAATACCATCACGCCGACCGCGAAGCACACGACGCCCCACACAAGCATCACACCCAGCGGCACGAACATTCCGGATACCGACCGCCCGGCGATCGCGAGGTTCCAGCCGCGCATGACCCAGCCCTGCGGCAGGCAGAGCGCGACACGGTTGAACGCGGCCGGCATGTTGGGCACAGCCTGGGTGAACAGGCCTCCGAGCATCCCGGCCACGGAAAGTCCGCCGCCGAGCACCGGCCCGCCCTGACGCGTGGTCTTGATGAACGAGGCGAGCATCACGCCGAACCCGGAAGTGGTCACGACCGTTCCGGCAAGCGCGAGCACGGTGCTGCCCGCCTGTCCCCAGCGCAGACCAAAGAACAGCGTCGAGGCGATGACGAGCACGGCCGCCTGCACCGCGACCGTCGCGACCACCGAGAGCATCTTGCCGCCGAGAATCCGCGCGCGGCCGACCGGCGTGGTGAAGAGACGTGCGAGCGTCCCGTCCTCGTGCTCGCGCACGAGCGAAAGGGCGGTGTAGGCGCCGGTATAGAACGCAAAGAACACCATCAGCCCGGCGAAGATGCTCGACATCATCCGGCGGAACAGAGCCGAGACGTCCTCTCCTCCACCGGGCGCGCGCACCGCCAGAGGTGCGGCTCCGGACTGTGCCGCCGCCTGGTACTGCTGCAGCAGTCCGGCTATCACCCGGCTGTCGGGCGTTTTGCCGGCGCTGCGCGACGCCTGGCGATAGGTGTTCACTAGAATCGTCGACCCCGAGAACGCGTCGAGCAGCCGCTGCAGGACCGCCTGTACGACTGCGGGTCCAATGGTCTTAGTCGGGTCGGCCAGCAACGCAACCTCGGCCCGACCAGCGCTATCGGTCAGGGCCGCGCTGAACCCGGGCGGGATGACCACGGCCACGTCCGCCTGTCGCCGTGCAAGCGCAAGCCGCGCCTGCGTGGTGTCAATCGACTCCAGGCAGTAGAGCACCCCACGGAGCTGCGGGCTCAAGAGAGCGCTTACGACGAGACTGCCAAGCTGCATGCTGCCCGTATCCTCGTTGACCACGACGGTACGCACGGGCGCCATGCCCGGCCCTTTCCCGGTCTCCTTAACTCGACCGCCGAACGCGAAGAAGAAAAGAGCCGTCACCAGCAACGGAACGAACACGGCCACACCGATGAAGAACCGGCTCCGCAAAGCCCCGCGCAGGTCCTTCCCGGCGATGTAAATCTCAGTCATTGAGAAATGGGTTCAGGGGTTCCGGGGTTCGGGTCAGTTCAATCTGTGCAATCCGCGGTTATCCTCTCCGCTTCATTCTGAATTCTGGTCTCTGGTCTCTGAATTCTGGACTATCCGAGTGCCCATCTGTGTCAGTCGCGCAGGGCACGGCCGGTGAGCGACAGGAACACGGTCTCCAGATTCGGCTCCTTGATGTCCACCGAACTGATATGGAAGCCGGCCTGCGCGGCAGACTCGAAGAGCTTCGGCACGACCGCGTCGGAATCCGCGGCCAGCACCTCGACGCGGCCCTCGGCAACCGTGGTCCGGGAAACGCCCGCAACCGTCTGCCACGCCTTGGCCGCCTTGTCCGGTTCGCCGCTGACCGCAAGGTCAATTCGCGCCTGCTCGCCGACCATGCGCACGAGTTCATCGCGCGTGCCCGAGGCGATGACCTTGCCCTTGTCCATGATGGCAATCCGGTTCGATAGCTCCTCCGCCTCCTCCATGTAGTGAGTCGTATAGAGAACGCTCATCCCCTGCCGGTTCAGCTCCTTCACGTGGTCGAGGATATGACGCCGGCTCTGCGGGTCGATGCCGACTGTGGGCTCGTCCATAATCACGACCTGTGGTCTGTGCAATAGCGCGGCCGCGATATTCACCCGGCGCTTCATCCCGCCCGAGTATGTACCGACGCGCCCCTTCTGCCGCTCGACGAGGCCGACCGCTGCGAGCATCTCGTCCACTCGCTTCCCAAGTTCGCTTCCGGAAAGCCCGTACATCCTGCCCCAGAACACGAGGTTCTCGCGTGCGGACATATCGTTGTACAGGGCAATCTCCTGCGGCACCACGCCCAGGTTTCTCCGCGCGGCCATGCTCTCTTTGATGATGGAGTGACCCATCACCAGGGCGTCGCCGGAGTCGGGCGCAAGCAGCCCCGAGATGATGGAAATCGCGGTGCTCTTGCCCGCGCCGTTCGGCCCGAGCAGGCTGAACACCTCGCCCCGCTTCACCTCGAAACTGATACCTGCGACCGCGACCACCTCGCGGAAGGCCTTTGTGAGTCCCCGGACCTCGATTGCGTTATCAGCCATGGTGGAGCATCATACGCGCAAGCAGGTAATTGTCTAGCTTGAGCCTCGATCGCTGGAGTCGGTAGGTCTGCCGGGCGGGACGTGGACAAGCAGGTACCACGCGTTCATGCTGGCCGAGGCAAGCAGCGCCGCCAGCATGAAGACCAGCAGGTTACAGGCGGTCGTGGTGCTCAGTCCAGCCAGAATCCCCACGCCAAGCACCACGATGCCGAGACAGCCCGCGAGCGAGAGAACGTGAACCCGCGGATACCGGGTCTTTCGGTGTCCCTGTCCGTCGGTTCGACCATGCTTCGCCGACTGCCGGAGAGCCGAGAAGGTCGATGCCAAACCGAGGGCGAGCAGGGCAACTCCGAGCCCCAGCGGCACCTGGTGCGGTATCAGGAAGACCAGCGCAACCATCAGGACGAGCAGAAACTCGGCGAACGTCTGCCGTGCGACGACCATCAAGTCGGCGTTCTCCTGCCGCCTGAAAATGTCCACGTTCAGCGACAGCGCCACGAAAAGCAGACCGGTCAGGGTAGCGCACGCTGCGGCCAGCGTCGCATAGAACACCTGCCAGTCGTGCAATACGTCAGTGAACGACTTCATCGGACACTCGCTGCGCGCATCTCCGAGATACTATCCACGAAAGGCCGGAGTCACAAGCCGTGACGCGCAGCCATCCAGGCCGCACGCAACGTAACCCCTCCTCACCCTCAATCCGCTCTCCCTCTACTCGCCGAGGAGAGGACGGGGGTGAGGAGCGCTTGGCGGCTAGTCAGCTATGACGACCTTGCGGGCGTGGGTGCCGGGCCGGACGCCGTTCTCGCGGATGAAGTACACACCCGGCCGGAGTCCGCTCACATCATTCCCGCCCCGGTGCACGTCCGCAACCCACCGGCCGCATCTGTCGTACATCGCAGCCTGCGTCCCGGTCCACACCAGACTCCCCCGTACGACCGTGGCCTGCACGTCGGCCGACTCCCGAACCGGCGTCCACCTATCCGCGCGGATGACGGTAAGGTAGGGTTCCTCTCCATCGGCCACATAGACTCGCGGCCAGCCCGGGGCAGAAGCAACGGCCGTGGGCCATTCCATGTGGCGAGTCATCATCACCCGACGAGTCTCTCCTGCGACCACGACAAGACCGGTATCACCAAGGCAGTAGATGGCATCGGTGCCGAAGTCCCAATACAGCGAATACGCATCTACCGGGATGATGGCCCTCACGATGCGCCGCGAGCAGTCTACCACGGATATTCCCCCGCGGTCTTTGCCATACGCAACGTAGAGTTGGTCGCGCAGCGCGTCGTAGCAGAGCGCGGCCGGGGTGGCAGGAAGCGGCACCACACCGGCAGGCCGCTCCGACACGCAGTCGAGGACATATACCGCGTTCTCGTCAGGGCCGGCGCAGAAGAACTCCGTGCCGGATGCGTTCAGTACGGCGTGCTCCAGAGCCGCATCAAGAGCCATCTCCTTGTTCTGCCCGTGCACGCGCGGGGTGAAGGCGGTCACCTCGTCCATGCTGCTCAAGCTGTAGACCCGGTGACGCGCCCCATTATAGACCAGTCCCCCGCAGTCCTCGCTCACGCTGATGGTGTCAATGACGCGGTCAGTCCTGCCATCGATCGCAAGTATGGTGTCGCTATTGGAACTGGCCGCGAAGAGCAGGTCGTCGTCGGCGTCGTAAGCCAGGAAATCCCGCGCCCGCCCAACAGCTATCTCCGTGAGTACCGAATCCCCAACCGCATCGAGTACGACAATTGAACCTCCATCTCTGATATAGCTTTCACCGGCCACATATGCCTTGTGGTCGACTGGATTGGACGCCATCGCCTTGGGGTAACCGCTGAGGGTAATGGTGTTGAGGACCTTGTTAGTGAATGGGTCGATCACACTGACCTGCGGTGGATACTCACTCAGGCAGTACAACTTGCCCTGCGCCGAGTCAGCGAAGAGCCCAATCGGGTACCAGTAGTCCGTCCAGAACCCACGGAGATGGTCGGATGCAGCATCAACCGCCACGACGTCCCCGCCGGCAACAAACGTCCGCCCCGCCGCATCTGTGACGCATAACGCTTCCGGACCAGGACCCTCGTTCCACGCCCGCACCGTGTAGCTTTCACCGTCGACGACGGTGATGGTGCTGGGGCCACTTCAGCCGCCGTCCTGTGCGACGTATATCTTGTGGCCCAGAAGGTCATAGCCCATAACCGCACCTCCGGCCGACGGAAGCTTGACCGCGCAGAGAACAGCGCCGGCACCGCAGTCCACCACGAACAACGAATCCCCGTACTGGGTGAAGAGCACGTTACGAGCCGGGTCGCACGCCAGGCCGATGCCCTTTCGCTCAATGGCCGAGACGACCTGATTTGTCGACGCGTCGATTCCGTATATGACGTGTGACCAGCATCCGCAGTACACGCGGTCGTTGGTCGCATTATAGCAGAGAGAGGACGCGGCATGGGCGAGCGGAATCCTGGCGAGAACCGTATCGGCCGAGCAGTCGATGGCGACCACGGTGTTGTCGTCGTCACCCATCACGTAGATCGTCCGATGTGCGCCCACGAAACACATGTCGGACGGATAGCTCCCGCTGCCCTCGACCCAGGCGACGAGCGAGTCGACTTGGCAGTCGATCACGCCGACCAAACCGCTGTCTCGCCAGCCCCCCACGTACAACTTGTTGTCGATTGAATCGTAGCAGAACAGCCAGACAGTGTCGTCGACGCCAATCTTGGCCAGAATCTGGTCGCTCGTCCCATCAAAGACTGCAACCGTGTCGGTGTACGCATAGGCGCAGTAGAGCTTGTTCTCCGCCGGGTTGTAGCACATGGCTCCGACGGGTCGGCCTGCGCCGACCCGCGCTATCGACTTGCACCGGTCCGCGTCGATGACGAGGATGGAATCGCTCTCGTCACCACTGAGATACACCGTATGGTTCTGCCTGTTGTATGCGAAACTCTGATAGCCGGCGGGAATCCCGAACGTGTCGAGCATCGACAGCTTCTCCCCCAGCCACTGGCCTGAAGCCAGCGTAGCAGCCACCAACAAAGCCATTATAGCAATGCGTTTGACCATAACCTTGACAAGATGGTAATACCGAAATGCAGTCTGTCAACCCACTTTCGCGTTCGCGTGCCTTGCGAGCCCGAGCCCCGACTTCCTCTCTCTCGCGATGGCCGAGGTTGCATGTGGCCATGCGCCGACACCCTGCTACGGCCCACCTCGTATCGGAACAGGGCAGAATCAGACGGTCAATTTGGGGCGAGCCTGACCAGCCCAGTTTCCTATATGTCCTCCTGGAATCAGGCCCCGAGTTGTTCTAACTTCGTCATTGGTAATTGGTTATTGGACATTAGCTCTCCTCCCCTACCCCGCCCCCCGGGATGTTTGGGAAGCAGTTCGCCAAGCTGTCCGGAAAGCAGTTCGGACGACTGCTCTGCCGGCTATCCGGAGAGGAATCCGGAGAGCTGCGTGGACGGTTGTTCGGTCGGCTACTCGGCCGGCTATCCGGAGGAGAACTCGGCGAGCTGCAGGGAAAGCTGCAGGGAGAGCTGTTCTCCGAGCTGCTCCGCAGTTAGTCCGGAGAATCGCTCAGCAGGTAGTCCAGAAAGCAGCCTGCCGAGCAATTCGGAGAGGAACTGGGAGAGCTACTCGGAGGGATGCAGGGCGAATCGCTTGCCCGGTGCTTTCCCGAACCTTGAGTCACCGAGCGAGCACGACCTTTCGCACAGCTTGCAGCTTGTGGCTTGAGGCTTGTGGCTCCTCGACCACGAAATACACCCCCGGCGCCAGCGCCCGCACGTCATTCGCGCCAGGCCATAGCTCCAGCACCTTTCGGCCGGTGACGTCCATGAGGGAGTGGGCTTCGGTTCGATTCCCGGGTGGCAGGTTGAGAACATGACGCGCGATGGTCTGGCATGCAGCTTCGGGAACCAGCGACCGGCGACCCTCTTCCACGCCGCTGGTCAGTCGCGGGAAAACGGATACGCGGGCACGGTTGGTCATGTACCTTTCCGGCTCAAAGGTGAAGAACGCGAGGCCGACGTGCCCCATTGAGTCCACCGCCATTGCACAGTCCCCGGTAACATACGCGGTGTCGAGCACGACCAAGTCTGCGGGTGGCCAATCGAGAACGTCACCGTCGCGAGACACGCGAAACCCCTTCACCGACGGATTATAGGAGTACGCGCACATGAATTGTGCCCCATCCCAGGTCATGCAGTAGTTGTCGGTGGTCACTACCAGGTCCTTCAGCGGAAGGGAGTCATTGAGCACGTTTCCCGCGGAATCCAGCAGGTAGAACACAGGACCGGAGTTCCACCATCGATACTCCGTGGTCAAGAGAATGCGGCCGGCCCCGCAGGCAAGTTGGGTCCCTTGGGCCCAGTCAGCCCCAGGCGGCGGCCTCCAGTAGATCGAGTCGTACTGCTTCAATTGAGGGTCGTAGAAACCAGCACCAACCCAGATCTCTTGTCCCCTGGACATACCGCATGCCATAACCAGCGTGTCGCCGATGCCGCACAGGGACGCGTTGAAGTACGTAAAGTCGGGGTCTTGTCTGACTTTGAGCATCCGCGGCACCGAGTCGAGAACCCGACCGTCGGCCATTACCCGAATAACGTAAGGGTGGGGGTTGCCCGGGGGGTAGTGCTTAGCCAGCACCACGAACATCGAGTCGGGGAGAAAGACCACGCCGAGTGCGCCGGAGGTATCGGAAACGCGGATCGGAATCGTGTCCATTAACTCCCCTTCGCGGCTGATGCGAGTCGCAAACGTTGACTCTACGTCCGGCTCCTCGGAGTTGATTTCGGTCCAGCACAGGAAGTAGCAGCCCGCTCCGTACGACAGAACAGGCCGCACCGGAAGCAGGTGATGGTCTGTGATGGTGAATGGTTCAGCATCGAGGAACTGGCCCTGGTTGTCGAACCGCCTCCCGACCAGGCTCGATACGTAATCCGGCTCTGCCCTCTCGTCACACCACACAGCCAGGAAATCTTCTCCATCAGTGGCTATTGCCGCGCGCTTGTTCCAGTGGCCGTCTGCCGAGAAGGCGTAGTCCCGTACATCCGGATCAATCGCCTTACCGGAAGCTGTGATACGGCGACCGGCGAGCCTTACTTTGCCTTTGTAGACCCCCTCGACCATATCGAACCACATGACGAGGAATGTATCAGCACTCACGGTGGCTAGCGGACCAAGGCCTCCATGGGTCGTCATGAGGAGCGGCTTGGAATCCAGAAGCTGTGCTTCTGCATCGTACCTCATGCTAACGATGACATTCCCGTCCAAATGCAGCGCAACCAAGGTAGTGTCGTTCGCCGCTGCCAGAGCTACGGAGGTCACTCCGCTGCTGACGGTGATACCACCGGTGTCGATGACGACCCCGCGCTGAGTGACTCGCGCCACTTTGGCGACCGTCTCCGCGTATGGCGTCGTCTCTTCCAGCCAGGCGACCCAGAAGTTCTCCCCGTCAAACGCGACTTGTGGTTTGAACGCACGACAACCATGACGAATCTGAATGACCTGGGTATCCGCTGAGGAGTTCTCGGGCCAGACAAGCCGCCCGTTGATGTTACTTGTATCCGAGTACGGCCCCTCGAAGACCGCCAGATACGAGGAGTCTCCACGAGCCACTGTGGACGAGGCCACGGAAGGAGTCGCGCCTTCGGCTCGGGCCACGAGAGCCCGACGGAGAATCGTGCCATCCTGCGCCACCTCTATCGCGCGAACGTCCTGACTCTGGCTTGAGTGGAACCAGCCGTCGTACACCACCGCGTAGCGGTCACGCCGAGCGGCCACAGCCAGGGTGTGAACCTGGACCTCCGTATCCAGAACGACGCGGCCTACGACGTCACCGTCGCCGGAGATGAGCGCGATTGATAGATCCGCTGCGTCCCAAACCACCGCGTAGCCCGAGTCCGAGCAGGCTACCGCCGGGGTTCCGAAGAACCCAGGCCAAGACCCGGTAACACTGAAGGGTATGGTATCGATGACATCCATCGAGCGCGTCAGCCGGCTCGCCCGTCCAACATATCCCCCTCGGATAACCATGCCCCCTGTTCTTGAACCAGCAAGTGCGACATTGCTGGAAGGACTGATGTCGCGACCGATGTAGCGCGTCGTGTCCGGGAAGAACGATGGAAACGGCTGGGCATGAACGACTGCGCCAAGCCCCAACGCCAGCACGCAGAGAAGGACCATTCTTAGCTTCAGCATTGCGACACCTCGCATTTTGTAAGAGTAGTCTAAACTGCCTTGACGATCTGTCAATGGCCAATCGCGTTCGCTCCACCTGCACGACCCGGACCCCGCGCGGGCCACTCCCCTACCATCAGCGCAAGTTATGAGCCGCAAGCCGTGGCTCTTCTCATCCCGACGACAACGCCGGGCGCCCGGCACGTGCCCCGTGAGTCCGACATTGAACCACCAGGGCACCGAGGGAGAATCCCCCAGCCGAAGGCAGAGTGCAGAAGTCCGGATGTCGACGACTTCTGACCTCTCATATCTTACTTCTGACCTCTGACTTCGTTTGGCCTCGGACACGTGCCTTCGTGGTGAATCCCGACCTCGGTTGGGGCGCTGCCCCGCTTCCTTGACTTCGCTTGGTATCAGGCCTCGGGGTCGGACGGGCTGAACGCCGCCGGTCTGAGCCGGACTACTTTCCAGGTTTCGATTCGCCGGTCGCGGTCGAAGGACGGAACCGCGTCGAATCTGACTCTCGCGCCGGCCTCAATCCCCGCCGGCACAAGGTCGGACGCAATCGGGAAGTCGGGGCCGTCCATTACGCGGATCAGCCAGTTCGCGCCTTCCTGCAGAATCGTACCCCGGCGATTGCCCATATAGCGGCGGGTGTGGTTCACGTCGCGCCGAACCGGCAGGCGGCGTGATGCCTGGTGTCGCCAGATCGCGCGGCAGCGCGTGAGGATGGCGTTGCGGTCGGGCACCGCTGATTCGCGGTTTCGACATCCGGCCACGGCTTTGTCGTACAGGTCGCGGAGGCGGTCCGGCACGAGCCGGCCGTGGACCTCGCGCAGCCAGGCGTTGAGGCGCAGGTGGTCCCGGGCCGCCGCGCACCAGCCCAGTTTGAGCATCAGTTCCGCCAGGTCTTCCAGCACTGCGGTCGCGCCGACCAGTGGCCGAGTGATGAGCAGCGCGCGGGAGAGGAGGACGACCGCGTCGCCGATGCGCCCGACGTCCCGTTCCAGCCGGCCGTGCTCGAAGAAGACCCAGGCCGGAGGCGGACGGTGATGGCTTAACTCAACGTAGACTGCGGCGGCATCGTAAGGACTGTCGAGCAGCAGATAGGTACGCAGGAGGTGGGTGAGGAATCGGTGACGGTGGTGAGGAAACCGATCGGGCAGGTCGTGTCCTATCGCGAGCGCCTGGGCCGTGCGACCGGTTCCCAAGAGAGCCTGGATTCGGCAGTCGCACCAGTCGGCGCGCCGTTTGGGGTTGAGCAGCGAGGGGCGGATTCGCCCGGTCAGGTCCAGCGCGCGGTCCCATTGTTCGAAGTGAGCGACGGCACGGGCCGTACCGAGTGTGATGTAGGGCGCCTGTCGTTCGTAGAGGCCCGAACCGAACAGCCTGTCGGCGCAGGTCTTGAGGCGTTCGAGCGAACAGGATGGGTCGAGCCGCCAGAACCGGCCGTCGTACCAGGTTGAGTAGACGCACTCAAGCAAGGTCTCCGAAGTCGGATGAATCCGCTCCAGCTCATCCGCCGCCTGCAAAGCCTCGGGCCAGCGCCCGAGCCGGCAGAGACAGCGGAGCAGTCCCGGCCCGGCCGCCAGTTCGTGGCCCTGCTTTCGCAGTTCGGCATAGCAGCTTGCGGCCGATTCGATCTGGCCCGCACGCAGCATGGCCTCGGCGACACGCCGGAGCCGGTCGGGCGGGGACGGCTGGTCTGCCTTGCCCATCGCGAATACTTCTAGTCAAAAGACGCGCGGTGTCAAGCAGAAGACCACGCCCGATTCCTTGACTTCGCTTGGTATCAGGCTAACATACTGGCAGACAACTGAATGGATGAACGAATCCGCGAGGTTCTACCCCTCGTCACCAAGCCGATACGTTACACCGGGGGCGAGTACAACGCCCTGCTGCGTGACCCTGACTCAGCGCGGGTGAGCTGGGTCCTGGCCATGCCCGAAGCCTATGAACTGGGCATGTCCAACTACGGTCTTCGCATCCTCTATTCGATAATCAACCGACTGGAGAACGCGGTCTGCGAGCGCTGTTACGCGCCGTGGCCCGATTTCGGCAAGGCGCTGGCGGAGCGCGGCCTGCCGCTCTATGCACTCGAATCGAAGCGGCCGGTGTCCGAGTTCGACGTCCTCGGCCTGTCGCTTCAGAGCGAGCTATCCTATACGAACGTCCTCTATCTGCTCGACCTCTGCCGCATCCCGCTGCACCGGACCGAGCGCAGCGCATCACACCCGTTGGTCGTTGCCGGCGGGCCATGCACGGTGAACCCGCTGCCGATGGCGGAGTTCATCGATGTATTCGTGGTCGGCGACGGCGAGGACGCGGTGCGGGAGATAACGGGCGTGGTGGCGGGCTGGGACCGGCACGACCGGAACGAAGTGCTTGAGAAACTGAGCCGGCTGGAAGGGCTGTACGTGCCGGGAGTAACGCGCGAAAACGGGGACAGTCCCCCGGAGCGCGAGGACGCGCGGTACAGTCCCCACTTTCGCGCGACGGTGCGGAGACGGGTGGTTGGCGAGCTGAAGGAAGAGGATTTTCCCTTCCCTCCGCTGGTGCCGATTTGCGAGATCACCCACGACCGGCTGACTGTCGAGATGGCGCGCGGCTGCACTCGCGGCTGCCGTTTCTGCCAGGCCGGGATGATGAACCGGCCGGTGCGGCTCCGCTCGCAGGATTCGGTTGTGCGGCTGGCCGAGCGGGGAATCCGCGCCTCAGGCTGGGAGGAAGTGTCGCTGCTCTCGCTCTCGGCGCTCGACTACCCGGACCTGCCCGGACTCGTGGGTAAGCTCAACTCGCGGCTGAAGGACCGCCGGGTCTCGATTTCGCTGCCCTCGACCCGGGGCGAGGACTTCTCGAGCGAGCTCGCCCTGAGCCTGCAGGAAGTGAAGAAAGCCGGCCTTACCTTTGCCCCGGAGACCGCGTCCGAGAAGCTGCGCGGGTTCGTGAACAAGAACATCTCGGAGCTGCGCATCCTCGAATCGGTGCGGAACGCTCTCGACGCGGGCTGGAACGGCGTGAAGCTCTATTTCATGGTCGGGCTGCCCGGCGAGACCGAGGCCGACGTCGCGGAAATCGGCCGGTTCGTGACCGAAATCGGCAGGCTGTGCAAGGGCCGGCCGGTGCGGTTCAACCTGAGCCCGTTCGTGCCCAAGCCGCATACGCCGCTGCAGTGGGCGCCCTTTGCGGATGTGGCCGAAACCCAGGCCAAGATCAACCGGGTCCGCGATGGAATAACGCGCCGGAACGTGAAGGCGAAGTGGGCGAACCCGGAATGCTCGTACGTCGAAGCCCTGCTCGCGCGCGGAGACGGGAGGCTGGGCCCGGTCATCGAACGGGTCTACCGCGAGGGCGGCGTGTTCCAGGAGTGGACAGAGTTCTTCAAGTTCCAGCTCTGGACCGAGAGTCTGCGCGCGCTCGGCATCGAGCCGAACGACTATCACCGCGAACGCCGGACCGACGAGCACCTGCCCTGGGAGTTCATCAATATGGGCGTTAGCCGCGAATTCCTCGTGCGGGAATACGAGAAGGCGAAAGCCGGCGAGATGACGCCGGATTGCGCATCGGGAGAATGCACGAATTGCGGAGCGTGCGAGGGCGGACGAAGCGAGAAGCGAGAAGCTGGAACACAGAAGCTGGAAGTTGCGGAGAAGACGGAGCCGGACTACGGGCGGAGACCGAGGGCGGTGCAGAGCTTTCAGGAACTCCGCACGCGGTTCCGCATCAAGTACGCGGTCGACGAGCCGTACCAGTTCGCCGCGCACCTCGACCGGGTCCGAGCGTTCTATCGCTCGCTCAGGCGCAGCGAGCTGCCGATTGCCTATACCAAGGGCTTTGCCCCGAAGCCCATGCTGTCGTTCGGGCCGCCGCTGCCGGTTGGTCTGGTGTCGAGCGGGGAGTACCTCGACGTGTTCACCGCTTATCACTACACCGGGAACATCCTGCGCGACCTGGGCACGTTCCTGCCCAAAGGCCTGCGCATCGTCGCGGCGCAGCCGATTCCTCGTGAGCACCCAACCCTCGGCCGGATCATTAACCTGGCCCGATACGACGTGACCTTGCCCAAGACGTTCGACGGCGACTTTGCCGAACTGGCCGAACGCGCAAAAGGCCTGACCGGAGTGAGAGAGCTTCTGCCCGGAAAGGGACTGGCACTGCTTTCCGCCGAGGAAAACAGTGCCTGTACCCAATCCGACCCAAGCGTGTCGGCATCGGGGAAAACGGGGACAGTCCCCGTCCGAGAGGACTCGGCCGCAATCCGGTACAGTCCCCGTTTTCCGGGGACGATAGTCCTTGACCTGGCCATTGAAGCCGGCATCAAGCTCTTTGATACCCTGGCCGGGATATTCAACATAAGTGAAACTGAAGCCCGGTGCCTCTTGATACGGCGCCGGGACTGTCTGGTTGCGCAAAATGGCCGCATCCGGACACCGTTGGAAGATTAGGGAGGGCAGGATTCCAGGATTCAAGGATTCCAGGATTCCAGTGTCCGTGCACTCGAATCCTGGATTCCTCGATTCCTTGATCCCTGTCTTTGCACTGCTGGAGGACCTATGAAGGCTAAAACCAAGATTGTGCTGACCAGCAATGAATGGGAGACGCGAGTCGCGATTATGGAGAACGACCAGTTGGTCGAGTTCTATATCGAGCGGGCCGAGTCTCAGGCGCTGGTTGGCCGCATCTACAAGGGCCGCGTCGAAAACGTGGTCAAAGGACTGAGGGGCGCGTTCGTGAACATCGGCCTGCGGAAGAATGGGTTCCTGCCCCTGGTCGAGATTCCCGAGTTCGACGAACTCGATGACGAGAGCGGCGCCGGCGAAGGAGCCAAGCCCGAACCCCGCACTATCACCCTGCGCGAGGGCGAGGAAATCCTGGTGCAGATCGTCAAGGACGCTTTCGCGGAGAAGGGCGCGCGCCTCACCTCGTTTATCTCCATCCCCGGCCGGAACCTGGTCTACTTCCCCAATGCGCAGCGCGTCGGCATCTCGCGCCGCATCCACGACCGCCGCGACCGCAACCGCTTGCGCGACGCCGCGCGGCGGTTCAAGTCGCCGCACGCCGGTCTGATACTCCGCACCGCCGCGGCCGAAGCGTCGAACGAGGATCTGGCATCCGAGTTCCGCGCGCTCGAAGCCACCTGGAACGAGGTCTGTCACAAGGCCGAAACCGCGCGGTCGCCGTCGCTCGTCTACGAGGAACCACAGATCGGCGTCAAGCTGGTTCGCGACCTGCTCGGCCCGAACGTGGAAAAGATGATAGTCGACTCCGAGGACCGGTACCGCGAGATCCTCGACTACATGAACCGGATCGCCCCGCACCTGAAGCGCAAGGTCGAACTCTACTCGGGCGAGGTGCCGCTGCTCGAACAGACCGGGGTGGAAGCCGAGCTCGAACGCATCTTCCAGAAGCGCATCTGGCTCAAATCCGGCGGGTTCATCACCATCGACCAGACCGAGGCGATGGTGGCAATCGACGTCAACACCGGGCGCTCGGCCAAAGAGGAGGACCCGGAACGGCTGATACTCGCCACCAACCTCGAGGCCGCGGCCGAGATCGCCCGCCAGATACGCCTGCGCGACCTTGCCGGGCTTTTGGTGCTCGACTTCATCGACATGGAGGATCCGAAGAACACCGAGAAGGTCATCGCCGAGCTCAGGCTGCAGCTCTCCAACGACCGTGCCAAGGCGGACTACTCGAAGATGAGCCGGTTCGGCCTGCTGGAGATGACGCGCGAGCGCACCCGGCCGGGCATGATGTACTCGATGCAGGAAACCTGCCCGACCTGCAAGGGCTCGGGGCGGGTCCGGTCGCGGGCCGAGATTGCCATGAAGGTTGAACGGGCGATCGTCTCCAAGCTCGCCAAGCTGCGCGGCCGCAAGCTCCGGATTGTGGCGGCACCGGCATTGCACGACTTCCTGACCACCGACTGGTACGACCGGCTGAGCGAGTTCGCCAAGCGCTACGAACTGGCGATTGACGTGAAGATCGACTACCAGCTCCAGCCGACCGACTTCAAACTCCTGACCGAAGCGCTTTAGCCGAAGCCGGCTGAAGTCAGAAGCGAGAGGCTAGAAGCTAGAAGTCAGAAGTCCAGACAACTTCCGGACGGGACTGGCCTACCCGCAAGGTCAGCTTCATCCACACGCGCCCCGGCTCTGCAAGGGCCGCGGCATCAGTCCCCTTCGAGGTCGCCTTCAGAGTCACCCTGCAAATCCCTCTGCATGTCGCGTCAAGAGTCGCCGGCGCAACCCCGGTCACAATCATTCTCCCCACCCCAAAGTGAGAGGCCTCACGAATCAGCCTGCGAGTCCCCGCAGGAATCCCATCCAGATTCGCTGTCGCAGTCGCCGCGAGAACCAGCACGAGAATCGCCATCCTTGTCGCCTTGAGTGTCCCCGTCCGAACCGCCTCCCGAACCGTCCCGGGAACGGTTCCCAAGGCGATACGCGGAGCGACCACTTATGCGCCCAATCCTGTGTCTAACGGCTGACTTGTCAGATACTTAGCAAGCCCGGCTTCGACCTAACTACCCCGAAAAGCGCCTGCTTGCCCTTCTGCCGGGTTCGACGCGGAAAATGGAGACTGTACCGCGCGTCCTCGCGCTCTCTGGAGCTGTCCCCATTTCCTGCCACGCCTGCGCCGTCCCACGCCTACCGCGTGATGACGACTTTCCGAATCCCAACTCCTCCCTCCTCACTCCTCTCTCCTCCCTCCTTCAGAAAGTACACCCCCGGCGCCAGCGCCAGCACATCATTCGCGCCGGCATGCAGGTCGAGCACCTTCCGTCCGCTGATGTCCAGCAGGCTTGTGGCCTGAAGCTCGTGGCCTGGGGCCGCCGAAAGGCACAACACGCCGCGAGCGACGGTCGGCATCGTATTCGCGGCCCGCACACCGTCATTCGGCGTTTCCTCCACTCCCTCGCCCAGGAACTCGATTATGTCCAGACCGGGCGTGTAGGCCAGTCCCTCAGATACGACAAGGCCGCCGTAGCCGCTCACATTCACATACCATCCGACCAGACGAGGACTCTGCGAGTCCGACACATCTATGACATACAACCCTTGCCGGCTCACCACATGGGCGAGTTCGCCGGTCACGGCTACCCCCTGGGCCGTGCCCGGAAAACCGGCCCATCCGGTCTGATGCGGCTCCTGCGGGTCCGACACGTCGATGACCCGCAGCTTGCCACCCACGTCAACTCCCGCCACGTACGCAAACTCGCCGGACACGGCAATGCCATCGGTGGAACCGGGGAGGCTGCAGCGCCCCAGTTCGTATGGTGTGCGCGGGTCCGACACATCCAGTATTTGCAGACCGGAGTCTTTGTCCGTCACGTAGGCGAGGTTGCCGGACAGAACTGCGCCACCGGTCTTGCCCAGGCCATCCCAGTGCCCCAGTTCGTACGGCGACTGCGGCTTCATCCTCAGGATGCGTAAGCCGTCGCGCCCGGCAGGCACATAGGCGTAGTCACCAGACACGGCAATGTCCCCTTCGATGCGGACGCCCCAGGGAAAGGAGTAGTCGCCTATCTTATGGGGGTTCCGCGGGTCTGACACATCAATGATCCACAAGAAACCGCCGTAAGCGGTATCCCCTCCCAAGCAAACCAGCCCGTTCCACAAGGTGACACACTCCAAGTATTCAATCGCGTCGAGTTTTCCCAGCTCGAACGGAGCCGCTGGGTCCGATACATCCAAGATGTACAACGAACGGTAGCTACTTGAGACGTATGCGAACTGCTTTGACGTGGCAACGCAATTGCCGTAGTCCAGGTGATGACTCCCGACCAACCTGCAGTTAAGGGAGTCGGCCGCGTCTGTCAGCTCAAAGATGCCGACCGCCAGCACGACCAGGACTGCGGTCCGTCGCATGGTCCCGCCCGGCTATCTCGCTACAACCAGTTTGCCTGAGACCGGACCTGTTCCGGTCACTATCGTGTAGAAATAGACGCCGGCACGGGCGCTCCCGTATCGCCAAGTCAGCTCTGCCCCGACACTGCCGATCTGAGCGCTGGTCTTTGCCACAACCGCCCCGACCGCGTTGACGATTCTCAAGGCAACTGGACCTGGTGCGCAGGAGATGATAAACCGCTCTTCACCAGGACCCGCATGGACCTTCACTGAGATGTTCTCTGGCCCTGCACAAACCTCGCCCTGTGCGCCATCCTCATCCGAGTCCAGCCCATTGTGCAGTGCGAAGGTATCGCGGGTAGATTCGCCAAATACCGCATAGCAGGAGTGATCCGCCTCACCTTCGCAGAGAGCAGCGCCGGCATTCTGCTGACAAGGCGTTGGCTGTGAGAGAGTCAGCTTCGTCGTTCCACCCGACGGGTCCCAGACCAGATATGCCTTGGTGTGTCCGCCGAGAAAGATGCGAAGATCATATCCACCACCGCCGGGCGACATGGCCGCGCCGGAATCCACGGCCAAGTCGTATCCGAAGTCATGCTCGATACGCCACGCGTCTGTTGACGGGTTATAGCTATACAGGTAGTTGGGAAGATCATCAAACCCTGCCAGCGCGAACACCTGCCCCATCGGATACTCGTCGGCGCTGTCGGTTCTGGGAAGCCAAGCAAGGGCTCCGCCCGCTTTCACTTGCTGGTCATTGTAGAGATCAGCGAGTGGGTCCCAGGTTCCGTTGCTTGCGCTCTGCATCGGGTAGCTGTAGCGATAGAAGCCCTCGCTGCTGCCGCCAACCAGTGCATAGAAAACAGCGCATTCGACCTCGTCTATTTCCTGAGTGTCGCCATAGCACAGGGCGCCGCCCGCGCCCACGTTTTCCGGCACCGACGGCCGGGAGTACCACTGATTGGCAGGAGGGCTGTAGAGCCAGAACAGGTCCGTGTTGTTTCCGGTGAAGGCGAATATCCGGCCCGAGTCTGTTGGATAGGGATCCGGACCCCAGGCAAGTGCGCCGCCCCAGTCCACGTTCTCGCTGGCATCCGAGTAAGGCAGGTTCGCCCTTTGCGTCCAGGACCCCGGCTGACCAATGGTGTAGCGCTGGAAGTGATTGCGGTCCTGCCCGCAGTTTCCGTGAAGAAGCCACACACGCTCGATTGACGTGGGAGGGCTAGTCTGTAGGTACTCCAACCCGTAGCAGAGCGCACTGCCTGCTTTGACATCATACAGCCCATAGCCTGCGTAAAGCGGCTTGTAGCGCCAGCAGGCATTGAGTAGAGCTGGGGCGAGCAATAGCCCCGCGGCTGCGATTGTGATAGAGGATTTCATTTCCGTCTCCTTCCTCGCGCCGTTTCGGCGAGTTGACATTTGCGGAGAAGCACGCGAAGAGCCGCGGCCACGAACCACACCTCAGTCCGCAGTGGCAGCTTCAGGCCTTGAGCCTGACTTCTAGGCAACGTAGGATAGCGGCCCGGACTGTGGTAACCTGACACTCGGCCTCCGCGTAAGTCCTGACTTCTGCGGCCAACCAGCGCCGGGAGATGGCCTGCGCCGTCCCTGTATCGGCGCCAACATCTCTATTATAGTCCGCGATACGTCTTGTCAAGCATAATCTCTGCCTCATCTTCGTTGTGCCGAATCTCGCCGCCCCAGTGCCGCCCATTGGTGACCCTGCCGGGCTCGCCAATGCAGACGCTGGCTAGCAGTCTAGG
>Ga0116202_10000421_pt1 | contig 23429 bp, 34 predicted proteins | sample LakKivw325mmetaG_FD_94479 | JGI IMG/M metagenome (GOLD analysis project Ga0116202, IMG submission 94479) | Anoxic lake water microbial communities from Lake Kivu, Rwanda to study Microbial Dark Matter (Phase II) - Lake Kivu water 325m metaG | ecosystem: Environmental > Aquatic > Freshwater >... | reverse complement strand
TTACTATTCTTATCTTTTGTTAAACTATTACTAACTATTATATATTATTTTTAATCTTTTATGTAAGATTTTGCTTGACATTATATTTTTATCATATCTATAATGTATTGCAGGTAGGAATATATGGCGAGGAAGAAGTCAGAGGAAGAGAAGAAATCGATCCCAGTCATTGTGCGTTTAAGCAAAGAAGAGAACGAGATTTTAGAGAAAAGGGCTTCCATTCTCGGGATGAATGTATCTGCTTTCCTGAGATTGCTTATACGGAGAGGGAGGATAGAATTGGAAGAAAGGGAGCATAAAATGTAAGAAAGGAGGTGAGCATAATGGCGGTGAAGAAAAAAGCAGCAACAAAGAAGAAAGCAACAGGTAAGAAGAAATAAGGAGGGGGCGGAAGCCCCTTCCGAACCAACAACTTAAGGTGCCGAAGGCGGATATAAAGGGCTTCCATTCTCGGGATGAATGTATCTGCTTTCCTGAGATTGCTTATGCGGAGGAGGATAGAATTGGAAGAAAGAAAACATAAAACACAAGATAAGGAGGTGATAAGCAGATGACAAAAGCAGATTTTATTGCAAAAGTAGCGGCTAAGTCAAAATTAAACAAAACTCAGGCGGAAAAAGCAGTAAACTGTTTCGTTGACGTGGTGAAAGATGCTATGAAGAAAAGCGACAAACTTATCCTGGTTGGCTTTGGGACCTTTTCAGTAGCTAAGAGGAAAGCCCGGAAAGGAAGAAATCCCAAGACCGGCAAACCGATGATGATTCCCGCAAAGAAGGTACCTAAATTCTCAGCGTCTCCAGCCTTCAGGAAAATCGTTAAGTAATGTCCTTCCCAAAGGCATCCTCTCGCTCCCCTCTTCTTTTTGAGAGGATGCCTCCTCCACTCCCGTCACCCAGATCCTTATTTTAGCCCTTTGGTTGAAGTACCACAACGCCAGGTTTATCAGCAATATACTGTTTGAAATTCTGGTCTACTACTTTTCTGCATTCCTTGAGGGATGAGGCATGCCTTAAATAAACTGTGTTCCCATACTTAATGATAATCCCTGCATGAGAAACATCCAGCCCCGGTATGTCCGCATATATCCCCACATAATTTCCCGTTCTCAACTTATTTATGACCACACTATCCATGGCCTTCGCGGGTATATAGTTGATTTCCTGCTCGTAAGGGTCGATTCCCGGCAAGAAATATGTGCCATCTTTCCTTTTATTCAGGACCTTCCTCACGCTTTTTATCCTGTAAACACCTATGTCTTCAGTAATATCATTCACAAACCTTTTATTGAATCTTTGCCAATCCGTGAAAAAATGATTTCTGTTCTCAAAGGCAACTTCTCCTGATTTGTATCTCACCTTTTTAAGATTCTCTTTGAATTGAAGAAAAGAAGTGGATAGACGCATTGCCTCTACATAATCAATAAAGGTGAAACAATCAACACCTTCGAGATTGATCACTAAAACCTCAGGCGTAATAATGTCACCGATTAATGTTGATTCCCTATAATTCACATGGAGTAATTGTCTGGACAGAAAGTCTATCCGCTTGCCCACATCCTCAATATGAGAGGCCTCACGAATGATGTGGCCCAGCTCGTCCCGAGACCACTTGCCCAAAATAATCCGCTCCTTTTCTTCACTCATAAACTTACTGTATTATATTCATTTACTATTTTCAATCCATATGTGTTTGTTTATGCCCGTGATTTTTGTTATTATTGTGCTCATATGAAAATTATTGATATCCATACCCACGGCATAGGTGGCTATGATACGAAGACACAAGGCCCTGAACATATCCTTAAAATAGCAGAAATACAGGGCGCTCACGGTGTTGCTGAAATAATGCCCACGATATATTCCTTACCTATTAAGGAAATGCGGGGGAATATGGCAGCAGTGAAGAAGGCGATGGAAATTCAAAAAGAAGGGATAGGGGGCAGGGAACAAAAAGTAAAGAACAGTTCAGGGTTCGGGGTTCAGAGTTCGGAGACAAAAAGTTCTTCGCTGATTGCTCATAACTCATCGCTCATAGTTGGTACTCATCTTGAGGGTCCGTTTCTTAATCCATCACGACGCGGAGCACTCGACGGTATATCATTCCTTCAACCAACAGAGTATAACCTCAAAAAACTCATTGAAGGTTTTGAAGATATGATAAAGATCATCACCATCGCACCCGAGTTGAAAGATACAGTAAAACTCATCAAAACTATATCTGACATGGGAATTATCGTTAGTATGGGGCATTCAGATGCTACATACACAGAAGCAGAGGCTGGTTTCCATGCCGGAGCTAAAGGGATTACCCACATCTTCAACGCAATGCGTGGCTTCCATCATAGAGAACCAGGTATCACAGGTTTCGGGCTCCTCAATAAAGATGTCTATATCGAGGTCATAGGAGACCCTTATCACCTTAGTCCAAAAACAATCGAACTCATATTCAAGGTAAAAAACCCCAAAAAAATAATCATTGTCTCAGATTCAGTGAAAGACACAAAAATTTCCTCAACAACCCAGGGCGTAACAGATACCCACGGCAAACTACTCGGCGGCTCGATTACTGTCACTAAATCAGCCAGAAGACTTATTGAAATGGGTTTTGATAAAAAGGTTATCATGCAGTGTATAAGTAAAAATCCTGCATCTTATCTGTATAAGTAAGCAATTCGTTCTCCACTTTTGGCTGATTATGGCATTCACATCGTCTGATTTGATATCTGAGCTTCGAAGCAACGATAATGCAGCCTCTGCAAAATTTCTCCCAGTGTGAAATTCAATCTACATATACGTTCAGTATTGCCATTAAATGCCCTGCTTATCTCCTCTCTCAAAGATCTTTTGTAAGGGACATGGATGTGTTTAATCAACTTCACATTGATTGCATCAAGTTTGGAGTTTTTAAAGACCTGCCCTCCGCCCTCTGCCCTCTGCTCGTATCTCATAGCTACCCTTAAGTCATATGTAGGTATAACAGCGCCCTCAAAGAAAATAGAAAACAAAATAAAACCGATAACAATAGAAGCGGCTATAATCCACTTTTTTTTCAAATCTAAGTTTAACAAAAACAATAGAATTACAATTACACCAAATGCCAGACAGAAGGGACAAAAAACCTCATTCCTTATCTGAAATCCAATTAGAAAAACCTCTACCCCAATGCCGGTAGATAAAAGTATAAGGAGGAGCAGATCTTTTTTAAAAAAACTAAGAAATATCAAGGTCACCATATAAACAATCCCGATATATTTCAGGTCAATACCAAAAATATTCCCCTTCAGGTACGAACAAGAACTTCCGCAAATGCTATAAAAAATAATAATACCAATAGCAATAATAGATAGTATGATATTTATCAAATATTTTCTTTTTTGCAGCGCTTCAAGCATACGTTAATTTACACCAACTGCTTTATGAATTCACCTGAAAATGTCTGTTTTCTCTAATATAGAGTAATTTGTATCTTGACATATTATGAGCATATGCTTATAATTATTCATAGAAGGAAACAATCGTTATGGCAAGACCGAGAAATTGCAGGAGAGTAGGATGTCTTCCTGGGAGCCAATATTTCAAACCAAGAGGTATTCCCCTTTCTACCCTTGAGGAAATAAATTTAACGGTTGATGAATTTGAGGCTATTCGTCTTGCTGACCTTGAGGGTTTGTACCAGGATCAGGCAGCTGAAAAAATGAATGTCTCCCGACAAACCTTCGGAAGGATTATCGACTCTGCACACAAAAAGGTAGCGGAGGCATTAGTTGAAGGGAAAGCACTAAAGATTGAAGGAGGTGAGTTTAAAATGGATGCCATGAGAAAATTTAAATGCTACGATTGCCAACATGCCTGGGAGATCCCTTGGAGAACTGGGAGACCGCAAAATTGTCCATCCTGCCAGAGTGAAAACATTTGCAGGGCAGAAGAAGACAGAGGGTATGTTAGAGGTGGGCATAGTCCTAAAGGAGCACGCAGGGGTTGTCGTATGATCCAACAAAAAAATAACGAGGGAGGAAAGTAATTCCTTCGAAAAGGAGATTAAGGTATGAAGGTATGTTTTGCAGTTCAGGAAAATGACGGCATCGACAGCACGGTCTATAACCATTTCGGTTCAGCGCCACTTTTCATCATGGTTGATGCTGCATCCGAGAAGATGATGGCAGTAGACAACAAAGATAAAGAGCATGTCCATGGAGCGTGTAACCCGATTATGGCCATAGGCGGGCGTGATATCGATGCCGTGGTTGTCGGCGGAATAGGGGCTGGCGCTATTCGGGGGCTCAATGCACAAGGCATTAAGGTTTACAGGTCCATGGCAAAGACGGTAAAGGAAAATTTAGATTTGCTGAAGGATGGTAAGCTCCCCGAATTGTCTATTCAGCACGCTTGCGGCGGTCATCAGGGAGGCTGCGGCCATTGAGAGGAGGAGAAAATGCCAATTTATGAGTACCGCTGTGAGAAATGCGGTGAATTGAACGAATTTCTAGTTTTAGGAAAAGATGACGACTTGAGATGTAAAAAATGCAGTAGCAAGGATCTCATAAGGTTGATGTCTGCCCCAAATATTTCAAGTATCGAGAGAGCCCCTGCTACTGAACAAGGCTCTGGTGGTTGTTGTGGAACGCCCAATTCGTGTAGCAGTCCGGGAAGTTGCTGCACAGGGTAAGGAAGATACCATGCCCGATCTCGGAACGCTGTTCCTGTCCTTCCTGCGGTTAGGACTCACCGCCTTTGGAGGGCCTGTCATGGTAGCTTATATAGAAGAGCTATCGGTAAAACGCAACAAATGGCTGGATGGAGAGACATTTAAAAATGGGGTTGCCCTCTGCCAGTCCATCCCTGGGGCTACTGCTATGCAGACCGCGGCTTATGTTGGTCTCAGAGCAAGGGGTATACCGGGTGCATTGTTATCATATATAGGATTCGGATTACCGGCCTTTATTCTTATGCTGGTGCTTTCATCGCTCTATGTTGCCGCAAGCGGTTTACCATGGATAATGTCTCTATTTAATGGTCTTCAGGTAATTGTTGTTGCTATAGTGGCAAATGCCACGTATTCCTTTGGCAGGGGTGCACTTAAGGGTTATCGGGATATAGGTATCGCCGCAGCTTCTGCGGTTGCCTTCTGGTTAGGGGTAAGCCCCTTCTATGTTATTGTGGGGGCCGCTATAGCCGGGATTGTGCTTATGAGAGTCCAAGCATCTCCGGGGGCACAAAGCATAGATCAGTTAAATCCTATAACGGTTAAGCACATCCTCATACTTTTTCTGGTTATTTTTACCGGCGTCACCTGTCTTTATTTTGCCAACAAAAAACTTTTCGAATTATCGCTTCTCATGTTCAAAATAGACCTTTTTGCCTTTGGAGGGGGTTTTTCTTCCCTGCCTCTCATGCTCCAAGAGGTTGTGAACACACGGAGTTGGATGGACAGTAAGACTTTCATGGACGTGATAGCATTGGGACAGGTCACCCCCGGCCCTATTGTGATTACTGCGACTTTTATAGGGTATTTATTGTATGGTTTCTTCGGTGCATTGGTTGCGACGGTTGCCATATTTACCCCTTCCTTCGCCCTCCTGCTTGTGGGCACCCTGTTCTTTGATAAGTTAAGAGGCTCCCAACTCTTTGCAAGAGCGGTAAAGGGAATACTCGTCTCTTTTGTCGGGCTTCTCTTTTACGTTACCATAAAATTTGCGTTTGCTGTTCCCTGGGATATCATACGGGTGTTAATAGTAGCAGCATCGTTCATTGCGCTTCTAAAAAAAATAGACATTATCTACATTGTACTTATCGGTGCAATTGTGTCAATATTGACATTCAGGTAAGATAACCTCAAAAATAATCCATAGGTACCAACATTTCTGTCGATTGGAATTATTTTGTGAACTTTAAGGAATAGGGGACGGACAGGCCACAGGGTCGATGCTGAACAAAAGAACTAACAGTTGCCGAAACGTTCTGTTTTAATCAACAGGGCAGGATTTCATACAGTTAAAACATAAATACTGAAAACCCATCTGGAGTACATGGTATAGACGCCAGTATTCAACATCTTTAAGCATTGTCTTCTGTTCTTCCGGGGGAGAATCCATGAGTTTCGTCCAGAACCGTATGTTGGCCCCGAGACCATAGGGCTCAAGCACTTTCATGCATTTCATCACATCGGTCTTGCCTTCTTCGTCAAGTGCACCGGCAGGACAATTTTCCACACACTTATTACATCTGGTACAAAGTTCATCCTGAATGGGTGGATCAGCCTCAAGTTCCAGGTCGGTGAGGACGGCAGAGAAAATAACCCTGTTTTTAAACCTCGGGTGATAAACGAGGTTGTTTCTCCCAAATACACCGAGGCCCGCTGTTACCGCTGCATGGCGCAGGGATACATCTGCAACAAGCCCCTTTGTTTCCCGGCTCATCTCCATGGGAAACGTGGCAGGAACACCCATAGCCTTACCGTTTAGCTCCATCTCCAGAAAGCGTGTCATTCTGTAGTTGGACGCCCTGAGAAATGCCATTAAGTCGAGCCTCCCGTTCATGGCAATCTGGGGACTCAGACTCTCGCAGTTGGAGAGCTCCCTGTAGGCAAGTATGACCATTGACCGAGCTTCTGGAAAGAGTTTTGCAATATCAGGCGACCTGGGGCTCCAATAATCTGCGACTGCCGCAATACCCACATCGTCAACCCCTATATCTCTCGCAAATGTTTTAATTTTACCTTTCATAGCTTCCCAACCTCCTTAAACATTATGTTTGTGAGTTTGAACCAAACTCAAACAAAGGTCTTCACTTTAATTCCATTGCATCATCGATCTTCTTGTCCAATCTTTTTAAGATGTGTATTGCCTCTTCCCTATCATTATCAAGAATCCCTCTTTTTATTTAAAATATCTCTTCTGATAATAAGGGTAATCACGGCTTTATCTTTCATAAGCCCCCTCCAGATAAACTACAAGGTGGTATAAATAAGGTAGATACTACCCAGTATAACAAGAAGACCGCAAATCCTTTTCAGTATTAGAGGTCCTTTTGATTGTTCGTTCCAGTTGAGGTACTGTTGAACCAATTCTGTAAATGTTCCTGCTACCACAATAATCGAACAGTGACCGACAGCATATGATAAAAGAAGGAGTATCCCGTACCATATCTGTGTTGCGGCAAGTTGAAAGGTAATGCTCAACATGGGGGCCATATAAGCAAATGTACAGGGACCGAGTGCTATGCCGAAGATTAAACCAAGGATGAAGGAAGCAAATATGCCTTTGCGCTTGATGCCAATCTGTCCGGGTCCTGACCAGGGCATGGGGATAATATCGAATAGGTGGAACCCCACGAGAAAAAAAACGACGGCGACGATATAATTTCCATAACGGCCCACATCACCCATCATGCGTCCTGCCAGTGCGGTAAATAACCCTATTACAGCAATACTTACCATAAGGCCTGAGGAAAAAAGCAAAGCTATGGAGAAGGCTCGCTTTGTTGATATACGTCCCTGCTCGTCTATGAACCCGACAATAAGGGGAATGCTTGAGAGATGGCAGGGACTCAAGACCATGCTCAGGATACCCCAGAGAAATGCTGCGCCGATAGCAAACGCAGGCATTCCCTGAACAGCGCTGGTTAGAGTAATAAAAACTTTTTCAATCACTGCGAATCTCTTTCCTTCAGATCTATTCTCTGCATATCAGGTCACTTCTTCTGACCTGAACTTTTTTTCAATTCTATTCCTAAGACCTTAAAGGTTTCGAGTATCTGCTCCTTCGACATGAACCCCATATGCCGGTAAAGCTCCTTTCCTGAGGCATTATAGAAAATCTGGGTCGGAATAGCACGTATACCATATTTTTGCCCTGCATTCGGATTTTCCCATATGTCAACAAATTCAACGTTCAGAATGCCCGCATAATCCCGCTTTAATTCTTCCAGTACTGGCGCCATCATCTTGCATGGTATACATTGTTTTGCACCGATATCCACTAAGCGCGGGAGGGATTTTGAAGCAGAGGGGGTTTTTACGTCCTTTCCCTCAGAAGTCACTGGGGGAATGGCAATAGCCATTGCAATCAATACAAAAAATCCAATAGTAATCACATTCCTTTTAAAACTATTCAATATTTTATCTTCTCCTTTCTTAGTATTATCGATAATCAAAATAATCGTTATATTTTTGCATTATTCATTCTTCCCAATTCCCTGATCGCTTGTAATATAAGTACCCTTACCTTGCTGGCAAGTACCACAGGTTGAGGAACAGGAATATGCGAGACATCCCACAGCAAAGATTAAAACAGCCAATAATAATCTTTTCATTTGTACCCTTCCACATAGACATTTACTACATACTCTTGTAGCGATTTGCCTCCACATACGCTATCCGAGATGACCTTGCCTATGGGGTCGTTGGTACTTTGATCACAACATGACGAAAAACCTTTAATTGTAACTTTATTATTTTTCAAACCCGACGTTTCTAAAAGTTTTTCATATTCATCGATAAGTATTGCCCCTGCAACGCAACCGACATACGCTTCAACGCTTTCTTTAATGTATGCCGGAAGTTCTTTCAATAAGGCAATATCAGAAATGGCAACTCTCCCACCAGGCTTTAAGACCCTGTAGATTTCTTTTAAAACCTTCTTCTTGTCAATTGACAAATTGATTACACAATTACTTATTACTACATCGATCGATCTGTCATCCACGGGTAATTTTTCAATCTCTCCATGCCTGAACTCAACGTTTTGAGCCTCAATCTTCAATGCGTTCTCCTTCGCTTTTTCAACCATCTCAGGGGTCATGTCCACACCAATCACCTTACCGTTTTTACCAACCTTTGAGGATGCAAGAAAACAATCAAATCCGGCTCCTGACCCAAGGTCGAGAACAATATCACCTTCCTTAAGGTTTGCCAGCGCCATTGGATTTCCACAACTAAGTGCCAGGTTTGCCTCATCAGGGATTACCTTAAGCTCCATTTCCGAGTAGCCTATAGATTTAGCAAATTCCCTCTTGTCAGGCACAGAGGTACCACACCCGCAACTTGATTTTCTTTGAGCGATCTTTCCGTAAGCCTCTTTTACAGCTTTCTTTGCTCTTTTTTTATCCATCAAATCTTCTCCTTTCATATCTTTATTCTATTCAACAATCATTCAAAATATTTTCTCTTAAAATAAAGTGCCACGTTTACAAGACTGATTAAAGCAGGCACCTCAACAAGCGGCCCAATCACCGCAGCAAAAGCCTCACCTGAGTTTATCCCGAAGACTGCAATGGCAACTGCAACGGTAAGTTCAAAGTTATCATAGTAAATATTTTGCACTTGACATGGTAGCAATGTCAAGCATATATTATGTATATATCCGTATATACGGTTATAATTATATAATGAGGTAGAGCGATATGGAACAGATAACCCAGACATTCAGAGCACTTTCAGAAGAGATGAGGCTCAGGATTATGATGCTTTTAATACACGGCGAACTTTGTGTATGCGATTTAATGGCAGTCCTGGATGAGCCTCAATCAAAGGTATCACGCCATCTTGCTTACCTGAAGCATTCCGGATTGTTAAGCAGCAAAAGGGTTGGCGTATGGATGCACTATTTTTTAAAAGAACCCTTAGATGAAATCTCTCAGGCACAACTCAATTTTATGAAGGAAAAATTAGTCAACCACCCGTTGTTTGAAGAAGATTTCAAAAAGATGGAAGAAGCAAAAAAACAGAAGAAATGTGAAAACATTAATTCTATAGTTAGGGAGGATGCATAAGGATGGCTGGAGAACAGATCAGCAGGAAGCTTTCTTTTCTTGACCGCTTTTTAACCTTATGGATTTTTTTGGCAATGTTCGTCGGGGTGGGTTGGGGTTATGTCTCTCCTGGGGTGGTTGACTTCTGGAATCAGTTTCAATCAGGGACTACCAATATCCCCATCGCCATCGGTCTTATCTTGATGATGTACCCACCGCTCGCAAAGGTAAAATATGAGGAACTGGGCGAGGTCTTCAAGAATTATAAGGTTTTAGGGCTCTCTCTCGTTCAGAACTGGGTAGTGGGACCTATCCTCATGTTTATCCTTGCCATTGTTTTCCTCAGGGGCTACCCGGAATACATGGTGGGCCTCATTATGATCGGTCTTGCCCGGTGCATCGCTATGGTTATTGTCTGGAACGATCTTGCGAAGGGTGATACGGAATACTGTGCGGGGCTCGTTGCATTTAACTCTATCTTCCAGGTGCTCTTCTTTTCTGTATATGCATATATTTTCATTACAATCCTCCCACCTATGCTCGGGCTTAAAGGGGTTGTTGTCGATATCACCATTGGTCAGATTGCCGAGAGTGTCTTCATTTATCTTGGCATTCCTTTCATTGCCGGTGTGATCACCCGGTTTGTGTTGATCAATGTCAAGGATAAGACGTGGTATCATGAGAAGTTCATCCCGAAGATCAGCCCCATTACCCTAATTGCCTTACTTTTCACTATACTTGTTATGTTTTCTCTCAAGGGTGAATATATTGTGAAGATTCCACTTGATGTCGTTAGAATTGCCATACCGCTTTTGATTTATTTTGTCGTCATGTTCCTCGTGTCCTTTTACATGAGCGCAAAGGTAAAAGCACATTATGGTCAGGCTGCAACCCTCTCGTTTACCGCTGCATCAAATAATTTTGAGCTTGCCATTGCAGTGGCTGTTGCAGTTTTCGGGATCAATTCCGGCCAGGCCTTTGCCGCTGTTATTGGGCCCCTTGTGGAAGTGCCGGTTCTGATCAACCTTGTTCATCTTTCCTTATGGATAAAGAGGAAATATTTCCCCTATGCAGTAGAGACGCCAACTGGCATTTGCTATGTAAGCTGTAACCCAAAAAGAGGCCAAAGCTGAAATATCGCACCCAGAACCCATTGAACGGCTAAAGAGTTTAAACAAGAAAGGAGAAAAAAACCATGACAATGGCAGACGAACTAAAGGACAAATTCAGCAGGCTTACAGATGAAGAAAAGATAGCTTTCATGAAGTCGGTAATGCCATCATTCTGCGAGATATTCAGCAAAAATCCTCAGAAGATGATGTCTGAGATGATGCCGCTGTGCAGGGACATGATGAAATCGGGCAATATGGATATGCAGGGCATGATGAAAATGATGGGCATGATGGGTAAAAATAGCATCTGAGGATTTTCTCATCTTTATGCAAGTGAAGTGAACCATTGGACGAAGGCGGCCATACTCCTTCAGCACTTTACCTTATTTAAGAGGTGAAATATGTCACTGTTTGACAAGATAGGTTGAATTACATGAGGCGAGCCCGAAGCGTCGACAGTTAGTCGGCGTACGCTAAGGTTTATTGACGGTACGAAGGTTACTGTCAATGGTTTGGATGAGATACTGGCCGAGCTGCACTCTGAAGGCAGACCGGCGAATAAGGAGACCACCGAAGAGATTATCAAAAGGTTGGAAGCCCAGAAGAACTATATCCCCACGGAGTACAATACCCGTAAAGAGTACGCTTATGTCCTGCTGAAGGAGTACGAAGAGTACGTTGCGAGTCGAACCGAAAAGAAAGGGTCATAAACACCATATAATGTTGCTCTACAGGGAGAAACTGCATCATGGCAGATAAGATCATAATTTACGGCACGGATGCCTGACCCTTCTGCAACCAGGCTCGGGCAGCCTACGGGGATAGGGCCATTTATATCAACGTAGATGAAGACCCGGAAAAATTTGAGGAAATGCTTAGCTACTCCGGAGGAAAGATGGAGGTCCCGGTCATAGTCGATGGAGACAAGGTAGCGGTTGGCTTCGCAGGTGATGTTTCCCTGCGAGGCGGTATCCCACTTTTCGGGGGGACCTGACCGGCGAAAAAGGTCCCTCGGTGAGAGACCACAAAGAAAAAAGATACCAAGGAGGCAATATGCTTGAAGTTACAGAAAAGGCAGCCGGCATGATCAAAAACTTTTTAGAGACACACAAAGGACCGCAAACCATCAAAATACTCTTGCAGGCCGGGTGAGGTGGCCCAAGCTGGGCATGGCTCTGGATGAGCCACAGGAAAATGATCTTACGTTTACTGACCAGGGCATAACGTTTGCCATTGACAAAGATCTGTTTGGAAAAGCCAAGCCTATTCGCGTTGATTTCGTTGAGTCTGTCGGCGGATCAGGGTTTCAACTTACATCGAGCCTGCCAGCAGGTGGAGGCTGCTGTTGAATCATTCTCCACAGGATATCGCGTAAGGAATCAACGGTAAAAACTGTTCGGCGACCAGATCTATCGTTCTATCAATCAAAATCAAATTGGGCCAGATAAGCGGTCAATTTTTCTTGATTTGTGGCTGAAAGATCAAGGCAGTGTTCGGGCCCGAGCCCCCCTTCGGCCATCTGGACGGCAAAGGCCATGCAGGTGGGCCTACCGCATTTCTTGCAGTTTGTCCTTGGCAGAAGCTTGAGTATCTCTATAAGCTTTGGCTTCTTTCGACCCCCGCACTTAGGAATAATATTCTCACGGTTCGCCCAGGCTTCGTTGATCTGGTCTTTCAGCCACGTGAGCATGCGTTCTGCTTCGTCCTCGTCCTCAAGCGCATTGATGGCAACCTCTCTTGCCCCAACCTTGATAATCTTCCCGTAGTGGTGGAACATCACTTCAGCTGGATCATGGAAGTATTCCGCCCCATTTCTTGAACACTGCCTGCCGTTATTTTGCTGGACATATATAATCTCCTAGCCTAAGAAATCTCCCTACTCACAAAACCACCTCAATGGTGATGGTCGCTCAACCCGCCGTTACCGCTGTTTATTTCTTTTATTTCACAAAACATGCCATTATTATCGCATTCATATGCTTCCAATTGAAGTGTCACGTGATAGATGCCGTTTTCATGGAGCAGCTCCGTCACCGCCTCTTTGACCTGTTCTGCTTCGCTCACCCTTTGGTCATCCACCAGGATATGGGCAGAAAAGGCGTATGCCTTGTGGCCGACAGGCCAGAGATGGACATCGTGAATACCCTGTACGCCGGGTAGCCTGGCAATCCCGTGGGAGAGTTTTTCTACACTCAACTCTTTCGGGGTAAGGTCGAGAAAAATCACTATTGTATCCTTTACGAGACGAACCCCACCAAAGACAATAATGATGCCTATCATAGCTCCGGCTATGGGGTCTGCATAAGGCCAACCCGTCAATGCTACAACTATACCGGAGATGATAACGCCAACAGATGAAAGGGTGTCACCAAGTACGTGAAGCCATGCGCTCTTGACATTGAGGTCCTCGTGTTTCCTGCCAAGAATCCATGCCATAACGAGATTTCCTGCAAGACCGATGACAGCAATTATAAGCATTGAGCGGACATGAATTGTGGGTGGTGAAAGAAGTCGCTGGTATGATTCGACGAAGATGAAGACAGCAATGACAAGGAGGCTTACACCGTTTATAAGGGCAGCGAGGATACCAACCTTCCTGTATCCAAAGGTTGCCCGACCGTCCGGCGCTTTTCCTGATATATGTGCAGCAACAAGGCTTAAGCCCAGCGCAAGGGCGTCCGTTAATACATGGCCTGCATCGCTTAAAAGGGCAAGGCTGTTGCTTATGATCCCACCTATGACCTCTACCCCAAAGAGGGCAAGGGTAATGGCAAGACTTATTATAAGACCTTTTTTGTTATCTCTTTGATCCATGTTTTAATCCTTTCCCGTATGGCATCCCGCACCTTCCTTATCTTTTCCAGCCTCTCTTCATGGCTTCCCGTAAACTTAGTATCAACCCATAGGGCTATTTGTTTATAGATGTGAACTCGACTTTATCTACCTTCGACTCTATCTGTCGATCATGTTGAGGAACAGGCCCTCCAGTTCCGCATGAATAAAAGGCCGCACAGGACTGGATGATAAAAACGATTCCGAGAAGTACCGCAACTATGACTATCTTTTTCATCTCTTTACCTCGCTGTACAATTTTCCTATGTATTGGGATGAGAACCCGCCACGGCAAGTTCGAAAACGGGTCTTCACTTTGGAGATATAGCCTCGTCTATCCGCCTATCAAGCCTTTTCAAGAATTCTACTGCTGCCTCCCTGTCATTATCGAGGACTATCCGTTTTATTGTATAGAGCTCATCGGTATCGAAACTGATCACCGCTATGGCATTACCTTTCATCACAAACCTACCTTACTGTTTTTCCTTTGGCTCAGTTGCCTTAGCCCTTATCCGCTCAAGGGCATTGATGATATTCTGACCGCCTATGAATTTTTCAACCTTTGCATCCTCCACTATAACACAGGTAGGGGTGGAATCAACTCTATCTTCCTGCATATGGATGTTCATCCTGGCTAACACGGGATTTGTATCGAATGGTACATACTCAATCCTCTTCGTTTTGAGTTGCTCTTCCAACATCTCTTTTTCAGTGATCTTATTGCCAGCCGCTTCAAAAAGGATTAATCGAACCGTGCTTGCATAATCATAATCATTCTTCTTTTTCAGCGCATAGAGGAAATATTTTGCATACATTGAAGAGTGTTTGTAAATAGGCGTGTCAATGATGGTAAGATTGATAATATTCCGCTTTACCATGCCCTCTAAAATGGGTTCAAGTTTCGGCTCCATGGCACGGCAGGGTGGACAGAAATAATCGGTGTAGAGACGCACCAATATCTTTCCTGAGCCATAAGAAGGAAAAGGCAGGTCATCTTTTTTGGCCTCTGTGGAGGAATCTGCATGAGCTATGGTCAATGAAGCACAAAACAACAAAACTGCTAAGACAATTGAGAACTTCCTCAGATTCATGCACGTCTCCCGATGTTTTTATATCTTTGGTATTATCTTGTTCAATGCTTCCTTTGTTTCCCCACCGACAGTATCGAAATTATGGGTCTTTGTGATACCCAGTTCCGTGATGATAAAATACTGTGACGGCTCTAACCCATATTTCTCGAATGCCTTTTTACCGCATCCAACTGGACAGCCATCAATGACAATCGTCTTTGCCGCTTTTGCGCTTTCAATAAACCCGGAGAGTGCTGCTCCCACACCAGCAAGGCAGTAGGCATTCCCTACCCCTTTCTTGTCCAGTTCAATCATCACATTGTTTGAAATCTGACCCACATTCGATCCGCCTGAACAGGCAAGGATCAGGGTTGTTACTCCTCCGCTGCAACAAACATCTTTTTCTTCTGACATCCTCCTAACCTCCTTTATTAAAATATCAGGATTCGAGGGTTCGAGGATTCCAGGGTTCAAGGGGTTAAAATCACTGGAATCCTTTACCCCTCACGTTTTATTCTGGTTCATAACAGTTTCTTTATCTCCTCCACGGAGAGTATCTTGCCTACGCTCTTTACCTGTCCATCAATGGCAAGTGAAGGGGTCATCATTACGCCAAAATCCATGATTTTATTAATGTCTGTTACCTTTTCGATCTCAAATTCAATCCCTGCCTCTTTCGCTGCAGCTTCAGCATTTTCCGTCAGTTTGATGCATTTCGCACAGCCTGTACCTAAGATTTGAATTTTCATATACACATACCTCCCGTTTATCTTAGCTCATAGCTAATGGCTAATGGCTGATAGCTTTATTCTGTCATCCATCCGAACAACATCCCCGCAACGGTTGAGAGGAGTATCACATACGAAATGAAAACAATAGTCTTCTTGGTCCCGAGGATACTCCTAATTACGAGCATACTCGGTAGCGACAGCGCAGGTCCTGCAAGCAAAAGTGCAAGGGCAGGTCCCTTACCCATACCTGAGCCGAGAAGACCCTGAACGATGGGCACCTCTGTTAAAGTTGCAAAGTACATAAACGCTCCCACAACGGATGCGAAGAAATTGGCGAAGAAACTGTTCCCGCCAACGAGTGCGGCAATCCAGCCTGACGGGATGATCCCGTTATCAGTTCCCGGCATGCCAAGAAGGAATCCTGCCACAAGGACACCCCCTAACAGAAGAGGGGCAATCATCAGAGTGTAGGACCACGTGGAATCGATCCAGCTCTTCGTTTCTTCCGATGAAGTTTTTGTCACCCACACGACCCCAGCAATGCCTGCAGCGAACACAAGTAGGGGCCATCTCGGGAAAACGAGGGCTAGTAGCAGAACAACGACCCCTGTAATAACCGTGGGAACAAGCTTTGCCTCGAACCATCTCACAATCGTATACCCGAAGAGGAGGCCGAACAGACCCGTTACATACCACTTCGTTGCATATATGGCGTACCAGATGCCTTCCGCTTCCATGGGCTTGCCCCAGTTCGCAAAAACAAGGATGCCTACCATGGATGCCATATAGACCGTATCCTGCCAGAGCTTTCTCTTCGGCTCATCGCCTGAAGGCATGACAACAGCCTGTTTCTCTTTTTCCTCTTGCCTGAATGTGACTGCCATGAGAAGGCCAATAACATAAGCAAAAGCAACTGCACCTATTGCCCTCGCAAGGCCTATCTGCCAGCCAAGTACCTTTGCGGAAAGTACAATCGCCAGCACGTTGATTGCAGGTCCTGAATAGAGGAAGGCGGATGCCGGTCCTATACCGGCTCCCATCCGGTATATGCCTGCAAAGAGAGGCAATACCGTACAGGAGCAGACGGCAAGCACTGTTCCAGAAACAGACGCAACGGAATAGGAAAGGCATTTGTTTGCCGCAGGCCCAAGATATTTCATCACCGCTGCCTGCGAGACAAAAACTGAAATAGCACCTGCAATAAAAAAGGCTGGAACGAGGCACAAAAGCACATGCTTCTGTGCATAGTCCTGCAGCATGTAGAAGGATTCAAGGATCGCCTTCTGCACGTTTATGCTGTCGAAGGGGATGAAATATGCTCCTATAAATGCTGATATAAGGATCAAAATTTTATGCCAATCTTTCATAGATTCTTAACCTTTCTCGCAGCACCTCTCTGCAATTGAGATAATCTGTGTTCCCTCGGTTTTATTTTTGAGAAACTTCTCAAGTCTCTTTTTGTCTTCCTTTAGTTTATCCTCGGGAATTCTTTCCATTATAGATAAAATGAGAAACCTCTTAAACATATCTGAATCGTCTATCCGGTAGTGCATCCATTTGCCCTGCTTTCTGTCCTTCACCAATCCTGCCTTTTTCAATACACCAAGATGAAAGGATACCTTCGGCTGTATCATGTCAAAGGCAGCTACTATATCGCATACACATATCTCTCCATGTTCAAGGAGTTTCATAATCCTGAGCCTTGTCTCGTCAGACAGAGCCTTAAAAATATTGAGTAGTTCCTTCATGGCGCTCATTCCTCCCTTAAATGCTCCCTGTAAAATTCTTCCACTGGCTTCTCGATGAATTATGAACACATACAAACAACACTTTCGGCTTCTCCATGGCATCCTAATATATAAAATATTATTTATATAATTTATTTCTTACTTTCATTTTTGTCAATAGCAACTTGATTAAAAATAAATAATGATATAGTTAATATATATTATTATTTATACTTACTTACATGGGGGGGAAACCTCTATTTACATTTTTCACAGGGGGTGAAAAGGACAACGGGGACGTTGTTTCATGTTAAAATACTATATATTCAGTCTATCCTGTCTATTTTGTAATGATCAGAGAGACCCTATGATTTATTGTAGTTCTTGAAAAGCACTTCAAGAAGGGGGTGGTCTAAGCGTTGAAGTCCAGTTAGTATTTTCTTTTGCCATTTTCCAGGGATTGTTTCAAGTGTTTGCAGAATAAGATCCTTTTCTCCTTTTTCAACAACTGCCTCTAAGATTCTCAAGGCAGTCTCTCTGTCCCTTTCTGCTTTTTCAGAATTAACTCTCAATTGGTATATTATAAGTTTATGGAGCGCGAAATTTACCGGATGAGGTAATCTAATCTGCATGCCTTCTACAGCCAGAGTGATTATGGACCCTGTCAGGAAATTTAAATACCTCAATGCCTGAGCATTAAGTCCAAGCATTGGCAATGGTACCGGGCGCTCGACCCCTCGACCCTTTTCTGGCACCAAAAACTCAACTATCAGGTCTGGATGTTCAAGTTTTATGTATCCCTGTTGTCCCTTAAAACCAATTACAAATCCAAGGTCTTTCAGGAGTTTCGGGATATCAACTTTTTCTATTATCTTATGTGGTTCTGGCACAAGAAAATCGACATCCCTCGTTTTAAGCGGCCTTAGATATTTTGTATCACCAAAATAGTTTTTGTAAAAAGGGATACACCAGCTCCCAATCAGCACAATATTTTTCAGGATGCCTGCCTTATCAAATCTGCTCAAAATTTCTATACACAATTTATACTGATTTTCTGTCACGTAACATCCCTGAAAGATATTTTATTTGCTTATTTACCTGAGACAGGAGTTGCCTGTATTTTTTTCTTAGCTTCTTCGCTTCCTCATATTGCTTAATCTCCTCTGAGGAAGGCTTCCCCCTGTAGTCAAATCTTACCTTTCCTCCTTCTCTGCGGATGAGGTAATAATATTCATGACCCCTAATAATCTTTTTTATCAATACACCTTTCGGTAGTTTCTCCAGTTCCCTTTTGTAATCTTTTTTCATCTGCAAGGAATTTTGGAGTTCCTCTTTAAGCACACCCTTTATTACATCCACATAGCACCCCTGTTACCATACAAAATAATAGATATTGTATTGTGTATGGTAACAATTGTCAATAAAAAAGTTACCATACAAATACACGGAATTACTCTTATGTATGGTAATATATAAATTCTGGTTTCACATATGTTTGGCAGGAGTGCTGCTGGCTAAAAGCTAATTGCTGATAGCTAATAGCTAAAAGCTAATAGCTGGTAGCTAAATATTCCTTGACAACCTATTGAAATAGCAGGAAGATAAAGGAAGCAGGGGGAAAGAAGGGGTTATAAAAAACTTATATTTCAATCCCTACCAAATATCAGTTGTCCGGATGAAAAAAAGAAGTAGAATAAAGCATAGAACTTAGGAGGTGGAGCAAAAATGAATAAGGATCTAATAGCAGAACTTGTTAAGGCGGGACTTAGCGGGAAGTCTGGTGAGCCAGGTGATCCTAAAAATGTAGGAGTATGGGTAAGAGATAAATTTAAATGCGTTTATTGTGATAAATGTTTACTGGAAGATACAATCCGAATAACCACTGCACAGATAGATCATATCCTTCCTAAATCTAAATACAAAGAGTTCGCTGAACTTCCGAATAATCAAGTTTTATCTTGTGTCTGTTGTAATCAGATCAAGTTGAGGTTCGATCCGTTAAATGAGATGCCAGATATTAGGAACAAGCTTTCCGTCAGCACTTTTGAAGAATACCGCCAGAGATTGATAGAGGTTTGTAGAAATTACATAAAGCGACAACTTGACAAGAAAGGTGAAATATTAAAACAATCTATCTCGATTATCAAAAAATATGATAAGATTGGCTAATAAATGAATTCGGCGAATGCGCCCGCTAATTCTTGGCTAAGACCTATAGGGGGGGGAATATGGCAGAGAACACTAACAAATCGACTGAAAAAAAATTGCTTTATATGCATCGATGTTTTTGGGCGGCGACCTCAAATCTAAGGTTTCTTGTAGTGGTTTTTGTGCTGGCAGTCTTCACTCTTTCAAGCTGTGGATCAAGTACTCCTAATTGTTCGGATGAAAAAACTGTAGGCTTGGTCAAGAACATTTTCTATAGTTCACTCGAGCAGACCGCGGCCTCTTGGGGTCTGAATAAGTCGTTAGTCAATAATATGATGACTGCTGACAAGATCAGCGTTACTATGATCAGAACCGCCGCCTATGACAAAAAGATTGGTAAGTATACGTGTGACGCTGTAATTGAGGCAAAAATCCCAGAGGCAATCGAAGAAGTGGCAAACTCGCCTTTTTTCAAGGCCTCCATGTCACAGAGCGCGGGGACAGAAAACGTCGAAATAGGTGGGGGTGTTACTAAAAGCGATATCCGTTACACATCACAGCTGACCGATGACAAAAAGCAGCATCTCGTAGAGCTACGTGGACATAAGCCGATCGTGGACGTTGTCGTCTCGCTTAGTTTAATAGGCCCTTTTATGGGCGTTTCTGGGCATCAAGCTCAGGCTTCGGCAACGAGACCGCAACAAGAGGCAGTGACTAAGTCATCTGATTCGGCCGTTAACGTTCCTGCATCTGCGGCAGGAAAATCAAGAAAGGTCTGTGTCAATGATGGGGTGAAGAAATTTGTTGAGACATATAAAGAAAGCGGGATGGCTGGTGCGTCTGTTGCTATTAATGACTGCTATAAGGCGATAGATAAACTACCTCAAAAATCAGATGTTAAACTGACGAAGCTGGAATACTGCATCTGTATGGATTTGGCTGCTTATCGTCTTGATGATGCTATGTCTAAACAGAACGGATTTCCACCCACTGAGTTTTTCAAGGTTAAAAATGTTTCTCAGCGTGTAGAGCGTATTTCAGAATGGTTTTCAAACCCCGCTGATAAGAAAAAAGTTATCGGTGATCTTACAATTGAAGCGACGAAGCAATTAAACGCTTTGGCAAAATAATTAAGACAAAGACACCTAACACAAGGAATAAGGCTCACCAACCCCTTAGGGGTTATAGGGGTACGATAGGGGTGTCAATTAAATCAAAGGGGGTAAATCACGATGGGGTCCTTTATATTGGTTCATCAGAGCGAATTATGGAGAGAATGGGCGGGTTAATAAAGGCATTAAGCGCAGCTGTAAACCGCCAAGGATATAAAGATAAAAGGTCACATGGTGTCGGATATAAATATAGCCATCCAGAAATTAATAAAAGATTTACCTATGATAATTTATGGGTAGAGATAATTCAGGTTCCGAGTAAAAAAGACTCCCTTGATTTAGAAACGGAAATGTTGGACGAATATGAATATAAATATGGGGAGGCACCACCATTCAATGAAGGTCGTACGAAGAAGAGGTAGGTGACCCAATGAATGAATCATTCAGAATGAGAATCGGTTCCTGTTCAGAGAGACTGTCCGCAGACTTGGCCTTTGCCATTCTGCCACATCTCCAGCGTGTCTCTGGACAGGAACTGGCTCCAATCCAGATCACCCTGGAGCAGTACAGAAATGATTGCCACTTCTCTGATGTCCGAAGTTGGAACTGGCCATCGTCAATTGAGAACCTACGAAAACTCGCCGGAAAGGGCTCGAATTTACTCCTCCTCTCGCAGCATTTCCTTGATTGGGATACTCCAGCAGAAGTAATTAATGACGATCTGGGTCGTTTCGAGGACGAGCTGGCGGCAGAGAGCATTTCCGTCATTTCCATCGAGGCCTATTTCGAAAATCAACAGGCTGAAATGTGTGCGAAATTCGGCGACGTGCAGAGATGGCACGAGGCAACGGTCAAACATATCCTGACCGAGATGCTTGACGGATTCATGACTGAGACACTCTGTTGTCCATACGGTGTCCTGCCGTACATACTACTTGATCCGGAGACGACGGATATGCGCCAGAACGACCGGAAGCATTTTCGAGCACTCGTCGGTTTCCAACCATGGCAATACGAGAAGGTGCTCAAGCGTTGGCCAACGCCGGAATTTCCCCTTAAGCACGAAATATCCAAGCTCAAGTGGAAGCCTGTCCCCGGGACGGGAGCAGTTCCAATGAACGTCATGTTCGATGAATAAAGCGTATCCCCATATAGTGTCCTAACACTTTTAAAGGTGTGATTAATCAGAAAAACATTTGGGGTCAAGTCCAGACGGCTTGTTGCCCAAACAGTCTTTACTGATTTTTTGGGACAAAGGCCGGAAGAACTTTGCGGCTTCTTTCATCGCCGGAAACCGTTTCGTGAGTGCGACACTATCTTTCTGGTCTATATAGTGCTCAACGAAATGAACGAGACAGACGAGATGAACCAAATAACGAAGCAGGTTCTCTTACTTCTCTGTCATTGTCCAGACGCCGTCCCAATCTTTCTCAGGGGGATTCTTGAGAAAGTACTCACAGCGCTCTATGCAGATACGGGTGAGGTTGTCATTCGGATTCAAGGAGAGGGCCTTTTCAAATCTCGCAATACACTCATTCCACTTTGTCTCACGGTACAGGACCATGCCCTCATGGTAAATCCCTATAACGTCTTTGAGATTCTTAAAGGAATGCTCATCATGATAATCGAGTATCTCATACATGCTTACTGGTTGTGCTTTGCCTTTCACGCGGAGGCGGTCCACCTCCCTGTACATATACTTACCTTTCAGATTCTGGAAGGTAAACTCACTTATCAAAAGGCTTGTTCCGTAGTATTTGTTTGCCCCCTCAAGTCGGGACGCAAGATTCACACCATCCCCTATCACAGTATAATCCATCCTTTTCATACTACCGATATTCCCGGCTACAATTTCATCGGTATTTATTCCAACCCCGATATTAATAGGGCTCTTACCAATTTTCGCTCTCTCTCTGTTGAAATCCCTCAATGCCCTTAACATATCTATTCCTGCCATAACAGCATGGTCTGCATCTTCACCGGTCATAAACGGGACCCCGAATACAGCCATGATAGCATCTCCAATATACTTATCCAGAATGCCCCCATAATTGAAAATGATATCCACCATGACGGTGAAATACTCATTTAGCATACTCACCGTCTCCTGGGCACCGACCCTTTCGGAAATAGCCGTAAAACTCCGTATATCAGAAAAAAGTACCGTTGCAACTTGTGCCTGTCCACCAAGCATGGCATCGCCTGCCTCTAACAATTTCTCAGCCAACTCTTTGGTCATATAACGGGCCATGGTGCTTTTAAGACGTTTCTCTTTGGTTATATCCTCAAACACGAGCATTGATCCAATGGACTCGTTTTTAATATTGATGAGAGGAACCACCATTAAGTTTACCGAAACCTTTTTCCCGTCCGAAATAAAAAATTCTGCATCCATTGCAAGGTAAGGTTTTCCTGTTTCGATAACACGATCAATATTCTCTATAATCCATGCATTTTTACCTGAAAAATATTCATCTGCAGAAATACCTATAATGTTTTCCACGCTTGTATTCAATATCCTCAAAGAAGCGGAGTTGGATTTTACAATCCGTTTCTTGTCGTCCAGTGTTATAACGCCGTTACTCATACTTTCGAGGATGCTCTCATTATAGTTTTTCATGTTGAGCACATCATCAAAAAGCCTTGCATTCTCAAGGGCAATAGCCGCCTGGGCAGAAAAGGCGCGGAGACGATTCTCATCTATCTTTGTGAAGGGACCACCTTTTTTATTGAGCACCTGGGTAACACCGATGGTCTTCCCCTTCTTGTTTTTTACAGGCATACAGAGAATGGTCTTCGTAATATATCCTGTTTTCTTATCAATCTCGGGGTTGAACCTTGAATCTTTATACGCTTCCGGTATGTTAATCGTTTCACCTGTCGTAAAAACTGTTCCTGCTATACCAAGATGGCTGGGAAAACGTATTTCTTTTATTTCCAATCCCTGACCA
>Ga0116202_10000419_pt1 | contig 23490 bp, 17 predicted proteins | sample LakKivw325mmetaG_FD_94479 | JGI IMG/M metagenome (GOLD analysis project Ga0116202, IMG submission 94479) | Anoxic lake water microbial communities from Lake Kivu, Rwanda to study Microbial Dark Matter (Phase II) - Lake Kivu water 325m metaG | ecosystem: Environmental > Aquatic > Freshwater >... | reverse complement strand
GCCAGGGCGATCCGGCCCTGGCCATCTACGATCCGGGCGAAACCCCCCGGGTTGTGCTGGGCATTGTGGAGGAATGGCCCGGCTTTGTGCTGCGCGACACCCAGGGGCGGAAGCGGGTGGCTCTCTACAGCCGCGACGATTGGGGCACCCTCTACTTCTATGACAAGCGAGAGACGCGCAAGGTTGGCCTGGGCCAGTTTGGCGAGGCCGCGGCACTGAATATGTGCGATGACGACGGGAAGGACCGGGCCGGCATAACTGTGGACCGCCACGGGTCGAGCTTGAGTTTCTTCGACATCGGGCGCGTCAAGAGGATCGGGCTGGGGTTGCGCAGGGAGGGTGATGCGGCCATGGGCATGTTTGACGCGGACGGCCGCGCGGTGGTTTCGCTGACAGCGCCGGAAGGCGCTCCCAACCTGCAGTTGTATGGGACCAACCGCCTGGAAATTGCGCTCGGGTTCGATATCACGAACAGGACGCCGCGAGCGGAATTCCTGGATCCCCATCGTAAACCGATATGGCAGGCGCCCTGACACCGGAAGGAGAGAGAATGAAAGGTAAAATTGTGTTGCGTGGCAGGAGTCTGCTTACGCTGAATGACATGGCGGACGGGGAACTTCACCACCTGCTGGATCTCGCGCGAGTGCTGAAAGACAGGAAGCGTCGGGGCCTTCGGGGCGATTCGTTGCGCCATCGCAATATCGCGCTGATATTCGAGAAGTCTTCTACGCGTACCCGTTGCGCGTTTGTGGCGGCCGCGAATGACGAGGGTGCCCACGCGGAGTACCTGGATGTGCATGACATCCATATCGGGCGCAAGGAGTCCATCGCGGACAGCGCCCGGGTTCTGGGGCGTTTTTTTGACGGCATTGCCTTCCGCGGGTACAAGCAGAGCACCGTGGAAATGCTGGCGCGATACTCCGGCGTTCCGGTCTGGAACGCGCTGACGGACGACTGGCATCCCACCCAGGTTCTGGCGGACCTGATGACGGTCCAGGAGGCATTCGGCGGTCTCAAGGGGCTGAAGGTTGTCTACGTGGGTGACGGCCGGAACAATGTCGCCAATTCCCTTATGATGGGTTGCGCCAGGACCGGCATGCATTTTGTCAACTGCGCTCCGCCCGAATTGGCGCCGGCTCCGGAGTTATGCCGGGAAGCCTCGCGGCTGGCGGCCGGGTCCGGCGGCAGCGTGGAAGTAAGCGACAAACCCTTCGAGGCCGTTCGAGGGGCCAATGTGGTTTACACGGATGTCTGGGTCTCCATGGGCGAGGAATCGAAGTTCGCCGAACGGGTGGCCCTGCTGCGGCCCTACCAGGTCAGCATGGACCTCATGCGCGCGACGGGAAACATGGCGAGCGGGAGGGTGATTTTCCTGCACTGCCTGCCGGCTTTCCATGATGAGAAGACGGAGGTCACCCGGGCAATCGGTCCGATGGAAGTGACCGACGAAGTCTTTGAAGCGCCGTTTTCGCGTGTGTTCGACGAGGCGGAGAATCGTCTGCATACGATCAAAGCCGTTATGGTGGCGACATTGGGGTGCGAGGAGGATCGAACGTGAAACAGGCGCTTGCAGGCATGGCATGGGAAGCGTTCTCCGGCCTGGACGTGAACGGCAAGTCCGCCTGTCTGGCGCGGGAAGGGCTGTTCCACGTGCTTCTGGCGCAGCAGTTTGGCCGGCGGCGGCTGGACGAACTCGGGGCCCTGGCGACGGCCATCCGCCGCATTGCGAAGCAGGAGGAGGGAATGGTGTTTCTCCGTTCGCTGCTCTCGAACCGCCGGGCCATGCTCTATTTCAGCCAGCCCAGCAGCCGGACGTTTCTTTCCTTCTGCGCGGCATGTCAGATCCTGGGCATGCAGATCGGCGAGGTGCGGGACACGGCCACGTCCAGCGAATTCAAGGGGGAGTCGCAGGAGGATTCGGTCCGCACCTTCAGTTCCTATTTCGATCTCATTGTAATGCGCTCACAGATCGGCGGGCTGGCGGAACGGATGGCCTGGGTGTTATCCAACACCGACCGGCCTGTACCGATCATCAACGCGGGATCCGGAAAGGACCAGCATCCGACCCAGGCGCTGCTGGATGTCTACACCCTGCAGCGGAGTTTTGAAAGGCAGGGCGGCATCGATGGCAAGACGATCATGTTTGTGGGCGATCTGGCCCGGGGCCGGACCGTGCGTTCCCTTGCCTGGCTGTTGACGAACTACAGCGGCATGAAGCTGCTCTTTGTGGCTCCGGCGGAGCTGCAGATTGGAAAGGACATCCTGGCGCTACTCGACGGGGCGGGTGTGCAATACGAGCTTCTGGCCGATTTCCCTGCGGCCATCCCGCGGGCCGATGCGATCTATATGACGCGGATCCAGGATGAATGGGACACGGCCGGGGAGAGCCAGAAGATCGACACGCGGCGTTACTGGTTTACCCGGGAGCACTTGTCTTTGCTCAAGCCGGATGCCGTGATCATGCATCCTTTCCCGCGTCGCCAGGAGATCGCGGTGGAGGTGGATGATGACCCCCGGGCGGTGTACTGGCGCCAGATGCGCAACGGCATGTGGATCCGGGCCGCGTTGATCGCCTCGATTTTCGCGAAGGATGCCGACATCCGATCCCAATGCCTGCAGACGCCGTGACATCGGAGGTCTTGTGTTGAACTGGAAAGCGCGCATATGGCTGTTGACTCTCCTGGCAGGTGGCCTGCAGGTGACGGCGGCTCCCGTTTCAGACTGGGGGTGCTTCTACTCCCAGGATGGGGCGGCGGGCTTTGATCCGGGGTGGACAGCCGTTGGCCCGGTCCTGGAACACTCACGCGGGGGAGGCGTGGTGCTGGATGCGGTGCGGCCCTTCTACACACGGGAGACCGACGGCCGGGGGCGCACGGTTACGGACGTCCTCTGGCCGGTGGCCACGATGCGGAAGTGGGGGAACGACTCCGACTGGCGCTTCCTGACAGCCGTGGGGCATGATGATGACGCCGGCGATCCGGCCGGCGCATACCGGGCGTGGTTCCTGCCTTTCTTCTTCTTCGGCCGGAACCGGGCCGGGGAGGACTACGGGGCCGTCTTCCCGTTGGGAGGAAGGATTGAAGGCTGGTACGGGCGCGACGAGGTTTCATTCATCCTTTTCCCGCTCTATGCGCGCAGCCGGCTGAAGGATATGGAGACCCATCACGTGCTCTGGCCCCTGCTGTCTCGCACGACAGGCGATGCCGTATACCAAGCTCGTTTCTTCCCTTTCTACGGATATTCCCGGCGGGGGGACATGATGGAGCGCACGTTTATCCTGTGGCCGGTTTGGAACCGGGTCAAGGACTGCAAGCCCGGGGCGTCGGGTGGAGGCTTCATGCTTTTCCCATTCGGCGGGCATGTGAAAATGGGGGATCAGGAGACATGGATGTTGTTGCCGCCTTTCTTCCGCCATACCCGGACCCGCGAGGGAACGGCAGGTGCCTGTCCATGGCCGCTGGTACAATGGCAGCAGGGGAAGAGCCGAAAGCTGTACGTCTGGCCTTTATATGGCAGGAGGACCAGTGAGGGAGACAATGTTTCCTTCTGGGCCTGGCCCCTGGTGTGGAAGGGACGCACGCAACGCGATGGAGTGCAGAGGGATCGTTTCCGGGTTTTTCCCGTCTACTCCCAGGAAGTGCTGCGGAAGGCCGATCAGAGCGGGACGGCGGTGGCGGACCGGTATGTCAGCGTGTGGCCGCTGGTATCCTACCGTCAGTCCGGCAGCAACACCACATGGCGCATGATGGATCTCTGGCCTTTCCGTGATACACCGGCCATCGAACGGAATCTTGCTCCCTGGTGGACTGTGTATGACCGGCGGCGCACGGGGGAAGGAACCAGCGGATGCCTCCTGTGGGGGCTGGCTCGGTGGTCCACCCGCAAGGACGGGGAAGTGTATCGGTCCTTGTTCCCCCTGGGGGCGATGCGGCGGGACAGGCAGGGCGATCGTTACCGCGAATGGGAGTTCCTGAAGGGAGCGGCAGGTTATCGCCGCGATGAATCCGGCAGGTCCTATCGGTTGTTGTATTTCCTCCGCTGGAGGTCCGGCCCATGATCACCCGCGAACCGCGATATTTCCCGCCGCCCCAGGATTGGCGGGGGCAAATCGGGAGGCAAGTCCTGACGACGACGCGGGATGCAGGCCGCGCCATGCTGCTCCTGGCGGAAGCGGTATGGTGCATCCGGCATATGATGGCACGGCGATCGCGGCAGGAGATCCTCAAGCAAATGGTGGCCGGGGGCATCAAGAGTCTGGGGGTTATCACGGTTGTGGCCACCTTCACCGGAATGATCCTGGCGCTGCAGACGGGCATTGAGATGAGGCGGTTCGGGCAGGAAGTGTATATCGGAGGCGCGGTCATGGTCTCCATGCTGCGGGAAATGGGGCCGTTCATGACAGGTCTGATCCTGGCGGCCAGTGTGGGATCGGCGATCGCGGCACAAATGGGCACCATGGTGGTGTCCGAGGAAATCGCCGCCCTGGAACTGATGTCCATCAATCCGGTGCGCTTCCTCGTGATGCCGCGTCTGGTGGCGATGGCGGTCATGACGCCCCTGCTGTCCTTCTACAGCTGCATCATGGGGGTCGTGGGTGGCGGCGTGGTGGGAATGACGCAACTGGGAGTGCCGTGGTCGGCCTACATTGACAATGCGACGCGGTTCGCGGAAAACAAGGACCTGTTTGTCGGCATGTTCAAGGCCTTTCTTTTCGGAATCATCATTGTCATAACGGCTTGCCACCATGGCTTCGGCACGACGCAGGGAGCCGTCGGGGTTGGCAACGCCACGCGCCGGACGGTGATTCTCTCGTTCCTGGCCATCCTGATCGTGGGGTATTTCGTTACAAGGCTTTTCTACGTATGATCCGCTTCGAAAATGTGACCAAGTTCCTCGGCGGCAGGCCCGTGCTGAACGGCGTGACGTTCGAGGTGCGGAAGGGCGAGACCCTGGTGGTGGTGGGGCCGTCCGGGACGGGCAAGAGCGTTACCCTGAAGCACATGGTGCGCCTGATGACGCCGGACGAAGGTCGTGTCATGGTGGGTGGCGAGGTGATCAGCGAGGCAGCGGGGGAACGGCTGGAACGATTGCGGGAGAAGTTCGGGGTTCTGTTCCAGGGAGGCGCGCTTCTGGAATGGCTGACGGTGGGTGAAAATGTGGCGTTGCCTTTGCGGGAAAAGACTGATCTTTCCGAGGAGGAGATCGAGGAACGCGTGACGGTCAACCTGAAACTCGTGGGGTTGGAAGGGGATATCGACAAGTATCCGTCGGAAATATCGGGAGGGATGCGGAAGCGGGTGGGACTGGCCCGGGCCATCGTTTGCAAGCCGGAGATCATCCTGTATGATGAGCCAACGTCGGGACTGGATCCCGTGTCGTCCCGGACCATTGACCAGTTGATTGACAGTATGCGGAACGAGCTCGGAGTGACGAGCGTTGTGGTTACGCATGACCTGCACAGTGCGCTTTCCATCGGCAGCCGCATCGCGATGCTGACGGGAGGTCGCATTGCGGAACTGGCCGAGCCAGCCGCTTTTGTGCAATCCAGCCAGGAAGAAGTGAAGCTGTTCCTGGAGTCGCAATTCATCACACGCCGTGGAGAATGGGAGAGGAATATGCCATGAAACAGTCGAGTATTGACCGGGAAATGACAATGGAGCTGATCGTCGGCACCTTCATGTTCATGATGCTGCTGGCGCTCGGGTACTTCACGATTGTTCTGGGGCGGGCCAGCCTCTTTGAGAAGAAGTTTCCGCTGGAGGTCGAGTTCAACGACGTGATGGGCTTGCGGAAGGATGACAATGTGGTCCTGCGGGGCATGACGGTCGGCAAGATCAAGTCATTGCGGCTGTCGGACGGGAAAGTGCGCGTTCTGGCGCTCCTGGACAGCCCTGTGCGGCTTCGGGAGGACTACCGGATCACCATTGTGACAACTTCCATCCTGGGGGGGCGTTACCTGGAGGTGAAGGAGGGCAGTGCCTCCGCACGAGTTCTGGCGCGGGACGTGATGCCCCAGGGACAGCCGCCGTTTGACCTGATGATGGAGGCGGCGGCGACCGTGCGCGACATCCGCCACTCCCTGAACGAGGGGGGCATCCTTACAAACCTGGAAGCGACGATTGCCTCCGTTCGGGAAGTTTCCGCCAAGATCAGCCGGGGGGAAGGGACCCTGGGCAAGCTTGTCCATGACGACGGCGTGTATAACGAGTTTCAAGCCGTTGGCAAGGATGTCCGGGAGGTCGTGGCGAAACTGCAGTCCACCCTGGACAAGGTGCAAAGCGGGGAGGGGACCTTGGGCAAGCTGATTGCGGACGATTCGGTCTACACGAATATCCAGGCTGTGGCCGTGAATCTGAGGGAAATCAGTGATCGCCTCAGTCAAGGGCAGGGAACACTGGGTCGGCTGCTTTCGAAGGATGATCAGTTGTATCGCGACGTTGCCGACACCGCGACATCGCTCAAGAACCTGGCGGCAAAGGTGGAGCGCGGGGAAGGCTTGCTCGGCAAGCTGGCCACCGACGAGACCTTGTATAATGATGTCAAGGGAGCGGTTGGCGAGATTCGCGCGGCAGTGGAGGATTTCCGGGAGACCTCGCCCGTCGTGAGCTTCACGCAATTGCTGTTTGGAGCGTTCTAAACGGGCTGGCGGCTGCCGTCGTGCCGGCCTGATCCGGAGAGCAGTGCCCCTGGCCGGCGAAACTCATTGGAGTTCCGAACCCTGTCCTGCCCGTTCCTGCCGGTTTGTCGGCGTGCCCGTGGCGGTAATGCCGGCTTTGATCCAGCCTCCGGACTGCCGGATCGCCACATGCACCTCTCCAATGCCCTGAACGCGTTCCGCCCATGACCGGGCAGTATCCAGCCGGTGTCGCACCTGCTGGGTTCCTTCCGGATTGCGGAACAGCAAGGAGATGGTGACGGCGGAAATCGCGTCCTTGAGCAGGCGGCTGGTTGCCGGAGTGCTGCACCAGACAGAGGCATCAATCCCGGTTTGAGGATCCATCATCGCTTGCCAGGCGTTGGCCTGCCTGATGGCGCTTCCGGATGGCAGGGCGTTGGCAATCCGTTGTTTCAGGACAGATGCGTTGCTCGCAAATATCAGCCAGCCGTCACGGAAAACCCATGCCACGCGTTCATCGGGCTCAAAGCGCCCATAGAGGTTCTTTCGGCTTTCCTCGATGAGGGTGATCGTGCCCTCGGACGCGGGAACGGGGTGGGGAATGAGGCCGAGCCCGTGCCGTGAATTGAGCCGGTCAAGACATTGCCCGACACGCCTGGCGGCATCCTGCGCGTCGGGGACCTGGAAACCCATCATCACGGTGGGCACTCTCAATCCTTTGAGAAATGGTGTCAGCGAATCACCCAAGGGGCCTCGAATCCGTCCGCAGTGGTTCCGGTTCAGAATGGCGGCGAATGCCATCGAGTTGGATGGAGGGGCGTCAATGAGAGGCTGGAGCGACTCCATCCAGGGCGGCACGGAAGGCGAATCGAGCAGTAAACTGCGAAGCCATGCTGTTGGAAGTGTCAGGACAAGGTCGGACGCTTCGCCCAGCAGGAGGGCGGGGGCCGTTCCCCGGGAAGACGCTGTGGTTCGGGGAAGGGCGCCAGGCAGAGCGATTTCGAATGCCATGCGATTGCGGTCCGGAATGCTGGCCTGGCAGGCGAGAAGAGCGGGAACATTGCGGGGCGGCAGGGGTGTGTGAGACATTCGAAACCAGGCCTGATGGGGCCGATCGGGACTGGGGCGCAAGCTGGCGGCCTGGATCGCAGGTTCCGTGAGTACGGACTTCCTGCCATACTGTCTGTCAAACGTCTGCACCAGGTATCGGGCGGCCACGGGATCTTCCGAGAGACAACCCACCACCACGCCTTCCACAAGCGCAACGGACAACTGCTGTCTGGGATTGGCCATGCGCAATCGCACGGTATAAATGGTTCGGCCGTACTCCTCCGCCATGCGGCGGATCAGCGAGGGGTGAAACCAGAAAACCTTCCACCGCAGTTTCTGGCTCTGATTGCCGACCCAGGAGGAAAACACCCATGCCGGCGCGCGGGAGGGCCCCAGGGATGGAACGTAGGCAATGGCCGTGGTGTCCTTTGCCAGGCGGTGGAGCCATGTCCGGCTTGCCCGGTTGGAGGCCAGCGCGGACACCTCCTGTGTGGAGGCTCCGGAGGCGGACAGAAGAGCCTGAAACACGCTGTTGTCCACAAGCCGGGGACATTCGCTCGCCAAGTCGCGGTGGAGGCTGACAAAGGTCGCTTCCGCAGGGATGGCGGCGAGGACACGCTCCGGCTTGTAGGGGACGTGAAGCACCCGCAGCAGGGCCGCCAGCAGGGCGACAATCAAGATGCCGCTGAAGATCGCCCGCCGTCCGCTCACAACCGCAGGCTCCCCACGAGTTCGCGCACATCGGGGATGCCGTGCCGTTCGAGGTATTCCTGAATACCGGCAATCACAGTGAGCGCGGTCAGTGGTTCCGTGAAATTGGCCGTGCCGACCTGCACGGCTGTGGCGCCGGCAATCAGGAATTCTATGGCTTCCTGGGCGGAACGGATGCCGCCGATGGCCACCAAAGGCACCTTGACGGCCTTGGCGGCTTCATAGACCAGTTTCACGGCAATAGGGTGGATGGCCGGACCGCTCAACCCTCCTGTGACGTTCGCCAGGATCGGGCGCCGGGTCTCGATATCGATCGCCATGGCCGGGTACGAATTGATCAGCGAGATGGCGTCAGCGCCGTGGTCCGCGCAAGCCCGTGCGAAGGCGCCAATGTCCGAAACATTCGGGGCAAGCTTCGGGATGATGGGGATGCGGGTCCGCTTGCGCACGGCCGCAACGACACGGCCGGTGGCTTCCAGATTGGTGCCGAAAGCACTGCCCCCCGCTTTGATGTTGGGGCAGGAAATGTTGATTTCCAATGCGTGGATCCCCGGAACTTCATCCATGCGGGCGGCGACCTCGGCGTATTCCTCGATGGATTTCCCCCAGATATTGACGATTACGGCCACATCATGCCGCCGGAGAAAGGGCATATACTTATCGAGGAATCCGTCCACACCGGGGTTCTGGAGGCCGATGGCATTGATCAGGCCTCCGGGCACTTCCACGAGGCGCGGTGTACGGTTGCCGTCCCATGGTCGCAAGCTGATGCCCTTGACCACGATGGCGCCCAGTCGGCTGACATCCAGCAGCTCCGCGTATTCGGGGCCATAGCCGAAGGTTCCCGAGGCCACCATGACGGGGTTCTTCATGCGGATGCCGACGATTTGGACCTGGAGATCAGGTTTCATTTCCGGTGTCCTCCCAGACAATGGTCCCGGACTCAAAGACCGGACCTTCCTTGCAGACTCGTACCAGGATCTCCCCGTCCTGCGTGTTTATCCGTTGCACGCAGGCCAGGCAGGCGCCAACACCGCACCCCATGTGACGATCCAGTGACAACCATGCCTTCCATCCGCACTGTTTGGCGCGCAACGCCAATGCCTGAAGCATCCCGTTGGGGCCGCAGGCAAAAATCTCAGGCGTGGGAACGGAATCACGCGTCCGAATCCAGGCGTCCAGCGGCACGGTAACCCATCCTCGCGTGCCCATGGATCCGTCTTCCGTGGCAACGCATACGTTCCACCCAAGGGCTTCAAAGGCGGAAGTCAGGAGGATGTCCGCCGCGCGAGCGCCACCCACAAAAAGGATGCCGGGCCTTGCCAGCCGAGTGGCGAGGAAATACAGGGGAGCAACGCCATAGCCTCCGGCGACAAAGACAGGCAGGGCGTCCGGGGTGAGGCGGACCGGGAACCCATTGCCGAGCGGACCGATGACACTGACTTCCGCGCCGGGGCAGAGCGATTGCATGACGGCGGTGCCCCGCCCGACGCTCTTGTAGAGAATGGACAGACTATCCCCCTCCACCCGGTAGATGCTGAAGGGCCGGCGGAGCACGGCATCGTGCAGTGCGCTGATCCGCAGATGGATAAACTGGCCCGGATTGGCCGTGGAGCACACCAGCGGCAGGCGCAGGGTCAGCACGCGGTAGTTCCGCCCCTCGGTTTCATGGCGGACAACGGTTCCGGTTTCGAGCTGCATGGCGGGAAAACTACCGTGGAACTGTGACTTGTTCAACCAAATCCGCCAGCCTCTCGGCCGCCCCGTTGCATGCACGCCGGGTGGCGGCGGCGCGCATCCGGTCCAGGGTGTTCGCGTCTATAAGACGGGACATCAGGTATTCGGACAGTTTCGCGAGCGACATCTTGTCTTGGGCGAGGCAATCGGCGGCGCCGGAGGCCGCCATGGCCTGTGCGTTGGCGGTCTGGTGATCCCGCGCGGAATGAGGGTAGGGCACAAGCAGGGCCGGAACGCCAAAAGCGGCCAGTTCCAGGCACGAATTGGCGCCGGAACGGGAGATGGCGAAAGTGGCGCGGCGATAGGCGGATGCCATGTCGTGACAGAACCCGTGAACCTCGGCCGGTATCCGGGCGACCGTATAGGCGCGCTGCACAGCGTCGCGGTCCCGGCTGCCCGCGAGATGAATGACCTGAAGGGAGACGCCTGTCTTGTGAACGGCGGCGACGACCTGGGGCGCCATTTCGTTCAATCGCTGGGCGCCCTGGCTTCCGCCCATGACGAGCAGCACAGGAGCGCCGGCTGACTCGTGCGCGCCTGCGGCCGCCTGTTCGAGTTCCCTCCGCAAAGGGAGCCCTGTCATGGCACACGAATGGGGGGCAAGATGACCGGCCGTTTCAGGAAAGCTGATCGCAATGACCTTGGCCAACCCTGCGAAAGCCGCCGTCGCCCTGCCCGGGATGACATTGGCTTCATGCAGGATCACGGGCACCCGCACGGTGGCGGCGGCCAGGACCGGGCCGGCGCTGGAATAACTGCCCATCGCAAGCAGGGCGGCGGGCTTCTGACGCCGGAAAGCGGCCAGGCAGGAGAAATACGAGCGGGCCAGGCGGAGTACTCCGGGGAAGAACCGGGATGGCTTGAAGACGATTTCCGTCGCGCCGGTGTTCAGGACCGGTCCTTCCCAGGAAAATCGCGCCGCGGCTTCGATGGAGCGGCCTGCCAGCAGAAGGACCACGTCGTGACCGCGCTGCTTCAGGGCTTGTGCCGTTGCGACCCCGGGGAAGACGTGACCTCCTGTGCCGCCGCACGAGACTGCGAAACGTGCCATGGCTTGGTTCCCTATTGGCGGTAGTCCTGCGGAACGATGCCGAGGTGCCGGATCCGGTAGTTGATAATGCGCTGCGTGGTTTGCAGATGTCGCGCGGCGGCGGCGGCAATACCGCGGTGCCGTTTCAGCGCATCCACAATAATCTCGCGTTCGAAGGACTCCACCATGGTTTCCAGGGAGGCGCCCGCCTCCGGGAGCAACGAGGTGTTTGTCGCTTCGCTGGTCTGGAGCGACGGCGGCAGGGAATAACCATGAACGACATCATCCGTGCTGGTCAGCACAGCCCTTTCCAGGCAGTTTTCGAGTTCACGGACATTGCCGGGCCAATGGTAGGCCATCATCATGTTGATGGCTGTCGTCGAGATGCGTTTGAGCCTCTTGCCATAGGCAGCGTTGTATTTCCGCAGGAAAAAGTCCGCCAGAAGGATGATATCCGACCGCCGTTCCCGCAGGGGCGGCAACAGGATGGGAAAGACATTCAGCCGGTAGTAGAGATCCTCGCGGAAACGTCCATTCCGGATGGCCTCTTCGAGATTGCGGCTTGTCGCGGCGATGACACGGACGTTCACAGAGAGGGTCTTATCGCCGCCAACCCGTTCGAAGCAACGCTCCTGCAGCACGCGGAGCAGGCGGACCTGGACGGCGGGGCTGATGTCGCCGATTTCATCCAGGAAAAGCGTGCCGGCGTTGGCCAGTTCGAACCTGCCGCGGCGCTGCTGGGCGGCGCCTGTGAACGCTCCCTTTTCATGACCGAACAATTCACTTTCGATCAAGTTTTCCGGCAACGCCGCGCAGTTTACACTGACGAAGGGATTATGGCGGCGGGAACTGCCGAAATGGATGGCGCGCGCGACCAGTTCCTTGCCGGTGCCGGACTCCCCCCGGATGAGAACGGTGGCCATGCTGTCGGCCACTTGGGCGATCTGGTCGTACACGGACCGCATTTCCTTGGAATTCCCGACAAGGTTATGCGGCTGGTAGCGGTCTCCCAATTGGCGGCGGAGGCGCTCGTTTTCGACCTTGAGGTTCTCCTGTTCGTGCAGTTGTTCGCGGATACTGGCGACGGCCTCGGCCAGAAGGTTGGCCACGATCACCAGGAAGTCCAGATCCTTCGAAAGCGCATCTTCTTCAGCGGTGGGCCGGTTGATGCTGATGGTGCCGATGACCTGCCGCTGGTGGATGATCGGCACACAGATGAAAGCTGTGGCTTCGTTCTTGCGGGCCCGTGTCCGGTTCAGAAAACGGGGGTCATTGCGGATATCCCGGACCACTTCGGGTCTTCCGCTCTTGGCGACGGAACCGGTGATGCCTTCGCCGAAACGGTATTGGCCACGCGCGCGCTCGGCGGCGGTGAGCCCCCGTGATGCCTCAATCACAAAGACATCCGTATCAGGGCGGCGCAGGGTCAGAGTGCCGTACGACATGGCCATTTCCTTCTCGAGGATGTCAAAGACCTCCTGGAAAAGCGTGGAAATCTCGCGCCGGTGGGCCATGGCCTGCGAGATGTGGTACAGGATCCTCAGTTCAGCCGATTCGCGATTTTCCATAGGCAAGATTCCGCGGTAGACAACGCCCGGGGGCCCCAACAGCGCCATGGACCTCCGGGGACGCTGGTCACTCGCAGGTCCCTGTACCATAACGGCGCCGACGGATCAACGGCAACGTGCAAACACGCGCTGGATCTCGTTCTCGATCGGGAAGCGCTGGACGTCTGTCGGACGCTTGCGGCGCGGCAAAGCGACGTGGGCCTCGAGCTGGCTGAGGAAGGTCGCCGGCTTGTAGGGGTGTTCAATAAATCCCGCGATTCTCTTCGGGTCGCAGGCGATACCCGGAGGGAGTTCATGCCGGGCGCAGGCCGCGATAATCTGCGTGTTCGCGAAGCCCGGCAGGCGCGAAAGCCTCTCAAGGAAATCGGAAAGGGCCACGGCGGGAATGTCGAAGTTGATCACCATGCAATCCGGGGACGACTCGCGGAAGCGGGTGATAGCGTCCTGAAACCCGTGTGCCAGTATCACATTGCACGTGCTTTGACGGTACAGACTGGTGCCGGCGATCACCAGTTGCGGGACGCTGGTATCCACAACCATGACGGTGAACGGGTGGGTGGAACCTTCATGCATGCGGCGGGAAAGGTTCCTCCGGATCCGGTCGGCAAAACTCGCGGCCGCCACGGGCTTTACAATGTAGTCGCTGGCGCCGAGATCGAGGCCGCGCGTCACCGATTCCTCGCTTCCGGCGAGAAGAACGATGTGCAGCCGGTTCAGGGAGGGCGACTGGCGGACCGCTTGGATCAAGGTCATGGAGGCATCACCGGCAACGTTGTCGTCGGCAATGAGCATATGGAATCCGCCGCGAGACAACTGCTCGATGGCGCTGTCGGTGTTGCGCAGGGGGACTGTCTCGATGCGATCGTTCTCGATCATCTGGGCCACAGCCTTTTCCATGGTGGGATCGCAAACAAACAAAGCAATCCTGGCCGTGCGCTCCGAGCTGGGCAGGGAGTCCGAAACCAGGGTGAGCACGGCACTGTTGGGCGGCGTGCGCCGCGCCTGGAAGAGGAATCCCTCGGCGCGAGCAACGCAGTCGGCTGTGGATTCCTCCGGCGCAACGACCGTACAACCGGCACAAGCTTTGACGGAACAGGCCCGACCGTCAGGAGTGGAAATGGAAAAACCGTGGATCCGGGACAGGACCTTTTCCAGGGCGCAGGACATGCCAAAATGATCCTCGCCGGGAAAGGCCACGGCGAACTCGTAAAGGCTCCACCGCGCGACAACATCGGTTGACCGCAGGGAAAGGGAGAGGGTGGAAGCGATCTTGCGAAGAAGGTCATCCCGCGCTTCTTGCGACAATTCCCTGTCAAGGCGGTCACCATCGGTGATCCCGATCAGGGCGAGGGACAGGGGTTCGCCGTGTGTCCGGCACATGGCCTGAAGTGTTCCGATGGATTCCGTGAAGGCCGCCCGATTGAGGAGCCCGCTGAGAGGATCGCGGCGTGCGGCGTGTGCCTGATCATGCCCCCGCCGGAACCGTGCCGTAAGGAATTCCGCGATGGCCGCGGCCTCCACCGGTTTCCGGAAATACGCATCAGCCTCATTGACGAGCGAGGATCTGCTTTCGTCGCTGGACTTGGCGGGGGTAATGGCGATAATCGGCATGGCCGCGGTTTCGGAGGAGCAGCGGAGATCGTGGATCAGGATGCGGCCGTCGTCGGAGGGGAGAACGGTGTCAATGATCATGATGTCGGGATTGTCTTCCCGGATCAGTTTCCGCGCTGTCCGGGAGGAATCGCAGGCGAGTACTTTGTGCCCGGCTGTCGACAGGGTGCCGATCAAGGCGGCTGTGAGCGGAGTGTCGGCGCTGACCAGCAGGACCGTCAAGGCTACATCATGGCTGGCGGCAAGTTCAGCGCGGAGCGCCGCGATCAGATCCTGGAGGGACTGAGCCAGTTTCGTGGCCGGAGCAGTTTCCGCCGCCCGGGCCAGGTCGGCAATCGCCTGCGCGCCGTCCTGTTCCGCATTGCCGCGCAAGGTGGCGGCCATTCGCCGGACGGAGTCTTCGGTGGACGGGTCGGTGCCAAGCGTGCGGAGCGCCAGACGGAGGGAGTCGATGCGGTGTCCAAGGCTTGCTGTTGACTTGTTGTCGGCAATCATGATGATGTCTGCCTTTCGGGGAGGGCGACGGTCCGGCATCCGGGGCCGGAGTGGGCCGCTTTTGGGGAAATCATGACACAGGAACGCAGATGGGGCAACACCTACGTACGGCAAACATGGCGGAACGATGGACGGCGGGCGGCAAGCCGCTCACAGCGGAAGCAGTTGGCAAGGGATTGCGCCTGAACATTCTGGCTGCCTCGATGGGGTCGGTATGGATGGTCATTGTTGGCGGCATGCCGTTGACAATGTTCATGAAGGAGATCGGCGCCAGCGGTGTGATGATAGGTCTGGCAGGGACGGTTCAGCAGATCGCAACGGTCCTGCAGGTCCCGGCGGCCCTGTTGGCGGAACGCATAACCCGGCGTAAGCCCTTCTGGGTGGTTCTGGCATTGATACACCGTTTGCTGTGGTTTCTTCCGGCACTGCTTCCGCTGTATCTGGGGAGTCATTCTCCCCATTTGGCCCTGAGCGTCGTGGCCGTGATGGGAGTGAGCGGCATTTTTGCCCAACTGGGGGTCCCCGTGTGGTGGAGCTGGCTGGCGGACCTTGTGCCAGCCGAGAGGCGCGGAGGCTTCTGGGCCATGCGGCACAGTGTGGCGTCCATCGCGAGTCTGGCGGGGATCCTGTTGTCCGGCGTGGTTCTGGATGCTTTTTTGCCGGAAGGCGAAGGTGTTATGAGCGGCCTCAAGGGGTTTGTAATCGTTTTCTCCCTGGCCGCCTTTCTCGGCTCGGCGGATATTCTCGTTCATTTGTGGATACCGGAACCCAAGGCAGGGGGTGGCACCCCGGCTGCAGGTATCCTGTCGAAGGTGTGGGCCCCCTTCGCTAATCGGGATTTCCTGTGGCTGACCTTGGCCATGGGCCTTTGGACGTTTTCCGTCGGGCTGGTGGGCCAGTTCGGCCTGATCTACTTGCGGGACGAGTTCGGCATCGGATACTCGGCAATGGCCTCGCTGATGGTGGCGGGAACCCTGGGCGCGTCTGTGGCGGGGATCCTGTGGGGGTATGTGATTGACAGGGTGGGGGCCCGGAATTTCGGCGCCATCATGATGATCGTGGCGCCGCTGTGCGGGGGGGCGAACTTTTTCCTTCGCGACACATCCGTTACGGTTCCTGTGCCTTTCCTGCACAATCCCGTTGTGTACCAACCCTTGCTGATTCTTGTGATCGGCAGCTTTTTCGGGGGGTTGCTTTATTCCGGCGTGGGCCTGTCACAGATCAGTTTGCTCTCGGCGCTTTCCTCGACCCAGGGTCGTACAATGGCGATGGCCGTGCACTGGTCTGCCGTGGGTCTGCTGGGAGCCGCCGGACCGTTGCTGGGCGGACGCGCCATGGACTGGCTGCAGAGCCATCCTGTGGGGTGGGTAATGCCGACTGGAACCCGTTTTGCCTTCTTCCACGCGCTCATCGTGTTGCAGGTTGCCGTGGTGTGGATGGTGGCGGTCCGGTTGATGCTTCAGATCCGGCAGCGCGAGGGGGAGATGGCCTTCCGGGCGGCATTGTCCAGTCTGCAGTTCTCCAACCCCGTGAGACTGCTGACGGGGATCTACAACATATACACCATGCTTTCCTCCACTTCCCGCGGCGGAAGGGCCGAAGCCGCCAGGCGTGTGGGTGAGGAGCGGCTGCGGATTGCGGTTCGCGATCTGATCGCGCAGTTGGATGACCCCTCGGCGGATGTGAGGGAAGAAGCGGCCATTGCGTTGGGGCGTATTGGCAGCCCGGATGCGGTCGAGGCGCTGATTGAGCGATTGAACGATCCTGACGCCGACATTGCGCCGCAAATCGCACGGGCGTTGCGGCATTCCCACAGCCGGCAGGCGGTGGAGTCATTGATCCGGAGATTGGGAGATGCAGATCGCGAGACGGTGGCGGAGAGTGCGCGGGCCCTTGGGGAAATCGGGGATGAACGAGCCCGGGGCCCGCTGTTGAAAGTCCTCCAGGAAAGCGGTGACGAGAAGGTCGTTTCGGCCTCTGGCGAGGCGCTTGCGCGGCTCGGGGAGATGGCGGCGCTGTGCGATATTATCCCGCGTATGAACGAAACCCGGAATCCTGTGCTGAAGAGATCCCTGGCAGTGGCCGCCGGAGATCTGCTGGGCAAACCGGGCGAGTTCTACCGGCTCCTGGTCAAGGAACAGCGGTTGCGCGGAAGCGCATGCGGGCAGATGATTGACGAAATCAAGGCGTCGCTGGAAGAGGCAGGAGACGCGATCGGCCGGGAACGCGTGAGGATTCTGCAGGAGAAGGTGGAAGGGTTGCGCGGACTGTATGCCGCCGGCGAGTACAGGAAAGCGGTGGAGGTCCTTTTCGATCTGGCGCTAAGCCTCGCAGCCATACGATATGGGATCCTGCATGGAGCCGATGCCACGGCACTGGTGGAGACAATTGTCTGGTTTGATGCACGCTTTGGAGTCGGGACCTGGTATCTGGAACTGCTGCGAGAGGCGGGGGAAAAGGGATCCGGAGGCGACGGAACGGAGATCCTGCTCGGACTCCATGTCCTGTCAGGGTGGAGGCCGCATGGGACGCCTGTGCAAACTGGCACGGGCGCCGGAGGTGCTTGAGGCGTCGGCTACGGAAGTTGGGCCTGTTCCGGGTCCGTGGAAGACTCCTTGGCGGGAAGGATCCACCGGTCTTTCCCGGGACCCGAAACGGACCACAGGACGGCACGCACATTTGCCACGGGAATCGAAGCTACGATTCTGGTCGCAAGACAGCGTTCGTCGTCCGAAACCCATACCCACATTCTGCCCCGTCTGACGAAAATACCTTCGAACGCGGCGTCCGGTTCCAGTTTTAGGCATCGGACATTCTTGTATCGGGGGAGGTCAAGGGTTTCCTTGCCCTGCGCCTCCACTCCCACGTCATAGACCTTTTCATCGGCCATGACCTTGAAGGTCTCGCGCTTCCCGGGGGTGAAGACGTGCGAACGGAGCGAATACATTAGCGTGGGAATGTCCCGGATGTCGGGCGGAATCGGGAATTCCTTTGTGCGGCCGGAGCGCAGCGAGGTCCAGCGGGCCACACGATTGGTCCGGTCGAATACGGTTGTTTCATGGCGGCGATGGGCGCCTTCACTAAGGTCCTTGGTGAACCGGACAGGCAGGAAGGTCTTCGGATCGACCAGGCTCTCGACGGTATCGTCCACCGGATAGACTTTGGCGATCACCTGATTGGATCGGGTTCGAATACGGATCGCGAGGAATTCCTGCCCTTCTTTGACGGTCCATTCCGCGCGAATCGTCGCTGTGCCGACGGGAACATAGCCCCAATAGAGCCGATACGTCAGTTCTTCGCCAACAGGCCACTGGAAGCCGTGCAGATACACTGGCGACGGGGCGGCATGGTCTTGCCCGGCGCCGATGCGCGTGTTACAGGCGAGGGCTATGATGGCAACGGCCAGACGAAATGGCATGTGGAAAGAAAGCCGGAATACCGGAGAAATGTCAACGGCCTTCTGTCTTCACATTCCGTAGAATATTTGGGGTTATTGCGGCGGAGGAAAGTGGTAGAATACGTAATGAATCGGGGGAAAGGGATGAAGAGAAGCAATGATAGTGCGATCGTCCGGCGCAGGGGCTTGAGCATGGCTTCGCCGACGGTGCGATCCTTTGCCCGTCGTTTGCGGCAATGGCGGGAACTCAAGGGGTTGCCGCTGAAGCATATGGCCAAGGAACTGGGGGTTTCCATATCGATTATTTCGGAATGGGAGCATGGCCACAGATTCCCGTCCGCGGCGAATCTGGAGGCCCTTGCCGAGTACACCGGAATGTCGGTCTGTTGCCTCTTGTACCACGGGCCGGGGCATTGCCCTCACGGCCATGCGATGCTGAATTGACTGGGTGCGGCGGGCCGATGGGATCATCCGCCTTGCGTGTGACCGGCGTCCGGAGGGGGAGGACGGCAACTGCAAGCGCGGAAGCCCACGACGGGGTATTCCGCCAACGCTCGGGACGCGTTGCAACGCAATGCGCCCGCACACCGCGATTCGTCCTTTGTTCTTGTTTCCGCGGGAGATCCATATAGAGTACCTCCGTTTTGGCCTTGCAGCCCGGAACGGCTGGGAAGCATCATGTGGCAATGTCTGGCGGGGACGCTTGTATGAAGGAAATCGGGATCGGATTGATCGGCTTCGGAACGGTTGGCGCCGGTGTTGTAGAGGCTCTGCAACGGAACGGAAGCCTGCTGGCGGATCGGACGGGCGTGCTGCCGGTGCTGCGCCGGATTGCCGACGTGGATATCGTGCGGGATCGCGGGGTAAAGATTGATCCGTCATTGCTGACGCAGGACGCGCTTTCCGTCATCCAGGATCCGGGGATTGATATTGTTGTGGAGCTGGTTGGCGGCACGACGGTGGCAAGGACTTTCATCCTGGAAGCTTTGCAGAGGGGGAAAACCGTGGTCACCGCCAACAAGGCGTTGTTGGCCGAGCATGGCGGCGAGATTGTGGCGGCTGCCGCGGCGCGCGGTGTGGACGTTTGGTTCGAGGCCAGTGTGGCGGGCGGGATTCCGATCATCCGGGCGCTGCGGGACGGGCTTGTGGTTAACCGGATTGGCGCCATGTACGGGATCCTGAACGGCACATGCAATTACATCCTGACGCGCATGGAGCGCGAACAGATGACCTTTGAGCACGCGCTCAAGGAAGCGCAGGCGGCAGGGTATGCGGAGGCGGATCCAGGACTGGATATTGATGGGCACGACACGGCGCACAAGGCGGCGATTCTGGCGTCGCTGGCGTATGGCGTCCGCATACCGATGCAAAGGGTCTATGTGGAAGGAATTCGGGGTCTGGCGAGGCTGGACATCGAGTACGCCCGGAATCTGGGGTACCGGGTGAAGTTGCTGGCGGTCATCAAGAACGAGAGCGGTTCGGTCGACATCCGGGTGCATCCGACCCTGGTGCCGGTGGAACACATGCTGGCCTCCGTCATGGGTGTGTTCAATGCCGTTGTGGTGGATGGCGATATTGTGGGGCAAACCGTGTACTACGGACGGGGCGCGGGACGATTGCCCACGGCCAGCGCGGTGGTAAGCGACATCGCGGAGGCGGCCCGGGGCATTGCCTCCGGAACTCGGCCCCATCGTCCGGCCGCCTTCGCGGAACGGCCGCAGAACTTCCTCGATATGGGCGATGTGGCGATCCGGCACTACCTGAGGTTGGCACTGGCCGACAAACCGGGGGTGCTGGGAATTGTGGCCACAGAGCTGGGGCGTCATAACATAAGCTTGGCCTCGGTTGTGCAGAAGGAGCCTCACACGTCGGGCCGGAGCGTTCCGGTGGTGGTGCTGACGCATCCCGCGCGCGAGCGCGACGTGACGGCAGCCCTGCGGGCATTGGAGGAGATGCAGGCAATCGGGCCGAGATCGGTGCGCTTGCGGATTGAAGACCTGGGAATTGAGAAGAACGCATGAAAACAACAGATGGCAACGGTTTGATTGTCGCAAAGTTCGGCGGCACCAGCGTCGCAGATGCGGTTCAGATCCGGAAGGTTTGTGATATCGTCAGGATGAACCCGGCCCGCCGGGTGATAGTCGTATCGGCTCCGGGAAAGCGCACTGCGGCCGACACCAAGGTGACGGACATGCTGATCGCCTGCGCGGAAGCACGGCTGGCCGGCGGGACGGCGGAGAGTGAACGGAAGGCGATCGTTGAGCGGTATGCGGATATCCAGCGTGCGGCGGGTGTCGGCGAGGGGGTGCTGGCCGAGATTGAGAAGGATCTTCGGCGTCGGCTTGATTCGGGCCGATCCCATCGGGGGCGTTTCCTGGATTTGCTGAAGGCCGCCGGTGAGGATAACAACGCCAGACTGGTGGCGGAAATCTTCCGCCACTGCGGCGTGGAGGCGCGGTACGTGGATCCGCGCGAGGCGGGAATGCTGTTAAGCGACGAGTTCGGGAACGCGATGGTCCTGCCGGAAGCCTATGAGAGGCTTGCCGCCTTGCGGAAGGAGCCCGGTGTGCTGATTTTTCCGGGGTTCTTCGGGTACACGCGAAAGGGTGAAGTGGCCACTTTCCCGCGGGGCGGATCGGATATCACGGGGGCGATCCTGGCGGCGGCATTGCGGGCGGACTTGTACGAGAACTTCACGGATGTGGACTCGGTGTTCGCCGCCGATCCGCGGATCGTACCCGCCGCGCAGCCGATTGAATTGCTTACCTATCGTGAGATGCGCGAGTTGGCGTATGCCGGTTTTGGCGTCTTTCATGACGAAGCCATTGTCCCCGCGGTCCGGGCTGGCATTCCCATCTGCATCCGCAACACAAACAGGCCCGAAGCTCCCGGGACCAGGATTGTCCCGCGCCGGCCGTATCAGGGTGGCGAGGTGCTCGGGGTTGCCAGTGCGGACGGATTCTGCGCCGTGTATGTGGACAAGTATCTGATGAACCGCGAAGTCGGTTTCGGACGGCGATTGCTGCAGATGCTGGAGGACGAAGGGTTGTCGTACGAGCATGCGCCGTCAGGGATCGACAACATGTCGGTCATTCTCCGCGAGAAGGACTTCACGGCGGAGCGTGAGGAGAAGATCGGCAAGCGTATCCGGGGCGAGTTGGGCGCCGAGAACATCGAGATTGACCGGGGGCTGGCGCTGGTCATGATCGTGGGGGAGGGAATGCATTATACGGTGGGTGTAGCGGCGCGCGCGACCGCCGCACTGGCGCAGGCCGGTGTGAATATCGAGATGCTGAACCAGGGGTCCAGCGAGATTAGCATGATGTTCGGTGTAAAGGCGATGGACCGCAAGAAAGCCGTCCAGGCGTTGTACGCCGCATTTTTCAACCGGCAATAGAGGCAGGAGGGCGCATGAGCGGGCGTCGGAAAGTTGCCATCTACGACACAACATTGCGGGACGGTTCGCAAGGCGAGGGGATTTCGTTTTCGGGGGCGGCCAAGATCCGGGCGGCCTTGCGGATGGATGAGTTCGGAATCGACTATATTGAGGGCGGATATGCCGGATCGAACCCCAAGGATCTGGCATTCTTCCATGAAATCCGGAAGCATACGCTTCGCCACGCGAAGGTTGCCGCCTTTGGCAGCACTCGACGCGCAGGCATTGCCGTGGGAGAGGACGACAACGTGCGGCGGTTGATCGAAGCCGACACGCCCGTAGTCACCATTTTCGGCAAGTCCTGGATGCTGCACGTCCACGATGTCCTGCGGACGACGGCGGAGGAAAACCGGCGGATGATCGGCGACACGGTGCGCTATCTCAAGGAGCGCGGGCGCGAGGTCATTTTCGACGCCGAACATTTCTTTGACGGGTACAAGGACAACGCCGGTTTCGCGTTGGACATGCTTCAGGCGGCAATCGAGGCAGGGGCTGACACGGTGGTTCTCTGTGACACCAATGGCGGCGCCCTTCCGCATGAGGTGCACGGAATTGCCGCCGAGGCGGTCAGGCGCTGCGCGGTGCCTGTAGGCATCCATTCGCACAATGACTCGGGATTGGCGGTGGCCACCAGCCTGGAGGCTATCCGGGCGGGAGCGGCACACCTTCAGGGCACCATCAACGGGTACGGGGAACGGACAGGAAATGCCAACTTGTGCACGATCATTCCCACCCTGGAACTCAAGTTGGGCGTGCGGACGGTGCCCGAGGGCGCCTTGAAGCAACTTCGGGCGCTGTCGCTTTTCATGGATGATCTGGTCAACGTGCGCCATGACGGCAAAGCCCCGTATGTGGGCGAGAGCGCGTTCTCGCACAAGGCCGGCATGCACGTCAACGCTGTTCAGAAGAACCCCCGGACTTTCGAGCACATACCCCCGGAGACAGTCGGGAACGAGAGGCGCATTCTGATTTCCGAGGGTTCCGGTGCGAGTAGTGTCCTGCTGAAGGCGATTGAAATGGGGGTGGACCTGAAGAAATCGTCTCCAGAAGTGAAGGATGTCCTGGAGTCGCTCAAGGCGCTGGAACGCGAGGGATACGCGTACGAGGCGGCGGATGCCTCCTTCCGCATGCTGGTTCAGAAGGTTTTGAACAAGCACAAGTCGTTCTTTGAACTGGAAGGGTTCCGGGTGATTGTGGAGAAGATTGGCGCGCACGGCGGATGCGTTTCGGAAGCCAGCGTCAAGGTGCGGGTTGGCGGCGAGGTGGAACACCGGGTGGCCGAAGGGGATGGCCCCGTAAATGCCCTGGACCGGGCGCTTCGCAAAGCGCTGACGCGGTTCTATCCGCAGATCGAGAAGGTACAGCTAATGGATTTCAGCGTCCGTATTCTTGACCCGCAGGAGGCCACGGCGGCCAAGGCCCGTGTGATCATCGAGTCCGGGGATGGGGAGGAGACATGGGGAACGGTCGGGGTTTCCGGCAACATCATTGAGGCGTCCTGGGAGGCGCTGGTGGACAGCGTGGAGCACAAGCTGTTTCGCGAGGAGGAGAAGCGCCGGAAGGGACCGGAGGGGAAAGTGCGCGGCAGCAGGGGTGAGGGGACGTGAGTATGGCGGAGTTGGCCAAGCAGTATGACGCCAAGGCGGTGGAAAGCCGCTGGTACGAAGCGTGGATAAGCCGGAACCTCTTTCACGGTGAAAGCGCGCGGGGCGGGGATCCGTTCTGCATCGTGATTCCGCCTCCGAATGTGACGGGCATCCTGCACATGGGGCATGCCTTGAACAACACCATCCAGGATATCCTGGTGCGCTGGAAACGGATGGAGGGGCGGAATACGGT
>Ga0116202_10000418_pt1 | contig 23531 bp, 17 predicted proteins | sample LakKivw325mmetaG_FD_94479 | JGI IMG/M metagenome (GOLD analysis project Ga0116202, IMG submission 94479) | Anoxic lake water microbial communities from Lake Kivu, Rwanda to study Microbial Dark Matter (Phase II) - Lake Kivu water 325m metaG | ecosystem: Environmental > Aquatic > Freshwater >... | reverse complement strand
CATTTATCGGCGCCGTATCGGCAGCGGCAATGGTCTACTCTATAGCCAGAGTGGGGAAAACCCTTCCCATGACTACTCTAATACTGGCAGGTGTAGCCATAGGGGCATTTCTAGCGGCGATCACCTCATATCTAATGATTGCTTCTGGAGACAGGTTGCAGGGCATTATTTCATGGCTCCTGGGTTCATTTTCGCTTACCAGCTGGTGGCAGGTCGCCGCTGTGACACCATATATTTTGATTGGCACCCTGGTTATATGGCTTTTGGCCCGGCCGCTGAACGTGATGCAACTCGATGAAGAGCAGGCACAGCAACTGGGCATAAATGTGGAACAGGTCAAGCTTATCTTGCTGGGAGCTGCCACCTTAATAACTGCAGCGGCTGTTTGTTTCTGCGGCATCATCGGCTTCGTCGGCATCATCATTCCACACGCAATGCGGCTGATCTGGGGGCCGGATCACCGTTTCCTGTTGCCTCTGGCTACGCTTGCAGGGGCCATCTTTTTAATTCTGGCCGATACGGCGGCACGCACCATGCTGGCGCCTACTGAGGTGCCGATAGGTGTTATAACTGCACTTCTTGGAGCGCCATTCTTTCTCTATTTACTACGTCAAAAAAAGAGGGCTGTATTTTAAATGCTCTACCTTCGACTTGATAATGTTACGCTGGGTTACGGAAAACAAGTGGTGCTGCGCCATGTCAGTTTCCAAGCCGGACCGGGAGAAATTCTGGGTATTATCGGTCCCAACGGCTCCGGTAAATCGACCTTGATAAGAGGCATAACTAGAATCATCAGGCCGAGCTATGGTGATATTTTTCTCGACGGAAGCGACCTATATAGTTTAAGCAGGCAAAAGTTAGCTCAAATAGTAGCGGTCGTGCCCCAAAATCCTACGTTGCCGGAGGCATTCACCGCCTTCGAGGTGGTGCTAATGGGTAGAACTCCTCACCTGGGATTACTGAGATACGAAGCCAAAAGAGACCTTGATATCATAAAAAGTGCCATGGAAGCTACTCATACGTTGGCCCTGGCTGAACGCAGGGTTGGCGAACTCTCAGGAGGCGAGAAGCAGCGCCTGACCATTGCCCGCGCCCTGGCACAAGAACCGAAGATTATACTAATGGACGAACCCACCGCTAATCTGGATATTAATTATCAAATAGAGACCCTTGGGCTGGCCCGACAACTATCCCGGAACAAGGAACTTATCGTGGTGATAACCCTTCACGACCTGAACCTGGCAGCTCAGTATTGCGATCGTTTGATATTACTCAGCAACGGAACCATCTATAGCCAGGGTATTCCGCAGGAAGTGATAAATGCTCGAACGATAAAGGATGTCTACGGCGCTCAGGTATGTGTCTATCCTCACCCCGTCAATAAGCTACCAGCGACTCTGGTGGTTTCCGATAAGGAAAAAACGGCGCGGTCAAAATGATGGACAAAATACTAGTTTTGCTGCTGGCACTGTCTCTGGACTTTATTTTTGGCGAGCCTTGGAACACCTGGCATCCGGTAGCCTGGTTAGGCAGTTTGATTTCTGCGGAAACCAGGTGGGCACCTAGGAAGGGTACGTTCACGCAACTGGCCTACGGCGCTGGAATGATAATTCTGACTCTTGGATTAATCGTGGCAGCCGTCTATTTTCTGTTAGCCAAACTCGGTGAGTTCAATATTCCAGCCTATCTCATTTTGTCCGCCATTCTTTTAAAATGCAGTTTTTCGCTTCGCGGACTGCGGCAAGCTATCAGACGCGTTGGCAGGTACCTGACTACAGACGACCTCGACGAGGCTCGACTGAGTTTGAAGGCGCTGGTCGGCCGGGATACAACTAAACTCAATCGGAATCAGGTTATTTCAGCGGCTACTGAGTCAGCGGCCGAGAATGTATGTGATGGCTTCACGGCTCCTCTGTTCTACTTCTTCATCTTCGGGGTGCCGGGAGCCGTAGCCTATCGGGTAATAAACACTTTCGACTCTATGGTTGGCTATCATGGACAATACGAATATCTAGGTAAATTTACTGCACGGTTAGATGATGTGGCCAATTTCATCCCCGCTCGTTTGACGGCGCTGTTCATCATACTAGCAGCCTCAATATGCCGCCACAGTGCTACGCAAGCCTGGAAGATTATGGTTCGCGACCATAAAAATACGGAGAGCCCTAACGCCGGCTGGACGATGAGTGCCGTTGCCGGCGCCCTTCAGATACAGTTGGAAAAGGTCGGTCACTATAGATTGGGCGACAAAAGTTTCCCCCTATCATCTCATGTTATTGACGACTCGCGGAAAATAGTCACCGTGACAGCCCTCAGTTGGTGCACGATATTTATTTTAGCCGAGGTAACATATCTTGTTATCACATAGACGCGCGCTAGACAAGCTTAGTCCCGCCGTTCACGGCGGAATTGACTATAAAGAGCTGAAGGACTTCGACATCAAACCGGATTTCGTATTGGACTTCAGCGTCAGTATTAATCCCTTCGGCGCACCTCCTGGAATCAGTGAATCTCTTGCCGGCACTCGTGTTGATCAGTATCCTGACCCTGAGTCACTTGAACTCAGAAAAGCTCTGGCAGCTAAACTAAATCTTTTGCCCGACAACGTCATTATCGGCAGCGGTTCCACCGAGTTGATACGACTGCTTAGTACAGCATTTCTTGAACCTGGTGACCCGGCCGTAATACCAGCGCCGACCTACAGCGAATATCAAACCTCGTGTCAGCTCGCCGGCGCTGACATAATTGGTCAACCGGTACTGAAACCGCCTGACTTCCGACTGGATATCGATGAAACCATAAAGCTCATGCACAAATATCGGCCGAAGGCTGTTTTTCTATGTAATCCCAATAACCCCACCGGACAGTACTTCTCAAAAGCGGAATTTATTCAGATTATGTCAAGCTGCCAGGGATGTCTGGTGGTGCTTGACGAAGCTTATGTTGCCTTCACAGAAAACGCATGGGCGTCCGTAGACCTAATTGACAAGGGCAACTTGATCATATTAAGGTCTATGACTAAGGATTACGCCCTGGCGGGGCTGCGACTGGGTTATGCACTGGCTTCTGAGCCGACCATTTCCATTTTGAGACGTATTCTTCCGCCCTGGAACATAAATTCTGTTGCGCAAAAAGCGGGCTTATCTGTACTAAATAACGATACCCATATAAAAGGATGTTTTAACAAAATTAGAAAAGCCAAGAAATTTCTGATGAATGAACTGGAGCAGCTGGGGCTGACACCACTGCCTTCGCAGACCAATTTCTTCCTGGTCCGTGTCGGCAATGCTACAGATTTCAGACAAAGGCTATTACGCAGAGGCGTTCTGGTACGTGACTGCACATCGTTCGGCTTGCCGGAATACGTACGCCTGGCACCTCGTACCATACCTGAATGCCGAAAGCTAATCGAAGCCATAAAGGATTCGGGAGGATATCGGCGGTGACAGCTAAAACGCTGATGATACAGGGCACGGCTTCATCCGTAGGCAAGAGCGTTATCGTGGCCGGACTATGCCGTATATTCCTCCAGGACGGATTTAGAGTAGCTCCATTCAAGGCGCAAAATATGGCCTTAAATTCGTTCGTTACCCCCGAAGGCGGTGAAATCGGGCGTGCCCAGGCAGTACAGGCCGAGGCTGCGGGCATCGCGCCTTCGGTACATATGAACCCCGTTCTACTCAAACCCGAAGCAGATGCTCGTTCCCAGGTAATCGTGCGCGGCAAAATACTTAAAAATTTGAAGGCCAGCCAGTATTATAGCTACACGCCCAGACTGCTGAAGATTATCGAGGACTCTTTTAACCATCTGCGCGATAGATACGACGTGGTAGTCATCGAAGGTGCGGGCAGTCCGGCTGAGATAAACCTCAGAGCAAGGGAAATAGTAAATATGAGAATTGCCAGAATGGCTCGAGCCCCGGTACTACTTGTCGGAGACATCGATCGCGGCGGCGTTTTCGCCTCTATTATCGGCACACTCGAATTACTGACTAAACAGGAGAGAAACCTTATCAAAGGATTTATCATTAACAAATTTCGAGGCGACCTGAAGCTCCTGAAGCCGGGATTGGATATGATTGAGAGGCGAACCGGCAAGCCGGTCCTGGGTGTAATCCCCTATTTCCGGAATATCAGCATCGCCCAGGAAGATTCAGTTTACCTGGACGAAAGACAGAGGCCAACCCGTGATGGCTCTCTGGATGTGGTAGTTATTCGCCTGCCTCACACCTCTAACTACGACGATTTCGACCCGTTGGAACACCAAGGCTGCGCAGTACGCTACGTGTCCCTTCCATCGGAGCTAGGTAAACCGGACCTGCTCATCATTCCCGGCACCAAGAGCACTATAGCCGATTTAATTTATTTACGGGAAACAGGACTGGCTTCCCAAATAGCGGAAATGTCCCGGTCAGGGGTTCCTATTATAGGCATCTGCGGTGGTTATCAGATACTGGGCGAGAAGATACTCGACCCGGACAGAGTCGAATCCAGCCAGGATGAAATCAACGGTCTTAACCTCTTGAAAATTACCACTGTATTCGATAAAACCAAAAGGACCTCCCAGGTCGAAGCCCGCATGGAGACTGGTACAGGATTATTTGAAAGTTTGAAGGATATAGATGTCACCGGCTACGAGATTCACATGGGTCACACGTACGGTGCCTATCAGCCGGCCTTAAGAGTGGTGGCAACGCCTCGGGGGAAAGTAGACTACGCCGATGGCGCCGTCAGCGATGATGGACTTATATTTGGTACTTACTTGCACGGTCTATTTCACAACGCTGAGTTCACCCGTCGTTTTTTAAACGGCCTGCGTAGGCTTCGTGGCCTACCAGATGTAAAGAACTCGCTGGTAAACCAGCAGGAAATGTATGATAAACTGGCGGACATAGTCAGAAACAATATCGATATGTCTCAGGTCTACGAAATTACTCTCGGGAGGGAAAATGGTCGAAAACAATGGCACAGGTCTGGTTCACGTATACAGCGGTGACGGTAAAGGTAAAACCACAGCAGCCCTAGGCCTGGCAATTAGGGCCGCCGGGCAAGGCATGAAGGTGGCTTTTATCCAGTTCGTAAAAGGCGAACAATGTGGCGAGCATATTTTCGCGAAAAGATATAATCCTTTTGAGATAATCCAAATAAGCAGCGGCGACAGCTTCAAGAAATCTAAGCAACAGTTAAGTCAGGAAGTTCAGCAGACCCTGAACTATGCCCACGAGCAGATTCTAAGCGGCAAATACGACCTGGTGGTCCTCGATGAAATTTTTGTGGCTGTAAATCAGGGACTGATAACAATTAATCAAGTTTTAGAGTTACTGGACTCAAAGCCATCCTCAGTTGAACTGGTGCTCACCGGCCGGAACGCACCACCCGAGATAACACAGCGGGCTGACCTCGTTACCGAGATGCTTATGATCAAGCACCCGTTCACAGGGGGCACAGGCGCCCGCCGCGGCATCGAATTTTAATGAAAGAGAAGAACAAATGTCCACTTCGTTAGATACTATATTAAAAGAAATTAAACCTTTGGATAGCTCGGCCATGGCCGCCACTCGCAGCCGGCAGAATACTCTTACTAAGCCACATGGAAGTCTGGGCAGATTGGAAGACCTGTCAGTCCAGATTGCTGGAATAAAAGGTACGCCTATGCCCAAATTAGAACATAAATCTGTCATCATTATGGCTGCCGATCACGGTGTTGCCGCTGAAACCGTCAGCCTGTATCCACAGGAAGTAACCCGCCAGATGGTTCTAAATTTCCTCAAAGGTGGGGCTGCCATAAACGCCATTGCCGGCCAGATAGGCGCGAGGGTAATAGTTGTCGATATGGGAGTAAAAGGCGGTTTCCAACCACTACCCGGGTTGCTGTGTAAAATGATTGATTTCGGCACTCAGAATATTACCCAGGGCCCCGCCATGACCCGCCAGCAGGCGCTAAGCTCCCTTGAGGGCGGCATTCAGGCGGTGGAGGCCGAGATGGCTAAGAGGCTAGATATTATCGGTACCGGGGATATGGGTATCGGCAATACCACTGCCAGTAGTGCCATATTCTCTGCCTTAAGCGGCAAACCCCCCAAAAAAATTACCGGCCGCGGAACCGGTATCGGTGATAAACAGCTGGCCCACAAAATAAAGATAATAGAGCGTGCCCTGTCGCTCAACAGACCAAACCCCAAGGATCCCTTAGATGTTCTAGCAAAAGTAGGTGGCTTTGAAATCGGCGGCCTGGTTGGAGTCATGCTGGCTGGGGCCGCCTATAGAATACCTGTCGTAATAGATGGTTTCATCTCGGGGGCAGCGGCTCTTATAGCGGTTGGATTGTCGCCTGAGGTGAAAAACTATTTAATCGCCTCCCATGTCTCAGCAGAGGCAGGCCACGAAGATTTACTCCTGTTCCTGGGATTAAATCCCTTGCTTAATCTGAATATGCGTCTGGGCGAAGGCACCGGTGCGGTTATGGGTATTTTTCTAGCGGACTCAGCTGCCAGGACGCTGAGCCAGATGGCTACTTTCAGCCAGGCCGGCGTTTCTGAAGCCAGACCGATGGAGCCACATTAAGGAGCGAAATTTGGGTTTCTGGACAGCACTTCAATTTTTGACCATACTCCCTACTCCCCTCAAACACACGGGCTTACCCGAGAACCCCGGCCAGTCTCTGCCTTATTTCCCAATTGTCGGCCTCATTCTGGGCGCTATTTTGTTCGGTCTCCATTTGGGCCTATCTTTTTTTCTGCCACCGGCTGTAATACCCGCGTTGCTCGTCGCCGCGCTAGCCATATTAACCGGAGTTCAGAACCTGGACGGCTTCATTGACACCTGCGACGGCGTATTTGCCGGGAAATCAAAAAAAGAGCGACTTACTATAATGTCCGATACCAAGATTGGCGCCTTCGGTATGGTCGGTGTCGTCCTCCTTTTAATTCTCAAATACGTTTCCCTGTTGTCGATATCAATGATATTACCGGCCCTTTTGCTTATGCCCACCTTGAGCCGCTGGGCTATGGTCTCTATGATCTTCACTTTCCCCTATGCCAAAAACTCGGGCATGGGGCTGCCGTTCAAACTAGGCGACACCTGGCAAAGGCTGGCAGTAGCTACTGCGATTACATTAGCGGTAGCGGTAGTGCTACTAAGATGGTGGGGACTGGCTGTAATGGCGGCGGTATGGTTGATAGCCTTTGGTGTTTCCAGTTATTTCCGTTCTCGACTGGGTGGGCTCACCGGTGACAGTTACGGGGCCATAAATGAGATTTCCGAGGTTCTGGTTTTATTGCTGATAATACTAATCGGGAGGTTACTATGATCACTTATGCAGCTTCTTGGAGCGGCGGCAAAGACAGCTGCTCCGCCTACTGGAAGGCTATTTCTCAGGGTGTAGAGGTCAGTCACCTGCTCAACTTTATTCACGCAGATTCTACAAAGGCTATGTCTCACGGGCTGGACAGCAGGCTGATTGCACTTCAGGCTGAAGCCATGGGGGTGCCCATACTGCAGCAAAAAGTCACCTGGGAGACTTACGAGGCCGGATTTAAGAATGCGCTGGAGCAGCTTAAATCGAATGGTGTCAAGGGTCTCGTCACCGGAGATATATATCTTCAGGAACACAAGGACTGGATCGATAGAGTTTGTGGTGAGGTCGGCGTTACGGCTTTATTACCCCTGTGGGGAATAAATAGCGGCGCTCTTTTAAATGAATTCATCGAGGCTGGCTTCAAGGCCGTTATCGTCAGCGTAAAGGCCAAATTTATGGGGAAAGAATGGCTTGGCAGGCGGCTTGACCAGGAGACGGCTGCCGAGCTCAGCCGGTTGGGAGTCGATGTCTGCGGCGAAGCCGGAGAATTTCACACTTTTGTTTACGACGGGCCGTGTTTTAAAAGGCCTGTAAAAATCGGCAGCACAGAGGTTATAGCCAGAGACGACCACTGGACTTTGAACATCAAAGGATACAGCCTTGGCTAAACAGATTATCCTTCTACTCGGCGGCGCTCGTAGCGGCAAGAGTTACTATGCCCAGCAGCTGGCAGCTGAACTCGGGACCAAGGTTCTATTTGTGGCTACAGGCGAAGCGTTCGATGAAGAGATGGAGGCCAGAATTGCGCAGCATAAAAAAGACCGACCCGAAACCTGGAGAACTTTAGAAGTTACCACTAGTATTGGTGAGGAAATAGAGCAGCAGATTGGCGAGGCTGAGGTGGTGATTATTGACTGCATTACCCTGCTTATCTCCAATCTTCTGCGAAGCGAACCAAAAGGTCATGAGGCCGAAATGAGGGTCAAATCTGAAATAACGGAACTGGTCGATACAATGGATAGATTGGACGCTAGTTTCATTATTGTATCGAACGAAGTTGGAATGGGTCTGGTGCCTAACAACAAACTCGGCCGTATCTACCGCGACCTGTTGGGAAAAGCCAACCAGCTACTCGCTAAGCGCGCTACAGAAGTCTATCTCCTGCTTGCCTGCCTGCCGGTTCAGGTAAAAAGTCGGTGACCCCACCTTGGGGCTGGCATGGGATTAACGTCCTTGATGTAGTATTAAAAGTACAGATAAAACTCGTGTAACTAACGCTGGGTCTTCGCTTTTGAACTGTCGGGCGGTTCGAGAAGCTCTGGCTCGTTGGGAGCCAGGGACAATGCAATTGGTAAGAAAGCTTCAACCAGTGCGGGGTCGAACTGCGTACCCGAACAACGTTTGAATTCCTGCAATACTTTTTTATAGGACAACTTGTTTCGATACGATCTTGATGAGGTCATAGCATCGAAGGCATCAGCTATGGCTAGGATACGCGCTTCAACCGGGATTTCATCACCTTTTAGTCCGTTAGGATAACCCAGGCCATCCCAGCGTTCATGATGATGAAGAATTGCGGGCAGACTGGCGACCAGGCTAGCTACATGGCCAACAATCGTTGTAGACAGGGTAGGATGTGACTGAATGAGCTTCCAGGCCTCGGGCTCAAGCTTACCCGCCTTGTTGAGCACCTCATCGGGAATTCCCACTTTACCGATATCGTGAAGTAAAGCGGCGGTACTAATTATAGTGACCTTCTCCGATGTAAGGTTAATCGCCTCAGCCAGCGCTACGGCATAACTGCTAACTTTCCGTGAATGTCCGTAAGTGTACGGGTCTCTAGCCTCGATAGTTGCTGCTAGAGCATGAATGGTACTAAGAACCTCTCTTTCGGTTGTGGTCCTCGTAGCCTCACTCTCTTCTAATGAAGGCAACATCTTAGAAGCGACGGAGGTCCGATTACCTCCGGTCTCTTTAGCGTAGTAAAGAGCTCTATCAGCCGCATTTACCAGTTCGTCAGGGCTCACCCCGTCACTTGGCCAGGATGCTAAACCAAGGCTGGCGGTTATTTTGATGCCCCTCCTGCTCATCTCCCCAGCAATACGACTGCGTACCCGCTCAGCTACGATAAGGGCATCACTGCTCGCAGATTGTGGCAGTATGATGGCAAACTCGTCACCCCCGTAACGAAAAGCGAGGTCAGTAGTCCTTAAAGCTCCGCTAATGATCCGCCCTATCGTCTCCAGGACTTTGTCGCCAGCTGTATGACCCTGTAAATCGTTGTAAGCTTTGAAAAAATCCAGGTCTAGGAAGATCAGGGACATCGTACTCCTATAACGGGTGTGGCGGTCTATTTCTAACTTCACATTTTCATCGAAATGCCGGCGGTTAAACAAGCCAGTAAGTTCATCTACCCTGGCACGCTGTTCAGCTTTAGCGTAAAGACGGCTGTTTTCAACCGGTACCGCAATCTGCGAAGCCAAGCGCTCGAGCAATCGAACCTGGCTCGAACTATAAGCATTAGGCTGACGACTGGCGATAACTAAACTACCAATAGCCTCATTTTTGACCAGCAGAGGCAGATAAATAATCGATCTGATGCCCCACCTCAAATGTTCTTCGTCAGTTTTAACCATCGAATTTTTTTCTAGATCTGGCTCTACCAGAGCTTTCTTATGCTTGGCTACCCATTCAGTCCCCGTGTTTGTGAGGAGTATTTTCTCTCCAGCTTGCCACGTCGACCCTACTCCGGAGGATAAGACTTCGAAACGAAGCTGCTCATCCTCTATCAAAGCAATGGTAGCCCAGTCGACATCGACTACTTTTTTCAATTCAGCAATAAAGGCACCATATACTTCTTTCACGTTCAAACTCGAGCTTATGATGGTGGTAATCCGGTTAATCAGAGCCAGCTCTTGCTCACGTTTTCTTAGCGTTTCCTGCAGGTATTCTTTTTCTAGATTCGTGGCTACGTCCTCGGCTACTGTTCCAATCAAATTGGTATCATCTAAAGAGTATTTACCAGACTCTTTCTTGCCCAGCGCCAGTATAGCACTCAAGTTATCCTGGCTGGTGAGAGGAAATAACAGTTCTATGCCCAGAGCTTTCAGCCCATCCTTTTCTTCGGCCCACATGCCCCGGAATTCAGGAAGTATCTCCAAATTTTCTTTACTCAGGTACCTATTCTCAAGTTTTAGCCATTCGAGGACAGGGCTTTCTCGTCTTATCCTAAGCGTCGCACCTCCATCTCTGTCCGGCTGAACATATTGGGCGACCAAATCGTTAGTGACCGTTTCGGGAAGCAGTAAATACGCCCTGCGGCAACCCACCGCCCTGGAAACCCGAAGCAGTAATTCATTACCGAATTCATCTAAATTTGAAACTGTATGTATCTTATGACGGACGAACTCTGTCAGTTCTTGACGAGAATGATAACCCTCGCGGTAGAAAAATTTATCGATTCTGTCATACATCATCACTCGCGCTCTATACCAGAACGAGCCTGCAGTGAACATAGTCAGGACGCCTACCATAAGAACCGAGAGAGGATTTAATTCCACATCAAGCAGGACAATTAGCAGCAACCAGAATGCAAACACCCCTAAAAATAGGCCGCCCATAGCTCCAAAAACTAAAAACCTTCGCATGACGAAACCAATATCGAGTAATTTATGCCTGACAATCGCATAGGTGACAACTGAACAGAACAGGAAAACACCGACTTCGTCGACAGGATAGCCCCTTAAGGGTGGGATGGTATTTGACAAGCTGAAGAACGCGCCGAGACCAAAACCCACTAACAAATATACAGTCTGATTTCGATCAAGAGGGTCGGTTAACTGGCGATATCGCCGAATAAGTTCATAGAAAATACCCGCGCCGTAGGATATGAGTACGAGCCCCGTAAAATAATATGCGAAGTAATTTTCTTCTATATGCATGAACCCGTGGCTAATATATACATTAGTAATATAGTTGCCCGAAGCGATCAGGAAAATCATTACTGCCACAAAAGTGTATCCCGTATACGTCAACCACCCGGGTCGCCTATTGACAAAAATCCTGACAAAACCGTAGTACGTGACTATTAAACCTGTCATGCATACCACCAAGCAGCCGTACCAGAAAACTGAATTCTGTGGAAAGAAGTTGGCGTGAATCATGAATGAACCCAGACTGCGAACTATAGCAAACGATAGGGCTATCAGAAGAAAATTACGCAGTTTATTTCTTTTGCTCGACAGAACCAGGGCAAATAGAGCTAAACAGCCAAAGAGGGCAACCAGCGGTATTATGGCAATACTCGTCATCTAGTATTCTTTTAACTTTCTATAAAATTGGCAATATTATGTAAGCCAAATACGCCGTTGTCAAGCAAAATAGATATTATACGATAGTCGCCTAGTACCAAAGTAATGTATGTATTATGTACGTAAAATTGAGGAAAAACTGCGGAAAGGCAACGCAATACCGAAAGCATCTAAGGAAGATCGCGGCATTTAGCCCCGTATGGGCCAATACAAGCCAGATGCAGTTACCGTACTTTAGCTCCAACATCAAGCTTGGTGGTGATTATAATCTTCCGCCCAGGCTTAGCCTGTAACGTGGAGAGCACTTCATCTGATGGATTGATATGGCGCGGCTTTAAATGTGCCAGGTCCGCGCCCTCGCTTACTTGCTTAGCTATATAGTCCGCGAAAGCGCCGCTCCGAAGCAGGCTAACTTCAATGGGTACCAGGCCGAGCATGGACTCCAGATTTGCATAATCGGCATCCAGCTTCTTAAGTTGATCGTGTATGGCCAATTTTATAGCCTGCTTGCCAGGTTTATATCCATCCTTAAGCTCTAAATATAAACGCAGTACCGGTTTGTCCCCAACTACCTCTTTACGTCCCGTCCAGTCCGTATAGACAATTTTGGTGTTCTCTATAGCCTGCCATATTACCCGTTCATTTAATCTTGTAAAACCAGCGATATCTATGAGGTCATCAGCACGTCTATCAAAAGTCATCTGAGGAATATCTATGTCAAGATTTTCATTTCTAAGAGCCGTAATTCTAATCATGTCGCCAATTCTGTACCTGACCATGGCACCACCGTGAAAATTGGTTATTACCATCTCATAGCTGTTGTCTGCCTTAACTTCGTTCAGCAGCACGGTTTTAGGTTGATAGGAACGGTCAATCAGCCACTTGAAGTATTCGTCTTCAGGAATAAACTCGAGGAAATTTAGATTAGGCACAAATGTCATCCCGGTGTAGTCCCAGGTTTGCATAGCATAGACTAGGCCTTCAGTACCAGCATAGACATCCAGCGGACGTGTTCCCCACATTTGTTGGATTTTTTCCCTGTATACCACACCGTCCGTACCTCCGCAGGACATCCCCTTTATCCTCCATAGGTCCTTCGGTAACATTGGGCGTCTCTGCAGCGAACTCTTAACCTTACCTTTAAGGAGTCGCAGAAGCACTTTTGGCTTCTTGACAAGTGCCGAAAGTTTTACATTACTTGCCCCCTGCTGAAACCGTTCACCGATGGCGACCAATACACCGGATAGACCGTAAAATCCATCCATACCGTCTGATAACGCCATCCAGAAACCTTTTTCCAGTCGTTCCATAAACGGCATTTGATCTGACTCACTGGGTTCCGGGAAATATCTGAATCCAAAATCCTCCTGTGTCTTGCAGGCTATTACGCCGCTTACATAAGGAAGCGGAGCCGTTGCATAAAGAACCTTCGAATTAGTGCTGAGGCTAGAAACATCACCTCTGTATCGACAGGTAGCAAAAAGCCTGGGGGCACATAGGACAGTGCTAAGTTCCTCCCACTGCCCACGGCTAATAGGTATCCATTTGCAAGTGTACTGCTCGGATTTACCCGAAGTCCGGGCCCAATGAACCGGCTTGGCGGGTAATACCTCTTCTCTTCGCTCTATAAGCTCAGGACAGTAATCCGCGTAGGTGGTCAACGGTACCTGTTTCCTGAATTCTTCAACTGTCTCCGGCATATGGCCTTTCATCATTTTTCTGCCGAACTCACAGCCTCTGAGAAAGTGGATTTGCTCAAGCAGTAGTTCTCTCTGTATGGCCATAAATTCGTCCAGACTCAACTCAATGAAACCGCAGCACATTCGCCACAGTTCTTCATGCCGTCGTTGCCTCAACAGCTCTTGAATTTTAGACACCAAAATCCCCCCTTTCCTAGCCAGGCTGACTTTGATGCAAATATTACAGGATTTCTCAGATTAATAAAAGGGGTAATACAGATGATATTGCCGTCAGCCTTGTTCATGATGAGGTCTTCGGCTAAAATTGGCACATGTTCTATATTGGCCTGGGAGTGTTGGGTTTCGTTGTAGCCTATATCTTCGACCTGGCAAGCCTGAAAAACATACGGGGCATCAAGCAACTGGCCGGACTGGCCGCATTTGCCCTGCTTACTTATTCCACGGTAATGATCTGTTATAACCCGGTAAAGTACGATATATCTGTTTTCGCCAGAGTAGTTGGCGCTTGTTTGCTGGTTCTTTCCCTTAGCTTGCTCATCTATTCGCTCTTTATCGAGCTTTCATTTCAAAGGACGTACGTTAATCAGGGCGTAAGTGGGAAATTGGTCTGCACCGGCACCTACGCTCTGGTCCGCCACCCTGGAGTAATATGGCTAGCCTTTGTATTCATAGCACTTGTTCTCCTGTACCCGTCCAAAACTCTATTTATTGCTGCAGCCATCTGGTGGGTTGTCGATGTATTATACGTCACTATTCAGGATAAGTACCTTTTCCCGAAGATGTTTCCCGAGTATCGGTTATATAAAAAACAGACGCCTTTTCTTATTCCCACCAAGCACAGCTTTATCGCCTGCGTAAAGACCTTCAGACTGCCGACAATGCACAAGAAATAGAAGAATTAAACCTTCGTTAGCGTTGTGTTCAGCAGATTGAGCCTATATAATGTCTCTCACTATTGACCACAAATTCGGCTTAAATCGCCATTACTAATTTAAGAAGGAGCTCAAATGAGTAACTCTCCCGAGCACCAGGTCCAAGCCAATATAAATCCCGAGCTTAAGGAGCATACCAAATTATTCGAACGTAAAATCCACAAGGTTGGCGACAACGTCTATTGCGCCGTTGGCTATAACTTGGCCAACATTATTATGGTTGAGGGCACGGACGGTATCGTCATAGTCGATACCGGTATGGAACTGAAGCAAGGACAAGACGTATTGGCCGATTTTCGCAAAATTACATCAAAACCGATAACCGGCATAATCTATACACATCACCACACAGACCACGTTCAAGGGACCGGCGCCTTTGTTAGCAAGCGGGATGCAGACTCCGGTGCTGTACCTATTTTCAGCCATGAAACACTGATGCCCGAATATATACACGAGAGCGGTTTCATAGGCCCTATCATGAGCGCCAGGGCTATGTCTATGTACAACGCGGTGCTGAGTGGTGATGATATGAAGGACATGAACGCCGGAATCGGTCCGAGCTTCGGCCCAGGTAAAAACGTCTTCATACCGCCCACACAGACATTTCGTGATAAACTCAACGTCACTCTAGCCGGAATCAGGATGGAGATGCACTACGTACCAAGCGAAGCCCATTCCGAGCTCTGTATTTACCTGCCGGATTCCAAGACACTACTTTCTGCCGAAGTCATTCAGGACCACTGTTATCCCAACATCTACACGATGCGCGGCGCCGTTTATCGTAACCCTACGGACTGGTACCGCAGCATCGACGCCATGCGAGGTTTCGCCAGAGAAGCAGAGCACATGGTTTTGCAGCATGGCACACCTATATCCGGCAGAGACTACATACAGCAGGTGCTGACATACTACCGGGACGCCATCCAGTTTACGCATGATCAAACGCTGCGTTACTCTAACAAAGGCTTCTCTAAGGACGAAGTAGCCAAACTGGTCAAATTGCCGCCTCATCTGGAAAACTTCAGCCCGTGGCTGCGGCCCTTCTACGGCTCCATCAAACACTCCGTGCCCCAAATCGTCTGCGGCAGCATAGGCTGGTTCGATGGAGACCCCTGCTATCTGGATCCAACGCCGCGGATTGAGTATGCCAAACGGCTTGTCGCCTTAATGGGTGGCAGGGAAAAGGTACTGGATGAGGCTGACAAAGCATTTGTTGGCGGCGACCCTCAGTTCGCTGCTGAGCTGACTTCTTACCTTATTCGGATCGACCAGAACGATATGGAGTCCCGTAAGCTCAAGGCGGCTGCTTTCCGGGTGCTCGGCTATGCCGCTATAAACGCCACCTGGAGAGGCTTCTATTTGACCGGAGCTAGGATTCTGGAGGGTTCGCTGGACCTCGACCCGATATATTCTTTGCTGGGAGAATTTTTGATTTCGCCGGATGTTCTGAGCCTCTTCCCAGCATTAAATCAGATAGAAGTTATGCCCGTCCGGCTTAAAGCGGAAGTGACTCTGAACCTGACACAAGCGATAGGCTTCCATTATACCGACACGGACGAAGCCTACACATTGGAGATTCGACGAGGAGTTGCAGAAATACGCTCAGGACTACCAGGAAATGCTGTAGCCATAGTCAAGGGAACACGGGCTTCCATCGGCCCGTTGTTGTCGGGAGTTACACCGGTAATCGAGGCTTTAAAGAACCAGGAACTACAAATCGAAGGCTCTAGAGAAGCTCTAATTCAATTCCTCGGACACTTCGAAATGCTGTATCAAAAATTCCCGAACTACTTCCTGAGGTAACCGGCACAAAATGTCCTCTTCAACGTTAGTACATAAACCGCGTTCTAACTGGTCATTTATTCCCATATTGCGGTGGCTGCCTCGTTATCAGTGGCGGCAGTGGCTCCGTGCGGACGTCATCGCCGGTATTACACTGTGGGGGGTTGTCGTCCCCGAAGGAATGGCCTATGCCGGTCTGGCCGGCATGCCACCACAAGCTGGCCTATACACGATACTTGCAGCCCTAGTAGCCTACACCATATTCGGTACCAGCCGACAGCTTGTGGTAGTCGCCACATCAGCCTCTGCGGTAATGCTGGCTGCGACGCTGGTAGCACTCAATCCGCCGGACGCGGCCACATATCTGGCCCTGGCTGCCGTACTCGTGCTGATAATCGGCGCTATCTTCATATTGGCAGGTGTCCTGAAGCTGGGATTTATCACTAATTTTATATCCCGCCCGGTCATGGAGGGATTTATCTTCGGATTGGCTATCTTCATAGTAGTTAAGCAGCTGCCCAAACTATTCAGCATCCACGCCAGCGGTGGCAACACCTTCCAGCAGCTTTGGTTCCTGTTAAATCATATAGGCCAGACTAACTTGCTTGTATTGGCGGTCGGGGCCATCTCCGTAATTTTGCTATTTGTCTTGCATAGGATTTCACAGCGGATACCAGCGGGACTGGTCGTACTAGCCCTCGGTATAATAGTGAGCGTCGTTTTTGGTTTATCTGCTCGAGGTGTAGCTGTCGTCGGCCAAATTCAGGCCGGCCTGCCATCGTTCAATGTACCTGACATACGCCCCGAGTACCTTTGGTCATTGCTGCCAAGATGGGCTCTATTACCTGCCGCCCTGGGAACAGCACTGGTGATTTACACTGAGGGACTTGGTGCAGCCAATGCCTTTGCCTCCAAGCACGATTACAACGTAAATCCTAATGAGGAGCTAATTTCCTACGGCGTGGCCAACTTGGGTTCAGCCGTGCTTGGTGGCCTGCCTGCGGGGGGTAGCCTGTCCCAGTCTTCCGTTAATGACAGCGCCGGCGCTAAATCCTCCATATCTCTGCTCATTGCGACAGCAATGGTGCTTATTACAGTTGTAGCTCTAACGCCCCTTTTCACGGCACTGCCGGAGGCAGTCCTCGCAGCCATAATCATCTATGCGGTTTCTCACCTGATGAAATGGCGCCAGATGCGATGGTTTTACCGCGCGAACTCAATCGAATTCTGGTTGGGCATTGTTGCCCTACTTGGCGTGCTCGCCATAGACGTTTTGCCCGGGCTGGCTACAGCTGTGCTTTTTTCCCTCGCCGCGGTCATTTATCGCTCCAGTCGACCTTATGGCTCAGTATTGGGCCAAGTCTCCGGAGAACCAGGGGCCTACACCGACATTAAGAGACACCCTGAGAATAAATCGATACCGGGCTTGCTCATTTTCAGGTTCAACTCCCCACTTTATTTCGCTAACGCATCGCTATTTCACAGTCGTTTAAAGGAACTCATTAAAAGAGGTAATCCTCCAGTAAAGGCAGTTATCGTGGATATGGTCACCAATGACGAGTTGGACATCACCAGCATAGAAATGCTCGAGAAATTAGCTGCCGAACTGGAGCGAGACGGAGTCGAGATAATGGCAGCTGAGGTGCACCAGCCAGTTCGTGATACGGCACGGCGGTCGGGGCTAGCTACACATTTAGTTAAGGCCAGGGTTTTTCCAACCGTTGAGGCTGCCGTAGAATATTATGTCAAACAAAATCCCGCCGCTAGCGCCAGAAAACAAGTTAAACGCGTTGGACTGAAAAGGACTTAAGCTTCTTTAGATAAGAATCTGATTATTGCTTCGTTTACTATCTCGGGTTTCTCCACCTGAGGCATGTGGCCTGCCTCCCGTACCGTCAATACTGAAGACTGCCTGATGTCATGATGAAACATCTCAGCTCTGGACGACGCGATAACCTTATCTTCAGCGCCCCATATTATGAGTGTCCTACACTTTATTTCGTTTAAACGAGAGGCAATATATGCTTCGTCCCGCATAATAGAGCGCATTACTCGAGGCGGCGTTTTTCTGGCATTTATCGTATGGTAGACAGCGCTATAGGCATTGACTATCTCATCGGTAGCTTGTGAGTCGTCATAATATATACCTTTTCGCAGCATGATCCGAATTATATTCCGGTCCAGCAAAGCCATTGAAGTTTCGCCGATAACCGGTACCTGCAGCATCTTAAAAAATAAAAATTCCACGCTTTGAGGGTATCCGCCAGAATCAATGAGAACCAGTGCCGATACGCGGTCAGGATATTTCAGGCACGCCATTAACGCGATTTGTCCGCCCATCGAATTACCGACCAGTACCGTCCTGCGGATATTAAAAAAATCGAGGAATGAGCCGATGAATTCAGCATATCCTTTCGAAGAATAGTCAAAATTGAGCGGTTTATCGCTGAGGCCGAATCCGGGTAAATCCATGGCATATACAGAAAAACGCTTACCGAGTTCCGGAATACTGCATCTCCAATCGAAGGCCATACCCATAAATCCGTGAATTAGAACTACGGGTGTTCCTTGACCTGCCGACAGCAAATGAATGTTTAGATTATCGACCCTGGAGAATGTACCATATTCGGTAGACACTGGGCACACTTTTTCCACTTAAGCTAACTCTCTGAACCTGGTTCGATATGGAACTTGTGCAAGAATCGGTGTACCAGAGGGGCTAGAAGTACGGCAACGGCGACAAGAAAGATAATCCCCGAGAATAGCGCATAGAAGGAAGCAAACAGTTTTCCGGCGTTTGTAGTCAGAGGATTAACAGGCCCCATACCACCCAGTATCATGGCTGAGTTCACGGTTGAATCAATCAAGGAGAACCCTTCAAAAAAGTGATAGCCTAGAATTCCAAACCCCCAGGAAACAGCTACGATGCCAAGTGCAATCAAAACATGCCAGGCGACTCGAACCAGAAATCTTGCCCTTGAAATAACCGGCTGCCGGTAATGTTCATACATCATTAGCCCCGTCATTGTCCCCTATCTTAAATATTTATCCGATTAAATTATACCATTTCAAACGTCACCAGAACTTGTATAAGTATATTTGACCCCGTCGCTTGAAGCTAAAATTTGAATAGTGTAGATTTTGTTCGACAAATATCACTTCGCCTATTATAATAAGACTCAAGGTATTCGGTACATTGCGGAATGAAGAGATTCTTTAACCCACATGGCGGCCAGCGGCACAGCCTTCCTTTGGCTTCGATTTCGCTGGTCGGACTGCTTAGCATTTTATTAGTCTTTGCCGGCCCGGTTCAGGCGGCGTTATTTATTACCAGTTCTCCACTGTTGCCTAATGGGCAGGTAGGTAGCCTGTATTATGCAGCCTTATCGGCGACAGGCGATAATCCGCCATTTACGTGGGCGATTATCAGCGGCAGCCCGCCGCCCGGAGTAAGTCTGAACCCATCAGGTGTTCTGTCAGGAACACCAACAATTGCGGGCACTTATAACCTGACGATTAGGGTTACCGATGCCGTCGCAGCCAGTGCCAGCCAACCTTTCATTATTACAATATCTCAGCCACCTTTAAATTTTTTAACGACAAGCCTATTAGACGCCAAGGAAGGTGAAAGTTACAGTAACGTAATAAGGGTAAGCGGCGGGACAGCACCATATACCTATTCTATGACTGGCGGAACATTACCTTCGGGGCTAAGCCTGAGTAGCGCAAGCGGCTACATTTCTGGTATTCCAGATAAAGGCTCGGCAGGCAACTATAGTTTCACAGTCGGCGTTACCGATAGTTCATCGCCGGCCATAACCGGTCAACAGACATATGGCCTTACTGTTGAAAAGGGAGGCTATACCGCTACTATTAATATAGGTGACGGCTTAAAAGCCGGACAGACCAAGGTAAACGTTGCCGGAGGCGGCACCATAGCCACGCTGGGCGGTGGTCAGTCCACCACGCTGGCCCTCGATTTGGGGGCGATTCGCTCCATAAGCGTAGATGCAACAGTAGCCAATCCCACCGATGAAGGTATACGCTATAAGGCCGAGCAAACTTCTATTACAGTGACCGAATCATCACCAATAGCCACTTTCAACTACGATACCGAATATTCGATCACCCTGCAAACGGAGCCCTCCAAGGTAGGTCAAATATCAGGCTCCGGTTGGTACAGGGAAGATTATACACTGAGGGTCACCGCCCCCGACCAGGTTAATGACCCGTCCACGCAGGGAGTGCAATATCGTTTCGCCTACTGGCAACTCCCCACCGGGGAATCGGTCTCAGGCAAGGACCTCAATCTGAACGTCAGTGCTGCGGGTACCTGTAAGGCGTACTACGATACTTATTATAGGCTGACACTGACATCACCTTACGGAGAAGCTAAGGGCAGTGACTGGTACAAAGCAGGTAGTGAAGCTGAATGGAAGGTGAATGAACCACAGGTTAGGATACAAAATATTCTGGGGGTGTTCGGAGGCAAGCTTAATGCCGTTAACTCCAGCGGTACCATCCTGATGGACGAGCCTAAGACGATAACTATCGAGTGGCAACCCAATTATACGCTGCCATTCATTATGATTCCGCTGACGATTATCTTGCTGGTCCTGGCCGGATACGGTATTTACTTGCTTTTGCGCAGCGCCCAGCCAAAACCGGCGCCGGCGCCACCGCCATACTATCCTTATATGCCACCTCCACCGCCGGCTCAGCCTTTACAGCCACCTCAGACCACCGTGGTAATGATAGGGGGAGACAAGCCCAAACTCGGTCCGGGTACAACCAGAGAGCAGCTCATGGAAAAGTTTGGCGAACTCCTGCAGAAGTACGAGGACGAGATAAAGACTACAGGGCCAAAAGAGTTGCCCGGTATGCCAACCGTTGGTGCTGACAAGAGACTACCGGTAGGAGAGTCAATGGCTGCCGCGGCAGCCGAGGCAGCAGCACCGGTAGAAGAGGAAACGGGAAACTGCAATTACGCATCGAAACGGGCTTTGAGGGTGGTTGTCAGCAGCTGGCGACAGGTTGGAACCAAGACCGCCAAAGTCCGTTCGAGCAAAAAGACTCCTGAAGAGACGCCCGGTATAGCCATTACCTGGGCGCGTGACGTATTCCAAGAATGGGAAATTTTAAACTGCTGGTTGCCGCGTGGTCATAAGGAAGCCCACGACGGTAGCGTAGAGATAGTTTACAGCCTCATGAACACCGTAACGGAAGAAAAGACTTATGCTCCAGGGGAAGAATTGGAACCGCCAGCGCCTCACTATACTGAAGGTATGCCGCAGGTCGATGTCGCTTCCAGAGAGGTCGTCGCTCCGGAAAAACTCCCGCCTGAAACGGCATCCTGATTCATCGGCCTTGAGAAGCATACCCGCATACCGATTGTCCAAACTATAGCTATCATAGTCACCGAACGAAATCTCAAATAAAAAGGGTTGAATGAGACCGAGCGGTACTGCTTTTAAAAGTAACAGACTTAAATCGTATCTTTTTCTTGCGCTAGTCGCAATCACTCTGGTTTCAATTACGGCAATCTCCACGTCCGTACAAGCCGGAACTGTACAATGGACGGTCGTCAATACACCCAGCAGCCAAGAAAATGTTATCATCAGCCCGTCTGAAATAAACATATTAGCTATCGGCATCGATGGCAGAACGTTCTATGCTACGGATGTAGCTAACGCTAAAGTATACAAATCAACCGATGCCGGGCTTACATGGTCTGATCTAAGTGGCTATCTCATAAACGGCGGCGCCGCTTTGCCGGTTTGGAATATAGTGCTGGCGCCGGATAATCCAAACTTTATCGCCGCGGTGACCAGCGATGCCGGCTCGCCCAGAAAGGTATTCGCCTCGACTGATGGCGGAGCCAGCTGGCAGTATACCGTTAGCCCAAATGTTGACAACATCGGAGCCCTTAACATTTCACCAAGCTACAATGGCTACGATATAGCCATCGGCACCAGAACCGGCGCCGGAAACGGCAGTATATACATCTTAAAATCCGCTACTTCAGGAAACTGGGCTGAGCAGGGCCTCAGCGGTGATGTTTTGGCACTCAAATTCTCCCCGAACTATGGGGCCGACTTCAGCCTCATTGCCATTACAACTGATGCCGCCGGTACACACGTCAACCTGGGTATTCATGACACCGCGGGCAACACCACCAACTGGGGTACCTGGGGTCCAGTAGAGGTCACAACCGTTGGCGCCGGCGCCTCCCCGAAAGTAAATCAGGTAATAACCGCCGACCTGCAACTGCCGGCTAACTTCTCGGGTCAAAATCCAAACCTCCGTCGATTATATGTCAGCCTCGATGCCCCTGCGGTTAATGCGGGCATCTTTCGATTCGATGACACGGTGTGCCGATTATTAATGCAGACCGCGCTGCCATTAAGGATATCCAGCATAGCCTATTACGGTAGTTATGACTCGGGCAAACTACTGGCTGGTGAGGTACAGGGTAATGCCAATTCTGCTGAGGTCATGACCTGGTTTACGAATACGCCGGTCGAATGCACTGGCACGTGCTGGTTGCAAGCCCGGAAACCGCCTACCGGGGGTGGTAATTCGGGATTTGCTAATACCAGGGTGGTTTGGAGCCCCGATGGCAGCCGGGCATATTGCGGGACCTCCACGGCGATTCTTAACACTGCAGCGGATTGGCCCGGCGGTTATCTGACAGGTAGTCCGCTGGACGAGTCGGCTTTTTCTGTGAGCCTGGATAATGGAGAAACCTGGAATCAGCTCAGCCTCATTGATACGGAAATCGATTTTCTCTCAGACGTGGCCGTGGCGCCAGCTTCAGATGTCATTTATCTTGCCTCCGTCAATGACCACGGCGGGTTAAACAATTTCGATAGCGTTTGGAGAACTACAGCGTTGACCACCAGACAAACCTGGGAACGCGTGTTATGCCTCTTATCTGCGAGCGACGACCTGATAATACGAACCAGCAACACAAGTAACGATTCGGCTGTATATCTCGCCTCCCGTTCAACCGATGATTTGAAGCAATCACCGAACCAGGGCCAGATTTGGTCCAATGCTTTACCTGGAGTCAGCATCACAGACTTTGCTGTCACCAGTATAGATAATGCCGCCAACATATATGTTCTAAGTAACAATTACATACGCCGTGGCACAACCAACGGGCAGGCGTGGCAATGGTCCACAAAAGTGGATACGGGGCTGGGGTCAGGATATAGCATCAGTGCCGCCCCGACCGGAGTGATTACCGTGGGCGATAGCTCCGAAGGCGCGGTCTCTTATTCACTGGACGCCGGCAACTCTTTCACATTAACTCCCGCTATTCCGGAGCCGGGGCAAATGCAGGTTTTAGCCGATTACCGATTCCGGAATGCCTTACCGCTTTACGCAGCCAGTAACAACCCGAATAGCGAAATTTACTATTGGCTGGTAGGTAATAGCATCAATTGGACGGCAATGGGCTCTTCGGGCCGGAGCTATTACGGCCTGGAACAGTTATATACTTTTTATG
>Ga0116202_10000417_pt1 | contig 23549 bp, 11 predicted proteins | sample LakKivw325mmetaG_FD_94479 | JGI IMG/M metagenome (GOLD analysis project Ga0116202, IMG submission 94479) | Anoxic lake water microbial communities from Lake Kivu, Rwanda to study Microbial Dark Matter (Phase II) - Lake Kivu water 325m metaG | ecosystem: Environmental > Aquatic > Freshwater >... | reverse complement strand
CCATCACAAGCAAAGGGTGCGGCTCTGTATCGGCTGCCCGAGCAATGCAACGGGCTCGGATATCAGAATCTTATTTCCATGGTTTTTCGATTGATCAGCTTTCGCGATGACTGGATGAAAGTCGGCAAGGCCGCTCAAACAGATGAAGAAGCGGGTGCACATTCCAGTTCGAGACCACCACTCCATCTTGTCCTGTTGGAAGAACCTGAGGCGCATTTGCACGTGCAGGTGCAACAAGTCTTTATTCGCAAGGCCTATGATGTTCTGCAAAATCATTCTGACTTAAGAGAAAAAGGAAGTCCGCTTTCGACGCAGCTTGTTGTCAGCACGCATTCGGGCCATATCGCCCATGAAGTCGAATTTGCTGATATGCGCTATTTCCGCAGGCACTTCGCACTCAAACCAGAAGAGACACCTACATCAACTGTTGTAAATTTGTCGGAGATTTTCGGTACCCCTGATGAAACGGCAAAGTTTGTTTCGCGTTATCTTCGATCGACTCATGCAGATCTGTTTTTTGCAGATGGAGCGATAATGGTGGAGGGTGCTGCAGAACGTATGCTCGTTCCACATTTCATCCGAAATCGCTACGACAAGCTGCACAGCTGCTACGTCACACTCCTGGAAGTAGGCGGAAGCCATGCCCATCGCCTGAAGCGGTTGATTGAACATTTGGGCCTCAATACCCTCATCATAACCGATATTGATGCTGTAGATAAATCAACACACAAAGTTAAGCCTGAAAGAGCCAAGGGTTTAGTCACGGCCAACAATGTGCTTAAAGAGTGGCATCCTGCGAAAACATCACTCGACGACTTGCTGGACATTAAAGAAGAAAATAAAGAGAAAGTTTACGATGCTTTCTTCTCCATACGGGTGGCTTACCAAACACCGTTGCAAGTGGCCCTAAGTGAACAAGCGGCTGCTTCGACTGCGACACCGAGAACATTTGAGGATGCGTTGGTATTCAAAAATATGGAGTTCTTTCGCGATGCAGACGGTTTGGGACTGGTCAAAAAATTTAAGGACGCAATAGGAAGTAGTGAGAGCATCGTCGCCTTGCACGACGTCATATTGGAGGCACTTGGAAAGGCTGATAAAGCCAAGTTTGCCTTGGACTTGCTGTATTCCAAAGATCCATCATTAATCCAAGTACCTGAATACATCCATCAAGGACTAACCTGGCTGGAAAATAAATTATTACAGCGCCAGCAGGAAGTTCAAATTACACAAAGCGGCAAAGAAGGTTCTCCGGGCGAGGGTGAGAAATGATGGAAAAGTCATTTGCGCCTACTGACGATCATTTCGATGCCGATGCTGACGAGCTGATTGCAAAATGTGTGGCTGCGGAACCACCAGTTAGTTTTTTCCTATTTGCCGGTGCAGGTTCCGGCAAAACGCGCTCATTGGTGGAAGCTCTTCATGTGATCAAAGGAACCACTGCTCATCGAATGAGGCTGACTGGCCGAAAAATCGGTGTTATTACATTCACAAATAAGGCGTGTGATGAAATCAAGCATCGCCTTGAATATGATGATCTTTTTGCTGTCTCCACGATTCACAGCTTTGCCTGGTCGCTCATAAAAGGACTTAACCACGACATTAGGGAGTGGTTGACGATTAATTTACAGGCTGAAGTTGCAGATCTTGAGGAGAAAGAGCGCAAAGGAAGACCTGGCACGAAAGCGTCCATCGACAGGTTAAACGCAATCGCGGCAAAAAGTGAACGGCTGAAGATTCTCGATGACATAAGAAGCTTCATTTACAATCCGGATGGTGACAATCGAGAACGTAATTCCCTAAATCATGCAGAGGTCATCAAGATCACTTCTTCATTTCTCACCGCAAGGCCGATGATGCAGAGTCTATTGGTGAATAAATTTCCGATTCTTCTTATCGATGAGAGCCAAGATACAGATAAGGAGCTTATCGAAGCACTGTTCAGCGTTCAGGCAGCTTTGAGGCACAAATTTGCCCTTGGTATCATCGGTGACACCATGCAGCGAATCTATACCGCCGGCAAACTGGACCTTGGTGGTAACTTGCCGGATGATTGGGCTACACCGAGCAAAAGGATGAATCACCGCTCATGTCGACGCATCATTGCGTTGATCAACCGAGTTCGATGGGCTGTAGATGGCCAAGAACAGCAATACCGAAGCGACAAAGGCGAGGGTTTTGTCCGCCTTTTCATATTACCAGATGGAAGCGCCGATAAATCGGACGTAGAACATAAAGTCTGTATGAGGATGGCAGACATTACGGGCGATCCAGGCTGGAGCAATCCCGACGAAAGCGTGAAGACTCTCATATTGGAGCATCACATGGCGGCTAATCGACTTGGTTTTTTGCCCTTATGGGATGCACTCAGCGGGGTGGATAGGCTACAAACCGGGCTGAGAGATGGATCGCTGCCCATTCTGCGTTTCTTTTCTCACCTCGTTTTACCCTTGGTCAAGGCCTATAATGCAGGCAATCGCTTCGCCGTAACAGCAATGATCCGCAAACATTCGCCCCTGCTGGAAAAGAAAGCTCTTGAAGAATGCACGCCCCATCAACGGAGTCAAATTGAAAAGGCCAGGCTAGCGGTTGATTCATTGGCGGCTCTTTGGTCCACGGGCAATACGCCCACCTTTTTACAGGTACTGAGGACGGTACATGAAACGAATCTATTTGAGATACCGGCAATCCTCCACCCATTTGCAAAGCGTGGTGACGAACCCACGGAAGAACCTGACGAAACTGAAGACAACAAAAGAGATGAACTGACCGCCGTGCGTAAATTCTTGGAAACATCCTTCAATCAAATTGAATGCTATAGTCAATACATCCAAGGTGAGGCTCAGTATGATACGCATCAAGGCATCAAGGGACTGGAATTTCCGCGTGTCTGCGTGATTATGGATGACTCGGAAGCACGAGGTTTTATGTTTTCCTATGAGAAACTTTTTGGGGCAAAAGAAGATTCGACTCGTCGGGACCCAGGGCAAGAGACTTCAATTGATCGGACAAAACGGCTCTTTTATGTTACGTGTAGCCGTGCTGAGGACAGCCTGGCTCTTGTTGCATACACCTCAGCACAAGACGCCGTACGAAATCACGTAATAAAGGAAGATTGGTTTAAAGAGGAGGAAATTGAAGTTTGGACAGTTACTTAATGACTCGTAAGGGTTGTCGGTTGGACCAATCACTGCGGCTTGACGATGCGTAATGCATGGAAGGTGGAAGATGGATGCGATTGACAAAGAGCCTTTTTCTGTTCGCTTCGGAATTGCAACCGGCCCCTTAATTGATACTGATTTTCCCGCAACGGCGCGAGATGGCCTTTGGCACGTCCTCAACAGGGCGGTTAAGCTGAAACGTACCGAGGGATGGATAGCAATTACCAATGAATTGCTTCGACTGCGCAGGTTGCGGGAACCTTACGACGAAGCGAATGCCGCAGATGTGGCCGCTCACCATCTCCATAATCTCCAATGGGACCGAGCCTACATTTTGCGAGCGTGTCCATGACATTCTTCTCGCACCCGAGATTGAGTATGACTGGAATGGCAATCCTGACGAACGTGTCTGTATTGAAGATGTCCGTCGTGACTTTGAAGCAGACATAAATCAACTTTTCGCTGAAGAAGGGATCGCTTACAGGATGACGGACGGTCACCTATACCGCCCAGGGCGACTTCACTCCCAACGCATATCTGCCAAGTCTCAGGTTGTGCTTCGAGACCAGCGCCTCAAAGAAGCCCGCTTGCATTTTGCAAAAGCTCAGCGCTTTTTTGCCACTTGTCCGGATCCAGACCTACCAAACGCCATCAAAGAGGCTGTTTCGGCACTTGAGGCAGCAACGAAATCTCTCTTCCCGAAACGTAATAATGATTTTGAAAAGTGCCTGAAGGAAATACGTGACGCTGACGGTGAAGGCATCCCGCCAACGGTATTGAATGGGATCATGGCAACGTATCGCTTTCGAGGAGCTGGCGAACTCGTCGCCCACGGCGGCGCTAAAGGTGGAAAGCCGACAGCCGCTCTAACAGAGTGGGTACTCTCCGTGGTTGCTTCCTCAATAATATATCTTTGGGATCTTGCCATCGCAACTGAAGATGATGTGCCGCCGTTCTAATTTCAAGATCACGACGGCACTTTTGTGACATACAAAATATCGCCCATCCGTGTCCCTTCCCCACATAATCATTGACTAAATTCCCGAATGGAGTATATTTCTCCCCGATTTCTCAGGGAAATTGGGGGAAATCGCGGTTATATTTACACGGGCCTTAACCAATGCGTGAAACGAAAGTGAATGTAACGGCGCACTATGGACCTGACCCCTTACCACGCCAAATATTTCGCCTACGAGCTGACGAAGCGCTGCTCTTCCGACAGCCTGCAAAAGCTCACTTCATCCCTGTCCGACGCCCAGGTTGATCTCAATCCCCATCAGGTTGAGGCCGCCCTATTCGCTTTCCGTTCACCCCTGTCAAAGGGTGCTATCCTGGCTGATGAAGTCGGTTTAGGAAAGACCATCGAGGCAGGTATTGTCATTTCCCAGAAGTGGGCGGAGCGTAAGAGAAAGATCCTGATTATCCTGCCCTCCAACCTCCGCAAGCAATGGAATCAGGAGCTTCTGGATAAATTCTTTTTGCCCTCAATAATTATGGAGGCCAGGTCCTTCAACCAGGAAATCAAGAAGGGGCATCTCAATCCCTTCGATCGGAAGGAAATAGTGATCTGTTCCTATCATTTTGCCCGGACGAAGGACGTGTATCTGGCGAAGATCCCTTGGGACCTTGTGGTAATCGATGAGGCGCACCGGCTGCGAAATGTTTACAAGAACTCCAACAAGATCGCCAATACCATCAAGGTCGCTGTCGCGCATGCTCCAAAGCTGCTGCTGACGGCCACGCCCCTGCAAAACACCCTGATGGAGCTTTACGGGCTGGTGAGCGTGATTGACGACTATACCTTCGGTGACCTGAAGAGCTTCAAGAGCCAGTTCGCCCGGCTGGCAAATGGCGACCGTTTCGACGACCTGAAAGAGCGCCTGAAGCCGATTTGCAAGCGGACCTTGCGCCGGCAGGTTTTGGAATACATCAAATACACCAACCGTATCCCGATTACTCAGGAGTTCTATCCCACAGAGGCCGAGCAAAGGCTCTACGACCTTGTTTCCGATTATCTGCAAAGGCCGAACCTCTATGCCTTGCCGTCCAGCCAACGGCAGTTGATGACCTTGATCCTGCGCAAACTCCTTGCCTCCTCGACCTATGCCATCTCCGGGACCCTGGTGGCGCTTGCCCAGCGATTGACCCATACACTGACTATTCAAAAGACGGATAGTAGCGCGGATGATCTCATCGCAGACCAAATAGACGACTTCGATCAGATCAAAGAGGAGTGGGGAGAAGAAGAGGAAGACAGCGCTGAGACGGCCGAGGCCAAGCCACAAGACTCCTTGGGGCCTGAAGACATCGAAGGCATCAAGGCGGAACTTGTCACCCTTGAGGAGTTCGTTACACTTGCCAAGGCCATTCGGAAGAATTCGAAAGGAGAGGTGCTGCTCACCGCCCTGAAAAAGGGCATGGAATTAGCTGCTGCTAAAGGTGGCCGCAGAAAGGCGATCATCTTCACCGAATCGACGCGAACCCAGGAATACCTGAGAACCATTCTGGAGAACACGGAATATGCCGGAAGGATCGTCCTTTTCAACGGGTCAAACGGGGATCGGAAATCGCAGGAGATTTACCGTGCCTGGCTGAATAGGCATCAGGGTACGGATCGCGTGTCCGGTTCCAAAGCCGCCGACCTAAGGGCCGCTATCGTGGATTACTTCCGTGAGGAGGCGGCCATCATGATCGCCACAGAAGCCGGCGCCGAGGGGATCAATCTGCAATTCTGTTCCCTCGTGGTCAACTACGACCTGCCATGGAACCCGCAGCGGATCGAGCAGCGCATCGGCCGGTGCCATCGTTACGGCCAGAACAACGACGTGGTGGTGGTCAATTTCCTCAACAAGAGCAACGCCGCCGATCAACGCGTCTACCAACTGCTCGCCGAGAAATTCAAGCTTTTTGACGGTGTCTTCGGGGCCAGCGACGAGGTCTTGGGCAGTATCGAATCAGGCGTTGATTTCGAGAAGCGGATTGCCCGGATTTACCAGGAGTGTCGGACCGAAGCGGAGATTCAGGCCTCCTTCGACGCCCTGCAGGCGGAGCTGGAGACGCAGATCGACGAGACCATAAACCAGACGCGCCAGCGCCTCCTGGAAAATTTTGACGAGGAGGTTCACGAAAAGCTGCGGATGAACCTGGAGGCAAGCAAAGACTATCTGTCCAAGTACGAAAACTGGCTGTGGGACATCACCCGGTACTACCTGGAACCTTACGCCGATTTCAGTACGGCGGATCATTCCTTCACGCTGAAAAGCAACCCTTTCTCCCGCGAAAAGATCCATCCCGGCCCTTACCGGATCGGCAAGTATATCGAGGACGCCAATGTCTACCGGATCGGCCATCCCCTGGCGCAGCGCATCATCGAAAAATGCAAGGCCCTGACGCCGCCGAATCGCGACGTGACGTTCCAGTACTCCGCCACCCCGAAGAAAATTACCGTTCTGGAATCCCTCTGTGGACGTTCCGGCTGGCTGTCCGCCACCAGTGTGACAATTTCTTCTTTTGAAATGGAAGACCATCTGATATTGCATGGATGCTGCGATGACGGAAGCGAGCTGGACGGTGAAACCTGGCGGCGTTTTTTCTCCCTGCCGGCCACGGAGGGAGCGTCCGCCAGCAGCATGAGCGCCGATATGACGCGCTTGCTGAAGACGCAGCTTGAACGGCAAAAGCAGGGGATCGTCGACGGGATCGGCACGAAGAACGCCGCGTATTTTGAGGTTGAACTGGACAAACTCGATAAATGGGGAGAAGACCGGAGAAATTCCCTACGGCAGACCTTGAAGGAACTGGACGACCGGATCAGGGAGCAGAAAAAGCTGGCCAGGCTGGCCCCCAACCTGCCGGAGAAATTACAGCGCGAAAAGGAAAGACGGCAGTTGGAGGGAAAAAGAGACGAGGCCTGGCGGGAATATGACGGCGCTGCCAGGGACATCGAAAAGAAGAAGGACCAACTTATCGACGAGATAGAAAAGAAGCTGAAACAGGAAGTGACGGAACAGGAATTATTCACGATTCGCTGGAATATGCTATAACCCTTCGACAATTGGAGAGCGTTGCATGGTAGAAACAGAAAAAATGGACTTAACGTCGGCAAACATTGCCGATGAACAGCGGCAAAAGCTCAAGGAACTCTTTCCGGAGGTCTTTACCGAGGGTGCGAAGATCGACTTTGAGCGGCTCAAGCTCACCCTGGGAGAAATGGTTGATCCGGGAAAGGAACGCTTCGGCATGAACTGGCCGGGCAAGGCCGACTGTTTCAAGATCATCCAGCAGCCAAGCATCGCCACCCTGACGCCCAGCCGCGAGGAATCAATTGCTTTCGACACCACGGAAAACCTCTTCATCGAGGGCGACAACCTGGAGGTCCTGAAGCTGCTCCAGAAGTCCTACTTCGGCAAGATCAAGATGATCTACATCGATCCGCCCTACAACACGGGCAACGATTTCATCTATCCTGACAATTACAGCGAGAGCCTGGACACCTACCTCCGCTACACGGGCCAGATCGATGACGAGGGCCGGAAATATTCTACGAACACCGAAGCCGATGGGCGTTTCCATTCCAAGTGGATGAACATGATGTATCCCCGGCTGTTCCTGGCGAGGAATCTGTTGAAGGAAGACGGTGTCATTTTCACGTCAATCGACGATAAAGAAGTTAACAACTTACGCGCCCTAATGAATGAAGTCTTCGGCGAAGACAATTTTGTTGCACAGATCACATGGAAAAGCAGAAAGTATCCGGACGCTCGCGCTAAAACAGGTGTTTCCACTGACCATGAATACATTCTAATTTATAACAGATCGGATTTTGGAAGGTTGCGCGGGATTGAAAGAGACGAGACAAAATTCTCAAATCCCGATAATGATAGACGCGGTCCATGGATGAGCCGGAGTCTATTAGGTCTTGCTACTAAGCAACAACGCCCAAATCTGCACTATGCTATCAAAGATCCGGAAAAGGGAAATATCTTTGAGCCACCAGCAGATACCGGTTGGCGGTACGCCAAAGATCGGATGGAAGAACTCATCGCTACAAATTGCATCTTATTTCCATCGAAGCCTGACGGCCGCCCAAGAGAGAAGAAATTTCGATCGGACATGCAATCAGAAATGATTGCCTTTCCAACCATAGTTGATGATACCTTTACAGCTGATGGGACAGTTGAAATACGCAACCTATTTGGAGGGGAAGTATTCGATTTTTCGAAGCCATCAAACTTGATCAAGAAGTTATTGGTCCAAGGAGCCGACAAAGACGCTGTCGTATTGGATTTCTTCTCTGGATCATCCTCCACCGCCCATGCCACGTTCGACTTGAACAAGGAGGATAGAGGCAGCCGTAAGTTCATCATGGTGCAACTGCCTGAGCCTACTGATGAAAATTCTGAAGCCTACAAAGCCGGCTTCAAGACCATCGCAGACATCGGCAAGGAGAGAATCCGCCGGGTCATCAAGAAGATCCAAGCGGAACATGAGGAAAAGAAAGACCTGTTTTCCGGCAACAAGCCAGCCCTGGACCTGGGCTTCAAGGTCTTCAAGCTCCAGCCATCCAATTTCAAGCTTTGGGACGGCGAAGTGGCCAAGGATAAAGACTCCATCGAGAGGCAGCTTGCCCTCTTTGTCGAGCATATCAACCCGAAAAGCTCCCAGGAGGATATCCTCTATGAAATCCTCCTGAAATCTGGTTTCCCGCTGAGCACTACAATTGAAAAGATTAAGTTGGCCAAGAAGACCGTCTTCAGTTTGGCGGATGGGTCCATGTTCATCTGCCTGGAAAAGGAACTGACGCCGGAGGTCATCAAGGCCATGGCCGAGCAGAAGCCAATCCGCGTTGTCTGCCTGGACGAGGGGTTTAAGGCCAACGATCAGCTCAAAACGAACGCGGTCCAGATCATGAAGACCCGAAACATTACGTTCCGCACGGTATAGCCATGAAGCTCCAATTTGACGCCCAGCAGCAGTTTCAGATCGACGCCGTCAACTCTATCGTGGACATCTTCGACGGCCAGCCGCTCCACCAGGGAGATTTTGAAATCCGGTTCGACACATCCTATGAAAACCTGTTGAGCGGCCAGGTCCAGACGGAACTGGGAATGGGCAACCGGCTGCTCCTCAAGGACGAAGCCGTCCTGGCGAACGTCCACCGGGTTCAGGACGCAAACGCCATCGACCGGACCCCGTCCCTGCAGGGCTACCACTTCAGCGTGGAGATGGAAACGGGTACGGGCAAGACCTATGTCTACCTGCGTACCATCTTTGACCTGAGCCGGAAATACGGGTTCAAGAAATTCGTCATCGTCGTGCCCAGCGTGGCCATCCGCGAAGGCGTCCTGAAGAACCTGGAGATCACGAAGGATCATTTCAAGGCCCTCTTCAACAATATCGAGTACGAATATTTTGTCTATGACTCCCAGAAGATCAACCGGCTGCGGCAATTCGCCGTGAGCAACTCGATCCAGATCATGGTCATCAACATCGATGCCTTCAACAAGAAGGACATTGCGGTTATCTTCAAGGAAAACGATAAGCTTTCGGGCCGGCAGCCCATCGAGTTCATCACCGCCACCAACCCGGTCGTCATCATCGACGAGCCCCAGAGCGTCGATAATACACCCAAGGCCCAGGAGGCGATCCGGTCCCTGAATCCCCTCTGTACCCTGCGCTATTCGGCGACGCACCGGAACCTCTACAACCATGTCTACAAGCTGGACCCTATCAAGGCCTACGAGATGCGGCTGGTGAAGCAGATTGTCGTGGCGGAAGCCAAGGGCGCCAACACCTTCAACGACGCCTACGTCAAGCTGGCTGTAGTGGACAACACCAAGGGAATCACGGCTAAGATCGTCATCCATGAAAACCGGCCGGGCGGGGTCCGGGAAAAGACCGTCAAGGTGAAACAGGGGGCGGATCTGTTCCTCCTATCCGGAGAACGGGAAGCCTATCGCGACGGTTATGTGGTCTCGGAAATCACCGCCGAACCGGGCAATGAGTTCGTCGGCTTCAGCAACGGCCGTGTCCTGCGTTTGGACGAGGAACAGAGCGGCATCCGGGAAGACCTGATGAAGGTCCAGATCAGAAATACCATCCGGAAGCACCTGGAAAAGGAACTCCAGGTCAAGGACAAGGGGATCAAGGTCCTCTCCCTCTTCTTCATCGACCGGGTGGCCAATTACCGAGCCTATGACGAGGAGGGGAAACCCGTTAAAGGAAAGTTCGCCCTCTGGTTTGAAGAGCACCTTCAGGAACTGCTTGCCCAGCCCCGTTTCCAGGGACTCCTGCCTTATCCGGTGGAGAAGCTCCACGACGGCTATTTCTCCCAAGACAAAAGGGGCGTTCTGAAGGATACGCGCGGGAATTCCGAGGCAGATGAGGACACCTACACGAAGATCATGCGCAACAAGGAACAACTCCTCTCCCTGGAGGAACCGCTACGCTTTATCTTCAGCCATTCCGCTCTGCGGGAGGGATGGGACAACCCCAACGTCTTCCAGATCTGCACCCTGAACGAGACAGCCTCTGTCCTGAAGAAGCGCCAGGAGATCGGCCGGGGCCTGCGGCTGCCCGTTAACCAACTGGGCGAGCGGGTCTTTGATGAAAACCTCAACAAGCTGACCGTGGTGGCAAATGAAAGCTATGAGGACTTTGCCCGGACCCTGCAGAAGGAATATGAGGAGGATTGCGGCGTCACCTTCGGGAAGATTCCGCGCGCCGGCTTTGCCCGTATCACTCACCTGGTGGACGGGGCGGAGGCAATGCTGGGGCGGGACGAATCCGAGAAGATCTGGAACGCCGCCCGGGAAAAGGGCTATCTCGATGGAGAGGGCCGGATTACAGCTGCCTTCAAGCCGGGACCGGGCTTCGTCTTTGACATCGGCGAGGAATTCCGGGACGTGGAGCATAAGGTTCTGGAGGTGATGGAATCCTGGCGCGTGGAGCGGCATATCCGGAAAGACGAGGACGAGCGGCCCCTCAGGATCAACAAACAGATATTTCTGGATGAGAACTTCAAGAAGCTTTGGGACCGCATCAAGGCCCGGACCACCTATTCCGTTGAGTATTCCACGGAGGAGCTGGCCAATCGCGCCATCGAGGCCATCGGAAAGATGGAAAAGATCGAGCCCGTGCGCATCTCCTACCGGGAGGCGCTCCTCAACGCCGCCTACAAGGGGATCGACACCGCGGAGATCCGCAGCTCCATCACCGACATCGCCTTTGCCGGCGTACTGCCCGACATCATCGCCTACGTCCAGAAAGAAACGGAGCTGACTCGCTCAACCATTGCCCGGATCCTGATCGAATCGGGCCGCCTGGCGGAATTCGCCGTCAACCCACAGCGCTTCATGGACGCCGTGGTGGGGATTCTCAAGCGGGAGCTGCACCGGCTCATGATCGACGGCATCAAGTATGAAAAGATCGCCGACCAGGAATGGAGCATGCGGCTCTTCGAGGACAAGGAGATCATCAGCTACCTGACGAACCGCCTGGAGGTGAAGAAATCGGTTTATGACGCCGTGGTCTACGACTCTGAAATCGAGCGGCAGTTTGCCGAGGAACTGGAACGGCGGGAGGACATCAAACTCTTCGTCAAGCTGCCGGGCTGGTTCAAGGTTGAAACGCCCATCGGGGAATACAATCCCGACTGGGCGATCCTAAAGCATGACGATACGGTACTCTATCTGGTGCGGGAAACCAAGGGCACTAAAGACTTCGAGAAGCTGCGCAACGCCGAGGCGGAAAAGATCCGCTGCGGCCGCCGGCATTTCGAGGAACTGGGTGTCGATTTCGCGGTGGTGGTGACGGCGGGGGAGGTGTAGGTCCTCTAAATGTATGACAGAGAACAAATCCAGAGTGCCACGGACGAAATCCGTACCTCGGATGCAATTGTAGTTCTCGGTGCTGGAGTGTCCTTCTCGGCCGGTATGCCCCTAGCCGGTCAGCTAGTTCCTTTGATCTGGCATACTTTAGAAGATCATCCGAATGTCTTGAGACAAGTATGCGATGACATTGGTGTGGCTCCTTGCTCTGCGAAGCACGTCATTGGTGATGATTGGAATCGAAGCTGTGTAGCTTTTGCTGGAATTGCAGCCAATAGGGATGCTCGGCGAACATTCCAGCATTGTTTTACGAACCTGAATCGTGAGCGGGCGGTTACACCATCTCCCACCCATATTGCCCTCGCCCGATTAATCCACTCGAATCAAGTATTACAGATAGTCTCCCTGAACTGGGATACGCTGCTAGAATGTGCTTTCACCCGACGCTATGGTATTAGCATCAACGCCCAGGGGACTAGACTCTGGAAGCCTCATGGCGATTGTGCACGCCCCGAAGATGAATGGATTCTTCCTAATGAGCCTGGCGTTGTGCCTGAGGAGATGGCCAACCACTTAAATAAATTGGCGGCTGAACGACCCCGTATCCTGTTAATTGTCGGATATTCGGAACGTGATGATGTCGTCATTAAGCGATTAATTCAGCCCTTTGAGAATCGATGGAGAGTATTTCGCATCGGCCCGGATGCAGTTGGGGAGGGTGCAATCCTCTTAAGTGCACAAGAGGCACTTTTGCAACTGGCAGAAAATCTATCACCTGAGCCAGATATCCTCGGATGGGATTTCGTCACTTTTGAAAATCAGAGAGGAATCGAAGCGGCAATAGCCGGTGAGCGATTGGGGCCACGCGATGTTGACGCCTGCCCACGCCTGCCACATTATGATTCGGCTCTACGCGATCTGGAGTTATTGCATGTGGCCAACATCATGGGGGTTGCGGGCTCTGGGAAATCAATCACCGCTTGGCACTTGGCTAAGGAGTATAATCGCCAGGGTTGGGAAGTCCTGTGTCCAGATCCAGCGACCTTCCAAGAAGTTGAAGCTTCGATCCAAGCGGTTGGGTTCTCAAAATGGAAACGCGTTCTCGTGATCGAAGACACGCAGATCTTTCCATCTCGCTTAATAGAGCGGCTATCCGAATTGGCCAGTCCGGACCTAAAGCTTATCTTAGCCACTACTGATGCCAAAGGGGAGAAACCAAGATCAATCCAGATTCCTGCGAAGATCGCTGTTGAAATTCTGGCCACGGAGTTCCGTAGTCGTCGGGATGAAGTATTGCCAATCGTACGACGCTTTGACTCGCATGTTGGTGATGAGTACTTGGCTACGCCACTTGAACGTCGTATTGAAGACGCGGCTAAGTCTGATACGCCGTGGCAGTTTGCGTTCGTCCTTCGAGGGGGATGGCGGCAAGCACGGGAGCACCTGAACGCACTTCGCGATTTCGATCGCGCCGACTTGCTGCTAACACTGATAGCTGCACGCCATCTCCTATCGCTGGATGTGGGGTGCAGTGAAGAGACCATCGTCAGTGATGCAATGGTAATCGGTCGTTCTGAGGAGTGGGTCCGATCAGGGATTGCTCTGCTTTATCAGCGTGGCGACATACTCCCGTCTGGTCCGTTGCGATGTCTTCATGGTCAAGCCGCCGCCATTGTAATCCAAGCTTCATTGAAGGATCGCCGGGAGGATACTTTCCCTCTGATAGTGGCTGTTTTTAGGAGTTTGGTTGCAAATATTTCTGTGCCGAGTAGTGGTATGCGCTGGTTACTGGAAGAGGTCCTTGGCGCAGAGGGGTTTCGCTATCGAGCATCAAATCAAGAAGGCTTTTTCCAGCCATCGCATCTCAATGCATTATTAGGCAGGATGCTCCGCAGTTCAGAACCAACGACCCGCCGCGAAGCCGCCTTCCTATTAAGTCGATTGCTCTGGTATCGAGAATTACAGGTAGATAGGCTCCTCAATGAGGCGTCAACGCTCGCTCTCTGGATTGAATCTGCAACTGGCGAAAACGCATATGCTATCGGCGACCTATTGAACAGCCTGCATTACCCTAACGGGGCCGTTGCACAGCAAGTCGTTGAATTAACCGATCCTGAAACTGTTTGGGCGCGCGTGGCGATGAGCGGCCCGTCCGATGGTTACGCGTGGGGGCACTACCTCGGAAGATTGGCAGCAGCCGGAGGTGATGAATGGCGTGCCCGAATGAAGAGTGTATTGCCTAAGGACCTTCTTGCTCGGTCCATAAGCGATTTCAAGCCCTCCGATATAGAGGACTTGGCGGAATTCGTTCAAGGGGTTGCCTGCTTTGATTTTGATTTCGGGCTCGCATGTTTGAAACAGACGGCACCTGTCTTTCAGCAGGCCTTTGCTGATAATGCTTTCAATGCTTACAGTGCCGTTCGGAGACTACAGTTTGGTCTTCTCGGGCATGGGCTTTTCGGAGAAAAGAACCCCTCTCGGATACAACGAAATATTTCTCGACTCATGACTGAGGGGATTCGTGCTAATTGTATTGCCGCGGGAATAGTGGCATGCCGCTTTGGCGATTGGGAAACTTACGCTTGGATACTCGACTGGGTGCACAAAGTTAATCCAAAGAAACATCGAGAGATTGTCGACGCCCTTGACTGGGAGATGCTCGACGCCCGATCAGCAGAATTTTGGACATCTCCATGTCGAGAGTTCAGACTATTATTATCACATCTCAGGATAGAAAAAGACGGTCAACCTGTTCGTAAATGGGTGGCAGAACATGTTGATCGTATCGACGAAATTGATCCAATTCTTTCAGGCGTTTCTCCTGAAGCAGCGATCGCCGTCTTCCGAAAGGGAGGTCGAGTCAATCTGGGCGGTCACAATGGCTCCGATTGGAGTTTGCAAGCGTGGGCGATAGCAAGGATTGCCGAAATAGAACCCAAAGCCGCAACAGACATTCTCGATGCAAATCGTGATCACATTGTTGCTCATCTCTCAAAATTCGAGGAGATTGATGCCGAGGAATTCCCGGTTTTTCTGAGGCTAATCTCAGATCTTGCACCCTCCCTATTAACTCGATTTTGTGCCGCCGTTAACCTGCAATTAGCCACTGAAACCTGGCCTAAAATACTCCATGTGGATCGGAAGGAAGTTCGACGAGGCGGAAGAAAGGTGCTAAAGATCATCAGCGAAAATGGCAACGGCGAAATAAGGAGGCTTGCAGAAAGACTGCTGGCCCGACCTTCTTAAGAAGCAGGTAAGTTCCAAGTAAAGTATATTCAACCTTGGCTTTGGCATTTATTTTTGATCCATACGATATGACATTCATCTTAAATTATGATTTATAATTTCAATTGGATATTGTTGCTATCTTTGATCGTTTCCAGCCAACTTCTTTATCACGGCATTCCAATGCTTCATCAGGCTTTCTGCATCGATGACCACGTTCTGCGGCGGTATAGAAAGACGGTAATTTCCAGATCCATCGTTCTCGATGATTTTCCCGTCCTTCGCCAAGGTGAGACTTCTGAGTTCGTTCCTCAGCCTTGAAATGAACTGAGTCGCTCCGGTTCTTGAAGCGAAATCTTCCCGGTGTACCCAGCCACGTCCATCTTTTTTCAAAGCAATGCCGAAACATAGAAGCAACTCCAGAGATCTGTCTGTGACGCCAGCCGGCGAATCGTTAATCATTATCAGATTGCGTTTCTCCAACAGCCTGCCGGTAATTTCTATCCGGTCACGGCAAAGCAAGGTCTCGTCCGGCGTAATAGTCTCGATAACCATTGATTCAATTGCTGCGGGTGCTACGGCTTTCTTGAGATTGACTGCAATCCTTTTGGGGATCAGTTTGGCAAGAACGTTTAAAGACGTCTCTCGAATAGATTTTCTGCTGGTGAATCCTTCCGTGATAAGTATTTTTATTCCCGCCCGGCCCAAACCTCTGACTCTGAGCCTAGATAGTTCAAGACCTCCTTCTTCTACGCCATACAGAAGCTTTTCGGAAAGGATCGACAATCTGTCTTGCAAAGTTTTCGGCGCACCGGTACTTTGAGCGATGAGAGACGCAGCGCCCATGATCCAACTCATCCCATCGGCAACTGCGGCGATTGTACCGAAATAGGATTCAAAATCTCTCCTGATGGAAGGTGGATCCTTCCCCTGAATCCAGCGGTCAAGAAGGCGGATGTGTTTACAGATTTGGGATTTTCCTCCCGTAAGGAGGAGAGGGCTCTTGACGACATATGAAAAAAGCTCTCCCATGTACTCCTGCTGCCCCTCAAATATCTCCTTCATGAATTGTTCATACTTCTGGCTCCGATGCTTGTCCCGGGCAACCCGGATATAAACGCTCTTACCATCATCACTCGATGTGATGGCGTAGAGGATTTCCAGGTCCGTGAGTTCCCTGTCCCCAACTTCCCTGAAAAACGAAGCCAAATCCAACGCTGTAAGACAAGTGATTCCCTTCAAGGCAACGACTTTACCGAGGGAGGTGACCCCAATCTCCTTTCTGTGGTTCTGCTCGACGAACTCATTGTCAAGAAGAAAGCGTATGGACTTCTCCAGATTCTCCCTGATGGTTTCCCTACTTTCTGACAGTCCCATGAAAGTCCGAGAAAGGAATGTTTCGAGGTCTTTTCTGTTCTTTGCAAGGCCGGATGCGACAATGTCCACCACATTATTTTCCAGGCCCTTTTCATGAAGGCGAGATGTTGGTGCGCTTTCTCCCTCATTGTAGCTCTCACATAATATACAGTGCTCGTAATCACTGCCGGCAATGGTGATCGGTCCACCGGAATTCCAACCAAACCCCTGTTTTACGTCATTCCTGCCGATGTTCTCGTATTCCGCCCAACAGATCGGCGTAAGGGTTACACGGTTGTTACCGTCGCTTTCCCGCTTATGCGTATGCAGGACAATCGTCGTGGCGGGAAGGTTCATACCCTCGGCCACGGCGGCCGTACAGAAGATGACTTTGATTTTCCCTTTGCGTGCATATCTTTCTACGATGTTCCGTTCTTCTCTTGACAAGTCTTCGTGGAGGAAGGCAATTGATTTCCGCAGACAGTGGCGGAGGCCTTTTTTCAGACAGGTTTCTTCCAGAAGATAAAAATCTTTGAGGGTGCCTGAGGCACAAGGAATATTTATCCTGTCAGAAAGAATATGGGCAAAGACCATGGTGTCTATTCTACTTTGGAGGATGACCAGTATCTGATCCCCCTTCTCAATCAAGTGAAGGATGTTGGCCAAAAGAATATCGGCAGAGTCATCAGAAGCCATGCCGGTGAGGATTTCCGTTTTCTTTTCGAATGAGTTGTGAATCCTATATTGAAAGGCAGCCTTGTAAATTGCGCTCCGCTGGAGCTCGACAGGCAATCTATTATGTGAAAGAAGATCGGCTCCGAGCCATCGTGCCACAATATCTGCATTGACCAAGACCGCTGAGAGCCCGATAATCTGAGGGTGATGAAGTGATGTGACGATCCCGGTGAGGGTGACGTCCAGTCCGGGACTCTTATAAGGATCTCCAAGCTCGTGAAGGTCGTCAATGATAAGAATGGAAACACTTCTGAGAAGGAAAGGATTTTCAAGCATAAGTTGCGACATTTTCTCGCATACGATAAGGGCAATTTCAAACTCTCCGGCATGAATTCTCAAATCGTATTCGCCGTACTCCCTAATGGAGAACACCGTGTCAATTCCGAACGGTTCATATTTTTCCCGAAAATCAAGATACTTTTCTTCCGCAATGGATTTCAACGGTACGAGGTAGACGACTTTCTTTTTCTCGACAGCGCCTTTCACTGCCGCGATCTCGCCTATGAACTTTCTTCCCAATGTGTCGGGGCTCGAAATCAACAAATTTGCTCCATTGAGGACATGGTAGCGTTTAATGGCTCTTTCCTGGACCGGAAGCAATTCGTCCCCTATTTCATTAATCCAAGCTTCTATTATCTTCTCAGGAATATTATAACGGCCCAACTCGAAGGTTCTCATTGTTCAAACCTTCCAATCCAGTACGCATGATGTTCGACCTGCCTACTTGTATATTTTTATGGCAACTAGATCTCCAAAGTGCTTTTTTTATATAAGTACCATTGTAGCCAGGTGGGATTTGGTAACGGGAAACAGCCCCGCAAAAAAGATTCTCTTCAGTTACATGATTTCAAAGACTACTTGTCCTCAACTTCTTCTAAAGAGAGCACAAACTGTTTAAAATTTTGCCGTTTTTCAGCGGCCCACTAATGTCTGCTCTGCCCTTTTTCTGGTTATGAGCTGCCAACCGATATTGATCACAATGATCAGGAGTGCAATGGAAATGATGACTGCCTTGATTTCCTGAGCATACCGGGTGGCATCGATGAAATTCGCCCCCGCCCAGTTGCCCAAAGAAATCCAAAGTGAAACAATGATCATTGCCGCCAGGGTGTCGAACGCAAAGAAGGTTAAGGGGGTTATCCCAAGCGCCCCGCATGTCGTGAGTACGACGACGCGCAGGCCGGGGAGAAAACACCCTATGAAGCAGACAAGCGGCCCGTTCCTGCGAATAAGAGCCTCAGCCCATTTGACGCGAGACTCGGTGAGAATAGTCCGGAGGAGAGGCAATCGAAAAACCCGCGGACCGAAGTGTCGCCCCAGGAAATACAGCGTCCAATCACTCATGAAAATCCCTGCCAAACCGGACATGACGGCTGAAGCTAAGTTAATTTGCTTTGCGGACACCAAGACTCCAGCCGAAAGCAGGGTGATTTCTAAAGGAACAGGAATTCCCAGCGCGCATCCCAGCAGTATGCCGATCATGATTCCGAAGGTTGACATGGTCAGCGACAAATGAAACATCGTTTAGAAGGTCTCCTTATGATCGGCACTGATAACCAAGGCGCTCTCCGCTTCTGCCGTACTATTTTGAATTCTGATCACAGCGAAGGCGTTTGCCTTCAGGAGTCTTTTTTATTTGCTTCCCGGCGTTCAAAACCCGCAGGGGCTGAGTGACGAGATCAAGACGGCTTGCAAATCGTTTCTCAATTTTTTCAGATATTGTTTTGACTTCGACAACCAACTCATGGTGCCTTTGTCCGACTCTTGAGAATCCTCTCTCAATGACCTGATGGAACTCGGACAGCCTTTCAATGAAAGCTGAAAGACGTTCCGACTCGTGTTCCCGCAGATTCAATTCAGCGTATTCGTTCATCAGGCCGGTGAAGGTCTCCCGCAGTTTTTTTGCAGTGAAAGTATTGAGAATACCTTCGGCATGCTCCGTCGATATTCTTGCCACATCGTAGCACTGCTCAATCAGATAACGAAGCTCACGTATAATCTGCTGCTCTATTTTTTGTCTGTACACATCGGCGTACAGGTCTTTCCGTTCGGCGATCAATTGCCGGGCTTCCTCATATAGAATTCTCTCCATGCTCCCGGCGCGATCCCGTGAGCGACCAAGATCATCGAATGCAGAACTTGACGAACGAGCACTTAAATTCTCGTAAAAAACGCGGTCGTCACCCATATATCCGGTCAACTGTTTTTGAATGTTCCTCTCAATTCTATTCGGAGTAGAGTTAGTCAAAACTTGCACCAAAGCTCGGACAGGCTGTCCCAAGGAAAGAGGAAATCGCGAGAAACGGTAGGAAGCCTGCGACCCCGGGAGACGCCGATAGGCTACCAGTTCTGTTTGAAAGTTTGGTGCGCCTTCGAACGCGGCATAAACCTTGTCGAAGACATCAAGAGGCATGGTGACAATGCTTTGCGGGCCTTCTATAAATGCGAGGTCGTAACCGCCAGCCTTGAGGATGCGCACCACGAAGTCTGCACAATTTAGCTTTTTTCTGTCCCACTTGCATTTGCCAGAACGAAACTCTTCTTCAATCCTTGTTGCTTCGGCATGCATTCTCTGCAGGGATGCCGCTGCAAGACCTTTGATTCGGAACCCGAGAGTATCACGTCCATACGACATTCCGTAGGTGCTCGTGTGAGCTTGATTGTCGGAAGGGGGCAAAACCCCAAACAAATATTGCGCCAGACTCAGGTGCTGAAGCAAAGGCGATTCTTTAGCCGGATTAGACAGATGATTCGGGCTGTAAACTGTATCGCCGATGCGGATTGCGATGTGACCGAACGGATTTTCAATGGCGATTCGCCTGTCTTCAGTTGCGGACGAATAGGAAAGAAGAACCTCCATATCGGCTGGAGCATCGGTTTCAAGTTGCTCCAAGGCGTTGTAAACATTTCTCGCGACAATGCCGTTTTCCAATCCGAAGCCAGCTTTCACGCATCGCGCCTTGACTTGGGGATCAAGCAGAAAACGGACGATTTTCCCTATGTCCATGCCGGCCCGAAACTCTTGTTGAGCCTTTAGCATGGAAGCCTGTTTTAGCGGGTCGGACAAAACTGCGAGTACCTGAGCGCCTATTTTTTTAACATCCGTATTGAACTCCGCCATCCCCAGACTCGCAAATAATTCTGCGTTTTCCCTTTCGTGGCCGCTTATCACGTTCAACAGAATCGTAGGTTTTCCGATCGTGAATGCCTCTGCAGGGGACAAGCCGCCTGCCTTGGTAATGAACAAATCGGATGCCTGAATAAACGAGATCATATCTGCCTGAGAAATGAAATCGAGGATCTCCAGCTTTACACGTTTGGAAATTCTCTGCTTGATTTGTTGAAGATCTCGACGCTGTTTTTCGTTGCGGCCGCACACTGCGATAACCTGAAGAGGCTCCTTTGTCTCATTAGCAATGCTTATGACAACGCCAGGGAAGTCCCCGGCACCTTCTTTGCCGCCCGCAATGGTGATCGTTTTTATGTTGGGGGCAAAGCCGATATGAGAAAGGCATTCTTTTGTGGTTCCAGATTCGCAGGCGGGAATGTTTACAGGCATGCCCGTGATTTCAATCAATTCATGAGGGACACCCGCCGCCAACCAGCGGCTTTCAAGCTCGGGGTGTGCCAGAAAAGTACGATCTATGCGCCGGGATATTCGAGGAAAGTAGCCTTCGAAATAGTCGGTATGAAGCCAACCAATCTTGATGCCCGGAAGAGACCCATTTTCTCTGATGGTCCCCAGCACCTGAGCCGCGCCGTAGTGGGTGGCCAGGATCGCATCCGGGACCTCGGTCTTCAGATACTCAACCAACCTTGATTCCGGGTAATCGTTTGGTAGCCACGCCAGTGAAGCTGTATGATTTCCCTGTTCCTGCAAGGAGAGAAAAATACTATCAAACAAATCAGGCAAGTTTTTCGCGACAAACCAGTAGATCTTTTCGTCGAGCATCCGCCTGACCGGGTCCATGAACTCACGGATGTCCTTTGTCAATACAATTGTCGAAGGGGCCTTTTTGAGGACCTCTCGCTCAATGGATCGGGCCGCACTGATGTGACCTTGCCCGATAGACGAATAAAAAATTATTATTTTCATATAGTTCACTGCGGGCTTCGATATGCCTCCTCCGCTTCCCTTCTGAAATTCTATATAAACCTGATCTTTGTTGCTAAATCGTTGTTGGATTATGTCTTTAACCGCTTTTGCCATACGAGCGATATTTCAATAATCATCTTCCTGAGGCCATTATGAGCGAGCATTATTTCCACAACATGAATTATAAGATCATCTTTTTCCTGTACAAACTCTGAATAAATAATCGTGATATCAAATTGTTAATATTAAAAAATAAACTTTTATACTATTATCGTATATTTGTATATAAATACGGAATCAATCGATGTCAAGATAAATTTATCGGATTAATCACGTGAACATCCAAGACAATCAGCTTCACGTAGAAAATCTCCGCTGGCCGCAATCCAACAACCTATTAGATTGCGTTGAGACTTTGCGGTGCATGGTCGTGAAATTGCCGAAAAGGTAGTAACTTCCAACGTGGTTGTTTTCGACTATGCAGTTCGGATCCTTTCTTCTCATCTCAACTCACAGTTTATTTTTAATATTTGAATTTTCTCCTCAAGAAATCCCTGCATCGAAAACATTATATATCAGATGCGGGAGATCACATCCTGTCCTGACCTCTTTAAATCTTCCCGCGATCTCAAAAACAATCTGAGCTTTGGGTACTGGAGAAATCTCATGGGATACCTGCGTCAATTTACATTTTTCTTTTTCCTCGTGATCACGCCTTGCGTTTCGAGTGCCATGGCAGCCGAGATTCGGACGATCCCCTATGATTACGTCTATGGGAAAGCAGCCGCCAACTCCAATGACCACGAGACCTTCGTTATTTGCGAGTTCTGCCCTCCGCGCCCACTCCTCGCCATGAAACCCAGGATGACTGTCCTTGCCGTCCATATACCGGAAGCAGCGGCGTCGATCACCGCGGATGGTCCACCCACCGGAAAACAGACGGTCAGTGCGAAAGCAGCGAATAATTCATCAGCGGCCGACATTACAGGACCGAACCGCCCTGACCACGTTTGCGGGCCGACGATTTATTTCCGGTTCAACCGGTTCGACATTTCCGACTACGAGAAAGATCAACTTGATCGGCTTATCTCCCGCCTGAAAGAACGACCCGATCGACCCCGGGAGATCCGGGTCGTCGGCCACACCTGCGACCTGGGAAGCGATCCTTACAATGACCGCCTGTCCCTGATGAGGGCGGAGTCCGTCGCGGATTACCTGGAAAGAAACGGCTTCAAGGTTTCCGAGGCAAAGGGTGAAGGCAAGCGCAGCCCCGTATCGAAGGTCGGAAAACTGAACAGGCGGGTGGAAATCGAAATCATTCATTAAGGAGGTCTCATTGTGAAAAAGATCATGCCGGCCGTCATGGCCATGTTCCTGTGCGCCGCGGTTAGCCACGCCGAGGAAAGCATCACGATCCAGATTTTACATAGAAGTTTCCCGAACGTGAAGGCGGAGAAGGCCGGGAAATCGGTTATCCCCGGCCTCTACGAGGTGGAAGCCGGGAACAACGTCTTCTACTTCGAGCCCCGGAACGGCTATCTCATCTTCGGTGACATCATAACAAAGGAAGGGAAAAATCTCTCCGCGGAGAAAAGGCAGGAGTTGCTTGCCCGGAGGGTGAAAGAGATCCCGTTGGAAAAGGGGATCAAGATCGGCGACGGCAAGAACGTCGTGATCGAGTTCACGGATCCAGACTGCCCCTTCTGCCGGAAAGCGGCCGATTGGCTCGAAAAGAACCGGGAAGGGGTGACGCGATATGTATTCCTGTATCCCATCACGCGTCTCCATCCCGGCGCGGAAGCCAAGGCGAAGTACATCCTCGGGGCCAAGGACCGGGAGAAGGCCTACCATGAAGTCATGAGCGGCGCGCTGGACAATACCGTCGCGGACAAGCTCAAGCTAACCGAGAAGGCCGGCGCCCTCCTTGAAGAACACAAGCAACTGGCCATGAAAGCGGGCGTCTTCGCCACCCCGACCCTGTGGGTCAACGGGAAACACGTTCCCGGGGCAGACATACCGCTTATCGAAAAATACCTGAAAGGAGAAAAATGACATGAAGAAACATCCGGGTTCCAAGGAAATGCTGTTGGCAGTCATCGCCGCGCAGGGTCTTCTTATCCTTTTCCATTACGGGGAGGCGCTCGCCAT
>Ga0116202_10000415_pt1 | contig 23563 bp, 25 predicted proteins | sample LakKivw325mmetaG_FD_94479 | JGI IMG/M metagenome (GOLD analysis project Ga0116202, IMG submission 94479) | Anoxic lake water microbial communities from Lake Kivu, Rwanda to study Microbial Dark Matter (Phase II) - Lake Kivu water 325m metaG | ecosystem: Environmental > Aquatic > Freshwater >... | reverse complement strand
GTTGTCATGAACTGCTGCATACCCACTATGAACCCAGGTTCCCGCGAGGTGTGAAATGAAGTCCGAGTTGATGCAGAAGGAGTTGTCCAAGGCGCGCCACGCGCTGCCCGCCGAGGTGGTCCGGTTCATTGAGGAACGCGGCGGCACGGCGCATCCCGAGAGCCATCTGATTGCCGTCCTGCACAAGGTGCAGGAGAAGCAGGGGTACCTGGGCAAGGAGCAGATGGACGCGGTTTCGACACTGATGCAGATTCCGGCGGCCAAGGTTTCGGGTGTGGCAAGCTTCTATCATTTCTTCAACTTCAGCCCCCGCGGCAGGAACCGTGTTTCGCTGTGCCTGGGGACGGCCTGCTTCGTCAAGGGCGCCGGGAAGGTCCTGGACAAGCTCAAGGAACTGTTGAAGATTGATGTGGGGCAGACGACGCAGGACCGGGAGTTCTCGATCGACGTGGCGCGGTGCGTGGGGGCGTGCGCCCTGGCGCCTGTCATGATCGTCAATGAAAAGGTCTACGCGGAAGTCAAGCCCGAGCAGGTGGCGGTGATTCTCGGGGAATACGGTTTCCAAGGCGGGAAAGCGACGCAAACGGCGGCAAAAGGATCCGGCGCCAAGGCTGGAAAGTGAGGTTTGAGATGAGCGACAAGAAACGCATTGTTCTGGTGGACGACGACCGGGATTTCGTGGCCTCGGTCAAGGATTGGCTGGAAGCCAACAACCTGGAGGTCCTGGTGGCCTACGACGGGGCCGCGGGACTGGAAATGGTCACCCGGGAGAAGCCCGACCTGATGATCCTGGACGTGATGATGTCCACGGATACGGAAGGGATCGAGGTGAGCCGCAAGATCGCGGAACATCCGGATTTGAAGAAGATGCCGGTGTTGATGCTGACGGGGATGCGGAAAGCCAAGAATCTTCCGTTCGGCCTGGAGCCGGATGAGAACTGGCTCCCGGTGCGGGTCGTGATGGAGAAACCGGTTCCGCCGGACCTTCTCCTGCGCGAGATCCGGCGATTGCTCGGCGGGTGAGGGGGGTGGACACCGCGGGGCCGGTTCAGGCTGCGGCGAGGAACCGGTTGCGGTAGTAGAGGGCGATATCCACCGCCACCATCACGGCGTTCAGGGCATAGAACCAGATCACACCGTCGAAGTTGTAGAGAAGTTTGTGGGTGACGCCTGCCAGATAGCCTGTCAGGACGATCCAGAGGAATCCCACGCTCTTGCCCGCGACGGAACGGGTGCGGATGGAGCGCGCGATGGAAAACGGCCACGCGGCGCCGAAGCATACCAGCATCAATGTCTCGAACGGGCTCATGGTTCCTCCCTCCGGCCGGCGTCGGACGCGCGTGGGATCGCGCGTCGTGTCGGGCCGGGACTATAGGGTGGGCACGGCGAACCGTCAAGACCCGGGGCGCCGCGTGCGCGCCTGCCGCCCGGCGGCATGGAGAGTTTTTCACCCTGGAGTCGTTTGCCAGCCATTTGCCGGCCACAATGCTGTTGACTCGGGAGCGCATTTTCGTGCAATATCCCGCGCTAAACACGGAGGACGTTGATGGCTGTGAGACCTGAAGTAATCCCCTTTCTGATCGCTGCCGTGATCCTGTGCGGGATCCTGGCCGCTGTCCTGCGAATCTCGCGCGTTTCCTGGACCAAGGCGCTGCTCTACAGCGGGGTGGTGGAGATAGTCCTGTGCCTGTACCTGCTGTATTTCTTTCGCGATCCGGTGCGGACGGCCCCGGCCGATCCGGCGACGATTGTGGCGGGCGCCGAAGGCAAGGTGATGGGGGTTGTCGAGGTGGATGAACCCATCTACCTCAAGGGGAGGGCGGTGCGCATCAGCATCTTCCTGAGCCTGATCGATGTGCATGTCAATCGTGCGCCGATCTCGGGGCGGGTGGAATCGGCCGCTTACTTTCCCGGGGCGCGGTATTTCACGTTCCAGGAGAAATCCTCGGAGCTGAACCAGCACAGCGCGATCTTCATCCGGGGCGGCGAGGTGGACTGCCTCGTCAAGCAGATTGTCGGGCCCGTGGCCCGCCGGGTGGTCTACTGGCTGGAACAAGGCCAGGAGCTGAAAAAGGGGGACCCGATCGGCATGATGAAGTTCGGCTCGCGGCTGGACATGTATCTGCCCGCCGGCAAGGTGGATGTGGCAGTCAAGCAGGGGGACAAGGTGCGCGCCGGGGAGACGGTGGTGGCGCGCCTGAAGCCCGCGAAGGAGTAAAGCCGCATGAAGCCTGTTCTCCACTGGCGGCAACTCATTCCGATTTCCATCACCCTCATGGCGATGCTGTGCGGTTTCTTCAGCATCCTGGTTACCATGGAAAGCCGCGGACAGCCGCTGGACGACGCGGGGGCCTACCACCGCTGGGCGGCGTTGCTGATCATGCTGGCGATGATCCTGGACGGCCTGGACGGGAATGTGGCGCGGCGGCTGAAGGGGTGCAGCGAAATGGGCGCCGAGCTGGATACGTACGTGGATATGACGGCGTTCGGTATCGCGCCGGCGGTGCTGATCTACACTGTGATGCTGGCGGGACACGACGCCAACACGGCGGCCCGGACGTTCTGGCGGGTGGCGATGACGGCGGCGGTGGTGTTGTCCGGCGTTGTGCGGCTGGCCCGGTTCAAGGCGCGAGATCCGCACCGGGGGCAGATGGGATATACGGGGTTGCCCATCACGGCGTGCGCGGGATGGGTGGCGATGCTGGTGTTTGTCAGCCAGAGCAAGCCGTTCGAGAGGTTTTCCCTGAGCCAGGGCCCGGTGGCGATGCTTTTCCTGGCGGGTGTGCTTTCGTTCATCATCCTCCAGGTCTCCAATGTGCGGTACCCGAAACCCACGAAGCATCCGGCGCTGTTCGTCCCGATGGTGGTGATGGTCTGCGTCCTGTTCCTTCCCTGCCGGATTGCGGTGTATGCCGCGGTGTTCATGGTCGTGATGGTGCTGAGCTACATTGTGCTGGGCCCGCTCTACATGCGGCACGTGAGGCCGCAGGAATTGAATGGCGCGGCGCCGGAAGAGGGCGAGGCAGCCTGTGGGCGCTGACGGTCGCAAGGCCCTGGGGGAGATCCTGGGCCAGACGGCGGACTATCTGAACTGGCTCAAGGACGAGGGGGCGGTTCACGTCGAGGTCGCCCGGCCGATCCGCAGAAAAGAGGGCGTTGCGGAGCCGGGTGTGCGTGCGGCGTCAGCGGAGCCTCCACGGGACGTGGCCCCCAGGGCGGTGGCCGGATCCGGGTCCCGTTCGCTGTCGGAGATTGCCGTCGAGATTGCCGCATGCCGGAAGTGCGGACTTCACAAGACACGCCGCAAGACGGTGCCCGGCCAGGGGCATCCGGAACCGGAAATCCTGTTCATCGGGGAGGCTCCCGGAGCGGATGAGGACGAGCAGGGACTGGCGTTCGTCGGCGCCGCGGGCCAGTTGTTGACGAAGATGATCGCGGCGATGGGATTCCAGCGCGAGGAAGTGTTCATCGCGAATATTCTCAAGTGCAGGCCTCCGGAGAACCGGCCGCCCACGCCCGTGGAAATGGAAACCTGCATTCCGTACCTCAAGGAGCAGATCCAGAGGTTGAAACCCCAGGTCATTGTGGCGCTGGGCGCGACAGCCGTCCGGGGATTGCTGAAGGTTGAGACGGGCATCACAAGGCTGCGCGGGTCATGGCATGTGTTCGAGGGGATCCCGGTGATGCCCACGTTCCATCCCGCCTATCTTCTGCGGAATCCCCCGGCCAAGAAGGAGGCATGGGCGGACCTCCAGGCGGTGCTCCGGCGCATCGGGAAGACCCCGCCGCCGGTCAAGCCCGCCGGGGTGTAGGGAAGACCTCGCCCAGACCCCTTCCGCAACGGGAGAGGGAATACCGGTTGACCTTGCCTGATCCCGCCCGGTTACGACGGGAAGAAATCGCCCAGCCTGCCCTTCGGTTTCGGCGATATGGCGGCACGGCGGAGGGAGGCCCGAAGATCGTTTTCGGTGCGGCACACCTCCTGGAGAAATTGTCCGCAGGATAGGGATCGGACTCCGGATGCCTCCACGGTATGGCGCTCCAGCCGGTCGGAACTGACGACAAGCACGGCGGCGGGGTCGTCCGATTCCGCCGCCAGACGCTCGATGGCGGAATCGGCGGAGACATCGGCGGAGGTGAACCGGACCTGGACCTTGGAGGATTCAAAGCCGGTGTGCGGGGCGCCGCCGCTGCCGTCGAACACGACGGTGATGCGCTCCGCCAGCACTCCCAGCAGGGCCTCCATGCGGCGGACCAGTCTGTTCCGCGCGAAGGGGAAACGGTCGTGGACGGCGGCGCCAAGGGAAGGGTCCGAATGCACCAGGTTGTTGCCGTCAATTATGATCCAGCGGGCCAGCATTGGGTTGTTCCGTCATGATATGCGACGCATATGCATCGCATAACGGGAGAAAAACAATTTGAACAGAAGACCGCGAAGATCGCAAAGGAAAGATATTGTATGTTCCGCCTCCGGCGGAATAGACAGACAGTCTTCTTCGTGTCCTTTGTGGGCTTCTGTTCAAATGGAATTGGGTTGCGGTCAATAGCCTGCCTTGGGATGCCTGTGCTTTCCGGTTTGAGATTGGTCCACCGGCCCAGTATACTCCGGGAATTTCAAGGAGCAACAGGATCATACGGGGCGGATCCATGGAGCGATGGGTGAAGAGCGAGAAGATTATTCATCCCGGAGATGTGGCGTCGTGGCTCGGGCAGCGAACCAAGGCCGGTCCCGTCGCGGTCGTCACGGGCACCTACGACATTCTCCAGCCGGGCAACCTGCGGGTGCTGGAAGAAGCCCGGATGGCGGCGGCGACGGTGCTGGTGGTGCTCGAAACCGATGAACAGGCTGCCGGTCATTCCAGTCCCGGGCGTCCGCGCAACGAACTGGTGTCCCGGATCGAATTGGCGGCCTGTCTCCGACCGGTGGATGCGGTGACATGGGGCGGAAGGGATCTGCCGGAGCGATGTTTTCCGGGGGTGCAAGGGTTGCGATGGGTTATCGGGGCTTCCCAGCGGGCGGGGGACGTTCTGGGGCCGCGGCTGGAGGCGGCAGGCGAAGCCGTGATCGAAGTGGAGCCGCTGGAAGGATGCTTCACGGAGGATATTGGCCGTGCCATCCGTGAGAATCGCACTCCGGTGCCGGTGCCCGGCGCTGTCCTGCGCGCGGAGGAGACGGGAATAGTGCGGCCGCAGGCCGGGCGGCGTGTTACGGTGAACGGATGTTTTGACATCCTGCACGTCGGGCACCTGCGGTTTCTGGCGCGGGCGCGATCCCTGGGCGATTCGCTTACGGTCCTGATGAACGACGACGGGTCCGTGGCGCGCTACAAGGGACCGACACGGCCGGTGTTTCCGCAGGCGTTTCGGCGGGCCGCCCTGTTGTCGCTCGCGATGGTGGATGCGGTGATCCCCTTTTCCGGCGATACGCCCCTGGACGAGTTAGCGGAACTGCGCCCGGACGTGCATGTAAAAGGCGGATCCTTTGAGGCCGAACGCGTCCGCCAGGAGCGTGAACTCGTGGAGAGTTGGGGTGGCTGTCTGGAGGCCACCCCGCTGGAAGAGGGATTCAGCACGTCGAACTACATCCGGAGTGTGATGGGGCGGATTCCCTGAGGCACACAACAGTGCTGGGATGCGGACGTGCATTGTGGTATTATCAGGTCATGAAGGAAGAGATCCCAGAGATTGATCAGAAGGATCTGGTGGAACTGGCGTTGATCGAGGGCGTGGCCCGGCGTCTGCCGAAGGATGATTGCGTGCTGCGAGCGCTGGGCGACCTCTACACCAGGGTGGGCCGGTACGAGGATGGGCTGGCCATTGACCGCCGCCTGGTCAAGCTTTGTCCCGGGGATTCCATGGCTTGGTACAATCTGGGATGCAGCCTCGCTCTGCTCGGGATGCGGGCCCCGGCCATGCGGGCTCTCCGGCGGGCCGTGGCGTTGGGCTATGACGATGCCGAGTGGATGAGCCGTGATGTGGACCTGCGCTCGCTCCGGGAGGACCGTGCGTTCAAGACCCTGCTGAAGAAACTCTCGGGTGAGGGCGCCAGGAAGACGGAAGACTGACGCCCGCACCATAGGAGGAACCATGCCTTCGTGGGCCATGCCGTTGGCATTGCTGACCGGATTGCCCTTTGCCATGCTGTTCCTGGGCGTCGCGTGCGCTGCGGCAAACGGTTCCCGCGACGATAAATTGTGGGCGGTGGAACGCCGCGAAATGGTCGAAGGGCTCAAGCGGTACGGCATCCGCGATCCGCGGATCCTGGAGGCGATGGGCCGGATCAGGCGGCACGAGTTCATCCCCGAGAAGTATCGCCGGCATGGAACGGCCTACGGCGATCATCCATGGACCATCGGCGAAGGTCAGACCATCTCTCAACCGTTCATCGTGGCCTATGTGACCGGGAAGCTGCAGTTACAGTCCGGCGAGCGGGTGTTGGAAATCGGCACGGGGTCGGGGTATCAGGCGGCGGTTCTGGCTGAGCTCGGGGCGCAGGTGTTTTCCGTCGAGCTCGTTCCCTCGCTGGCGGACCATGCGAGGCAGGTATTGGCACGGGAAGCGTACAGCAACCGTGTTTCGGTGCTGACGGGCGATGGCTATAAGGGATGGCCGGACCACGCTCCGTTTGACGCTGTCATCGTGACGTGTGCGCCTGAGGATATTCCGGCGGAGTTGATCCGGCAGTTGCGGGAAGGCGGCCGGATGATCCTGCCGGTGGGCGTCTGGCTCAGCCAGCGGCTTGTCATTGTCCGGAAACGCCAGGGCAAGGTTGTGGTGGAGGAAGATTTGCCTGTCCGGTTCGTTCCTATGGTTCCCGGTGGCGCGGATGGATCGAAGGGGTCGGGACGATAGGGACTGACGCTTGAGATGGCTGGCGGATTAGCGCTTCACTCGAAAATCGAACCCGCTACACCGTCGAGGCGCCTGCAAGACCTCCTTCGTCGGTTCTGCAAGCGCAGTATTCAGACAAGTATTCAGGATTCAGAAGAGACAGAATGACGCATGGCGTGTGGTTGTAGCAGCGTCATAATGGCTTCTGTGTGATTCTTCCAGTCTTACGTAAGAGACTGCGCCGCAATCTGCACGGAGATTCCTGCAAGTGAATGGATTGTTGGAATGAGAATTGCTATTGTCTCACTCATGAATCCGGAGGAGGGCAATCATGTTTGATCCATCGAAGATGACACAGAAGGCGAATGAGGCGCTTGGGACCGCGCAGGAGATGGCGGTGCGGATGAGCCATCAGGAAGTGGATGGCGAGCACTTGTTGCTGGCATTGCTGACGCAGGAGGATGGGCTGGTTGCGCGTTTGCTGGAGCGCATGGGAGTGTCGCTGTCTGATCTGCGGGCCCGGGTGGAGGGGGAACTGGATGGGCGTCCGAAGGTTCGCGGCGGCGCGACGGAGTCTGGCAAGATCTATGTGACGCAGCGCCTGAATCAGCTTCTGGTGCGGGCGGCGGATGAGGCCAAGCGGTTGCGGGACGAGTATGTTTCGGTTGAGCATCTGATGCTGGCGTTCCTGGAGGAGGGGCGGAAATCGTCCGCTGCACGGTTGCTTTCGCAGGCCGGTGTGGACCGGGCGGGGTTTCTCGATGCGCTGACCGCGGTGCGCGGGAACCAGCGGGTCACCAATGCCAATCCGGAGGGCGCCTACGAGGCGCTGCAGAAATACGGCACCGATCTGGTGGAACTGGCCCGCGGCGGGAAACTGGATCCGGTGATTGGGCGGGATGTCGAGATCCGGAGTGTGATCCGGATCCTGTCGCGGAAGACCAAGAACAATCCGGTTCTCATCGGCGAGCCCGGGGTCGGGAAGACGGCCATTGTCGAGGGGCTGGCGCATCGGATCCTGCGGGGCGATGTGCCCGAGGGTCTCAAGGAGAAGACGATCTTTTCGTTGGACATGACGGCCCTTATGGCGGGGGCCAAGTACCGCGGCGAGTTCGAGGAGCGGCTGAAGGCGGTGTTGACGGAAATCAAGGCGGCCGAGGGGCGGATCATCCTGTTCATAGACGAGGTCCACACCATTGTCGGGGCCGGACGGACGGAAGGCTCCACCGATGCCGGCAACATGCTGAAACCGATGCTGGCGCGGGGCGAGTTGCACTGTATCGGGGCGACAACCCTGGACGAGTACCGGAAGCACATCGAGAAGGATGCCGCGCTGGAGCGGCGGTTTCAGCCGGTGCTGGTGGATGCGCCTTCCGTGGAGGATACAATTTCCATCCTGCGCGGTCTGAAGGAGCGTTTCGAGGTGCATCATGGCGTGCGGATCAAGGACTCGGCCCTCGTGGCTTCGGCCGTGCTGTCGGACCGGTACATCAGCGACCGTTTCCTGCCGGACAAGGCCATTGACCTGATGGACGAGGCCTGTGCCTCGATCCGTACCGAGATTGATTCGATGCCGTCGGAACTGGATGAGATCACCCGGAAGGTGATGCGGCTGGAAATTGAGGAGACCGCGCTCAAGAAGGAGAAGGACGATGGCAGCCGGGAGCGTCTGAAGGCGCTACGGAAGGAGCTGGCGGATCTCAAGTCGCAGGCGGGCGCCATGCGGGCGCAATGGGACAACGAGAAGAAGGCCATTGCGGGAGTGCAGGTGGTGCGGGAGCAGTTGGATCAGGCGCGGCGGGAAAGCGAGGAGGCGGAGCGGAAGTACGATCTGGACCGGCTGGCAAAGCTCCGGCACGGGACCATCCCCGAACTGGAGCGGAAACTCAGCGAGCTGCAGAAGGCGGAGGAGAAGGGCGGTGGCCGGCCGCTGTTGCGCGAGGAGGTCACCGAGGAGGAGATCGCCGAGGTGGTGTCGCGCTGGTCGGGGATCCCGCTGCAGCGCCTGCTCCAGGGGGAGCGGGAGAAACTGCTGGCGCTGGGCGATGTGCTCCACAAGCGGGTAGTGGGGCAGGAAGAGGCGGTGCAGGCCGTGGCGGATGCCGTGTTGCGGGCGCGGGCGGGAATCCAAAATCCCCGGCGGCCGGTAGGTTCGTTCATCTTCCTGGGGCCGACGGGTGTGGGCAAGACCGAACTGGCCAGGACACTGGCGGCGGCGTTGTTCGATTCCGGCGAGAATCTTATCCGTGTGGACATGAGCGAATACATGGAGAAACACACGGTTTCGCGCCTGATCGGCGCGCCGCCGGGATACATCGGGTACGAAGAAGGCGGCCAGTTGACGGAGGCAGTGCGGCGGAAACCGTATTCGGTAATCCTGCTCGATGAAATCGAGAAGGCGCATCACGATGTCTTCAACATCCTGCTGCAAATCCTCGAGGATGGGCGGCTGACCGACTCGCACGGGCGGACGGTGAACTTCAAGAACACCATTGTGATTATGACCAGCAACCTCGGGTCGCCGACGCTTCTGGAGGGGATTGACGCCGAGGGGCGGATCCGGGAGGGGGCGCGGCGCGAGGTGATGGAGGAATTGCGGCGCTGTTTCCGCCCGGAGTTCCTGAACCGGGTGGATGATGTGGTCCTGTTCAAGCCGCTGACGGCGGCTGAGACGGCCAGGATTGTGGACCTCCAGTTGGAGGATTTCCGGCAGCGGCTGGCAGGGCAGCGGGTGGAGTTGAAGGTGACGGCGGCAGCGCGGGAAACGCTGGCGAAGGAAGGGTACAGTCCGGTATATGGGGCACGGCCGCTCAAGCGGCTGATCCAGCAGAAGGTGGAAACGGCGGCGGCCCGGATGGTGATCGCAGGTGAGCTGCAGGAGGGTAGCACGCTCAAGGTGGATGCCCGGAAGGGGGAGATTCACCTCGAAGCCGTGAATCCGTGAAGCGGATCGGTGGACGGCAGACCGCGTCCTTTGCCGCCGCGCCTGGGGGAGCACACGCCGAAGAGAGGGATGGATCGCGGGCTATCGGCGCTGCCTTCGGCGTGGCGAATAATACTTGTCGTAGTCGCAGCCGAGCAGGTGCAGCGGGGGTTCGTCCTCCACGATTTCGGAAAAACGGCCGACGGATTCATAAAAACGGTTGTCCGTGCGGTCGTCGTTGACACGGCTGACTTCGCCAACGAGTACCGTGCCTTTGCCTTTCTCTCCCCAGAAACTGTGGTAGTTTCGCGGGGGCAGGGTCACCGAATCGCCTGGATGCAGCTTGATCGTCCCGCCCGCGGGGATCGTCACGCGGATGCCATCCATACTGACGGTCACCGGTGTCTTTGCCAACCCATCGGCTGGGGTCGCGTTCCACATACGGATGACCAGATTGCCGCCGCCACGGTTGATGATGTCCTCCATTTTCTGGGGGTGGAAGTGAGTGGGGGTCACCTGGTTCTCTTCCACGATCATGATCTTTTCCGCGTAGGTCTTGCCGCCGGGATTCCTTTGCAGGGCAGCCAGGGACCCGTTGCGGATTGTGAAGAGAAAGAGACCGACTTTGTCGAAATCGCCGCTGCCGAAATCGGTGATATCCCAGCCGAGTTGCTGGTCCACGATCTCACGGCACTCGGGCCCCTTCCTCCGCCAGTCGTTCGGGGTCCAATAGGCAAAGGGCGGCAGCAGGAATCTATGCTTGGCGAGGAAGTGAAGGGCGCGGTTGATGATCTGGTTGATTTCGGATCGTTTCATGGCGCCTCTCTTGTGGCTTGGTGCAATGGACCGTAACAAAGGCGAGCCGGGGGCATCAATTCGGAAAGTGAATTCGCCGCGCAAACAGGATGGTTGTGGACTTCGGCGATCCTGTCTATGCTTCCATCCCGGTGGAATTGCGTTTGTTTTGTGATTCCGGCTGTGCCGGGTCAAGGTGGAGGCGCGTACAATGATGGATCCAGTGGGAGGAATCGTCAGGGGGTATGTCCTGATGTCCGGCGGATTGGACAGCCGCCTGGCGGTCTGTGTCTTGCGGGCACAGGGGATTGCCGTGACGGGCATCAGTTTCACCAGCCCCTTTTTCGGCGCCGCCAATGCGGAGGATGCCGCCACACGGCTGGGGGTCCCGCTGGTTGTCGAGGATTTCACGGAGTGTATCCTGGGCCTCCTGGAGCATCCGCCGCACGGGTTCGGTTCCTGCATGAACCCCTGCATTGATTGCCACACGGCCATGATCCGGTTGGCCGGGCGGCGGGCGGAACGCGACGGGTTCCAGTTCGTGGCGACGGGGGAAGTCCTCAACCAGCGTCCGATGTCGCAGAACAAGCGCAGTCTGGATATTGTGGCGAAGGAATCGGGGTATCGGGAATGGCTGATCCGCCCCCTGAGCGCGAGGTTGCTGGATGAGACGGAGCCGGAGCGGCGGGGGTGGGTGGACCGTTCGCGGTTGCTGTCGCTCAACGGACGCAGCCGCAAGCCGCAGTACGCGCTGGCGGAACAATACGGCGTGACCGACTATCCGGAATCGGCCGGGGGATGCCGGCTGACGGAACCGAACTACGCGGCGCGACTGAAGGATTTGCGGCAACACGGGCAGGTCAAGGATCTGCACGCCATCGGGCTGTTGCGGTGTGGAAGGCATTTCCGGCTGAACGATCGCGTCAAGGTCGTGGTCGGCCGTGACGAGGGCGACAACGCGAACCTGGAGCGGTTGGCGGGGCCCGCGGATGCGGTCCTGGACATGACGGAAGTCCCGGGGCCGACGGCGCTTGTCACAGGGAGGTTCGACGAGGAGGACTTGGCGTTGGCGGCGCGGGTATGTGCGAGGCACAGTGACAGGAAAACGGGAGACGTTGGGATCCGCATCCGGACGGCACAAGGCGAGCGTCTGGTGCGGGTCAGCGGCGAGCCGGAGGACAAGGTGAACCGGTTGCGGGTCAAGTAAGACCAGAGACCTCAGACTACAGACCTCAGACTACAGACCTCAGACTACAGACCACAGACCTCAGACTACAGACCACAGACATCAGACCAGGACGTTCGCGGAGGCCCGCGAACGCTCCAGGTTGTGCATTTGGGAAATTCCTTGTTGGATGTTGGATGTTGCATTCCAACACGTTGCACATTTACTCAGAAACAAGGGATTGCTCGATGTGGGTGCGGATGGCGTCCCGCGTGGCCGGCAGAACGGCGCATCGCGTCGGCAGATCCTCCAGGGCATCCAGGGTGGGATGGTGCGCCAGATCCTTGCCGGTGGCATCCTGGATGGCCTGGCTGAACTTGGCTGGGTGGGCCGTGGCCAGGCAGATCATCGGCTCGCCGTCCTGCAGGTGTTGTCCGGCCACTTGCACGCCGACGGCGGAGTGCGGATCCAGCAGATAGCCGTAGCGGGTGTGGAATTCCCGGATCGTTGCCAGTGTCTGCGCCGTGTTGGCGGAGCCGGCTTGGATCAAGTCATCCACGAAGCCGTTCGGGAGGGGGCGGACGGACAGCCGCCCGGACCGGGCGAATTCCTGCATCCGTTCGCGGAGCGCTGCGGCATCCTCGCCAAGCCGGTAGTACAGGTAGCGTTCGAAATTGCTGGCTACCTGGATATCCATGGAGGGGCTGATCGTGGCGTGCACGGCGCCCTGCTTGTACTCGCCGGTCGTGAAAAAACGGGTCAGGATGTCGTTCTCGTTGGTGGCCAGGACCAGGCGGCTGACGGGCAATCCCATGCGCTGGGCTATGTAGCCGGCAAAGATATCCCCGAAATTTCCGGTGGGCACGGAAAACCGCACGCGCCGGCAGCCGGTCAGTCGTATTACGCGGAACGCCGCGAAGAAGTAGTATACCACTTGCGCCAGGACCCGGGCCCAGTTGATGGAATTGACGGCGCCGAGCGAATAACGGTCCTTGAAGGCCAGATCGCTGAAGAGTTCCTTCATGATCCGCTGGCAGTCGTCGAAGGTGCCCTGCACGGCGATATTAAAGACGTTGTCGTCCAGCACGCTGGTCATCTGGCGTTCCTGCGTGGGGCTGACGCGGCCGCGGGGGTGCATGACGAAGATGCGGATACGGTGGCGGCCGCGGACGCCGCAGATGGCGGCGCTGCCGGTATCGCCGCTGGTGGCGGCGAGGATATTCAGTTCCTGGTTGCGCCGCTCCAGGATGTGTTCGAAGACATTGCCCAGGAATTGCAGGGCCACATCCTTGAAGGCCAGGGTCGGCCCGTGGAACAGTTCCAGGACATGGATGCCGTCCACGCTGACGACGGGGGTGACGTCGGGATGGTTGAAGGCGCTGTAGCTGCGGGTGACAAGATCGCGCAATTCGTTTTCGGGGATATCGCAGAAGAGTTTGATGATCTCGAAGGCGAGATCGGGGTAGGAGAGGGTATGCCAGGCCGGGAGGCGGTTGGCGACGTAGGGTATTTCGGCCGGCAGGAGCAGTCCGCCATCGCGGGCCAGTCCCGTCATGACCGCGTCACTGAATCCCAGCGCATCCTGCAGTCCTCTTGTGCTGATGTAGCGCATGGGCAAGACAATAAGAGCGGCGGGGCGCGCAAGGCAAGCAGAAGTTCCCGGGCTCCGGCCGGGGGGGGTGCGGGCGGTTTCCCCTAGTCGTTCTGTTCGGCGGTTCCCGCGAAGCGGCGGAGGTACTTCACCGCCACGGTGAGGTCCTTTGGCCATGGCGCGGTGATGAGCACCGGCTGGCCGGAGACGGGGTGAAGCAGTTCAAGCTGTTCCGCATGGAGGGCTGTGCGCCCCATGAGCGGGCGTTCCCCTTCGGGTTTGAGCTTGTAGCGTTTCTTGAGACGCGACAGGAGCAGGGGGAGTCCGCTGCCGTAGTCCGAATCCGCCACGAGGGGACAGCCGATTTCGCGCAGATGGACCCGGATCTGGTGCAGGCGTCCCGTGGCGGGTTCGGCGCGCACGAGGGAATAGCCGCGGAAGTGTTCCAGGAGGCTGACTCGTGTGAGGGCTGGCTTGCCGTGGGCGCGGTTCACCTCCGAGAGTCCGGGATGTTTCAGGCTGGGCGCCAGGGGCAGATGGATTTCCATTTCCGGCTCGGGCGGGGCGCCTTCCACAAGGGCGCAATAGGTCTTCCGGGTGCGGCGTTGCTTGAACTGGGCGGCCAGTTGCACCAGGGCCTGCTTGGACCGGGCCAACAGCAGGACTCCGCTGGTGCCTGCGTCCAGCCGGTGAACGTTGGCCAGGTAGGACAGTCCTCGTTCCACGGCCCAGGGCCGGCCATGGCGGATTCCCGCGTGCAGCAGGCCCATCAGGTTCTCGCGGGCGCGGTCCCAGCGATCGGGCGCGGTCAGCATTCCCGCCGGCTTGTTCACGGCGATGAGGTCGGTATCCTCGTGCAGGATTTCGATCTCCGGGAACTGGCCGCCCAGCCGCAGGATGGGGAGGGTGGAACGCTTCATGAGCCAGCCTGCGCCAATCGGCTCTTCATCCGGTTCATGCACACCTCGATGTCGGCAAGGCGGAACGGTTTCGAAAGTGCGTCGGAAAACCCGTGATTCTGGTACTCGGCGCGGATGTCGGTTTGCGATGTGCCGCTGGCAACGATCGTGTAGACGCTGGGATCAATGGCTTTCAGTTTTGCGAGCGTCTCCAGTCCACCCATGCCTTCCTGCACGTTCAGATCCAGAATGACGGCCTGATAGGGGGCACCGGCGTTGCGGGCCGCGATATAGAGCTCGACGGCCTGTTCCCCGGAGGGGACGGTATCGACCTCGAGACTCATCTTTGGAAGCATGAGCTTGTAGAGCCTGCAAAGTGTGGCGTCGTCCTCCAGAATCAGGATCCTCGGGTTCATGTTGTCAGCACTATAGCCGAAACATCCGCCTGCGTCGAAGGAAATGGTTACGCCAGGGTGTGGACGAACAGTCCGTCCCGAAGCTTGGGTTCGAACCAGGTGCTCTTGGGTGGCATGATGCCGCCGGCATCGGCGATGTCCATCATCTGCCGGACGGTGGTCGGGTGCATGGAGAAGGCCACGGCGGCGTCGCCCTTATTGACGCGCTGTTCGAGTTCGCCGGTGCCGCGGATGCCCCCCGAGAATTCAATCCGTTTGCTGGTGCGAGGGTCGGCGATGCCGAGCACGGGGCCGAGCAGGCGGTCCTGCAGCACGGTGACGTCCAGCCGTTGTTCGGGGGTGGCAAAGGGGAGTGCCGGCCATGTCAGGTGGTACCAGGTCCCGGCCAGATACATGCAGGCCGAGCCCGGCGCGGCCGGATTCGGGGAAGCGGTCCTGGACAGCGTGAATAGCGAAGCCGTCTTCTCGAGAAAGGCGGCCGGGGAAAGACCGTTGAGGTCCTTGACCAGGCGGTTGTAGGGCAGGACCTGCACCTGGCTGGCGGGAAAGAGAACGCCCAGGAACCAGTTATACGGTTCGTTGCCTGTGTGAGCCGGATTGGCGCCGCGGCGTTCCCGGGCGACGCGGGTGGCGGCGGCGGCACGATGGTGCCCATCGGCGATATAGGCGGCAGGAATGGTCGCGAAGAGGCGGGTATAGGCATCTGCCTCGGGGCAGACCCATCCCGCGTGCCGGATGCCGTCCGGCGCGGTGAAGTCGAACAGCGGGGGGGTGCGTTCCAGCAATGCCACCCGTTGATCCACTTCGGGATTGTCGCGATAGACGAGGAAGACGGGGCCGGTCTGTGCGTTCAGGGTGTTGATATGGCGGGTCCGGTCATCCTCCTTGTCCTGGCGTGTCTTCTCGTGGGTCTTGATCACGTGGTTTTCGTAATCGAGGGTGGAGCAGCAGGCCACGATGCCGCGTTGCACGTGGGAGCCCATGGTCTGGCGATAGAGGTAGAGACGTGGGGCGGCTTCGCGGAGGAGTGTGCCTTCGTGCTCGAAGCGGCGCAGGGTATCGCGGCCGCGGGCGTAGACATCGGTGGAGTATGGGTCGGTGGCGTCCGGCATGGCGATTTCGGCGCGGGTGACGTGGAGGAAGCTGAAGGGATTGCCTTCGGCCAGAAGGCGGGCTTCACGGGTGTCCACGACATCGTACGGGACGGAGGCGACCTGGCGGGCCAGATCAGGCCGGGCGCGCAAGGCTGGGAACGGGCGGATCTGCATATGGAATCTCCTCGGGTTTGTGTGACGGGCGGTGATTGTGGCACCCTTTGGAGGTAAGTCAAGTCCCGCGGAGCGGAACATTGCGCCGGTCGCCCCCGCGACCGGCCGGGCTTGATAGCCTGGCCGGGGATGGGCATCCGGATCCGTACGCCAGCGTCCGGGCGAAAAAGACCTTTATGATCCCGCGGGGTTGCGATAAAGTCGCGCTTTTCACGGCTATTTCAGGGATGGTCCACAGCACATGAAGACGGAACAAACGATAAGGATTCTTTCGGGGATCCAACCTTCGGGAAAGCTGCATCTGGGCAACTATTTCGGCATGATGCGCCCGGCGCTTGAACTGCAGGAGCAGGGCGACGCGTTCCTGTTCATTGCCAACTACCATGCGCTGACGTCGGTGTCGGATCCGGAAGCCTTGCGCGCCAACACGCGGGATGTGGCTCTGGACTTCCTGGCCTGCGGGCTGGACCCGAGCCGCACGGTTTTCTTCCGCCAGAGCGATGTTCCTGAGGTCACGGAACTGACCTGGCTGCTGTCCGTTGTGACGCCGATGGGGTTGCTGGAGCGGTGCCATTCCTACAAGGACAAGATTGCCAAGGGGATTGCCCCCTCGCATGCGCTCTTCAGTTATCCGGTGCTGATGGCGGCCGATATCCTGGCGGTGCAGTCCACGGTTGTTCCCGTGGGGCGCGACCAGAAGCAGCATGTGGAAGTGACGCGGGATATAGCCATCAAGTTCAACCTGCAGTTCGGCGAGGTGTTCCGGATTCCGGAGCCGGCGATCCGGGAGGAAGTGGCGGTGGTTCCAGGTCTGGACGGGCAGAAGATGTCCAAGTCCTACAACAACACGATTGAGATTTTCGGGGCGGAGAAGGAGACGCGCGCCCGCTGCATGCGGGTGGTGACGGACAGCAAGGCTTTGCAGGACACGAAGGATCCGGCGACCTGCAACGTGTTTGCGCTGTACCGGCTCCTGGTCTCCGAGTCCGAGCGCCAGGAGATGGAGTCGCGGTATCGTGCCGGCGGGTACGGGTACGGGGACGCCAAGAAGAAGTTGTTTGAAGCGCTCTGGGCATATTTCGAGCCGTTCCGGCGGCGGCGGCAGGAGCTGGAGCGCGACCCGGGGTATGTGGAAGCGGTATTGCGCGACGGCGCCGCCCGTGCCCGGGTGGAGGCTCGCAAGACCCTGGAAGCGGCACGGCGGGCGGTGGGGTTGGAGTGAGGAACGGCGAATCGGCAACGTCTGGCGGGGATGGGATGTCGGGTTCACGGAAGGCAAGCAGAGGGTTGATGCGATGAGTCAGTTGGTGGTTCAGGACGACTACAAGGTGCAACTCGAGATTTTCGAGGGGCCCCTGGACTTGCTGCTGTACCTTATCAAGCGGGACGAGTTGGACATCTACAACATCCCGATTGAAAGTGTCACGACGCAGTACATGGAATACCTTTCCGTGATGAAGTTGCTCGACCTGAATATCGCGGGCGAGTTCATCGTGATGGCGGCCACGCTGATGATGATCAAGAGCCGGATGCTCTTGCCGGTGGATGAGCGGCCGGACTTGGAGGAAGAGGAGGAGGACCCTCGCTGGGAGCTGGTGTGGCAGTTGATCGAGTACAAGAAGTTCAAGGAGGCGGCGGCGCACCTGCAGCAGCGGGAATACATGCAGGAAAACATCTTCGGGCGCGGGGCGGAGCCGCAGGTGTCGGTGGAGCCCGAGCCGGGCGTGGGGCTTGGCGATGTGAGCATTTTCGACCTCATCGCGGCGTTCAACGAAACGTTCAAGCGCGTCAAGGTTGTGGAGTTCGGCGAGATTGTGGACGACCGTTACACGGTGGTGGACAAGATCGAGCATATCCTGGGAACGATTCGCGAGCGCCAGCAGGTGCCTTTCAGCCGTTTGTTTGCCGATGTGGCGTCGCGCTATGAAATCATCTGCACGTTCCTGGCGTTGCTGGAATTGATCCGGCTCCGCCAGGTGGAGGCGCATCAGGAAGGCGATTTTGGGGAGATCGTGATCGGAAAGACGGCGGAGGGGTAAAAGACCTCGCCGCAAGGATGACCGCGGTATCGGGTGCATCAGAAAGCGGGATGGAACGCGATGGAAACGCAGGTGGAACTCAAGCAGGTGCTGGGCGCGATTATTTTCGCGGCGCGCCAGCCGTTGACGGTCGGAGCGATGCGCAAGATCCTCCAGGAGACGGCGCAGGAATGCGGCGAGGAGGCGACGGCATTCGCGACGGCGAGGGAGTCGGATATCAAGGAAGCCCTGGGGCGATTGCGGACGGAGTGCGAGGAGCGACGGCCAGGGTTCGACCTTGTGGAGAGCGCGGAAGGGTTCCGCTTCCAGAGCGATCCGTCGGCCGGCCTGTGGGTGCGGCACATGCTGGATGTGGGCAAACCCACCCGGCTGTCACGGCCGGCCCTGGAGACGCTGGCGATCATCGCCTACCGCCAGCCCATTGCCCGCGCGGAAATCGAAGGGGTGCGCGGAGTGACCGTGGATCATGTGCTGCGTATGCTCATGGAGATGCAGTTGATCAAGATCGTGGGGCGGAGCGAACTTCCCGGACGGCCCATGCTCTACGGAACAACCCAGGTGTTCCTTGAGCATTTCGGATTGAAGAGCGTCAAGGATCTGCCCGGTATCGGCGAACTGGCGCGGATGGACGCACAGCGCACGAAGGCGGGGGCGGCGGAGCCGGCCCCCGCCGCGGAGGCGCCGGCCGGCGGCGCGGCGCCGGCGGCAACGGAGGGAGGGGAGAGCCAATGAGTCTGTCGGAACTGCGGAAGAAGATTGACGGGATTGACGGGGAACTGGTCCGGTTGATCAATGCCCGCACCGGTGTGGCGCTGGAGATCGGGAAACTGAAGGAGAAGGACGGCCAGGGAGTCTATGTCCCGGCCCGGGAGAAGGAAGTGCTCGAGCGGGTGACCACGCTCAACGCGGGGCCCCTCAAGCCCGAGTCCCTGCGGGCGATCTACCGGGAAATCATGTCGGCGTCGCTGGCGCTGGAGAAGAGCCTCAAGGTGGCCTACATGGGGCCGCCCTCGACCTTTTCGCACCAGGCGGCCCGGGCCCGGTTCGGGGCCAGTGTGGATTATCTTTCCTGCGAGACCATCAGCGATGTTTTTGACGCGGTGGAGAAGGGCATGGCGGAGTACGGGGTTGTGCCGGTGGAGAATTCCACGGAAGGCGCGGTGACGTTCACGCTCGACCGCCTGGCGGAGACGACGCTCAAGATGTGCGCCGAGATCTACCTGCCCATTTCGCAGTGTCTGCTGTCCATGGTGGCGCGGGAACGCATCGAGAAGCTCTACAGCCATCCCCAGGTGCTGGGACAGTGCCGGCAGTGGATCCAGCGCGAGATGTCGGGGGTGGATACGATTCCCGTGGCCAGCACGGCGCGGGCGGCGGAACTGGCGGCCAGGGAACCCAACAGCGCTGCGCTGGCCAGCCGGCTGGCGTCGGAGATCTACGGGTTGCGGATCCTGGAGACCGACGTGCAGGACATGAGCGGCAACACGACCCGGTTTGTGGTGATCGGCCATGGATACGGCCAGAAGACATCCGATGACAAGACCTCGATGTGTTTTGCCGTGCGGCACCAGGCCGGGGCTTTGTACGGGGCGCTGGAGTCGTTCAAGAAATTCGGACTTAACATGACGAAGATCGAATCACGCCCCAGCCGCAGCAAGGCCTGGGAGTACATCTTTTTCGTGGATGTGGAAGGGCATTCGACCGACGAGCCTGTGCAGAAGGCGCTGGCCGAGATGGGTGGACACTGCGTGTATCTGAATATTTTGGGGTCGTATCCCAAAGCCAGGGGATTGTAACCGGGTCGCGGGAAGGAGGCAGGTATGGCGGGATTCCGTGAATTGGCGTGTCCGTGGGTGAGCGGGCTGGGGATCTACGAACCCGGCCGCCCCATCGAGGAAGTGGCGCGGGAGCTGGGTTTCGCCTCGGCGGAGAGCATTCTCAAACTGGCGTCCAACGAGAACGCATTGGGACCTTCGCGCAAGGCCATGGCGGCGATACGCGCTTCGGCCCGGCGCATGCACCTCTATCCCGACGGCGGGGCGTTCTACCTGCGCGAGGCGCTGGCCCGCCACCTGAATGTCAAGCCCGGCCAGTTGCTGGCGGGTACAGGGAGCAATGAACTGATCGAATTCATCGGGCACGTGTTCCTGAGCAAAGCCGCAAACCTGGTGATGGCGGATCGCGCCTTTGTGGTCTACAAGCTGATGGGCGACCTGTTCCGGGCGCGGACCCTCCAGGTTCCGATGAGGGAATACACGCATGACCTTGACGCGATGCTGGCGGCCATAACGCCCGAGACGCGGATCGTCTTCATTGCCAATCCCAACAACCCCACGGGGACTATGGTGGGCGGGGCGGAACTGGAGTCGTTCCTGCACCGGGTGCCGGATCATGTCATCACGGTGCTCGACGAAGCCTACATCGAGTTGCTCGATCCGGCCCTGCAGCCGGATACGCTGCGCTATGTCCGGGAGGGGCGCAAGGTGATCGTCCTGAGGACCTTCTCCAAGACCTACGGTTTGGCGGGACTGCGCATCGGATATGCCGTGGCGCCGGAGGAGTGCATCGAATTGATGGAACGAGTCCGGCAGCCGTTCAATACCACGGCGATGGCCCAGGAGGCCGCCATTGCCGCGCTGGGCGACGAGGAACATGTGCGGCGCACGCGGGCCATGGTGAAGGAGGGGCTGGCGTATTTCGAGGCGGCGTTCCGGAAGATGGGGCTGGAATACGTGCCCTCCGTCGTGAATTTCATCCTGGTCAGGGTGGAGCGCGGGCGGGAGGTGTTCGAGGCGATGCAGCGGCTGGGCGTGATCGTGCGCCCGATGGACCCCTACCGGTTGCCGGATCACATCCGGATCACGGTGGGCCGGCGGGCGGAGAACCGCCGTTGCCTCCAGGCTTTGCAGACGGTGTTGCAGGCGCGGCAGGCGCAGGCGGCGGAAAGCCGGTAACGGACGACGGAGCGTGCGGGCATGAAAACAGTGGCCATCCTCGGAATGGGATTGATGGGCGGTTCGCTGGGATTGGCGCTGCGGCGGCGCGGCCTGGCCCGCGTGCAGGGGTATGCGCGGCGCGCGCAAACCCGTCAGGCGGCCCTGGACTTGGGAGCGGTTGACAAGGTGTTCGAGACGCCCGGCCGCGCACTGCGGGGGGCGGAGATCGCCGTGATCTGCACCCCCGTGTTGACCATCCCGGAAATGGTTCACGAATGCCGCAACTCGTTTGAGAAAGGTGCGGTCGTGACAGATGTCGGGAGCACCAAGGCGGAGTTGATGAACCGTCTGGCCCCGATTGTCGCGGGAATGAATGTGGCCTTCGTGGGCAGTCATCCCATGGCGGGCTCGGAGAAGAGCGGGATCGAGGCGTCCCGCTCCGACTTGTATGAAGGTGCGGTCACCGTTGTGACGCCGGGCGGGGCTGCGGAATCGGCGGTGACCTGTGTGCGCGCGTTGTGGGAGGGCGTCGGAAGCCGGGTGCTGTGCCTGGCACCGGAGGAACACGACGCGCTGGTGGCCCGGACGAGTCACTTGCCGCATCTGGTGGCGAGCCTGTTGGTGACGACGGCCTATTCCGGGAGCGATGCGTTCCGGACGCTGTGCGGGCCGGGGTTCCGGGATACAACCCGCATTGCCGCCGGCTCCCCCGAGATGTGGCATGACATTGTCCGGAGCAACCGGAAGGAGATTCTCCAGGCCTTGCGGCGCTACCAGGGTGAACTCGGGGAACTGACGGCGGCGATCGAGGGCGGGGACTTCGAGGCGGTGCGCGAGCAGTTGGAGAAAGGGCGCCGTCTGCGGGAAAGCCTTATTTTCTCCTGACGCCACCCGCGCGCCGGATTGCGAGCAGGAGCCAGGCGTACTGGCAGGCGATGCAGGCTCCCATGGCCGTGCCACCCAGCAGCTCGGTGCGCGGCAGCCATCGGTTGATCCAAGGGTGGAGAAAGAAGACATTCATCCAAGGTCCGGTTGTGAAGGATTCCGGCACTCCGGCGTACCGGAGCAGGCTCGGCAGCGCGGCCGCCACACCGCAACTCCAGGAGGCCAGCAGCCAGAAGCGGGTTGTCGGGGCGAGTCCGGACCGTGACTCCCATGCCGTGGCCAGCCGCGGCGCGAGAGCGGCCATGCCGGCCACGGCGCCCACCGCGAAATGGAACGGGGCGGAAGCCATCAGGCACGCTCCCTTCTTGCCAGTTCCCGGCAGGCGATCCCCATAAGGATGGCTGCCATCAGCAGGAGGCCCACGGCATACCAAGAAGAATCGGTCTCGATCCTGTCGATGGAATAGTGCCAGAAGAAGAGATCCATGCGGGGGTCGTTGGCCCACCGGCTGTAGAGCGCGTGGTGTCCCGCCAGGCGCGGCAGGTCGGGAATCTCGGCCCAAAGGGCGCCGAGCAGCATGGCGGCCGGCGTGGCAAGCAGAAAGGGCAGTCCGGCGCGGCCGCGGCGCAGAAGATACACCAGCATCGCAACCGTGAACGGAATGGCGGAACCGATGAGAACCTGGTTCATGTCTGCATTACCTCTTCCGGGGCGGGGGTTGGAGCCATGGGCGAAGTTCCCGGGCGCGTGCAAAGGCTTGATCGGCGGCGTCATGCTGGCGGAGGGCACGGCGGGTCAGGCCCACATCGTACCACAAGCGGTAGTTGTTGGGGTCGCACTGCGCGGCATGGCTCATGAGCGTTTCGCCGAACACGCAAAGGTCCAGGCGGTTGGCGGCAATGCCCGCCTCGCACGCGGCACGGCCGGACATGTACCAGGCGTTCCAACTGGTGGGCGCCCAGGCAATCGCGCGGCAGAGTTCGGCGGGCGGGGATTCTCCCAGCAGACTGTAGGAGTCCAGGCGCTGCAGTGCGGAAAGAGGAAGCCACGCCAACAGGGCGCAACCGGCCATGACGACAGAGGCCGGCAGCAGACGCCAGCGGAGCAAGCCGGGCGGTTCCCCGGCAGGCGGAGGAGCCAGCCATAGGCCCGCAAGAGCCCCGAGAGTCACGGCGTACAATGGCTGGCGGGCAGGGAAGTCGAAGGCGTTGTGCACGGCGGCAGTGACGAGTGCGCCTATGGCGGCCAGGCGAAGGGTTCTCGATTCCGGCTGCCCCGACCGATCCACCCGCCGCCAGGCGGTGACGGCCATGCCGCCGAGCAGCAGGAGACCGGCAATGCCTCCTTCCGCCAGGAATTGCACGTACTCGTTCTCGGCATGGACCAGCCACTTGCCGGAGGTTTGACGATGCAGGGGATAGACCATGCGCAGGCCGTTGGCCCCAGCGCCGATCACGGGATAGTGTTTGGCGGTGCGCAGGGTCTCGCGCCATTCCAGGAGACGGGTCTGCACGCTGCTCCTGGGGTCACTGTTTGCCAGGTCGCGGAAGCGCGTCTGCAGGGAAGGCGTCTTCAGATAAACGGTGGCAGTCACGGCTGCCAGGGCAACAACGCAGAGCAGGCCGGCGGCCAGGTGGCGGCGGAAGACAATCCAGACAGCGGTGAAACCCGATCCGGCGACAAAGGCCAATATGCCGCCCCGGGAATGGGTCATGAAGAGGGAAAACATCAGCACGCACGCCAGGCCGATCATCAGCAGGCCGGAGAACCATTGCCGCTGTTGCAGGTAGTCGTAGATCAGGGCCAGTGTTACGG
>Ga0116202_10000411_pt1 | contig 23645 bp, 18 predicted proteins | sample LakKivw325mmetaG_FD_94479 | JGI IMG/M metagenome (GOLD analysis project Ga0116202, IMG submission 94479) | Anoxic lake water microbial communities from Lake Kivu, Rwanda to study Microbial Dark Matter (Phase II) - Lake Kivu water 325m metaG | ecosystem: Environmental > Aquatic > Freshwater >... | reverse complement strand
CTAATGTACCGCCGGGCACACACACCATCTCAGCCCAGCTGGTAAATAACGACCATACCCCGGTCATTCCTCTGAAAGTTTACACAATTACCGTAAACGTCAATCCACTCGGGGTTGAGGGCGGCGGTTACGTGCCGGGCGATAATACCACCGGCCCGGGCGGCACCGGAGCCGAAGGTTATGGATATTAAGGCGTTTTATAAAACGTTGAATCGTTAGAGGAGGTAAACGGAAATGGCATCATTCAAATGCAAAGACCTGGGAATGGCCTGTGGTTTCGAGGTAAAGGACGAGAACGAAGACGAGCTGATGAAAATCGTAGCCCTTCACGCCGAGAAAAGCCACGGCATGAAAGACATCTCCCCGGACATGAAGGAAAAAATTAAAAGGGCCATCAAGAAATAAAAGAGAAACCCTCTCCCTTGACGGGAGAGGGTTTGCGTGAAGGTGGAACCTAATTCAAAAACCAAAAGTAAAAAATGTTTTAACTTTTGACGTTTAACCGTTAACTTAGGATCGTTCTTCTAGAATCTTCTTAATGTCCCCGGTGGCTTTGGCCATGACCTCTCGTATGCGCTTCATCTTGTCGGGCTCGATGCTGTGCGCCTGCTGACGTATTGTACGCCCCAGCTCCCGGAAATCACCCATCATCTCCATGATGATGCCCATGTTCTCCGGGTCCCAATGATGCTTCATATGGCTCCTCACCTCCTCCGCTTGCTCCCGCCGTTCGGATAGAAACTTCTCGCCCTCTTCGGTTATGGTATAGATTTTCTTACCGTCGCGGTCCACGGATTTGGCGTATCCCATCTCTTCGAGCATTTGCAGTGTGGGATAGACCACGCCCGGACTGGGCGTATAAAACCCGTGCGAGCGCTCCTCCAGGGCGCGTATGATTTCATACCCGTACCGAGGCTTCTCCTTCAAAAGGTCAAGTATCACGTATTTCAAATTTCCCTTATGAAATCCGTGAAAATGCTCGCCACCCCAGGCTCTACTTCTAAACATATCTAGTCCTCCTTAATTTATTGCTGAGCACCACCAGATAGACTGGCGACCTCAATTGCTCTTTATTCTTCCTCATGTTTGGGCACGTGGGCAGGGTGCCCGTGTCACCATCTGAACTCCGGAATCGCCGGCAGTATCCTCAAGTAACCCTTTTCATTCCTCCTTATTTTTGTATTGACATATATCGTTATATCTCGATATATCGTGATGTATTATATAGACTACCGATCATCTTGTCAAGAGGTTTTTCGGGCGAGTTCGGAAAAAATTTCCCCAATAGATAGATTCCCATGCGCCACTCTCTTCAAGGAGTGGACTCGAGAGGGGGCGAAATTAAAAAATAATTCTTCCTCCCTTTACGTGAGTTGGTCAGGGTGGGTGTGAAACCTCTTGACACCTCATAGACGACACCCTAATATAATCGTATAAGCAGCACAAGTAAGGGGGTTGAATAATGTCCCAGCAGGGCTCGCTGGTAATTCAAATATCGCTTGGCTGGGCTAATGTCTTCGTCGTCCGCGGCAAGCGCCCGATGCTGGTAGATACTGGCTTTCCCGGTAGCGCTCCAAAAATTGTCGAAAAGTTACACCGGAACGGCATCGAGCCGGACTGGCTGTCTCTCATCCTTATCACCCACGGGCATGCCGACCACTTCGGCAGCGCTGCCGAGCTAAAGAGGCTCACCGGCGCTCCGGTAGCCGTCCACAAGCTGGATGCCGAATACCTGCTGGCAGGTCACGACCCCGAGCTTAAGCCCACCGGCTTCACCGGTCGTGCGCTCGTGCCGGCCATGAGGCAGCGCGGTCCCTCCAAGTCGCCGCCGGTCAAGCCCGACGTGCTCATCGGAGACGAGTTCGACCTCAAAAAATACGGCGTCGACGGCAAGGCAGTCCACACCCCCGGCCATACCCCCGGCTCCATATCGGTAATTCTCCCCAGCGGCGAGTTCATCGTCGGCGACCTCATCATGCGTGGCCTCATCCGTTTCTGGCAGCCCAACTACCCCTTGTTTGCCGATAACATGTCCCAACTGAACAAAAGCATCAAGATGGTTCTGGACCGAAAGCCGGTTAAAATCTACTGCACCCACGGCGGTCCGTTCGACGCCCGGGCGGTCCGGCGCAGATTTTAGCGGACAATTCCGGATAACAGATAATTAACGAGGCGATTCAGAGCGGGTAAGACACCTTGACCCGGCTTTTCATTTGTTCCATTACCAAAATAACCATTGACATATGTAAAAACACAGTGCATACTGGTGCCAGCGATGTTCTTATGTAACCTTACCATCATCGAACACCTCTACACCAGGGTTTAAATTAATTGAGCATGACCTCTAAAAAAGGTCTACGACCAATTCTTACTGGGAGGTTGAGTCATGAGATTATCAGATTTATGGTCCCGCAGTGCCAATCGTGTTCTCGTATCGCTTCTATGCCTCATAGCATTGAGCATCGCAGCCTCGGGGGCAATCACCTCTGCTGATCTGCCTTACTCAGGCAGGGCGCCGGACGTCGGAATATGCCTGGCCGAGCCCCTGCAAGGCAACGACGCCAATTACGCCTTGTTCGCCGCCGCCGGCAGCCCACCTGTAATTCAGGTGTTCACGGCGGCTCCCATGGTGCTTGAGGCCGCCGATTCCTCGGCCGTTTATACCTTCAAGGTGAAGAACGCCCTTAACGTAGTGATTACCGAGGACGGCAATACTATTCGGGAAATCACCAACCCCACCTTGGCCGCGCTCAACGGAACCGCCACCGGTTTACCGGCCGGAGCCATAACGCCCGATGCCAGCGGCCAGTTCACCACCGTCCTCGTGGCCAGCAACGAGAGCGGGAGCGTTCAGGCAGAGCTAACCTTAGCGCTGGCCGCCGATCTTCTGCCAGAAGAGCAATCAGGGCCCACGGATAACCGGACCGGGCAGCGCACCCCTCAATGGGGACCCTTGACTCGCGCTCCAATTACCTCGACTCCGTCTAATATTATTAACGAGGAACCTGCGTTTTTCAAATGCCCCAGCGATTGTGACCACTGTCTGAAACCTGATGAAGCAGTAAGGACAGGATACAGCCAGAGATGTTCGGAGGAGCTCTGCTACTACTCACCCGATAAACAGCAAAAATGGTATTGCTATAAGCCGACGCCGGGCTGGTGCTGTGCCAACCAGCAGGTCAGCCAGTCAACCAAATCTGAGTGTGACCGGATGCAGGGCTTCTGGTCCACCAATCAGTACGAGGCACTGGACGCCTGCCAGCCCAGAGGATACTGCTGCATAGATGGCCAGATATACTACCCGGTCACCGAGTCCGATTGCCGTCTGAAAGGCGGCTCCTATTGGTCTACCAGCCAGGCCCAGACGGCGGCATACTGCCGGCAGCAACAGACATGCTGGTGCTGCGTCAAAGGCCAGGTATTCGAGACCACACAGGACAGATGCATCCAGGCAGGAGGAGCCTGTTACTCCACGCAGTCACAGGCAGCCGCGGCCTGCTATGAAGCACCACCCCCGATTCGTTACCCCAACCTGAAGTGACATTTCGGCATAGGAAAGTCGGAGTAAAGTTGGAGGCAATTAAATGACGATAAGAAACTTCAGAAAGAATAACACGGCATCTGCCGTTCTAAGTATCTGCCTGGTCATTATAGTGACCCTGTCACTGGTCATGGGAGGGATGGCATTACACCCCCAACCCGTTCGGGCGATTGGCATTACTGCCGCCCCTGCTGCCGCTATAAGCGTACCGGAATGCCAGCCTTTCACAATTCAATTTACTGCTACCGGCACCATCTGCCCGCCACCGCCTCCCGCTTTCTTCTGGACGTGGGGGCCAGTACCGGCATGGATGAATTTTGATTGGCAAACGGGCACGTTGACAGGCTGCGCTCCAATTGGGGCTAGTGCCGACCCCCTCAATCCTTTTACCTTTATTGTTGGTGTCACTGAGTTTTCTAACAATCCGCCTTGCCCTGATGGCTGCCCTTGTTCGAATGTGGTTCTGGTAACTATTACTATTACCGGACCAGTTGCCCCGGGCACTTTAGACATCCTTCCGGTATTCTACCCGGTGGCCTGGGAGGGCCTGCCATTCTCCATGGCGTTGAGCGCCACCGGTTGTTCGGGAACCTATATCTGGAGCGCTGCCGGGTTGCCCGCATGGGCGACTCTTGACCCCGCCACCGGAATCATCACCGGCACTCCGGGCCCGGGCACCTGCAACAGCGCTGATAACGTGACGGTTACCTGCACTAACGCAACTTGCGATGCGAGCTGCTGTCCGCCGGTCAGCCGCTCCTTCTTCCTTTATGTTGATTGCTGGGCTAATTACCTGCCTATCTTTTATTACACCACCGCCTGCGACTTTAAAGTCGAAATCGGCACCGGGCTGACACAGGGCCAGACGAATGTGTTAATCGACGGTGCCCATGAGGCCACGCTGGGAGGAGGCCAGTCCGAGACCTTTACCTCGATACCGTGCGAAAGCCACCTGGTGATGGTCGACCAGACCATCGTCGTGCCTTCATCCAACACCAGATATTCGGTGGTCGGTTCGAACACCAAGTCCGTGACCGATACGGACAACTTCGCCTATTTCAACTACGCGCAGGAGGTATTTATCCAGACCGCCAGCAACCCGGCGGGGCTGACCCAGCCACCTAATGCCGGTTACTACGCCATCGGCAGCAATTTCACCAGTACAGCGCCAGGTACTGTTGAAACCCAGACCCAGGCCGGCATGAAGTACGTCTTCAAGGACTGGCAGCTCCCTGACGGCACCACGCGGCCGAACGCCAATCTCGCCTACAGCGTCAACCAGGGCGGCACCGTCATTGCGGCGTACGACACCTACTACCAGCTGACGCTTAAATCGGACTATCCGGCCATTAACGAGGTCTCCTGGGAGAAGGCGGGCAGCACGGCCACCTGGAACCTGTCCTTACACGCCGTGCCCATGCAGGGCTTCTGGGGTTTCCTGGGCGGAGTTCAGAGCCCGTTAAACGCCAGTGGCAGCCAGCTCATATCCGGACCCTCGACTGAAGAAATACTCTGGCGGTACAACTACACCATGCCCATCATAGCCATGGTGATTGTCCTGCTGGTCATAATCGGCCTGATATTTCTTATCCGCTGGCTTCGGTCGAAGCCCGCTGCCGCTCCACCCGCTAAAACGAGAGTCAGTAAAACTTCTACCAGGATTAGAAAAACAGCCACCGGAAAACGCACATCTAAATAGTCTATTCTCGGCAACTTGCACAGGTTGTACGGTGCGGACCGAAATATTCTGGCGTCTACCTTAAATCATTTCGAGGAGGCTTGAAAGATGAATGTACCTGCCCTGGACTACATCGGCCTGGGTTTTACCTGGCTGTTCGTCGTACTGACACTGGTTGGATATTTCTACTTCCGCAGTAAAACGGGTAAAAAATGGATTTTCCTGGTCCTTTGGGCCAGCGCCTGGGGCGTCATGGGCATATCCTACATTCGGCTCGTATCCGGCATTGCTGCCGGTGACTGCACTATAACGGCCATCAGGAGCGCCGGCTACCTGCTGTTTACCGCAACGATAATAATGGCCATCTCCGAGCTATCGAAGCTGCCGAAAGCTTAAATGCCTTAGTCCGCTGAGGCGTGGCCCGGGGCGTATTTTCTGCTCAGAACAGATGCAGCACGTCCCGCAGCAGCCAGATGATGAGGATAATAGCCCCGACAATCAGGGCTAAGTGGATTAGAAAACCCAGGCTGCGGAAAAAGATAAATCCAAGCAGCCACAGGACCAGGATAATAATGCCGATAATCAATAAGATGCTCAAAGTATCCTCCTCGATATAAATAATTGACCAGCACCGGCAGCGACCGGTGCTGGATTAGTATATCAAACTCTGGTCTACTTTTTCCCCGCTCTTTCTCTGGCAATATGCTTATCCCACCACTCGCGTACCTCTTTTTCCACCGCCTCCAGACGAGAATTTCATCACCAGAAGCACGGTCGCAGTCAGAACCAAAATCACCATGGCTATCAGGACAACCACGCCACTATTCACCGGCTTGCCACCGACGCTGTTTACTGTGAAGCTCCCGCTCTGATCGTATATGTCAATGCTGTACGTTCCGGGTTCTGATCTGCTTACGGTGAACTTCACCGGCTGGGTCGCCTGCGGGCCCACGCTAACTATCCTGGTCTGCTCCACCTGCCCGTTAACCTTGAGGGCAACGTTAAGGCTGCCGGCTTGGTCACCTATATTCACCACGTTGGTGGTGATGGTCACCGGCTGGTTGGCAGACGCCTGCCTCGGGTTTACGTTCAGGTACTTCACGTATATCTGCGCCTGATTTAGCTGGCGGGGTAACGACGGCGAGACTCCAGATTGTGCTGGCATTGTTGGTACCTGTAGCAGTACCACCAGCCCACCCGGATCGACGATGGTACCATTAGCAACCCCGTCGCTGTCCCCCAGGCCGCCATCAGTAAGCCGTATGGTCATGACATTGCCGGCAATGGAATCAACCGGTATATTAAGCCAGCCGGTCGGTGTGCATTTCCAGTATTGAGCGCCCGGAAGTATAAATGTGGGAAAGGTAATGCTTACGGTCACCGTTGAGCCAGGGTCAATTTCGGTTATGTTAAAGGAAAAGAAGCCGTGCGGGAAGGTGACTCCGGGGAACGGGAAAAAACCACACGGAGTAACCAGAATTGCGGTGAGATCTGAGATAGAGCCGCTGTCCACGACAAAGGTGACGCTGCCGGTGCCCGTGGCGCTGGTAACGGTAGCTGCCGGCGTACGCCCGAGCTTGGCTACAAAGGCGTCACCGTCACTCCCGGCATATGCCCCCTGGTACGCATTCCGGGTTGGAAAGTCGGTCGAATATGTCTGCCCGGTAACGTAAGCCTCCCCGACTGTATCCACTACTATATCAAGTCCGGTATCAGTGTCGCTGCCACCGAGGTAGGTGGAGTAGACCAGGATATCTCCCTCCGGCGACAGCTTGGTTACAAAGGCATCGGAACCTCCCCCTCCAAATGTCCCCTGGAAGGGATTTTGGATGGGAAAATCGTCGGACCGCGTTTGACCAGTGACATAAGCTTCTCCGTCTGCGTTCACCGATATGCTACGCCCTTCATCCATATTGCTGCCGCCAAGATATGTGGAGTAGACAAGGCTGTCTCCTGCCGCAGACAGCTTGGTCACAAAGGCATCATTATCCCCGCCATTGGTATCCTGGTAAGGGGTCTCAGTAGGAAAGCTGCTGGAATCCGTAATTCCGGTAATATAAGCGCAGCCGGCTACATCCACAGCTATGCCATCTGCGTGATCGGCTCCGAAATCGGGGGCTCCGCCTCCCAGGTAGGTAGAATAGATAAGGCTATCTCCCGTCACCGACAGCTTGGTAATAAAGGCATCGCTGTTCCCGGCCCTTGCCGCCTGGTAGGGGTCCTGAGTAGGAAAATCGTCGGAAGTAGTCCACCCGGCAGCGTAAACACTACCGCCTGCGTCTATGGCCATGCCAAATGCCACATCATTGCCATCACCGCCGAGGTAGGTGGAATAGACAAGACTGTCTCCCGCCGCCGACAGCTTCGCTACAAAGGCATCCATGTATCCGCCCACACCCCCGGCATACGTTCCCTGATACGGGTTCTCAGTAGGAAAATCGCTGGAATTCGTCCGTCCGGCGAAGTAAACGTTTCCAGCTATGTCTACCGCTATGCCAAACCCGGTATCAATTTCGCTGCCGCCCAGGTAAGTAGAGTATATGAGACTGCTACCTGTCGCGGATAGCTTCGTTATAAAGGCGTCATATGATCCGGCATTTGCACCCTGATAGGGGTTCAAGGTAGGAAAGTCGTCGGACAGGGTGTCTCCAGTGACGTAAGCGCATCCGGTTGTGTCCACGGCTATGCTGATTCCATTATCCCAGCTGCTACCACCGAGATAGGTGGAATAGATGAGTCTGCTACCTGTTGCTGATAGCTTGGACACAAATACATCAAACCCACCTGCAATCGTGCCCTGGTATGGTATCTGGGTGGGAAAGTCGCTTGAGGCGGTAATACCCACTACATAAGCGCTGCCAGATGTGTCCACAGCTATGCCCCATCCGGAGTCCTGCCCAATACCGCCCGGCTCTCCCATATCCTCGCCGGTGCTACCACCGAGGTAAGTGGAGTATATCAGAGTGGGATCGATGACAAGCGGGTAGCTATTATCGTAAGCGGCTACGAAAAAACCATAGGTATTATCCGAGCCGAGCCTGAAACCGCCGGCCACTTCCACCTTTTCATCGGCTATCTGCTGATAGATATACGGCCTGCCCTGCTTCATATTTCCGAAAGCGGTACCCACTACCAGCTCACCATTTTCGATGGCCAGGCTGTTAATGCCGTTGTAGGCCAGGTTGATGTCTTCGGGCGCTGCTCCCGGTCTGACTAGGAAGTCATATTCCAGCCCATCCTCGTTCCCCCTTAGCCTCAGGTCCACGGCCGGGTAGATGTCACGGTATACCACTTCCCTGCAGGTGGAGATGCCGGTGTGCCACTTCTCAGGGTCATTGCCCGTCAGATAGTTTACCACGGCGCTGTCCCGGCCGATGCCTTCTATAGTCGGCTGTTTATCAGCTCCCAGAAAATCGAGGCTGAATACCAGTCTCTCTGCCTGCCCCTCGCCTCCACCCGTTGCCTCAGCTTGGTTGTAGCGGTTAAGGTCGAAAATGATGCTTCCCCTGGTAAAATAGAGCATCTGTGACGGCGCTTTTACGTAGTACTCAACCTCTTCGTCCAGCTGCCCCTGGTTTTCTATGAAGAGTATCGGCAGTTCGTTCAAAGCCTCCCCGGCAGTCTGCTCCGCCGTTGTATCGACTATGCTTGAATTGTAGTCACGGGGTAGCATATCGGATAACGGGTAAGCCACCATCGAGAATAAAATGAAAAGAGATACCCAGCCGAAGATTACCTTATGTCGCATTGCCCCTCCTTTGCCGGCATCTGGCCCGGCCGGCTGTTGCTGACAATCCGCTCTGGCCCGTTATGACGAACTGCAGGTCATGGCTGCCCGATAGCCATGGGGAATTGTCTCATGCACTGGTGGTTAATATAGCCTGCTAAGCAACACTTGTCAATGGGTTCGGGCTCTATTCTTAATAGTAACAGATTGATATCTATGATTGGCGTTTATATCGGCAGCAGGGCCACGGGCCATAGTGAATAAAGGACAACTTTGTTCAAGTTCTTGGATCGAGGTAACTATTTCAGGCAAAGCACTGATTAGCTGATGCCGGCTGCAGTCAGAATATCCGGGACGACTTCCTCCTTGCCTATAGCCATGATATGGACACCGTCGCAGATGGCTTCTTTCTTCAAAGCGGCTATCATCCTGCCGGCTATCTCCATGCCTTTGTTAAGCGCTGTCCCTTTAGGGGCATTGGCCAGTTCATCGATCAGATGCTGAGGTACGAAAATGCCGGGTACATTATCGGTCATATACTTTGCCATCCTGGCTGATGATAATAGAACAATCCCCGCCAAGACTTTCACGGGAAATCGGCGGGCGAACTGCATGAACCTGGCGAATTTGTCCAGGTCGTAAACCGCCTGCGTCTGCAAGAATTCGGCTCCGGCTTCAATCTTTTTTTCGAATTTAATCAGCTGCGGTTCGATTGGATTGGCTTCCGGAGTGACGATAGCGCCGGCGCAAAATTCCACCGCCCCATCCAAATCGTTACCACCGAGGTCTTTACCCGACTCCATGGTTCGTATCGCCCTGAGCAGCTGAACCGAGTCCAAGTCAAACACCCCTTTAGCTTCTTTATGGTCGCCAACCGGGACGGCATCGCCCGTCAGGCACAGTACATTTCTGACTCCTCTAGTATAGGCAAACAGAAGTTCAGCCTGGAGCGCCATACGGTTGCGGTCCCGGCAGGTCATTTGCAGTATTGGCTCACCCCCTCGCTCTTCTATAGCCAGGCAGCCGCCGATGGAGGGGAAACGCATTACGGAGCTCTGGTGGTCGGTAACATTTATGGCATCAACCCTGTCTTTGAGAATGTCGATATGGTGAAGCATTTTCTCAACGTTGGTCCCTTTTGGCGGACCAATTTCGCTGGTTATTACGAACTTACCGGAGTCCAGTCGCGACTTGAATTTTGAGGGCATATTTCACCTCTCCTTACCTACAACACTTTTATAGACCTGGGTCTGGGGACGACCTGATAGTTCTTGGGCGGTTGATATTTCCGCATGGAATCGAGCCGGTTCTGGTCCTTCAATCGATTGTAAATAAGAGTCCAAGCGCAATCCTTTTCTTTGTCCACTTCGCACTTGCCATTGTTAGTGCCGCCGCAGGGGCCGTTGAGTAACCCTTTGTGGCAGGCAGTTATGGGGCAAATATCAGCCATTTCTCCAAGAACGCATTGTCCGCACTGCGCGCAAACCTCGTGGAAAGAGCCCTGTCCGTCATCTATGCCGATGAAAAGGGTATCCAGTGCCGGAATTACCGGTATGTTGACATGCTGGCTCATCCGGTGTACCCCCAGGGCGCAGGCCACGACCAGGACGGCCTGCGCGCTTTTAATAAAGCTGTTATTTTCTTTAGTGAGCGCCTCGGTCATATCATCGCAGGCTACCGGAATTACAACTGAGCCGGTAACCAGCTTGCCCTGAGACTGCAACTTTTCTTTCATATCGGCCACTTCTTCGACCCCACCGGTTCGGGTTAAGGTAGCGCAGGTACCACACCCCACGACGAATATGCGGCTAAAATCCTGCAACTGTTCAGTGAGCTCATCAAGAGTTTTTTGCTTTGTTATCGATTTCATGACATCCCCCTATGTTTCCAGGTCACAGCGCAGACATCGCCTGGCCTCGTATCTGGCTTTTTCTTCCGATAATCCTAGTTCGGTTTCTCTGAAGCTTCGCTTCCTATCTTCGATGGGAAGCAGCGGCATCTCCGGCCTGAATGCCGCCTCCCAGGTTCCCGGCTCCTCTGTGATTGGTTTTCCATCCTCTTTGCCGCCGGGCTGTTTCGTGTCGTACATCTGCACCCGTGACTTCTCGCCTCTGAGGTATTTATCGATAGCCAGAGCCGCTCGTCTGCCGCCGGCGATAGCATCTATAATCATGCCCGGCCCGAATACAAAATCGCCGCCGGCAAAGATTCCAGGTACGTTTGTACTCAAGCTATTGGAGTCGACGGCTAATCTTTCCCAACGGCTGCGCTCCAGAGCGCTATCCGGCGATAAAAATGACAGATCGGCTGCCTGGCCGACAGCGGCGATTACAGTGTCTGCTTCCGAAAAGAACTCTGATTCCGGCAGCGGCACCGGTCTCCGGCGGCCGCTCTCATCCGGCTCGCCCAACGTCATCTGAATGCACTGTAAGCCGGTTACTTTACCCGCCTCGCTCACTATTCGCGTCGGGCCTACCAAGAAGTGGACGTTGATACCTTCAAATACCGCCTCATCGAATTCCACCTCAGTGACCGGCATCTCCTCGCGAGAGCGACGGTAGTAGACGTTTGCTTTTTCTGCGCCCAGCCGAAGCGCCGTGCGGGCAGCATCAAGCGCTACGTTCCCGCCGCCGATAATGGCAACGTTGCGCCCGACTTTGACTTTCTTGCCCAATTTGGCATCGTTTAAAAATCTCAACCCGTAATAGAAACCGGCAAGAGCTTCACTCTCCCCCGGTATACCAATGACCTGACTTTTCTGAGCGCCGGCTGCGATAAAGACAGCATCGTAGCCGTTGGCGCGCAGGTGTTCTACAGTGAATTTCGTGTCCAGGGGTGTATTGTACTTTATCTCTACCCCGCGCTTGACTATGTAGTCGATTTCGTTATCGATGACTTCTCGCGGCAGCCGGAAGTCAGGTATGGCCACCGCCGGCATGCCGCCGCCCATCCCCATGGCTTCAAAAACGGTAACGCCATATCCCGCCTGAGCCAAAAAGTAGGCACACGACAAACCGCACGGACCCGCACCGACTACAGCTACCTTTTGGTTTCTCGTTCTGGGAAACGGTCCCGGCTCCGGCAACTCGTCGATGTGCGCAAAATACCAGTCGGCGGCAAACCGTTTTAGCGCTCGGATGGCTACCGACTCTTCAAGTTCTCCCCTGCGGCATCTGCCCTCGCAGGGATGATGGCAAATACGGCCGCAGATAGCTGGAAAAGGATTCCTTTCCCTGATAGTTTCGATTGCCTGAAGATATTCACCGGCTGCGATATGGGCAACGTATTTAGGTATATTGATACCCACCGGACAGGTATGCTGACAGGGCGAAATCATCAGCGCATCGCATACGGCGGCGGGACATTTCTTCTCCTTGATATGAGCATCGTATTCATCCCTGAAATAGTTCAGTGTGGTCAGCACCGGATTAGGACACGTCTGTCCCAGCCCGCAAAGTGAACATTCCTTGACCGTTTTAGCTACCGAAAGCAAGGTGTCGATATCACTATCGCGACCCTTGCCCTGTATAATTCTGGTCAGTATTTCCAGCATCTGCCTGGTTCCCAGGCGACACGGGACGCATTTGCCGCACGATTCCATCTGGGTAAAGCTCAGGAAATAGCGGGCTACCTCGACCATGCAGGTGGTCTCGTCCATGACCACCATACCTCCGGAGCCCATGATAGAGCCCAGTCTGGCAAGATTCTCATATTCCACAGCGGTATCAAGAAACTGCGCCGGTATGCAGCCGCCGGAGGGACCGCCTGTTTGTACAGCTTTAAACCGTTTACCTCGCGGTACACCGCCGCCTATATCGAAAATGATGTTGGACAGCGGCGTACCCATCGGCACTTCAACCAGACCGCTGTTGGCCACCTTTCCGGTCAGGGCGAAAACAACCGTTCCTTTACTCTTTTCAGTGCCTATGCCGGAGTACCAATCGGCTCCGTTGGCAATGATTAACGGAACCGAAGCTAGGCTCTTTACGTTATTGATAATGGTTGGTTTCCCATCCAGCCCTGCCTGGGCGGGAAACGGCGGGCGAGGACGAGGCATGCCGCGCCGGCTCTCAATTGAGGCTATCAATGCGGTTTCTTCGCCACAGACAAAAGCGCCGGCGCCCTCCTTGACCTGTATCCTGAAATCGAAACCCGAATTGAAAATATTTTCTCCCAGATAGCCATTTTTCATCGTCTCGGTTAAGGCATGGCGGATTCTCTGTACTGCCAGCGGGTACTCAGCCCGCACATATATATACCCTTCGGTAGCCCCGATGGCGTAACCGGCGATAGTTAAGCCTTCGATAACCACGTACGGGTCCGCTTCGAGTATGGAGCGGTCCATAAAAGCTCCCGGGTCGCCTTCATCAGCATTGCAGATAACATATTTTTGACTGCCCTGGGCGTTGCGGCAGAATTCCCACTTCCTCCAGGTGGGGAACCCAGCACCGCCGCGCCCCCTCAAGCCGGCCCGCTTCACCTCGTCGATGACCATGTCCGGCCTCATTTGCAGCAAAGCCTTTCTCAAGGCGTTAAAACCACCGTTTTTTATATAGTGGTCTATCTTCTCGGGATTAACGTGTCCACAGTTATGTAAGATGACACGCCGCTGTTTTTTATAGAAGTTGATATCGGAATATCGCGGGATACTCTGTCCCGTCTGCGGGTCATGATACAGCAGCCGCTCAACCAGTTTGCCGCGGCGAAGATGCGACCTTACAATCTCCGGCGCATCATTCGCCGTAACCTGAATGTAGAAGGTATTCTCAGGCTCGACCACCACGCTGGGCCCCAGCGCGCAAAGGCCATGACCGTGACAGCCGCTGATTTCTAGCGTAGCATTTATCTTCCCTTGTCGAGCAATCTCTGCCTTGAGCGCCTCATAAACGGCGCCGGAGCCCATAGACAGACACGGCGTCTCCTGGCACACAAAAATAGTGCGCTGGTTATTCTGCATCCCTTTTGCCACCGAATAATTGTGTTACCTTCCTGGGATTCATCTGACCATAAGTAGCGGGGCCGACAACTATATTTGGCGCCAGGGCACAAACCCCTATGCAGGCAACCGTCTCCAACGTATACTCCATATCGGGGGTCGTTTCGCCCTCTTCAACGCCCAGGTTTTGCTTAACCAGCTTCAATATCGTCTTCCCGCCCCGTACGTGGCAGGCTGTCCCCCGGCAGACCCTGACAACCTTTTTCCCCCGCGGATGGGTATATAGCTGCTCATAAAAAGAGATGATACCCTGTACCTGGCTGGGGAATAACTTAAGGGCTCTGGCTAGAATTGGGATCGATTGTGGTGGAATGTAGCCGAACTCATCCTGGATTTTTTGTACTAAAGGGATGAGCGGCCATCTTTGTTGGCCATACTCACGAACTATTTCTTCAAGCCGTTCAAGGTTAACCTCAGTGTTCACCATGGACTCAGTCATGGGCATCCATCCTCTCTATTCGTACATGACATTCTTTCGATGTAGGCGTTTTTGATTGTGGGTCCAGGGATATTTCAAATAATGTATTTATGGGTATCTCAGGAAATGTGGACGGTATGAACAGGACACCTCGCGGCAGGCTATTCGATATGCTGACCGGTGCCGTAATTTCACCGGCGCGGGATATTATCTTCACTTTATCGTTATTGTGTATGGCAAGTTTCTGCGCATCGGCTGCACATACTTCCAGGAATCCGGACGGATATAATTTTCTCAACCTCGGCGCTCTTAGTGACCTGGTACCGGTACCGATGTGAGGTAACACAGACCCGGTAAGCAGAATAAATGGATAGCCTTTAGGTCTCCCTTTGAAAGGCGCCTGATATTCGACAGGTGAAAAGCGGGCAAAGCCTCGCAACGCCTGCGCTCCGGGCAATCGACCGGCACCCGCTTCACTGTCGTGTGTATGAACGGGCCTGCTGGAATCTGTGTATCCCTCGTAACCTGGCACGAATTCCTCGATTTCCCTCAAAATATCTTCGAAACGTAAGTAGGGGAAGGGGCTCTTCATCTTGTCTGCAATGTTAAGGATTATCTCCCAGTCGGGCCGGCTGTCACCAACAGGCGCGATTGCCCGCCTTATTTTGTTTATCTTTCCCTCGAAATTTGTGTAGGAACCATCTTTCTCAGCAAAGCTGGCTGCAGGAAGGACTACGCCCGCCAGCCTGGCAGTTTCAGTCAAGAACAAATCTTGCACTACAAGGAATTCGAGTGAAACCAGGGCATCCCTTACGGCCTGTGTGCCCGGAAAGCTCAATACAGGGTCTTCTCCCACAACATAAAGACACTTTATCTTTCCAAGTTTTGCCTGCTCGATAACCTCGACTGAGGTTAACCCCGGGCGAGTCGGCAGGCTTTTACCCCAGAGAGCTTCGAATTTACCTCTAGCCCTGGTATCTGTTATATGGCAAAGACCTGGAAGAAAGTCAGGCAGCACTCCCATATCCAGGGCACCCCGTCCATTGCTTTCTTTTTGCAGCCCGATCATGCCTCCGCCTTTACGCCCTGTGTTGCCTGTCAGCATCGATAGATTGGCCAGCGCCTTTACAGAATCGGTCCCTGTGGCATACTGGGTGATGCCGTTGCCGTAAACAATGGATGCTTGCCTGGCTTTGGCGTAGAGCCGGGCGGCAGCCACAATCTGCTCAGATGGCACCCCTGTGATGTTTTCGGCATACTCGGGAGAATATGGTTCTAATGCTCCGGTAAGCGAGCTGAAGTTGTCGGTTCGTCTGGTAACGAATTCTGTGTCTAATAAATTCTCCCGAACTATCACCCTGGCTAAGGCGTTTAATAAGGCTACGTCAGTCCCCGGCCCCGGCTGCAAGTGGATATCCGCAAATAGTGAGAGTTTCGTTCGGCGGGGGTCCACCAGAATCAACCGCGAGCCTTTATATTTAACGGCACGCTTTATGGCATAACTGACGGCTGGGGCGGAAGAAGCGGGATCTGCACCGATAACCATGATGACGTCGGATTTTTCGAGAAGGTTCAGAAAATGTGAAGGTTGGGAGAAGCCAAGTGAGACACTGAGTCCTGCCAGAGTGGCGGCATTGTAGAGGCGCTTTCCGTCGTCAACATTGTTCGTTTCGATAACGCACCTGGCAAATCGTTGTAATAGATAGCTTTCCTCATTGGTACATCTGGCTGAACCTAGAACAGCAATACTGTCTGGCCCATATTCATTCTTTATTCTCAGGAATTCGGCAGCCACCTTTGTTAGGGCTTCATCCCAGGACGTTGCCTCCATATTTCCATTCATTTTGACCAGTGGCCTGGTCAGTCTGTCCGGGCTGTGGACAAAATCATATCCGTAGCTCCCTCGCACGCAGAGTTGACTGTAATTTTCTGCGTCTCCCCACCGGGGGGTCGCCTGTACCAGGCGCTCGCTCTTTACATGTAAATCGACGCCGCAGCCACAGCCACAATAGGGGCATGTTGTCTCGATGACAGTTCCTGTCGTTCTTCTATTAGGCCATTCCTTTTCCATCAGGGCACCGGTCGGGCATAGCGCTACACACATGCCGCAGAAGGTGCACTCTGAATTTTCCAGTGGCAAGTCCCCCATGGTCGTAGGTTTAGTTTTAAAACCACGCTGAAAGTAGTCGAGCACACCTTCAACAACCAGTTCCTGGCAGGCCCTGATACACTTGGCGCACAAGATGCACTTGCTCAAGTCTCGCTCGATAAACGGATTGACTTCCTGGATGGTGGCGGGTTGAGGAATCCGCTGAAATTCCGTTAAGGAAACGCCCATCTCACCTGCCACCTGCCGGAGCTGGCAACGATTGCCCTTGTCGCATACCGGGCAAGAATCAGGATGGCTGGCCAGCATCAACTGCACTAAAGTTTTGCGGTGGGCTACGACTCTAGGTGAACAGGTGTTGACGGTCATTCCCGGAGCCAAAGGCGTGACACAGGAGGCCATTAAGGCACCGGTCTTTTCCTCCTCAACGATGCAAAGACGGCAGGCGCCTATGGGGGACAAGTGCTCATCGTGACATAGCGTAGTGATATGTACACCCGATTCACGAGCCAGGTCGAGAACACTCATCCCGGCATAGCCGCTTACCTCACGACCGTCCAGCGTAATCGTTATCGGCTGCACCTGATCACCACTTCCAGGTTACTGCCCTGTGTTTCGCCTTATCTTACTTATCAGATTCCGGTGGAATCGGAATGCGTTCCCCTTTGTTGGCGGCTCTTATGGCGGCCAGAAGTTGGGAACTGGCACTCTTCTTTGGAATGAAACCGAAGGCGCCTGCTGTGGCGCTGGCACGCACATTCTCTTCATCAGCATATTGTGTCAACATCAAAATTCTGGCCCGTTCGCCTTCTTCTTTCGTTATTTCCCTGGTGGCTTGAAGGCCATCCATGCCGGGCATAGCAATGTCCATTAAAACGATATCAGGCACAAGCTCACGTACTTTCTTTATAGCTTCGCTGCCGTCAATCGCTTCTCCCACCACCTGAATGTCAGGCTGGAGCCCTAATAAAACGCGAATACCCTCACGGACAACCGCATGGTCGTCGACCACCAGCACTTTAATCCTTCTGGTCACCTTATCCAGTATTTTCATAACGTGAGGCATAATCTTCCCGACCTCGACAGGTTTCTGGAAGTAGTCCTCCGCCTCGAGCTGCATTCCTTCATCCCATCTCCAGCCCTTGATCAATTGTTGTTCCGGAGTGGCATCGATTACCACCAGAGGCAGGTCCTTGAGACTTAAGCTCTGCTTCACCCACTGGTGAAGATGGTATGCATCTCCACGGTGCTCTAAAGTGCCCAGAATAACCAGGTCAGGTCTCTCGCGGCGCACTATCTCCTGCGCTTCCGGCATGGTCTTAGCCATAAAGGCACTATAATTGTGGCTTTCCAGCACCGTTTTCACTTCTTGCAGAAATCCCGGATCGTCATCCACTACCAAAATTTTCGCTCTCTTCTCGTCCATGTTCGTCCTCCTGTCTCTGAAGTAGACCTGTGGCGCACTTTACTTCATCGATGTTTATAGTATAGATGGCTATGGCTAAACGGCACAGAGGCGAACACCCCAAAAGATCTACGGAAACACCGCAGTTTATTCAGAGAAACAGCTAGTAATTAATAGAGAAACAAGATGCTCGAATGGGGTGATTTCCTTAGTTGGAAAGATATCAAGCGTGGGATGACAGGCTGTTAGATGGTAATTATGCCCTTCCGCAAGGCATATTTGATCAAATCAGCGCGGCTGTGAATAGCCAGCTTGGCCATGAGGTTGGTCTTGTGCCGGTCAACGGTCTTGGGACTGAGCACGAGCATGTTAGCAATTTCCTGGGTGGTTTGACCTTCCGCCAGTAATTTTAGAATTTCTCGCTCCCGGTTTGTCAGTTGTTTATAAGGATCCTGGTCCTTTACTTTCCCGATTCCCTCCTTATATCCTTCGACAAATACGCGGGCTACTGATGGTGATAAGTAAGAGTCCCCCCTGTACACCGCGCGAATGGCAGATGCCAGCTCGGACGACGCCGCTGTCTTGCTGATGAAACCACGGGCGCCTGCATCGATGACCGGAAAAACAAACTCACGGTCGTCGTATTGTGTCAGCGCGATTACCTTTGTTCCGGGAAAATCCTTGCAAATACGGCGTGTGGCTTCTAAGCCATCCATTAGAGGCATGGCGATATCCATGATAACAACGTCCGGCATCAGTTTCTCGACTTTCTCCAGGGCCTCCCTGCCGTTTACCGCCTCGCCGACAAGCTCGATATCCGACATCAGCCCGAGCAGGGCATAGATACCGTGCCGCACGATGGTGTGGTCGTCAACTACCAGGACTTTTATCTTCGGCATTTGAAGTGCTCCATCGTATCGGTATTCTCGCGGTAGCAATGGTCCCTTTTCCCGCCTCGGATTTGATGACGCAGCTGCCGCCCATCAATTTCACTCTTTCTTTAATACTGAATACGCCGGCTCCCCGTCCGCTGGCCTCAATGCCCCGTATTTGCGAGACGTCAAATCCGACACCATTGTCGCTGATGCATAAAACCAGCTCATTGCCGCTTACGGTCAACGAGATTGAAGCGCTCGTCGCCCTGGAATGCTGCTGAATATTTCCAATAGCCCCTTGTGCGGCCCGGAAGAGACCTGTTTCCACTTCCCTCGGTAATGTCCTCTCCAGGTCGTCGAATTGAAAAGAGACGCTGATTCCCATAGGGACCAGTGTGGACTCAGCATGCTGTCGAAGCGCCGGAATAAGTCCCAGCGAATCAAGAAGAGTGGGACGGAGGTTGACTATTAACCGGTGGATTTCATCGCCGATGTGAATTGCCAGCTCGTGAGCCTTCTTCAGTGTTTCCTTGATCCTGGCGTCCCGAATGTCGGCCATGTCTACCATTTCGATGACTGCCTGGAGGTTAAACGCCAATCCGGAAAGCGCCTGGCTTGTCTCATCGTGAAGTTCCCGGGAAAGACGCTTACGTTCATCTTCCTGAGCCATTACGGCAAATCGAGCCAGCTGCCGGTACCGTTCCCTGCCTCTCCGCAACTCTTCATAGAGCTTCGCCTGCTCGATGGCTAAACCGAGTAGGTCACCCGTGGCATGTAAGAGGTGGATATCCTTCTCCGTGAACTGGCGTGGCAGGCGGCTGGCGACGTTCATGACACCGAGAACTTTGTCTTTAGACATGAGCGGAACACTGACGAACGCCTTCAGGCCTTCTTTACTGATGAGGTCAGGATTGGCAGCACCGGATTCTCTGGATATGTCCTCCACCATGATAGACCTGGCGTTTTCAGCAACTTTTCCCGCGACTCCTTCGCCAAGCTTAAGATGCATCTCCTGGGCATATTCGTCAGATATGCCGTGATATACACGGTATGATAGGGTTTTTTCATTCTCATCCAGTAGCATAATCCCGCCGATGGCACTATCCAGAATAGCCAGAGCGGTATTCAGGCCTACCCGGAGTATGGCTTCCAGGTCAATAAGGCCACTGATTGCGGCCGCAACGCGGCTCAGGGCCACGAGGGCATCGGGCCCGCCCTGAGTTACACTTGATGAGTCCGTTGCTTTAGAGGCGATATTAACTGCATCTTGCGGTACAGGTTTTTTCTTTGCTGCGCTCAATTCACACCACCGCTGCCAAATATAATATTGACAATGTTCCTGTCAATCTAGCTTACAAAAAGCATCGCCCCTCTGTCAATGAACGAGCCAAGATTTTACCCGGCTAAATTGAACTTCGGGACCTTATCCGGCGCGGGAAGGCTTTCTTAACCTAGCCTCCCTGGCGCATCACTACACATAGATAATGCCGTAGCCCTTCGCCTGATAGCCCCCGAGCGAGTTGAAGGTGTTACCCACAACCTTCACTTCAGGAAGGAAGCCTGCTGGGTCAAGATTCATGACACTGGCCGCGAAGCTGCACGCCTCGAGTTTGACGCCTTCGTTCCTCAGCTCGGCCACCAGTTCGCCAATCTGGGTTTGCTCGCTGGTAGCGTCAGACTCAGGCTTCTGGATCAGCTTGAGCGCGGGGCCGCGGAACGCGATCACCAGGTCCGGCTTCACGTTCGCCGCTAAAGCCCGACGACGCGCGTCAACCACCGCCTTAAGGACCACGACCAACGTCTTTGGCTCGCTCACACCGTTGATATCGTAGACAACCTTCATGGTCTTAACGCCCTTGAGCGCGGCCGAGTCGTCCGGATGGGCCACTTCCACTAAATTCTTCATTTCAGTCACCACCTTGGAGGAATAGTTAACCTCCTCTTGTCTCTTATATCGTATATTGTAGCGGCCTCAAAGTTGCGAAGTTATAAAATCAAGGCCAGAAGCATGACAAAATTATGACATTTTTGAAGATGGATTACGTTATGCAGAGAGCACCGGAGAGTAATTTTGCACTCTGGTTTGGCATCGAGACAATAGATAGAAGGATTATGATGTTGTATTTCTTCGGATTCCACAAAATGAGTTTTTGTGCAAAAAGACTAATCAGGCTTTAGCCCAATGGACTATGGTATATAGCTTCAATAATTCGTGAGTGGCCCCTATTTGTATCTTAGCAAGTCTAGAATATTATCTATTATATTTTGCATTCTTTCCAATAGAAGACGATTTGCTTGTTCAAATTGAGTCGGCTGATTTTGTTGCGTCTGTTGATCAATTGCTTGTGACGCACTATACTGCGTCCAAAACCTACCTGATGAAACCCAATCCTTGACGACGCCGCCTGCTGCAGAACTGCAGTTCTCGACCAATGCCTTACCATTTGCAACTTGGCGAACAATTCCACAATGTGTAAGTTCGCTATTTGTCCAGATGTCACCTGCCCTGCAATATTGCATCTGAACCTCTGTTCGGCCATAGATGACGTCGCTCACCCTGATTGAATATCCATCGTTGCATGTAGCATTACCTATTCTGATATTTAGTTGATGGGCGACCCAATGCGCACAGCCTGTCCCTGGAATCGCTCTCCAAATGGCCCCCGATGGGCCGTCATGCCAAACGAAACACTCTTTTGGTTCAACATGAGTAGGGACATGTGCAACAGCCTCTTCTCTAGTTGCGTAACATATTTGTCCATCAAAGCATGATGCTGATGTATTAGAGGAGGTGGTGCTACTCTCCTGTCCTGTACCCAGAGCAACTGCTTGAGGTGCAAAATCGATATTAACTATACTATCAGTTATTGCTCCCAACTGATCTAGAGCTGTTTTGGATACATCAATCACCCTTCCGGTCCATTCAGCAGGGCCCCAATCCTTCGCCAGTAAAACAACTTGCCTATTATTCTGTGGGTTGGTCACAATGATCTTTTTATTATGCCACCAATTCTTAGCCTCGTATAATTCAGCTTGGGTTGATGCCTTTACGTAGGGCCACCGCATCGCGCAGTACCAATATTTTGTTGCTTCATCGTTTCCCCGACTTTCTCCCAACCACTCACCCCAAGCACCCGGACTGCTACTTTCTTCACTACTGAACCATGAAATTCTCCCACTCGTCGCAGGCAATTGGTATAAATAATTATTATTCTCCTTAGTGAAGTAGGCAGTGATGTTTTTGTTAGAATTCATGATGATGGTGGTTGAGATACTTGTACCTGAAGCATCGCCTCCCCACGAACTGAAGTTCCAGCCGGAAGCAGGTGAGGCAGCAATGGTTACCTGGCTACCCTGGTTGTAGGTATAGGTACCCATACCAGGGTTGGTGGTGCCCTGACCATTGGTATTGATGTTAAGTGTATATTGTGTCGGGGCAGGACAACTAACGGATATCATACTTGGAGTCGAACTCCCGATATTGTTATTATCATTGGATTCACTAATTGCCTGGAAGCCATCGGCAAAGACCGTAACATAGTAATTACCGGGACAGGAAACAGACGAGGGAATAGGATCAGTTGTGATAGTCACGGATTGTGATTGCCCAGCAGCAAGTGAACCCATGCTGTAGTTACCCAAGGAATAGGTGGTTCCCCATTGGCTCGTGGCTAAAGATATACGGTTGCCGAAGGAACCAGACGCTGAACCGCCCTGATTTACTACTGTAAAGTTAACGGTTAGTCCCTGGCCGATGTTTGCTGAAGAAGGTGAGAAGCTAACTGCGGTCACAGTGAGATCAGTTGGAGTTGCGGTCTGAGTAACCTTCTTGAGCCAATTTTCAGCCGACCAACCCTGAAGGCCATCGCTCCATTGTATGAGCCATCGGTTATAATTTGAGCAATACACAGGTCCATCCAAAACTGTACCCCGAGCTCCGTCGAACTTACCTCCAATGCTACTTCCGCAAGGAGTCCCGAGGACTAATAGCCCAACACCTCCAGTGTTGTACACTTCGACAGTATCACCTATACTGAATGCGCCAGCGCTAGCTGTATTTTGCGGGATGCCTATGTTTGTAATTACGAGCGCAGCCAGAAGTGCGATTGAAAGAACCACATGGACTATTTTTCGTTTTCTCATTACCTCTCCCATTACCCTTTGTTTTTATTGGTCCAGATATCCGAAATTTGATCAAGATCTTAATTGGCATTGTTTTCTATATTTTTATGGAAGGGACTCTTGAGTTTACCGCCATAGGCATCCGATAAAGACCCCGATAAAAGTAAAGCAAAGTCTATAAACCACCAAATTCCTAACCCACCAAGGGTTAAAAGCTTGAGATAAGCGGACCATGTATAACCCAAATAGAATCTGTCAATGCCCAAAAACCCGAGGAAACCTGACAGTGCTACAGCAGAAAACCAATTCTTGTCACTCGTCTCAACCTGATCTGCTAGGTCGCGTAGCCACTGCTTTCGTCTCTCCTCATCCATATGCTATACCTTTAATAATACAGTCAGACTAGTTGGTCTAATGCCTAGGTAGTTAAGTTAATAGAGTTCATTGCGAGGTGGGTAACAATCCTAGAAATTTGACTGCCATCTTTTTGGCATGAGATGGATATGTCACCACTACTTCTGTACCTTGCGCAATCGGATTGGCTGTTACAACAATATTTTGAAATCGTATAACTTTGCGTATTATCATAACGTACATTATTATCGGCACAATTATTGTTTCAATAAATATAATCATGATTATTAGACTTCCTATTGGGAATGGCGGCCTTCCTTGAAACGTTGCAACTCGAGCAGATTGGGTTTGGGTTCGCCACTTTTCACCAGTAAAAAATTGAATAGCCCGTAAAATGACTTCTTCGCAAGGTAGAACAGTGT
>Ga0116202_10000410_pt1 | contig 23670 bp, 21 predicted proteins | sample LakKivw325mmetaG_FD_94479 | JGI IMG/M metagenome (GOLD analysis project Ga0116202, IMG submission 94479) | Anoxic lake water microbial communities from Lake Kivu, Rwanda to study Microbial Dark Matter (Phase II) - Lake Kivu water 325m metaG | ecosystem: Environmental > Aquatic > Freshwater >... | reverse complement strand
GGGAGGAGTGGAAACCTTCCTGCGGGAAGGGTGGCAATGGGTGAGAGGGAGGAAAAGAGGGGGAGATTCATGTTGCGCTTTGGCATTGAGCTGATGCAGCCGGGCTTGCTGATAGAGCAGGCGTTGGAGTCAATTGTGCGCCCGGCAGGGGTCAAGCCAATGGAGCTGTCACTGGATGTGGCTTCCGCAGTGGGGCGCATGGCCGATTTGGGCTTTAACCTGATCGAACTGAACCCCGACCTGATGGTCTTCTTCCCCCAATGTTTCAATCTGCCCTCGGTGGAGCGCCTGCGGGCGCTGAAGGCCTCGCGCGGCCTGAGCTATACTCTTCACCTGCCCCTGTGGTCGGTGGAGCCCTCCACACCCGTCCAGCCTGTCCACCAGGGATCGGTGAACGTGCTGGTGGATGGGGTGTTGCGGATGGCGCCTCTGGAGCCGGAGGTCTATGTACTGCATGCCACCGGTGCCCTGGCGGCCGAGTTCGGCCGCATGGCGGCCCTGGAACCCGTGCGCCCCCTGGTCATCCGCCTGTTTCTGGAACAGGCTCGGCGCAGCGTGAAGAGGCTGTTAGACTGTACCGGGCTTCCGTCACGGCTGCTGGCTGTGGAGAATGTCGAGTTCCCTCTGGAACTGACGCTGGAACTGGCTGAGGAGTTTGACCTGTCGGTGTGCCTGGACACAGGCCATCTACTGGCCGGGTATTCGGGCGATGTGACGCTGGAGGAAGCCCTGGAGCGCACCTTCCCTCGCCTAGCGGAGGTACACCTGCACGACGCCTACCGCCGACGAGCCCCCGACGGCTTGGTGCGCGTAGCCGACCACCTGTCCCTCGGCGAGGGCGACCTGGCAGTGGAGTGGTTCCTGGGCCAGCTTGAGGAGGCTGACTTTAGCGGGCCGGTGATTTTCGAGCTGACCATTGAGGAAGCCCATACTTCACTGGAGGTAATTCGAGCCCGCTGTCCCGACCTGCTGCCTTGACCTCTGGGTTCTGCCATTCAGCACAAGAAAGCGCCTACGATTGGGAAAGATCGTAGGCGCTTGCCTCTATAGCGGGAGCGGATGGGAGTCGAACCCACCGTGGCTCGCTCTGCGCAACCCACCAGACGGTTTTGAAGACCGCGGAGCCCACCGGGACTCAACCGCCCCCACACGCCCCTTAATGATACACCCACTTGCCAGCAAGTCAAACAGCAAAACACATCCGCTGTAATTCACGCCCCTTTACGCTTTTTCAACGCTCTTTTTACCCTTTCTTTACCCTCAAGCAGGACGCAGTGTGTTATCATATCATCGCGGGCGAGATTAGGCGAAAGCGCAGGCCGTCCGATTTGTCTCTCCTTCTCGGTTTCTCCTCCTTTGCAGAAACATTGTCGGCCGCTCCTGCATCCTGGTTCTGACCTCCGGCCGGGACGGGAGCCTGGACAGAAGCCGCCTTACCATGGTGAGGCGGCTTCTGCTTTGTGCGCTCCTCAGCGAAACTGAGGCAGCCACTCTGCTTGGGCCTCGAAAAGCTCATCCACCATGTGCTGAATCTCCCGAAGGGGAAGCATCGCTGCCGTGAGGGGGTCCAGCGCTACCGCCTGGAAGGCGGCCCGCCGGCTACCCGTGAGCGCGGCCTGCACTGCCAACTCCTGCAGATTGATGTTGCTGCGGTTCAGCGCTGCACACTGTGACGGCAGGTCCCCCACGTAACAGGGCCGCACCCCCGTCCTATCCACCAGACAGGGGACCTCCACACAACAGCCATGCGGAAGATTGGTGATAAGGCCGGTGTTCTCCACGTTGGCATTCACCCGTCGGGACGTGTTGGTCTCCAGGGAGTGGATGATGGAGATGCCGTACTCGTGGGAGCGGCGGATCTCAAAGGGTTCCTCTCCCGCGACCTGACGGCGGATGCGCTCATAGTGGGGCTGCCAGCCGGTCTGGCACAGCTCCAGGTAATCCCAGCGAGGGGTGGCGAACTGCTCGATCAGTTCCTTCCGCTGGCGAAAATAGGGCACGTACTCGCTCATGTGGTGAGTGGATTCGGTGACGAAGTAGTCGAAGTGGCGCATCACCTCGAAGCGCACCCCATCCTCCCGCCACTCCGGGTCCTCCAACTTGGCCCGCAGCAAGGGATAGGCATCTTTCCCCTTCCATTTGAACTCCAGGAACCAAGCCATGTGGTTGATGCCCGCCACCCAGTAGGTCACCTCCTCGTAGGAAGCGCCAATGTAGCGGGCCAGTTGCATGGCTGTCCCCTGCACGGAGTGGCAGAGACCGATGTTGCGGATTCCGCCGGCCTCATTCATAGCCCAACAGTTGATAGCCATGGGGTTGGCGTAGTTGATGAGCAGCGCCTCGGGGCACAGCTCGCGCATGTCGTGGCAGATGTCCAACAGCACGGGGATAGTGCGCAGGCCACGGAAGACCCCTCCGGGGCCGATGGTGTCCCCCACAGTCTGGTCAATGCCATATCGCAGGGGGATCTGAATGTCGACCTCGAACATCTCCAGGCCACCCACCTGAATCATGATGATCACGTAGTCGGCATCCCGCAACGCCTCGCGCCGGTCCAGGGTGGCTTGGATCTCCATCTCTGCTCCCCCCTGAGCTACCATCCTCTCCGCCAGGGCGGTGATCAGCCTCAACCGCTCCGGGTCAATGTCCATGAGGGCGATGATGGAATCGCGGAGCTCCGGAAAGGTGAGGATATCGGAGATGAGAGTGCGGGCGAAGACGACACTGCCGGCACCGATGAGGGCAATTTTGGGCATGGGTTTCCTCCTGCCAAAGGATTATCTATTCCTTGACGGTGGCCGAATCGTCATGGGATCGTGGGTCGCGGATCAAGAGCTCCACGTTGCGATCCAGTGGGGTGCCTCGCGCGCTGTCATAGCCACCCTGAGAGTCTGAGAAAGCCACTTGCCTGGATATGGCAGCCAGTTGCAGCTCATTCATACCATCCTGCGGGGTGGGGTCAAGGGCCTGGGCTGGATCCACCGGGGCGCTGTGGTCAACAATGGTGTTGAAGATGAACAGGGTGCCATCCCCATTGTCCACGATCTCCAGCCGGCCGGGTCTTGACGCGCCCAGATCTTGTGCCGATGAGTGTGCCCCGCGACATGGAGGATGACATTGGGGAAGCGGTGCAAAAGGGCCTCGAACTCCGGGCCCAAGACACTGTAGTCACCAGGGGTTGGCCCTGGATTCGGGGAGCACAGGGCCTCGCGTGTGTGGTGGGAGAAAAGCACTAGGAGTTTGTCTTTGTTCTCCGCCTCGATCAGATAGCCTGAGGGGTCATAGTAGTGGCTGCTGTGGGCTATGAGCTGCCCTTCTAGCCAGGCGAATTGCTCAGCATCCATGCTGCCGTTGGCGCCACCGCCCTCATTAACGGAATCCAGGGCGACGAACTGCACCCCCGGGACAGGCTCAAAGCTGTAGTAGCCCTTGTCCTGGATGATATTCTTCCATCCGAAACCATGGCCGACTGGGGTCCCCTGCGTGGCGAAGTGGGCGCTCATGAAGGCCCGGTGGGACACCAGGCGGCGGTTCCTGTCAGGGGGGACGGTCCGCACATCCGCTTCGCGCTGGGTTTGCAACTCCAGCAGGCAGTCCGGTGAGCCGCACAGCCGCTCGACGGCATCCAGGCCGAAGACCTTGCGCTGGCTGAGGGCGATGAGCTGCCAGCGCCACTGGATCGGGAGGGTGCCCTGCACCTCATCGTGTAAGTCGGTGAGATGAGCGAAGAAGAGGAGAGACTGGCGGCGTTGAGCTCGTCCCTCCTGGGCGATGGCTCCCAAATCTTCGCGCACGGTGTAGGGCTCACCGGGATGCACCTCTTCCAAGCGGCCATCGCCGTCAGCATCGAGTATAAGGGTATCGAGAGTGGTGAAGCTCTCAGGAGTAGCGGTCACCACCTTTACGATCAGGCTCAAGAAGAGCAGTAGCAAGGTTAAGAACACCAGTGACTTCTTGATCATGGGGGGTTATCTCCACTCGACCCAAGAGGACTACACCAGGCCTATTGTACCACAACTCGAAGGACAAAGCTAATCATCCTCCTGTTGGCGTTACCCAAGCGATGTGGTATACTTCAGTGCTGGCGCTTCAATGAGCAGCGGGAGTGGAGGATGGACGGCTTCTTCGAGCGGGTATGGGATCTGGTGTGCCAGATACCGCCTGGACAAGTAGCGACGTATGGTCAGATCGCTGAGATCTTGGGATCGCCCCGGGCGGCGAGGACGGTGGGCTGGGCGCTTCACGCCCTGCTGGAAGGGTCAGGTGTCCCCTGGCATCGGGTGATCAATCAGGAAGGCCGGATCAGCACCTCCAAGCATCCTCAGGGCTATGGTGAACAACGCTGCCTCCTAGAGATGGAGGGTGTGGAGTTCGATGAGCAAGGTCGAGTGAACCTGCACATCTACGGCTGGGACGACCCTCTTCACTTGCTGAGGGAGCCTGAAGAGGTCTCTTGACATACTCATGGTCCTCAAGTATAATGTGACCGTCGTGACTTCAAACTACAACTCGCCATAGAGGAGGCAGCGAATAATGAAAGTCGAATTCTACGGCCACGTCAGGCAATATCACCATCTAAAAGCAGAGGTTGATGCCGCGATCCTGGAGGTGCTGGAAAGCGGCCAGTATGTGCTGGGGCCCACGCTGGCCCGTTTCGAGAAGGAGCTGGCGGCGTATTTCAATATGAAGCACGCCATGGGCTGCAACTCGGGCACCGATGCCCTCTGGCTGGCCTTTCTGGCGCTGGGCATTGGCCCTGGCGATGAGGTCATCACGGTGGCCAACACCTTCTTCGCCACAGCGGAGGCGATCTGGTTCACCGGCGCCAAGACGGTGTTTGTGGAGATCGAGCCGGATACGTGCAACATGGATCCCACCCAGATCGAAGCGGCCATCGCAGACAAGACCAAAGCTATCTGCCCGGTGCACCTCTACGGCCAAGTGGCTAACATGCCCGCCATCGCCGAGATCGCCCAGCGACACCATCTGCTGGTGATCGAGGACTGCGCCCAGGCGATAGGCGCGGCCGGCGATGGGTTCGCCATTGGCGAACTGAGCGACGCGGTGTGCACCAGCTTTATCGTTCAGAAGAACCTGGGCACTTTTGGCGACAGCGGCGCGGTCCTCACCAACCGCGATGACATCGTGGACCGCATCCGCGCCCTGCGCAACCACGGCTCGCTCAAGCGCTCCTACCACAGCATGGGCTATAACAGTCGTCTCGACGACTTGCACGCCAGCATTCTCAGCGTGAAGTTGAAGCGGATTGACGAGTGGAACGACCGCCGCCGTGAGATCGCCGCGATGTACACGGAGGGGCTCAAGGACTTGGGCTGGATCAAGCTGCCTTACGAAAAGCCCGGCTACCGTCATGTCTATCATCTTTACGTCATCGAAGTGGACCAGCGCGACGAAATGCTCAAGTACCTCAACGACGCGGGCATAGATGCCAAGACCCACTATCCCATTGCCATTCACCAACAGGAGGGTTATCCCTGGGGTAAGCCCGCTGACTTGGACGTTTCATTGCCCTTGTCCGAGAAGTCGGCCGCCAGTGTCATCTCTCTTCCTATGTTCCCCGAACTGACGCAGGAAGAGATTGACTACGTGATTGAAACGGTCCGCGCTTGGGGAGGATAAATGGGTAACGGAAAGACCTACACCGTCGCGATTGCCGGGCTGGGCAAACGCGGCACACATCACGCTCAGGCCTTTTCCCAGAATCCACGTTTTCAGCTTGTGGGCCTGTGTGACATTGACCAGGAGCGGCTGGATGCGGCGGCACAGGAGTTTCATGTCTCGTACACCCACACCGACGTCGCGCAGATGCTGGCCAATACCCAGCCCAATGTCTTTTGCTTTTGCACGCTGCCTAACCTTCGACTGGAGTTCATTCGGGCGGGCGTTGAGGCGGGCGTGCAGCTCATCGCCTACGAAAAGCCGATGGCGACCTCGACCAACGAGGCTTTGGAGATCATGCAGTTGCTGCGCGATGCGGGCATCAAGTCGGTCGTCAGCCACCAGCACCGCTACGGCGAGCACTACAAAAAGGTCAAAGAGATCATCGCCAGCGGGGCCATCGGGCGCGTCCACACGGTCTATGGACATGCGACCGGTTGGATGCTGCACATGATGACGCATCTGATAGACTATATACGCTGGTACAATGACGAGGCCGAGGCCGAGTGGGTCGTGGGGCAGGCGGCGGGCAAGGAGAAGTTCGAGGACATTCACCCTTCGCCGGACTATATCGCCGGGCTGATCCAGTTTGAAAATGGCGTGCGCGGCATGGTCGAGTGCGGTGAGGGGGCGCCCGATGTGCCCGAAGTGGACTACTGGTGGCGCAAGTGTCGCATCGGCGCGCAAGGCACCGAGGGATTCGCTGAAGTCCTGACCGGAGGGGGTTGGCGCGCGATCACCCGTGACTCGGAGGGCGTGATTTCAGGGTCCGGCAGCATGGACTATGCGCACGATATGCCGCCCTACGTCCAGCAGATCGCCGACTGGCTCGATGATCCTACACAGGTCCATCCCTGCAACGGCGAGAGTGCCTTCAAGGGCTTTCAGATCATGATGGCTATCTGTCGTTCGGCGGTGCGACGCGGTAAGGTATTCCTGCCGCTCGGCCCGGGCGAGCCGGAACTGGAGGCTCTGAAAAACGCGCTGCCCTGAACCGCACTCATTGGCAGTTCACCTCGCCCCTCTCTTGAACGCTTGATGCCCAAACGGGCATCCAGTGTTTTGTTTGAGGTCTCCACGCTGACCAGGAAGCAGCCCTTTGGCAGCACCTTTTGATCCTGCTGAAAGCCATCCCTTACGCCCTGACTGCAGACGGCCGACGACAGATCGCTGAGATGACAGCAGTCGGTGGTCGGCGGTCGCGAGCGCAGCGAGCCTGGAGGAACTTTGAAGTGGAGACAGGCGGTGTCTAAAGTCATCGGCATCATCGGCGGCATAGGGCCGGAGGCGACGGTGGACCTGTTCGCCAAGATCGTGTGCGCCACCCCAGCTCACAGCGATCAGGAGCATCTGCACCTCCTCATTGACAACTACCCTCAGATACCCGATCGGCAGGCGGCGGTGCTGGAGGGTGGCCCGGACCCCACGGCGGCGCTCCTGGAGTCGGCCCGGCGGCTGGAGGAGGCGGGGGCGGAGCTATTGTGCATGGCCTGCAATTCAGCCTACATCTTCCTGCCCCGCTTCGCCCACCAGCTCCGCATGCCCATGCTGGACATGATCTCCCTCACCGCCCAGACCCTCTCTGAGCACCAGCCGCCCATCCTTCGGACAGGACTGCTGGCCAGTGGGGCCATTTACGCCAGCGGGCTCTACCAGCAACATTGTGCCCCTCTGGGGATCGAGATGCTCACCCCTGATCAGGCCGGCCAGGAGGCAGTAATGGCCTCCATGTGGGAGGTGAAAGCGGGCCGTATCAGCCCACGCACTAAGGCGCGATTGACGGCGGTGGCAGGGGAGCTCGTCGCTCAGGGGGCTCAGGCGGTGGTCCTGGCCTGCACGGAGTTGCCCCTGGTGCTTCGCCAGGGGGATTTGCCTGTGCCGGTGATGGATCCCACCCAGATTCTGGCGGAGGCGGTGGTGGAGCGGGCTTGGATGGAGTGAGGAGGGGCCAATAGCGCTCTTTGGTCCTGAAACCCCTCGTTGCCCTGTCAGTGCAGGATGTGTATAATAGCCTCTGTTGGGTTGGCTATTGGAGCTCACACGGGAGTTAGCCAGGAGAAACAAATGACATTCGCCAATTCCATGCCTAAGGCGGCTTTACGTGCTTTAATTGAACTGACCGGGCAGCCAGAGCTCGACTTGGCCGTGCTGGCGACGCTGCGGGACGCACTCGAATATCGCCTGGAGAAGATAGACGAAGCGTTGGAGGCTCTGGAGAGGAAATATGGCATGAGCTTTGCGGAGTTCGAGGCCCAGGGTCGCGCCCAACAGTTGCCCAATCAGTTTTCGTACGAAGTGGAACAGGACTACTTTGAATGGGACAGCCTGGTCACGCGCAAGAGAAAGCTTCAGGAGTTCGCTGAGTGGCTGATCTGAGGCTCCACGAGTTCATTGACACCCTCCGCCAGGCCTGCGACCGATCCGATGCCGTGACCAGTTATGACATCCGCGTTCAAGACAACGCTACAGTCAAGATCCGTGTCCTATTGGTAGCAGATGCTTTTATTGATGTTTACTACAACCCTGAAACCGGCCGTTGTTCCTTCGTCTTGGTCCGCAAGGGGCGGCGGATATATGGAGCCGACAATGCCTTCATTGGCTGGCACGTCCATCCCTTGGAGAATCCAGAACAGCACATTCGGACACGGGAGGTATCCTTCGCCGACTTCCTGGCCGTAGTCGAGGAATGGATTCAGAGAGAGACACAGTACCAGCAGCATCGCTACAAAAGCCAGCATTCCCTGCGCAGTGGAACCTCCTGACCACTTCCAACGTCTTAAAGGTGGAAAGGAGGTCCAAATGCTCAAGCGAATGCTGGCTTTGTTTCTTCTGTTGGCCATTTTGGTGGTGCTGGTTCCGGCTTCCCCCACCTGGGCCGACGGCATCATCATCCCCAAACCACCGCCCCATCTCCCCCAAGTGTGGCCCGAACTGACAATCAAATATCACCGCGTGCAGGTGGCGATCACCGACCAGGTGGCCACCACCCGCGTGGATCAGGTCTTTCTCAACGAGGCCGATTTCCCCGTAGAGGGCACTTACATCTTCCCCCTGCCTGAGGAGGCAGCCATCTCCCGCTTCGACATGTGGGTGGATGGCCAGCGGCTGGAGGGGAAGGTGCTGGATCGGGATGAGGCCCGCCACATCTACGAAGAGATCGTCCGGGAGCGCAAGGACCCGGCTCTGCTGGAGTACGTCGGCCGGGACGCCTTCCAGGCCCGCATCTTCCCTATCCCCCCTCATGGCGAGCGACGGGTCCAGATCGAGTACCAGGAGGTCCTACCCATGGATCAGGGTCTGGTGCGCTACATCTATCCCCTCAACACCGAGAAGTTCTCCGCCCGCCCCCTGGAGGAGGTGTCGGTCAGCGTGGAGCTGGAGTCGGTGGCCCCGCTCAGGGCGATCTACTCTCCCAGCCATCCGGTGGCTGTAGATCGAGAACATGACCACTATGCCCGGATCGGCTACGAGGCCCGCGACGTGAAGCCCGACACCGATTTCGCCCTCTACTACTCCGTGGCTCAGGAAGAGGTGGGGCTGAGCCTCCTCAGTTACAAGCCACCCCAGGGGGATGGGTTCTTCCTGCTGCTGGTGGCTCCGCAGGTGGAGGTGGAGGCCGAGGAGGTGATCGCCAAAGACGTGATCTGCGTGCTGGACACCTCGGGCTCCATGCAGGGGCAGAAGCTGGACCAGGCGAAGGAGGCGTTGCGCTTCGTGCTGGACCACCTGAATGAGGGTGATCGCTTCAGTATCGTGGCCTTCAGTACTGGCGTGCGCGCCTACGCCAGCCAACTCCGGCCCGCGTCCGAGGCGCTGGAGGCCAGGAAGTTCGTGGACCGGCTGGAGGCCTTGGGTGGGACAGACATCCACCGCGCGCTGCTGGAGGCCCTCTCCCGTGCCGACCCCGAGCGGCCCACCATCCTCATCTTCCTCACCGACGGGCTGCCCACCGAGGGGGTCACAGAGGCGGATGCCATCCTCCGAACTGTGAGCGATGCCGCACCGGACAACGTCCGTATCTTCCCCTTCGGCGTGGGCGACGATGTCAACACCCTGCTGCTGGACCGGCTTGCGGAGGCGCATCGAGGGGCTACCGGCTACGTGCGTCCTGGCCAGGCCATTGACGAAGAAGTCTCAGCCTTCTACGCCAAAGTGAGCACGCCCCTCCTGGCCGACCTGGAGCTGGACTTCGGCCCCATCCTGGTAGAAGACATCTATCCCTATCCCCTGCCGGACCTCTTCGCTGGCACGCAACTGGTCGTCGTAGGCCGCTACCGCCAGGGAGGGACGACAGAGATCACACTGAGCGGGGTAGTGAATGGCGAGCCGCGCCGCCTGACCTATGAGGGCATCCATTTCCAACAGGAGGGGGGTGAAGCTTTCATCGCCCGCCTATGGGCCACGCGCAAGATCGGGCACCTGCTGAGCCAGATACGGCTGCGCGGCGAATCACAGGAATTGGTAGATGAAGTGGTGGCTCTCTCCATCCGCTACAGCATCATCACCCCCTACACCTCTTTCCTGGTGGAGGAGCCGGAGGCGGCGCTGACCCAGAGCGGGCGGCGAGAGATTGTGCGGAAGGAAGCGGAGAGGCTCAGCATGCCCGCTGCGGTGGCTGGGGCAGAGGCAGTGGATCGGGCTCAGGCGCAAGGGGCGCTGAAGGTGGCGGAGGCACCGCTGGCGGTCCGAGAGGCGGAGGTGCGCGTCGTAGGGGACCGGGCCTTCATGCTGCGCCAGGGGGTATGGACTGACACCACCTACGATCCCTCTCGGATGAAGCCACGGCGCGTGGGATTCGGCACGGAGGAGTACTTCCAGCTCCTGGCACAGCATCCTGAGTGGGGCCGTTGCTTTGCTCTGGGCCAGCGGGTGATCGTCGTGCTGGAGGGACAGGCCTATGAGGTGGTGGAAGGGGGAGGGGACACCATCCAGATATCAATGGCTACTCCCATCCCTCCGCAGCCTGTCGAACCGACGCTGGTCCCTTCTGCGTCAGACCAGCCTGAACCCTTCTCGCCGTGGACATCGCTGCTCCAGCTCGCGCGTTGCTGGCTGGATGCTCTTTTCAGGCGCTAGTCACCGCTTGCACGTATGTCAGCCCTGATATATAATATGTTCCGTCTCTCCATGGGGGATGTTTGTGTGCACAATACTGGTTTCCACCAGTGAAAGGAGGGTATGACCATGCGCAAGATCCTGGCTGTGTTGACTATCCTGCTGGTCTTCCAATTGGTGGTCGCTTCCGTCAGCTACGCCGCTCCACCCCCAGCCGGCTCATTCTATCATCAGGTGCGTCGTGGTGAGACGCTTTTCTCCATCGGGCGCCTGTACAATGTGAGCCCCTATGCCATTGCCAGCACTAACGGCCTCTGGAACCCCAATGTCATCTACGCGGGCCAGTGCCTCTGGATTCCGCCGGGACCACCCTATCCGGGATGCGCACCCGCACCTTGTCCATCGTATCCCTGCCCTGGCCGGTGGAGCTGCACCTACGTTGTGCAGCGTGGCGATAACCTCTACCGTATTGCTCTACGCTACGGGGTGAGCATGTGGGATGTGGCCAGGTACAATGGCATCCTGAATCTCGGCTACATCTGGGTAGGGCAGCGACTCTACGTGCCCTGTTATTACGATCCTTGATAGGCGCACTGTTTGCAGGCCATACGTTGCTATGGCTTGCTGGTGCACCTGCTGCGCAAGGATGGGCAGCCCCTGAGAGAGACGCGGAACGAGGGTATCAGGTTCATCCTGATACCCTCGTCGCCTTGTAGAGGGTCCGCTGCGATTGCTCCTGGGATGGCACAGGCCCCCCTACTCGGTGCAATCCACCTCCTGACCGCCAGTTAGGGCGACCAGCCCTCTCTCGCCTCAGAACACTCACCCCGCCATTGGTGCCGAACCACACATTGCCCTCCTCATCTGCAATGACACTCAGTACATCATCGCTGTTCAACCCATCAGCAGGGGTTCGCTCATGGGTAGAAAGAGGTGAATAGGGCACGGCGGCGCTTGCGAACCATCTGGCGCAGGTAACATCCGCAGGCTGGCTTGACTTTATCTACCCGAGATGTAAAATCAAGCCAGCGGCGGAAGGGAGAGCAGTGCAGAAATGGACGAGGGTAAGATTGTCGTTCGTTATCTCAACTTCTTCTATGGGACCCACCAGGCCCTCTTTGATATCAGCCTAGCCTTGAAGGAGCGACAGATCACAGCCTTCATTGGCCCCTCAGGCTGTGGGAAGTCCACCTTCCTCCGAGTTTTCAATCGGATGAATGACACTATTCCTGGCACTCGTGTTGAGGGAAAGGTGCTCCTGGATGGGGAGGATATCTACGCCCCGGGGGTGGATCTAGTGCGCCTGCGCCAGCGAGTGGGAATGGTCTTTCAGCGTCCCAACCCCTTCCCCCAGTCGGTGTATGACAACGTGGCTTTCGGCCCTCGGGTGATGGGGCTGGACCGAAGGATGGACCTGGATGCGCTGGTGGAGCGCAGCCTGCGTGAGGTGGCCCTCTGGGAGGAATTGAAGGATAACCTGAAGCGCTCTGCTCTGACTCTCACCGGGGGGCAGCAGCAGCGACTCTGCATCGCTCGGGTGCTGGCGGTGCGGCCAGAGGTGATCCTCATGGATGAGCCCTGCTCGGCGCTGGACCCGGTGGCCACCATGCGCGTGGAGGAGATCATGTACCAACTGGCCAGAGAATACACCATCGTCATCGTGACCCACAGCATGCAGCAGGCGGCGCGCGTATCCGATTGGACCGGCTTCTTCTGGCTGGGGGAGTTGGTGGAGTACGGCTCCACCCGGCAGCTCTTCACCAACCCACAGCGGAAGCTCACCGAGGACTACATCACTGGCCGATCGGGGTGAACTACCCCACCGCAAGCGGTCTCTGGCCTGGAAGGTGGGGCTTCCGGCTTCAGCGAGTCGGCAACCCGACTCTCCACCGGCGTATAAGTTCCGGCTGTTCCAGCCGTACTGAAGATCAAGATATTGATTGCTGCATTCACGTCACGGTTGTGGACAGTCCCGCACTCAAGGCACGTCCACTCCCGATCAGAAAGGCGCAGGTCTTGATGGATGTAGCCACAAACGTGACACCGTTTCGAGGATGGGAAGAAGCGGTCAACTTTCTGGACACGGCAGCCATACCATCGGCCCTTGTACTCCAGTTGGCGCACGAACTCACTCCAACCGGAGTCGCTGATGGCTTTGGCGAGATGATGGTTAGCAAGCATCCCCTTCACATGCAGATCCTCGATGTGGATGACTTGGTTCTCGTCAACCAGCCTTCGACTCAGCTTGTGAAGGAAATCGGCCCGCTGGTTCGCCACCTTCTCGTGCTGGCGGACCAGAGCCAGCCGTGCCTTCTCGTAGCCCTTAGAGCCCTTCTGTCGGCGGGAGAGCCGACATTGTAGCCGCCTCAACCGTCTCTCGGCCTTCCGCAAGTGTCTGGGGTGCTCGATCTGCTCCCCGTTGGAGGTGACGGCAAACGACTTCAGTCCCAGGTCAAGGCCAATCTCACCGCCCTGGAATTTTGGATCAGGTATCTCGACCTCGCACAAGATGGAGGCGTAATATCGGCCCGCAGGCGTGCAGGAAATAGTAACGTGCTTCATCTTGCCTTCAACTGGACGGTGGACGACTATCTTGATGGGCGAGACCTTGGGGATTACCAGTCGGTTGCCTTCCCCGGCCTGACCGCCGGGACAGGCAATCCTGAAGGCTTGGGGAACGCGGAAGGACTGCCGCCTCTTCTTACGCTTGAACCTGGGGAATCGTGCCTGCTTGCGGAAGAAGTTAGCGTAAGCGGTATCCAGGTCGCGAAGGGTCTGTTGGAGGGCCTGGGCATTGGCCTCTCTCAACCACTCATACCCTGGCTGTTGCTTGAGTTCAGTCAGCATTCGGGCCGTGTCATGGTAGTTGAGGCCCTTCTTGCCCTTGCTGTCCTTGTGAGCGAGGTAATAGTCAATGCGCGCCCGCAAGAAGTGGTTGTACACAAACCGGCAAGCCCCGAACTGGCGGGCCAGGACTTGTTCTTGCTCCTTGTTGGGATACAGCCGGAAGCGGTAAGCGCGTTTAACTATCATACCTACAAATATAAGCCATAATGTGTAGAATGTCAAGCAAGGAGACAGCCCATGATAGGACCACGAGCCACATTTGATCGAGAATTACACAAGCTACAGGATGAGGTGCTGGTACTAGGGAATATGGTGGAGCAGGCGGTCATCCGCTCGGTGGAGGCGCTGAAAGGGCGCGATCAAGAGGCGGCTAAGGATATCATTCAGGGGGACCAGAAGATCAACACCAAGCGGTTTGAAATCGAGGCTGCCTGTCTTTTTCTCATCGCTTCCCAGCAGCCCCTGGCCGAGGACCTGCGCCTGATCGCGGCGGTGCTGGAGATTATCACTGATCTGGAGCGGATGGGCGATCACGCGGCTGGGATCGCAGAGATCAACCTCATGATGGGCGATGAGCCATTGGTCAAGCCCCTCATAGATGTCCCGCGCATGACTCAGACGGGAGTGGAGATGCTACGGGGAAGCATGGAGGCCTTCGTGCAGAGGGATGCGGAGATGGCCCGCCGGATCGCCAACAGGGACGATGAGGTGGATCAACTCTACAATCAGGTGTACAACGAGCTCCTAACCGTGATGCTCAGCAACCCCCGGACCATAAGCGGGGCCACTTTTCTGCTGTGGGTGGCCCACAACCTGGAACGCATCGCCGACCGGGCAACCAATATCTGCGAACGGGTGATCTTCACCGTGACCGGGTACATGCAAGAGATCAATGTCTGACAACCATCCTATGATGTGCTCGATGAGTTCAGGGCTATTCATGGTAGAGATTCGCAGGCTATGCCGTTATTGTCCCCATTGAGGCGATGTACATCACCACGTCCCAACGATTTGCAGTACTCGTAGCAAGCCTGGGCCTCGTCGTGGGTGCTGAAGTCCGAGCAATTATAGAGGTTATCTGAGCAATCACAGACAGCACCCTCACCAGATGGCGTGGCTGGCTGCAGCGTCGGTGTTGACCCCCACAAGCCTCGCCCTGCCTCCCTTGCCTCACGCTGGAGCTTGAGGAAGTAATCAGCATATTTTACGTCGGGCGGATAGGTCGACACCTGAGCATAGCCGAGGCGGACTAGCTCGGCGTTGACCATTACATCGCCAACCCACACATACCGCAAGAGCCGCCCATACTTGTCGGTTTCCGAGACGTCCTTCTCCAGCTTCACTATCTTGCCGCCGACAAGCTCCTCGTTTTTGGCTGCAGCTTCCGGCCCCATCCACTCGACCGGCTCTTCGGGATGCTTGGTCTCGGGGGTGTCAATGCCGATGTAGCGCACCCTGTGGCCACCTTCCAGCTCCACCGTATCCCCATCCACCACCCGAACCACTGTGGCCCACTCCCCCTGCGTCGGTGTGGGCACAGGGGAGTGAACAGCCTCCACCGTCGGGGTGGGTATGGGTGTGCTGGTAGGTGAGGACCGAGGCAGAGGCCCGCAGCCGCTCGTGAGAAGGCACAGGATGAGCATGAACCGGCGCATCCGCTGAGGCATGCACTCCCTCCTCCTGGTCAACGAGAAGGGGGGGCTCCAGCCCAGCGGGGAAGCCCGTCGGGCCGGAGCCGCTGATGTGTGGATGAGCCTTTCCGGTCTATCGAGCGACGAACTTGACAGCGTCAACACTGATATAGCGGCTGTAGGGCCACTCACCCGTGTTGTCATACATCAGCACGGACTCGCCGCCCACATTCCAGGCGTTGAAGTAGTAGGTCCCCAGTGAGACCCACTGGTTGCTGTAAGCCCCCTGATTGACCAGCCGGTCGTTGCGGATGCCATTATGCAGGATGCGGTATCGGGCTCGGCCCGTGGTGGCGTAGGCACCGGGGATGTAGGCGTAGACCTCGTAGTAGCCGGCGCGGGGCAGGGTGGGCACCCACTTGGCGTAGTTGGTCCAGTTGTACTGATTGTTGTAGGTGTAGTAGATGTGGCCCCCGTAGCCCAGCCAAGCGTTGTAGCGGCCGTGCAACGTCCCGCCCCAGACAAAGCCCGGACCCTGTTCATCCACAACCACCTCAGTGACCGGCGGCGGAGGAGGCGGCGGTACGTAATCCCACCACACTTTGATCTCCGCTGTGCCGGTGCGCTCGTAGTACTCCACCCGGAGGTAGTGGTCTCCGGCGGCCAGCCATCTGTCGCCGCTGAAGGTCATGGGAGCGTGGTCGTACCAGCCGTCAATGGCCAGCCAGCTATCCACCCACACCCGCACCCCATCGTCCGACCGGGCCCAGAAGGTGTAAGTGCGGCTGGTGTCGAAGCGAACCGTCCCCGTCCAGCGGGCGGAGAAATAGTCACTGGAGATGCGCCAGTCTGGGCTGCTCCAACCCCAGTTGAAATCTATCCCTGCATCGGAACGGGTCAGCACCGGCGGGCCACTCAGAGAGGTGTTGTTGAAGTATTCGGCGTACCACGGCCCTGGTCCCGGCACCGGCGCACTGACCCTCTCCCAGGAGAGCTTGGCGACTGCAAACCCTCCCCTCTCGAAATATTCCACCCGCAGGGAGTGATTGCCGGCGGCCAGGGTGATATCCCCGCTGAAGGAGCGTACCGGATGCACCCACCATTCGTCTATGACCAGGTAGCCATCCACCCAGACTCTCATTCCGTCGTCCACGGTGGCGGTGAAGCGGTAGGTTCCGGCATCGAAGTATTGGGTGCGGGTCCAGCGCACGGAGAAGTCACTGCTGTCCACACCGGGGCCGGGGGAATGCACTCCCCAGTCGAAATTGATCTGGGGATCATTTCGCTGCAGGACTGGCGTGCCGCTGAGGGTGACATTGTTGAAGTATTCCCCCTTCCAGTCGGGGAAGCTGACCCCCTGCTCCCACCAGCAGCGGATGACGGCGTCACCCATGTCCTCGTAGTGCTCCAGCCGCAGAAAGTGGGTCCCCGGACTGAGGGATATGACGGCGTCGTATGTCGTGGCCGCCTGGTTGTGCCACTGGTCAATCAGGAGCTGGCTATCCACCCACAGGCGAGCGCCATCATCGGTGGTGACGTAGAAGCGGTAGTCTCCACCGGAGAAATACTCGCTGCAGGTCCAACGGGTGGAGAAATGATCGGCGGGGATGGGAGCTCCAGGTGAGCCGGCTCCCCAATTGAAGTTCACGGTGGGGTCATCGCGGATCAGGGACGGGGCGCCGATGAGCCACTGATTGGAATAGTACTCGCCGTGCCAGGTAGAGCCATCGGCAGCGACAGGTAGGGCCATCAATAATAGGGTCAGGACCAAAGGGATAGCGATCCACAGGTTATGGTTTCTCACGATCTTGCCTCCTTCCATTGGGCAGCGCGACGCTGCTGCAATGTGATGGGTGGATGGGAAAAGGACATCATTCTGCCCGTGGGGGTCCACCGGCTGGCCGTCGCTTCACGGGTATACTTTACCATGTATTCATGTTTTGTCAAGGCCGGCACTCCCCCCACCCGAGTTCACTCCTTGCTCCAAGGAAAAGGTGGGAGTATAATCTGGCAACAAGCTGGTCAGGCAGGGGGGCAGGGAAGCCCCTTACGACGCTCTCGCATATAGTTGTTGCAAAATTCATGCCAAGCTATGGAAGGCCTTAACTTGGCAGGGCAGGAGATCAACATGGACGCAAATGATAATATGGATGCCATGTTAACCCGGCTACGCGTGGCGGTGGCCGATGTGTTCGCCGTGTACGACGTGACCACGGGGTACAGGGGAGGCAAGGCGGTTCGGCTGCGAGGACAGTTACTGGTGGAAGCCAGGGAAGCTTATGAGCGCGTGGCCTCGCGCTTCAAGGAGTTGGGGCACACCCCCCTCTTTCGACAGGAGAGGGGGATGGATGTAATCTTTGCCATACCCGGTTCACTGTCCAGCTCCTCCACTAAGCAACGACCATGGATGGCTGGGGCTCTGTTCCTCATGACCCTGGCCTCGGTGCTCTTTGCGGGCGCGGCCATGGAGTCACTCCGCCCCAGTGAGCTTCTCACCCTGCGGGGGCTGCTGAGGGGCTGGCCCTTCGCCCTGAGCCTGCTCTCTATCCTGGCTGCCCATGAGTTGGCCCACTACTTCGTGGCCCGCCACTTCAATACGCCGGTGAGCCTGCCCTACTTCATCCCCATGCCCCTCAACTCCCTAGGCACCATGGGGGCCGTGATCAACATGCAGGGGCCGCCCCGCAACCGCCGTCAACTGCTGGCCATCGGCGCGGCGGGGCCGCTGGCCGGACTGGCATTCGCGGTTCCTATCCTCACCCTGGGACTTTCCCTCTCCGAGGTGCGCCATATCCCCTGGGGGGCGTTCATCGAGGGCAATTCCCTGCTGTACATCCTGCTCAAGTTCCTCATCTTCGGACGCTATCTGCCCAGCGGGGGGATGGATGTCTTCCTGCACCCCGTAGCCTTCGCCGGCTGGGCAGGCCTGATGGTCACGGGGGTCAACCTCATCCCCGTGGGCCAGCTCGACGGGGGACACATTATCTACGCCCTGCTGGGCCGTCATGCGCGGTGGCTGAACTGGGCCATCATCGCTGCCCTGCTGGCCCTGGGGTTTGTGTGGCAGGGCTGGTTCCTGTGGGCCGGGCTGCTCTTCCTCTTCAGCCAGCGCCGCACCCTGCTCTTGGATGAGATCACCGAGCTCGACCCGCCGTGCCAGCTCCTGGCCATGCTGATGGTGCTTCTGCTGGCCCTCACCTTCACCCCCATCCCCATGAGGATCGGGCAATAGGTGGTCAGCCATGGCCACCCGCTCCCGAATGGGCGGATGGGAGTACAGCAGCCACACCACCCACTGCTCCGGGTCCATCTCCGCCAGATTCTGATCCGCCAGCTTCAGCATGGCCCTGCTGAAGGCCTGGGGATGGCCTGTGACCTGCAGGGCGAACTGGTCTGCCAGCCGCTCCCGCCAGCGGGAGTAGGCGTTCCCCAGGGGCAGGGTGATGAGGCCGAACAGAAAGGTGGCCAGTGCCAGCAGGGGAAAGGCAGCCACATCGCCCGGGCTGTGGAAGCCGAAGACCCACACGCCCCAGCGAAGCGCCCGACTGGCCAGCCACAGCCCACCTAGGGTGAGCGCGGCGTTGACGACGATGCTCCATCCGATGTCGTGGTGCACGTGATGGCCCAGCTCGTGGGCCAGGAGGGACTCGATCTCCTCAGCAGTGTAGTTATCCTGAAGGGTATCTCCCACCACGATGCGACGGGTGCGGCCCAGTCCCATCAGCCCCGCGTTGGCCGCTGTGGTTCTGGAGCTGAAGTCGAGCGTGTACGCACCCTTCACGCGCGTGCCAGCGCGCTGAGCCAGCCGGGTGAGCCGCTTGACCAACTCCGCGTCGTCGAGAGGGGTGAGTTGGTAGAAGAGGGGCAGGATCAGGACCGGGGCCAGGGTGGAGAGGCCCACTGTAACCGCCAGCATTCCTACCCCAGCCCCAATCCACCAGGTGGCCGGAGCGGTGCGCAGCAGCCAGTACAGCCCCTCCACCAAGGGCAGCCCCAGCGCTGCACCCAGGGCCGCTCCCTTGGCCTGATCGGAAAGCCAGCCGCGCAGTGCCTGCACCGAGAGGCCGTAGCGGTGGGGCAGTACAAAGCCGGCGTAGTAGCTCAGGGGGAAGGTGGCGGCGGAGTAAGCGGCGGAGACGATGGCCATGTAGAGGGGCACTTCCAGCCAGGGATTTGCCGTGACCTGCTCGATGAGGGCGGCCAGGTGCCGCGACAGGGCGAGAAGCAGTGCCAGCGCCCCGCTCAGCGCAAAGGCCAGGTCTGCCAGCAGCAGGCGCCGGCGAGTGCGGGCGTATTCCCTCGCCTTGCGTTGGCGCTGTGGGTCGAGCTGAGCGGTGCTCATGGCCTCCTCGCCTGGTCCAACCCTGTCAACTCCACTCCCTTCAGCTCAGCCACGGTGACGATGGCAAAGGTGAATACCTCACAACCGCGCTCCAGATGGCCTCCCATGGCCTTCTGCGCGTCGGAGAGGGCGATGTGCGCGTGGACTCGGCCATCAATCACGTAGCCTTGCAGGGAAAGGATGTCAAAGCCGCCCTCGCCGCGCACGAAGAGGTTAGCGGGTGGCCACTGCGGCTTATCTACCACATGGAAGTGGTAGCTGGCTAGAGAGCCGAGGCCAGCCACTATCACCCCCTGCTGGATGTCCGCCTCGCTCACAGCGGCCTGAAGGCCGTCGAAGAGATCGGTTCCAGGTTCCAAGCGAAAGACGTGGAGCTGTCCAAGGGTCGATGTCAGCGCTTTCATCGTCGTCCCTCGGCCACAAGGGTCAGCATATGGTTTCATTAATAAGTAGCGCGCGACCGCCGGCCTTGACTGGCAATGAAGCAGAAGGCGGCGGCCACAATGCCCAGCAGGATGCCGGGAACGAGGTAGTTGATCACTACCTCCAAGGGTTGTGCATGGCCTGTGAGTTGGCCAGCAGCCTGAAGGAACTGAAGAAGGGCGAAGAGCCCACTCAATCCTCCCAGGATAAGGGAGATCAAAGTCAGCCATGAGAGCCGTTTCGCTTCCACTCCGATGCCCTGCGCAGGAGCGGGTTGATGCTCTGCAGGGACAGGCTCCAGCTTTTCTTCTTCAACGGGTTGGACAGGCTCGACCAGCGGTTCGGATGGCTCGATCTGGGGAAACTCCTCCTCCAGCGCCGGGGGAGAGGAGCGGCTTTGGCGCTGGCCCTGCACGTAGTTAGCCACAGCCTGCTGGATGACCTGAGAAGTGGTGATCTGCTGCTCCTTGGCCAACTGCTGAACCTCCAGAAGCAGGTCCTCCTCCAGCAGAATGATTGTACGTTTCATAGTTTCTCCTTCTTGTGAATGCCTTGGCCCATTCCTCTACCTTGACTTCACCCCAGCTCTACGGAGCGGGTCCTCGCCCACCACACTGTGCATCCTCCCAAATACACTGCTCCAGCAAAGATCGCCCCCGCAGCGATGCGGATCATGGGCCCGAAGCCCAGGGTCTGAGTCAGTGTGCCTCCCGCTGTCGAGCCCAGGATCATGCCCAGCCCGCCCGCAGAATTGAACAAGCCCGAAGCCCGGCCCCGCTCTGCCTGTGACCGCACCTCCGTGGCATAGGTCATGGCCGTGGCGGTGTAGGCGGAGTAGGCAAATCCCCGCGTGAGCTGAACCAGCACGATCCAGGGCATCACCGGCACCACTACATACCCCAGAAAGACCCCCGTCCAGGCCAGGAAGCCCAGGCTGAGCATCGGCAGCCGCCCGAGGCGATCCGACATCCACCCTGCCAAGATCATCAGTGGAAACTCGGAGGTAGAGGCCGTGGCCCACAGGCGGCTCATCGCCGTCCGACTGTAGCCCAATTCCTCCACCATGTAGTTGGCCCACACCGCATAGACGGCGCTGGTCACCAAGGACCATAGAAAGGCCGAGACCAACAGGGGCATCATCGGCAGTCGCCTGTCGGATTTCCCGGCTGTGGCCTCTGGATTGGCCTGTTCCGCAGCCACTAACCGGCCTGCAAGGCGGGCCCCAGCTTCGCGTCTGGAGGGTAAGGCCTCTTGGATGGCGAAGGAAAGGAAGAAGGCAATAGCCGCCAGCCCCCCTCCTATGCCGAAGGGCGCACGCAGGCCCAGGCGGTCGGATATGGAGCCGGAGACGAAGGCCATCAGCCCAAACCCCAGCGAGGCCAGGCCCCGGTAGGTGCCCATGCTCCTGCCCCGCCCACGCTGCCGCTCCAGGAGGTCTCCTATGAGGGCCAGGCTGGTGGTGCCATAGGCCGACTGAGCGATGGCCCCCAGAATGCGCAGGGGGAAAAGATAAATATAATTTGGCACAACGACCATCAACCCCTCGGAGATGGCCACCCCGGCCAGGCCGATCATCATGAAGCGCTTCCGCTGGGCTATCCGGTCGGAGAGATGTCCCCACAGATAGCTGAAGGCCAAGCTGGTCAGTGAGCCCACCGTGCCCAACACCCCGATGAGAGCGTAGTTAGCCCCTAACGACTTCACGTACAGGGAGCTGATGGGATTGGTCACGCCGACTGACATGAAGAGGAGAAAGATAATGATGGTGAGCAGGGTGACGTTGTTCATGAGCTATTCCTATGATCTATTGCTCCCTATCCTCAAAGGCTCGCTGGCGTGCCTGTTGGAGCTGCTGAGAGGTGTGGCGCAGGGAGTGAAATGTAGACCATCCGAAACCAGCACTACAATAGCATATATACCCCCCTTTGTCAAATGGACCTGGACCTCGCCTCAGAATCCGCACCGCTTTGGAGCGCAAGAGCCATTTGACATCCGGCTGAAAATGTGGTATAATGTTAATGCTCTTTGATCAGACTGGATGATTGGGGCTGGGGGGCAGATGGCGGGGTTGCCCTCGTCACTTTGAGTAATCCTCTGGCCGACCCGCCCCTAAACATGAAACAAAGGAGTTACAGTATGGGGGTATTGACACGAGTGATTCCCCAGGGAAAGCAAGCACGGCGAGAGGCGTTGGCTTTCTACGTGTTTATCTCCCCCTGGATCATCGGCTTTATCGTCTTCACCATAGGGCCGGTTCTGGCCTCCCTTTTCCTCAGCTTCACCCGCTACAACCCCGGCAACCCTGTGAAATGGGTCGGCCTCCAGCAATACCAAATCCTCATCAATGACAAAATCTTCTGGCAGTCGCTGAAGGTGACCGCCTACTACACTGTCCTCAGCGTTCCGGTGGGCATCATAGCCTCTCTTGGCCTGGCAGTGCTGCTCAATCAGGACGTGCGCTTCCTCTCTGGCTTTCGGACCATCTACTATCTTCCCTCCATCATCAGCGGGGTGCCCGTCGCGCTGCTGTGGTCATGGATCCTCAATCCCAGGTTTGGTGTGCTCAACTACGTGATCTCGGTTCTCGTGGGGCCGAGTGGCGTGATCCCGCTGGGCATTCAGGGGCCGAAGTGGTTTTTCTCCGAGCAGTGGGTGATCCCGGCCTATGTGCTGATGGGGCTTTGGGGACTGGGGGGGCCGATGATCATCTACCTAGCCAGCCTGCAGGGGGTTCCCACTGCCCTGTACGATGCAGCCACTATTGATGGGGCCAATGGATGGCAGAAGTTCCGTGCCGTGACCCTGCCCATGATCTCCCCCGCTATCCTCTTCATGTTCATCACCGGCATGATCGGATCGTTCCAGATCTTCACCTCGGCCTATGTCATCTCACAGCAGGGGCAGTCATTGGGTGGTCCCAACTATGCCTCTATGTTCTACGTACTCTATCTTTTCAGCCAGGGGTTCCGGTACTATCGGTATGGATATGCTGCGGCTCTGGCCTGGATACTCTTCTGGATCATTTTGGGTTTGACCATCCTCTCACTTCGGTTCTCCGAGGAGAGGGTCTATTACGCAGGGGGGTGAAGTGGCAGAGATAGCAGAAAGAGCTAGGCCTACCCGTGAGTTCCGTTTACTGGCCGGGCTCAGGGAGAAGACAACCAGCAAATCATTCCGACATGGAGTAGTGCGAATCCTGGCGACTGTCGTTGCCACGCTGGGCGCAATCGTCATTCTGTTCCCCGTGGCCTGGATGCTCTCCACCTCGCTAAAGACCAGGTTCGGCGCGGTGCAACTGCCTCCGCAGTGGATCCCCTCCGATCCACAGTGGCGCAATTATCCTGATGCGCTCACCCACAACCCCTTTCACATCTACCTTCAAAACACCCTCTATTATGCTGCGGTGGGAGTGCTCGCCACACTGCTCTCCAACTCCTTCATCGCCTACGGGTTCGCCCGCCTGCGAGCGCCGGGGCGGGACAAGATATTCCTGCTGGTACTGGCCACCATGATGCTGCCCTACCCGGTGACCCTGATCCCCACCTACATCCTCTTCTCCAAGCTCCATTGGCTCAATAGCTTCAAGCCGCTGCTGGTGCCCACCTTCTTCGGCAGTGCTTACAACATCTTCCTCCTTCGTCAGTTCTACAGGGGGATTCATAAGGAGATGGATGAGGCAGCTCGTATAGATGG
>Ga0116202_10000407_pt1 | contig 23697 bp, 25 predicted proteins | sample LakKivw325mmetaG_FD_94479 | JGI IMG/M metagenome (GOLD analysis project Ga0116202, IMG submission 94479) | Anoxic lake water microbial communities from Lake Kivu, Rwanda to study Microbial Dark Matter (Phase II) - Lake Kivu water 325m metaG | ecosystem: Environmental > Aquatic > Freshwater >... | reverse complement strand
GGTGGGAGGTATCAGAAGGGGCAAGTACCTGGCCAAGCTCAAGGTACTCGATGGACCTCCTGAATTGCTGGAAGAAGAATTAAAGATTTACACCGAGACGGTTTCCCTAGGCCGTGACCCTGCCAAGGCTGATTTTACTTTCTATGCGAACTCCAATTCATCCATCAGCGGACTGCATTGCCGGCTGGAGCGGCGGGATGGGAGCTGGCGTATCGTGGCATTATCCAAAAGTGGCAACGAGACTTTTGTGGATGAAGTCGCCATCCCATTTTTTGAACCGGTAAGTATTTCCAGCGGACAGATGATCCGCCTGGGTTATTACGCTCAGCAACCCGTCAAGCTCGAATTCATCACCGATTTGAAACGAGACGGAGCAGAAGGTGATGAGGACCGGCGCAAGACCCAGGTGCATGAAGAAGACACGAACGCCACTACCTTCGATTTCCGCCGCAATGGTAACCAGGCCGGCGAAACCACCCAGGTGGACAGTGATTCGATCTTTGACAAATATCGTGAAAATAAATAGATTGATATATGGGTGAGGTGGTTATGAGCATGAAAAAAGGGACCAGGATTGGAGAGCGCTACGAGATCGATCGCCCTCTTTCGAACAACGGAGGCACTGCCAGCGTATACCTCGGCAACCTGATCGAGGATTCAAAGGTCAAGGTCGCCATCAAGCTGTCCAAGACCGATCCGGAAAACAAGACCCATGAAGATGACTTGTTGATCCGAGAAGCAGAGCTGATACAGCAGGCTGATTGGCGCCACCCGGGGATAGTCCGCCTGTATCCAGTGCCCCTGAATGGCAGGGAATCAACCTACTTCCTGAAGGCGTTGAACGTCCCAGGTCAGCCTTATTATGTGGTCATGGAATACCTGGAAGGACTGTCCATGGCGGAGAACCTGACAAAAATCCGCAAATTCCCCCTGGATTGGAAGCTAGAGCTGTTCTACCGCCTGGCGGTGACGGTCTCATTTATCCACCAGAAAGGTTACGGGCACCGTGATATCAAGCCAGACAACATCATGTTTCGAAAACCGATCACTGAGAACACCAGCCCCGAGCCGGTGCTGATCGACTTTGCCCTATGCAGTAATGGCAATGAAGGCTCAAACATTGTGGATTCGAGCTACACGCTGGAATATGCTGCTCCGGAACGGGTCCTGAAGAATATGTATGACAATTTTCCCAATTACCCCCGCGAGGCGGATATCTGGAGCCTGGGGGTCATCCTGTATGAGATCATCACCGGTGAGCTGCTGTTCAAAGGCAACCATCAGCGCATACGCACCACATTGATCAATGAAAACATCAACATTTTAAGAGGTGACCAACAGCTACCGGAGCTGATCAAGCAGTTTATCGAGGGCATGCTCAGTCGAAAACCGATGCGCAGGCCATCGATCAACAAGGTGCTATTTGCCTTTGAGGATATCTTTCTGCCGCCCAGGCTATGCCTCGCCATGTGAAGGGGCAGGCGGAACCTACACGAACTCCTTAAGAGGATGAGTGCATGACAGACATAGAGCTGATTAACGGTAAATATCTGCTTGGCCAGGCCAGCTCACCTGCTGACACCCGGCGCATTTATGAAGATCGAGCGGTGGTGCGTACCATTAAAACCGCCGGCGATCTAGCATTAATTGTAGGCGTCGTCGCCGATGGGGTTGGCAGCACCCAGGGTTCGATCGCAGCCCAGAGAGCGGTCGATATAGTCCTGCAATCCTTGCAGGAAAGTAACCTCACTGACATCCCCCAGATGATCGAGCTGGCTATGAAAGCGGCCAATCGCGCCGTATTTGAAGATAATCAGCGCGACGATACGGACAACTACACCACTCTGGTCGTTAGCGTGGTGAACAACGAAAGGTTGTTTGTTGGAAATGTGGGTGATAGCCGGATCTACTGGATCACCCAGGCTGGGCGGATTTTGCAGCTGACCATGGACCATAATTATTACAACCTGCACGGGGGTGACCCGAATAGTGAGGAAGCGGAGCGGGTGGTCAACTATATCGGCAAAAAAACGGGCATCGATGTCGACCTTGGCTTGTACCTGGAAAAGGATGACCCTTCCCAACCGTACAAAATGGGTCTCAAGGGATTGCCGCTCAAAGAAGGGGATACCATCCTATTGTGTTCAGACGGTCTGACCAAGAAAAGCCCCGATGGTGAGCGCTATGCTACCGACCACGAGATCGTGGAAGCAGTGCAAACCGAGATCATGCCGGATGCGGCAGCCACCAAGCTGGTGGGCATCACAATCGGCCGCAAGGTGGATGATAACGTTTCCATCGTGACCATCCAGTACCTGACCCCAGAAATAATCGGGAAGGTAAAAGCCTTATCCAAACGCGCCCAGGTGATGGCCTGGGCGATCAAGGCAGGGGTGGCTCTGGGGGTAGTCGGGTTGTTGATCACGGCTTTCATCCTTTATTCCAACTGGAGAAAAACCAACCAGAAGCTGGCCCTGGTCGAGAATTTGCCCACGGCCACTTCTATAATTGTCTTAATTACCAATACTCCTTTGCCTTCGGCCACGCCGACCCTGCCCCTGGAGCCTGGAAAAGCGCAGGTAGCTGGCTTGAGGGGTCAGGTTAATTATGATGACGGAGGCGACTTGGTGGGGCTGTTCCTGCACCAGGAAATTGCCCCCGGGGCGGCATTGAATTCCGGCGCGGATGGAGGCGCCTTTATCGAATTTGGTGATCCTGGTGGTAGCCGCAGCTATGCATATTTATTCGATAACAGCCTGGTCAGCATGGATTTCGATGTCATTTTGAAGCCACAACTTCTAGCCGGTAATTTCTATATCCAACCCGGCAGCGGCAAGGCCGAAGTGCACCTGCCCAATCACATGAATGCGGTCGCATATGTTGAGGATGCTGTCGATGGCAGCAGCGGGAGGATGCTGGTCCAGACCGACGGGGCGAATATCTGGATATGGTGCCTGGAGGGATTGTGCCGCCTGGAAAACGAGCAGGGAGTGAGCAACCGCATTTCAGCAGATACCAAGCGGCTATACCATACCATCACAGACGCCTATGACCCCGAAGTCCCCATTACCTATGACGAGCTGTGGGCTTGGCAGGTGGCTTGCGACCTATCCTGCCTTGCGGATTTTGTGACCCCGCCGACCGCCACCCCCACCCCCACGTTTAAGCCGATGGCCACCGATACACCTGAACCATCTGGCGGAGGGCATCAGCCGGCAAGCACCTCAACCCCTATAGCCACTGTTACCAATACTCCATGGATACCAACCAACACACCACCTATCCCAACCACCACTCCATCCCCAACCGATACACCAAAACACCCGACCAGGACACCTACTCCAAGTAAAACCATAGCCCCATCACCAACCAGTACTTCTACACCGACCGAAACACCATCGGAAGCTCCAACAGATACTCCAGATGTACCCCCACCTACTGATGAACCTCCAACACCAGGATTAACCGCAGGTCCATCTCAATGCAATGATGGTATTGATAATGACGAAGATGGGGAGATTGACTGTAATGATCACGGTTGCGACTTCCCTCATTCTCATAAGTGCAATCCTGATGATAATGATGAATCAGATCAACGCAATCTTAACGAAGGTTTAAAAATAAGTCCCAAGGTCATTCCGGTGAATTGGCTGATCTACGGGCTTTATGGACCATTCGGCGAAGGACAGAATATACCCTGAGCCTCATGCATTCGGTGGACCATTTGTCGATTCTTTGTGATTGGGTTTTGGGAGATACACATGGATAAAATCCTTGTCAGCCCTGAAGAATTGCGCTCAAAAGCTGAGAAGCTGCGGATCCATGCCGCAACGATCACCCGACTCCTAAGAAACGTGGATCACGAGATCCATACATTGGGTAGCCTGATCTTCGAAGGAGAAAGGGCTGACCAACTGAGGTCTCGTTATTACAACCAGCGCGAGAAGATTTTCGCATCACCTGACCTGATCATGAGCTTCGCCCGATCCTTGGATGAAGCCGCCAAGGTTTTTGAGCAAGCCGATAAGTCCAACATAAAAGAGCCTCAAACGGGGAAGGAAAACCATGCAATAGATTTGGTAATCGCTCTCAGTGATGCTTTGCTGAGCGGCGGTCGGGGTAATTTATCAGCTATGCTTAAAAATTTTGGTCTAAGCAAATCTGTATACGATATCATAAAGTGTGGTGTGCCAAAACAGAGCACCAAGTTCGGACAATTTTTGAAATATTCCAAGGTAATCGGTTTTGCGGGTGGAACAGCATTGGATTTCTGGAAGAGCGAGGATCACTCCACAGACGCTTTCATGACCTCGTGGTATAAAAATGCGATTGAAATCCCGCTGGCGAAGGTGATGCTGGTTAACCTGGCGGTGCAGCTGACCGGCGAGGGGATCAAATTTGCTGAAGATAAAGCTACACCATTCATTACTTCAGATCATGAGGTTCAAGCCGATCTGACCTTCCTGAATGATCAGCTCGCTCAGACATTTACCGATCTTGATCTGGGACATATTACCAAGGACCTGGGGGCCATCAGCTGGCACACCAGCCCGCTGTATTATACCTATCAATCCACCAACAATTACATCAATCTCCTTAAAACAGGTTTTGGGGCGGACAATACCTTCTGGCAAGCTCCATCAATCGGTCGAGCGTTTGATCTTTTCATGGAGGTCAATGGCGATTATGTGCACGATGAACTGCAGTCATATCCAAATAACCTAAATCTCATCTGGGGTGATATAAAGGACTTGGGAGGTGATGTAGGAACCTTTGCATTGGGGGCAGCAAACTTCCCTGAAGCCTTGATCAAAAACGACCTGGGATATTTCATGGCATTATCAGCAAAAACTGTCGACTTGCTGCCCCTCTCGGACGATTTCACCAGCACTTACCAAGATGTGTCGAAGATCATCATTGATGAAATATCCTATATCCCCTCGTCCAGTGAAAGGGCCTTTGCGCAATGGGACTTATTACTGAGTGGCATTAAGGCCGGAGATGTGTCATCAGTGTACGATTCCGCCCTGGATCTATGGAACTTTGGTTTTACCTCGCAAGTGCCCGGGTTGTCCACGGATTTTTTGCGCGAAATAGCTGAAGTGGTTGACCATACCATGCAGCGAGCACTTTGATGTGGGTAGACTTAGTTAGGTGAATGGGAGGTGTATCATGGAAAATCTGAAGCTACAACTGGGACATGCTGAACTAGTTTACCTTTTGTGGTTGATGCGTACGTTTTCTATACCAGGATTAGGAAATACACCGTTTGAAGATGTCTCAAAAGAGCAGGTCATCGCCAGTTTGATGGCTGCCGAACAGGCATTACAATCGCGTGACCTGATTGCCTTGAAAGATGGGAATACCAGCATAGACCGCCAGGTATTACTCCTGGTGGGAAGCTGTGCGCTGGCAAAAAACTCCGTGGTAATTAATAGCCAAATCAACCAGGGCGATTCGATCACTAGATATTACCATTACCATACCAAGGCTTGGGTATGCCATACCATCCATGAGAACGGGGTGCATAGCTTTGAACTGATTGACTCGCCTCTGGAGGAGGTGGTAAGCATTATAGGAGTTCTCGTCAACGAATCTGCGGACCTGAAACCGCTCGAGATCACGATTCCCCGGCGATTGTTGGAGCAGGTTTTTCTGAGATTAACTCATAACCCGGTAGCCAATGGCGATGAAACACTACACCTCGGATTACCCATTGCGCAACAGGAGCTCCTGTTTGAAATTTTATCTACCATCCAGGGAAAGGTTTTTGTGGGTACGTCCTATAACAACCGGGCGGACAATTTTGGATGTGATTCGCTGGTGCTGATCAGGAGTGATCGTGGATTTTGGGAGCTGCAATCCAGTGGGGATAGCGAATATATAACGCTGCTACCCAGATCTGGTCGTGATATCTATGACCGTCTCTATCAACTGTTGGAAACGAATGAGCATGATGGATAGAAAATAATATTAACACATCGCCCAGGTGAATTCCTATGATCGCTAATTGCTACCGCATATAGTCATCCTCCCCAACTGCAATTTTCCCTTTTTCTAAGGCGCCGGATTATCCACCACGCATCGAAAACCGATCGATTCCAATGACTCGGATGGATTTACGCTGAAACGTGCAACCGTACGTGCACCTTCGGTCGGATTACCCCATGAGCCACCTCGCACGACACGCCTGGTGCCTGTAGATGGCCCAAGGGGGTTACTTTCAGGAGAGGTGGAGTAGTAGAGGGTGCCCATCCAGTCGACAGCCCATTCCGAGACATTCCCGGCCATATCCAGCACGCTGTAAATACTGGCCCCGGCTGGGTAGCTACCCACCGGAGCGGTATTGCGGTAGCCATCGTCAACGGACGTGAACCGCTGGGATGCTGGGCAGTTCCAGTCGCAAAAATTCAGCTTGTCGGCAGTTGGCAGGTCGTTTCCCCATGGGAACAGGCGTTCATTCGGGCCTCGCGCGGCTTTCTCCCATTCAGCCTCGGTAGGCAACCGACCCCCAGCCCACACACGATAAGCTGTGGCATCCAGATAATTCACATAGACGACCGGGTAGCTGGCATAATCAGGGTTGCCATAATAAGGATCGCGGGTGCGTGAATATACCTGCTCCGGGAGCGGGCAGGCTTTCTCTGCCACACGGGCCTGGTACATGGCATTGGTCACTACAGTCCGGTAGATCCAGAATCCATCCAGATACACCCGGTGGGGAGGAGCTTCCGCTCCCCAAAAATAAGGGGAGTTCGAGTCCACGGCCATCATAAAGTCACCCGCCGGTACGAATACGATATCTGAATCATCCTTCGCTTTACGGATGTCAACTGGGGTGCTGGTGGGGATGGTGTATTGGTGACTGTGGGGATGGGGGTAGCGCTGGGTATTCTGGTAGGGATAGGCGTAGCGGTTTTGGTGGGTATGCCCCGGTAAGTCGATGTAGGGTTTGGAACCGAGACAATTCGTTCGGTTGTGGGGATCATTAATGGTGTAAATGCGGTTTGATCTTGCGGAGGATTTTTTACCAAATAGATGACCGCGATGATCACAGCCAGGCCCAATACACCCCCGGTAATCCACCCAGGCCATGATCGAAAATATCGCTGCCAGCGGTTTGTTAGAGGCACCATAGCTACTGATTTGGGTGATAGTGGAGCCGTAGTTCCCTTTGATTCTGCCGACCAGCTAGTATCCAGGGAAATTCTTTCGGGAACCTGGCTGGCATCGATACCGGCAGCTGAGCAAAAGGTTGTGAATAAGAAGTTCATGCTTGAAAAGCGCTCTGAAGGATCTTTTTCAATTGTCTGGAGGATAATCTCAGCGATGGCAGCTGGCAGGCAGGGATTATAGAGGCGGGGATCAGGTGGTGGGAGCTACAGGTGTGCATAGCGGATGCGCTCGTTGGCTGTTGCGCCGCTGCTGTCGGTGCCTTTCTCATCGCCTTTGAAAGGCCGTTGGCCCGTCAGCATCTCGTACAGCATTACCCCCAGGGCGTAGATGTCGGTGGCCGGGCTGACCGGCTCTCCTCGGATCTGCTCGGGTGCCATATAAGCGGCGGTGCCCACCGTGGCCAGGGTAGTGGTGGTGCTGTCGGAGTGCCTGGCGATGCCAAAATCGGTGAGATAGACATTGCCCCCCTGGTCGATCATCACGGTGCCGGGCTTGACATCGCAGTGCACCATCCCGTTAGCATGGGCGTACCCCAGGGCGGCACAGAGGGCCTTGAGGTAGATCGACACTTCATCGACCTGCAGAGGAGCGCCCTGCCGTTTGCGCAGGATGTCCTTCAGGGAGGGGCCATCCACGTAGCGCTCGAGCAGGAAAGCGAAATCGGTGGTCTGGTATAGGCCATAGACAGGGACGATGTTGGAGTGGGTTAGCTTCTTGAAGGCGTTAGCTTCGCCCTTGAAGCGCTTGGACATGGAGGGTCTCAATCGTCAGGCCAGCTCGGGGTAACAAGAATGATAGTTCTTTTTACCACAAAGTGATTTTCCTGGTCAAAGCACAAGAATACACAAGTGTTTCCGTAAAGATAAATTTCATTGGTTTACCACACCAAGCTATGGAGGGGTTTGATCATGCAAAAAACTCGCCTTTCGATTTTCATCATTTTCTCACTGGTTCTCCTTGCCCTGTCAAGCAGTCCGTCACTGGCTGGGCCAGCGTTTTCATCCATTCTTGAGAAACCGCTATCTCTGCACCTGCTTGCCATGTAACCGCGCCCGAACCATAAGGTATCACCCATCAATATGGCAGTAGACCAACCCGTGACCGATCACACGCTCGTCTGGAATGCCAGCAGCCCGAACGTCACCTATCAGTACTGCCTGCGGACGAACGCCAACTGCCATGGACCTAAATGGATCAGCGTGGGAACCAATACGAGCGTCATGGTGTCTGGCCTGAGCTCCAATACCCTCTATTACTGGCAGGTCCGTGGCGTCGATGCGCAAAACAACTACACCTACGCCAATGATGGGGTCATGTGGTCATTTCGGACGGGCCAAACCGCCAACTTACCCGGAGCATTCAATAAGCTCACCCCGCCAGTCACAGCCACCAACCAGCCGATCAACGGTCTGGAATTAACCTGGAACATCAGCAAACTGGCGACTAGTTACGAGTATTGCTATGACACGCTGAATAACAACACCTGCGATACTTCCTGGGCGAGCACCACCGCGTGAACGCCATGACCGATGGACTATCATACAGCACTATCTACTATTTACAGGTGCGGGGGGTGAATGCCAGCAGTTCTACCCAGGCCGATAAGGGATGCAGGGTGGCTGCCCAATACATGCAGCTGAAGAAGTTTTTTGCGCTCGGCACGCCGACGGTATTCGTGGTGGACCGAAACGGTACAATTCGCTACGCGCACTATGCCACCTCGCTGGCCGAAGAGCCGGATAGTGCCGAGCCCCTGGCGCTGCTGGCGCAGCTGGCAGCGTGACTTTCCTGGCCACAAGATTAATAACAGCCCTGGTTAGAGCTGACCGCCTGGGCTGTTGTGTGTCTTTAAGATAAAGATGATGCTGGCGTTCTGGCAACAGCCAAACGGCCTGCGATACTTCCCGGCCCGCAAGCAGCTGCCTCAGCGAATGGTACCAACTTTCCATCCGATCAGCCTGGACCATGAAACGCCCGATCCTTGCTGATCAGGGTGTAGGATAATACTTAACTTATTTCGAAAAGCTTATGCCCCTGGATATAGGATCTAAATCTTCGAGGCGATCATTCTCTATTTTGGGGCATAATCACTGAGCCAGCGTCTGATATCCCATGGTGCATAATTTCTCCAAGGAATCTGGCAAATTCAGCATTGGCGCTCCACCGCCTTCCCTGGGCTCAAGGTATGCCGCCTTTCAAAACAACGCGGCGGTAATACGCGAAATCATACACCAGTTTCAGCGCCAGCCGTGGCAGGCAGCCACGAATTCTTATGATTATCATATATTCTATTAAGATAATATCACTCTTATTAGGGTAAAATAGGGGGTTTGTAAGAGAGATATGGGGCCAAAAGCTCTTTCAAGCTCATGAGATTTACTTGCGAATGAACTTGGTAATGATTTTACAGGTGATGAATTGGAGAACACAATAGGAAGCGCACAGACTGATACCGCATTGAACCGGCGAGAAATCCTGATCGTGTTCAGCGGGCTGCTACTCGGCATGCTGCTGGCTGCCCTCGACCAGACGATCGTGGCCACCGCCCTGCCCACCATCGTCAGCGACCTGGGCGGGCTGAGCCAGCTTTCATGGGTGGTGACCGCCTACATCCTGTCCTCCACGGCCTCGACACCCCTGTGGGGCAAGATTGGCGACCTGGTCGGCCGCAAGCGGATCTTCCAGGCTGCCATCGTGATCTTCCTGATCGGCTCGGCAGCCTCCGGCCTGAGCCAGAACATGGGCCAGCTGATCGCCTTCCGTGCCTTTCAGGGCCTGGGAGGTGGGGGGCTGATGGTGACCACCATGGCGATCGTGGGGGATATCGTCAGCGCCCGCGAGCGTGGCCGCTACCAGGGATTTTTTGGGGCGGTATTCGGCGTGGCGAGCATCATCGGCCCGCTGCTGGGTGGTTTTATCGTGCAAAATTTCTCCTGGCATTGGGTATTTTACATCAACGTGCCGATTGGGATCGTGGCCCTGGTGGTAACCGGCATCGTGCTGCCCAGGATCGGGCCAAAAGGGCGCCCGACCATTGATTATCTTGGCACGGCCCTGATCGCCGGGGCGGCCACCACGCTGGTTTTGCTCACCAGCCTGGGTGGCGTAACTTACCCGTGGAATTCTACCTTCATCATCACACTGGGCATGGTGAGCCTGGTGCTGATTGCCCTGTTCATCGTCACCGAGAGGCGGGTTAGGGAGCCGGTACTGCCACTGCACCTGTTCCGCAACCCGGTGTTTACCATGACCAGCGCCATCGGCTTTATCGTGGGATTTGCCATGTTCGGGGCCATTACCTTCCTGCCGGTTTACCTGCAGGTGGTCGAGCGCGTCACCCCCACCGATTCGGGCCTGCGCCTGCTTCCCCTGCTGGCTGGCATGCTGATCACCTCGATCGCCAGTGGCATGCTGATCAGCCGCTGGGGGCGCTACAAGGTATTCCCGATCGCCGGGACAGCCGTGATGGGCGCAGGGCTGTACCTGCTCTCGCTCATGGGGGTCAGCACCTCACCTTTGGCCATCTCGGCTTATATGTTCGTCCTGGGCTTTGGCCTGGGCATGGTGATGCAGGTGCTGGTGATCGCCGTGCAGAACGCGGTGGAGTTCCGCCACCTGGGAACAGCCACCTCCGGAGCCACGTTCTTCCGTTCCATCGGCAGCGCCTTCGGGGTATCGGTGTTCGGGGCGATCTTCGCCCGTACCCTGAACGCCAACCTGGCGGCACTGCGCAGCTCCGGCTCGCTGCCGCCGGGGTTTAACCCCGAGGCGGCCCTGTCTAACCCGCAGCTGCTGCAATCCTTGCCCTTGAGCGTGATCAGCAGCTACTTGCAGGGCTTTGCGGTGGCCATCCACACGGTATTCCTGTATGCCATCCCGGTGGCGCTGGTTGGTTTCGCCCTGTCATGGTTCCTCAAGGAATACCCGCTGCGCCTGACCACGCACATCGGGAGTTTGGAAGGTAGCCAGGTGCGGGAATTACGCCCAGCAGAGCCGGCGGCGGCCAACCTGCACCGGCAGCTTTCCATGGGGTGGATGATGGCCGCGCTGGCCATCCAGGCGCAGCGAAAGGACGCAGACCCGGCCTTGCTGGCCGGCCTCTCGGCCAGTGTGGATGGGAGCGTGCCGCACGACCTCCCGGAAGAGCAAAGGGGCCGCCTGGTGGCGCGGGAGATCCTGCAGCCCCTGGCGCTCAAACTAATCGCAGCCTCGTCTCACCAGCAGGCAGAGGGGGAGGAAAGCTCGAAGGTGGTGAATAGGGGAACCCACCAGGCTGATATTCAGCCAGAAGGCTTCGAATAAATTTCTTAAGGCGACTCATTGAGGGGGAAAACCAATAAGTGGAACAGCCAGGTCTTCGCAAGCGGCTGGTAACCTTCATTTACTTACCTGAACCAGGGAATGGTTCACAACGGCTGGCAAGAGCAAGGTTAGATCAATCCATTTTCACTAATATATGGAGGCCGTGATACCCAGATGGGATGAGCAGGCTGGTGGCGATGCCGATGGCGGTGATCCTGGGAGTGCCGCTGTACTCCAATGCCATGGGGATCATCCCCGTGGCCAGCGCGCTGATCGAAAAAGGGGCCTCCCTGGGGACAGTCCTGGCCTTCACGATGTCGGTGGTTGGATTGAGCTTGCTGGAAGTGATCATTCTACGCCGTGTGCTCAAGATGCGCCTGATCGCCATTTTTGTGGCCACCCTGGCGCTGGCGATCGTGTTCACCGGCTACTTATTCAACCTGGTCCTGTAAAGGCTTGAATCGCGACAGGGGGGGCAATCAACGTGTCCAACTCCATTGGTGCGCCTGCCAGGGGTAACGCAGGCGTTCTTTTTCGCGAACCTCAGGGAATCAATGCCAACCCAAGGATGGCCATCACACTCAGTGCGGCGACGGGCCAATCCCAATTGCTGGTCTTGATGGGCAGGCTGCGGGCCCGAGCAGGCGAGAAGGCGCGCCCTTCAGCGGCCAGGGCAATCTCCTCGGCCTCCTTCAGGGCATTGGCGAGGATGGTGACGGCCAGCAGCCTAATGGCGCGCCAGCGCTTCTTGCGCAACCCACCACGCATCCACAAGCTGCGCCAGGCGTTTTGAGCGGATTGCTGCAGCGAGGCTAACAGGTTCACGGCGATGCCAAACGAAAAACCCAACCCGTGCAGGCCAGCGCGTTCCAAGAGCCCCGCCAGGGAGGAGATGTCCACGCTGCTGGTCAAGCCCTGCACGGAGACCAGCACCACCACGATGCGCAGGGCAATTTGCATGGCATTCAGCAGGCCCTGCGATGCATAGGGAATAACCCACACGTGGCGGTCGATCTCGCCGCTGAGGAAGATGGGCGGTACGGACAACAGGGCGATCATCACCAGCCAGCGCCACTTCGCCAGCCCGCGCAGCGCCTGGGGGTACAACAGCAAGGCGACCAGCAGGCAAATCAATGCCGCCCAGGGCAGGCGCCAACCCGGGATGACCATCACGGCGATGATCGAGCTGAAGAAGATGGCCAGGTAGCCAATGGTTCCCAGGTGTTTATCCCTGGCCAGAGCCGGGTGACCCAGCCTTGTATCAGGGCGAGAGCTCATTTAACAACCTGCAGCTCGATCAGCATGCGCACGTTCAGCTTGCCTTCCTGCCCGGGCAGCACCACGCGAAAGGCGCCATCATCGGCCGTCAGCTCGCCGTTGGCCTGTGCATAGGCCACGATGTCCTGTGCGCCGAGTGCCTGGGAGGGATCATAATTCACGCTGTAGCCATCGGAGGCCACAGCTTTGATGGCCTTGATCTCATCCAGGTTGAAACCGGCATCCTCGAGCAGCGTAGCTACGCTCACCCCCAGGTAAGCAACATTATTAAATGTCGACTGGATGGGCGGCAGGGCTTCCAGGTCCGCCCGGGTATAGCGCTTGCTGATATCAGGCCCACTGACCAGCAGGCTAGAGCCTGTGGGAGTCTGCATGTCGCTCGAGGCCGGCGAGGCGCAGCCGCCCAGAAGAGCCACCAGCAGGATGAAGACAAGCATGGTAACGCGTTTCATTGTGCATTCCTCCAATCTGTTCAGCTAAATACGCCCGGCTGCCTGGGCCGTGCGCCCCAGGCGGTTTTTCAGCGCCCTGGCGATATCCCAGCTCAGCCAGCCCACCAGCCCGCCGATCGCCAGATGCAGCAGGAGCAATCCGATGACAATCCAGATGACCGCGGCCGGGGTCAGGCCAAACAGGCGCCCGCCCAGGTCGAGCAGGTCGAGCCACACCACGAATAGGGTGCGTCCAAATAGCAGCGGCCCGGTGACAAAGGGCTGCAGTAACACCCAGGCTGTGCCCAGCGCCCCGGCCAGGATGAAGGCCAGGCGCCTGGGCCGGCCTGCCAGCGAGAGGACCACTTCCGCCACCAGCGCCTCGCTCAGGATGCCCACCATGGGACCGATGATCACCCCGCCCAGGCTGAACAGCTTGAGCAGCATGGCCAGCACGCCGATGAACAGGGTGGAGCCCCGGCGGGGCACGAACGCCCTGCCCACCAGGGCGATGGTCAGACCGATGGCTGCAAGCACCACCCCGCTCAAGGGGATATTCAGGGTTTTCAATACCGCCCCCAGGCTGATCTCATCCAGGCCCCACAGGGCACCGAAGACTGCCAGCAGGGCCAGCTCACGCGTGGTTAGTTTCATCCGCCACCTCCTTGTGAATTTTTCCGATCCGCTCCACACGCCCGTGGCTCAGTAAGACCACTCGCTGGGCGTAGCGGTGGACCAGCTTGTAATCGTGGGTAATCAGCATCACCGTGGTGCCATTGGATTGAAGCGCTTGCAGGTGATCCATCAGGCGCTGCAGATGTCCCCAATCCTGCCCCAGGGTGGGCTCATCCAGGATGACCATCCTGGGGCTGAGGCTGACACAGGCGGCCAGTGCTGTGCGCTGTTGCTGACCGACGGATAGCGCCAGGGGATGCCTCTGGCGCAGCTCCCACAGGTCGGCTTGGCGCAGGATTTGGGCAGCCGACTCAGGATCATAGCGGCCGTAATTCTGGGGGGCGAAGGCCACCTCCTCCTCCACCGAATCGGTGAACAGCTGGTCCTGCGGGTCTTGGAAGAGCAGCGATACATCCTGCCCCGGGAGGGGCTTGCTGCCATTGGAAAAGCGCACTTTCCCGAATTGCGGCTTGATCAACCCGGCTGCCACCATGGCCAGGGTCGATTTACCCGAGCCATTGTCGCCCACCAGGGCGATGAATTCCCCGCCATAGAAGCTCAGCTGGATATCGGAGAGCACCGTGCGGCCGTTGTAACCGGCGGAGACATGCTGCAACTCAAGCAGCGGCGCTGGTTGGCCTGCGGGCGTGCCATTGGGCCGTATGAGCGACTCCCAGGCGATGGATGGCGCTTCCCTGGGCCGGCGCAACCCCAGGCGCAGGCGCAGCTGGCGGTCGGCGAACACCTGCTGAGAGCGGCCATCGGCGATGATCTGCCCATCCTCCATCAGGACCACCCGCTCGGCCAGTTGCACGGCTTCTGCCAGGCGGTGCTCAACCAGGATGATGGAAATCCCCAGCTCGTGGCGCAGCCTGGCCAGGGTATCCATCACCCGGCGGGTGTTGGGCACGTCCAGGGAAGCAGTGGGCTCGTCCAGCACCAGGATATGGTTGCGCATAGCCAAGGTAGCGGCGATGGCCAGGCACTGCTTCTGGCCACCGGATAAATGGGCTGGCCGCGCATCACGCAAGCCATACAGCCCGGTGGCCTCGAGCGCCCATGCGGTGCGTCGCTGGACCTCGTTTTCGCTCAATCCCAGGTTGCGCGGGCCGAAGGCAACCTCATCTTCGACGCAAAGGTGGAACAGCTGGGATGAAGGGCGTTGGAAGACCATACCCACATGCTGGGCCAGCTCGCTGATGGGCTGGCTGAACGGGTCAAGGCCATCCACGCTCACCTGGCCAGTGACCTGGGCCGGGATAGCGTGGGGGATCAGCCCGCAGATGACCTGCGCCAGGGTGCTCTTGCCGCAACCAGAGGGGCCCGTGACCAGCACGCACTCGCCATCCTCAGCTTGCAGCGAAACTTGCTGCAGGGCAGGGATGTCCCCGTAATGAACCGACAGGTCACTGATTTCGATCACGCTATACCCACCTGACCGGTTCCTGTTTTGAGGAGCAATGGCCTGCCCCACGGCCAGCGCTGCAGGGCCTGGGAGAGCAGCTCTGGCCGCACCACCACGCAGGCCAGCCGGTAGCCGCGTCGGCTGATGAGATCCATGGCTTTCGTAAACCCCTGGTTTTGCAGGAATTCGAGGGGCCCCAGCTCATCCAGGATGAGCAGGGGGATGCTCTCGGGCAGGCTGGCCAGGATGTGGTTGCCCCAGGCTAAGGCTTTGGGATTGAAGCGCCAATCCTGGGTTAAAATACCCGGCTTACTATTATCCGAGGCGGAAGGCCGGCGCCTGGCAGCCAGGCGAGTTTTGCGGCCAGTGGCGATATCGAGCAGCTCGATGGCGACCTTGCTGGCGCGCACGATCACTGCCGGTGAAAGCAGGCCGCAAACCTGGACTCCATGGGCGGAGGCCAGCCTGACCAGCTCCTGGCACCAGCGGGTCTTCCCCGCGCCGCTCGGGCCGGTGATGAACACCAGCTCGGCAGGTGTAGCGCTTGAAAAAAAATTCGCCAGCAGAGAATCTGGCGAATCAAGTGAAAATTGCACCAAGGATTCTCCTTTCCAATTCAGCCTTGTGCCCTGTTAGGACATGGACGCATCGCTTCGGGAGGCTGCGGCGTTTCCACTCGCAACCTTTAGCCTGCAGGCTGGTTTTCCAGGCCCGAAAACCAGGTGAGAGTGCCTCACCCTGCAGGACTCGCCTGCCTTGCCATGACCCTTCGAGGTGGTCCACCCCGCACAGATGATTGTAGGTAAGGCAGGTCGGAGAGGTTTACTTGTAGAAGTGTAATTCCAAAATTTCGATAAGATGCCTTTCTTCAGGGAGCTCGCAGGTGTTCAAGCAGGCCTGATGGGTGTTATTCACGCGCTTTTTTCTTGACTCGCGTCTATTATAAACACAGATTGCGACTCCTGGGGAACTGGTTTTCTTCTTCCTTCACTTTTTGCGAAGCATGCCCGTCTTTAGCAGCATAAGGAATGGATTGCTGATATTGCCTGTCGCGATGATTCTCGGATGGCTCAGCCCCCTGGCAACAGTGCCACGGTCGATGCATGAGACGAAGGCATACGGGATGTACTGGAAATTTTACGTGTTATCTTCTAATCCACCGCATCTTGACGAATCAGCCGATAGCCTCTAGAATAACCCATATTAGATATAAATTATCTAAAATTTGTTTCTATTAGACAATAAGACTTTGATCCAGCGAAAGACAAGGAGTAACTGATGAACCAGACCACAAGCAGCGCCAGGCAACCCCGGCAGAAATCCAGCAGGAGCAACACAGCCAGGGGTAAGGCATCCGAGGGCTTTAGCGAAGAAGAACGGGCGGCGATGAAGGAACGTGTGAGGGAGATGAAGCCGGATAAGGTGGATGGTGAAGGCGAGGTACTGGCAAAAATCGCCGAGATGGCTGAACCGGATCGCGCGATGGCCATGCGCTTCCACGCCATTGTCAAGGCCAACGCGCCGGAGCTCACCCCCAAGACCTGGTACGGTATGCCCGCCTATGCCAGGAACGGCAACGTGGTATGCCACTTCCAACCCGCCCTTAAGTTCAAGACGCGGTACGCGACCATTGGCTTCAGTGACAAGGCCAACCTCGATGAAGGCGGTGTGTGGCCGGTGGCCTATGCGCTGAAGGAGCTGACCCCCGTCGAAGAGGCGCGGATCGCGGCCCTGGTGAAGAAAGCGGTGAGCTGAGCATCGGCCTCGCCACTCATCCCAGCCTCGGGCGAGATCAGCAACCGTGCAAGCATCCAACACACACTGGCATTGCCTGGGCCAGTGAATATATCCATTCTAACCGCGCTCTGGTTTGCTTTCTATTTGGCGTTTTTTTACGGGTACATGAAGAAGCAGCGTTAGGAGGTCTGATACGAAAGGCTTTTAATCTTGTCAGCAGGCCTTTCGCTGAAATGATTCGTCAAACTAACCAGTGGGCTCAGATCGCATGATAAACGGTTTAATTTTATAAAACTGTTCGACCTTCAGGCAGCCCTATTCGGTGATAAAATTGCCAGGCAAGCCACCAGAGAGTTAGTCGGTTACTGGTATTTTCTCGGCGTGGTTATACGATGAACAGGCTCGACCCATGCGCAGAAACGTGCACACACACTCCTTGATCATGTTATTTTCACAAGGTTGCGTGAAAAATCCTGACGAACGCTATGGATAACAATTCTTCCCAGATACCCGATCAGAGCGGAAAAGCACGCCACCTGCAGGTGGTCCTCTACCTTGTAGCGGCCATGCTGGTGGCGATTTTATCCTATCTGCTCTGGCAGCGAGTATCCCTGCGAGATGGCATCCAGCAGTCCGCTCCTGACCGGGGGCAGGTTAGTGGATTGGTTCCCCTTCCCACGGCTGATTCGGGCGAGGAGCAGTATTCAACGCTCCCGCCATACGCCACTCCCTCTGGCATGAGGGGAGGCATTTTCCTGCTGCTAAACCCCCAAACCTTCATTCCAACCCGGCCTCGTGAAGTGGTCATCACTTACACCGTCGAACTGGGAGACAACCTGTTCGACATCGGCGATAAATTCGGGCTGAAGCCCGAGACCATCCTGTGGGGCAATTATGACACGCTGAAGGATAACCCCGAGATCTTGCAACCAGATCAAACTCTCAACATCTTACCGGTGAATGGGGTGTATTACCAGTGGCAGGAAGGGGATACGATCGAGGGTGTGGCTGCCACCTTCAAGGCGAAAGCGGAAGATATCATTAATTATCCGGGTAACCGCATCGACCTGACCACGGTCGCTCTGGGCGAGGCCGCAGTCGAGCCGGGTACCTGGCTGATCATCCCGGGAGGGAAACGCGAGCTGAAGGATTGGGGGCCTCCGGCCATCAGCCGCACGAACCCGGCGGTGGCGCGCTACTATGGCCCAGGCTCATGCGGTGCGATCTACGAAGGGGCCATAGGCACGGGAGTGTTCGTGTGGCCCACCACCTCGCATCTCATCTCGGGTTACACTTACTCGGCCATCCACCCGGCGATCGATATCGGCGGCGCGCTGGGCAACGCCATTTATGCGGCCGATTCCGGCGTGGTGGTGTACGCCGGCTGGAGCAATTATGGATATGGCAACCTCATCGTCATCGATCATGGCAACGGCTGGCAGACGGCTTATGCCCACCTGAACTCCATCGGTGTCATTTGCGGGCAGAGCGTGACGCGCGGCATCGTGATCGGTGCCCTGGGCACCACCGGCAACTCCAGCGGCCCGCACCTGCATTTCGAGATGGGCATCAACGGCGTTAAAGTCAACCCGCTGGACTACGTGCAGTAACCCACCATCACAGTCAACTTTACCGCCAGCGTAATACGATCAGCTCAGGCGAAGAGGGGCAGCATATCCAGCCTGTCCACCTGGGCCTGCATCTGCTCAGTGGTGGGTGGGGTGGTAAAACGATTGGCTGCCTCCAGCACCCTGGGCAGGAGGTTGATATCCCCCACCGAGTTCAAAAATAAGCCGGGATGCCCTAGCACCCAGTGCACGGCCAGGTCAATATCCGCCTGATTTTCAAGCGGGCGATACCAGGTGGTACGCGTGGGCTCCTGTTCCCCCCAGGGTGCGTGGGCGATGGATTTTATGGTTTGCACCGCCACATTGCGCGAGCGGCACACGCCGTATAACTCTGAGAAATCGCGCAGATAGGCTTCATTCTGCGCCAGCACATAGCTGAAAGGCAGCAGGACCGAGTCAAAGTCGAAGCGCTCGAGGGCCTGACGGTGCATGCCAGCTACGCTCAACCCGTGGCCGGTAACGCCGATGAAGCGCACCAGGCCCTGCTGGCGCGCCTGGATGGCAGCTTCCAATGCACCCCCTGGGCCCATGGCAGTTTCCCATTCTTGAGCATCTACCAGGTTATGCAGCTGCAACAGGTCCACCTGGGTCACCTGCAGGCGCTCCAGCGAGCGGTGGAACTCCTGGCGGGCCTTATCGGCCGTCCGCTCGCCGGTTTTGGTGGCCAGGAAGAAAGCCTTGCCATGCCGCTTTATCCAGCTCCCGATGCGCAGCTCTGCCTGGCCATAGCTGGCAGCCACATCGAAATGATTCACCCCCATAGACAATGCCAGCTCGATCGCCGCATCTGCCTCGTCCTGGCTGACCTGCCAAAAAGCTGCCGCACCCAGCAGGATACGGGAGCTTAAATGTCCGCTGCGACCAAAAACCTGTGTGGTGATCAACACTACCTCCTGATAGGAACAATGTTACTTGAGCCAAGCACAGCTATTATAGTCCATCCCCTCCTTCATCCCACCCAAGGCATCCCTGTGATAGCTGGCGCACCATAAATCCCCTGCAGGATGATCTTCATCGACTCGCCAGGCAGCCCTGGCGGGATAAGATGGAACGGAAACAATACTGGTTATTTTTCTTTTAGATAACACGATTAATTGGCTGAGGTGAATTGCCATGCATTGACACAACCTACTCAATTGTGCTATATTGAAAGTGCTTTCATAAACTCAACAATGGTGAAGCATGTCGGCAAACAAGAAAAATCCAACCATCTATGATGTCGCGGAATATTCCGGGAAGAGCATCTCAACCGTTTCACGTGCGCTAAATTCGCCTGAAAAGGTCAGCGTGGAAACGCGGCACAAGGTATTTGCTGCCATTGATGCGCTTGGATTCGTGCCGAAAGCTGAGGCTCGTGCGCGTGCTTTGCGCCAGAATGGGCGCATTGGCGTAATTACCCCCTTTTTTACGGCACCTTCTTTCGTCCAACGCTTGAGGGGGCTGGCGGGAGAACTATCCAAGAAAAATTATGATCTGGTGATCTATACGGTCGATTCGGCTGATCGATTACAAAGTTACCTCTCATCCTTACCACTCACCGGCAACCTGGACGGATTGGTAATCATGTCTTTACCAGTTGAAGATACCTATGTGAGCCAACTGCTGAAGCATAACCTCCCGACGGTGCTGATCGAATTTCCCAATACGAGATTGAACAGCGTCGAAATCGACGATGTAGCGGGCGGGCGAATGGTTGCCGAATATCTCGTGGCCAAGGGACATCGCCGGATCGCATTTTTAGGTGATACCGATCTACCTGAATATGCTATCCACCCTGTCAGCTTGCGTCTGGTGGGTTTCAGGCATGGCCTACAGGAAGCGGGTATCGTGCTGGAGGATGAATTCGTTCGCCTGGCGCCCTACACCATGGAACAGACCCGTCAGGTGGCTATTGAAATTCTAAACACCGCCAATCCTCCTACTGCTGTTTTTGCTGCGACCGATTTTCAGGCCCTGAGCGTGATCAAAGTTGCCCACCAATTGGGGGTGAGGATCCCGGAGCAGCTGGCAGTGATCGGTTTTGATGATCTCGATATGGCAGAATATGCCGATCTGACCACGGTTCGTCAACACCTGGACGAATCCGGGCGATTGGCGATCGAGATCTTACTGGCGCACATCGCAGATAATTCACGCCCAGTTCAGCACATCAATCTCCCATTAGTCATCGTCGAACGTTTAACAGCCTAAACTGGTATTCGAGCACATTTCGCATCTTATCGAAGTTCGTGGATGTGGGTTTGTAGACAGGTAGGATCAAGCCAAAAAATTGCCTCGACGAGCCCATGGCTGATGAATCTAGGTGAAAATAGATTTTTCATTGACGTTGATTATGTATTATGCTACAATCTATATGAAAGTGCTTTCATCAAAACACTTTCTAACCCTGTCTCCAGGTTTTCATTGCGGCAGGACATGCAAGATAAACAGGACGAGAGGCCGATGGTGGTTTCCTTGACGTGATGACAGGGGCAATCCTGTTCGTGAATAAACCGTGTTGGATACCACAGCCATCAACATGACACAATTCTAAAAACTTGACATTTAGAGAACTTATCGACAAGGAATCGAAGGAGGTGACCAAAAACGAAGAATCGATTATTTATCGTCCACAGGATGATCTAGATTCTGTATAACATATAAAAAAGGATAAAATTGGAGGAGAAGATGAAAAAAGTTCCATTTCAGGTATTTTCCTTATTGGTTCTAGGCAGCATAATTCTAGCTGCCTGTGCGCCAGCCACAAGTGCTGCCCCTGTTGAAACACAGCCTCCCGCTACTGCAGCTCCAGCCGTACCGACGGATACTCAGGCAGCTGCGCTCCCAAGTTGCGGGACGGATCCTGTGGTGATGAATGCCTACTTCGAAACCGGGTTCACATTGCCCTTTTCACTTACGGTTGAATTCACCAATCAGTTCCCGAATGTAACCTGGGATATCAAGCAAGACCAGTTCACCAATCTCATCAACGAGACACCGCGCCTGCTTACGAGCGATAACCCTCCTGACCTGATCCGCCTGCCAACCTTCGTCACTTTCGCCGAGGATGGTCTCTTGTATAACCTGGACGATTACGCCACGGCATTTGGCTGGAACGACTGGCCGGTGCCACTCAACTTTGCCCGCGTGAGCGCGGATGGCATCCGCGGTTCCGGCTCGCTGTATGCGATGGGTCTCAATTACCAATTGACCGGTGTTTTTTACAAAAAACACTGGCGGCCCAGATCGGCATGACCGAGCCCCCTAAAACGGTCGCTGAGTTCGAAGACCTGCTCGCCGCGGCCAAGGCCGCCGGATTGCTGCCCATCATGCAGTGGGGCAGCGCCAAGAGCGGCATGGGGCTCGCCTTCCCGCTCCAGCAATTGATGGCCGCCTACGGGCCGGTAGGGCCAATCAACGACTGGATCTTCCAGAAACCGGGCGCCACCATCGACACGCCGACGAACCTCACCGCTGCGCAACATCTTGAGGATTGGATCAAGAACGGCTATTTCCCACCCGACATCAATGCGATTGAATACACGGATTCCAACTCGCGTTTCGTTGCCGGCGAGGGCGTGTTCACATTCAATGGCGACTGGGAAAATGCCGACTACAATACCAACATGGCTGGCAATGTCGGTTTCTTCGCATTTCCACCCTCTGTAGAAGGCGATCAGCCGGCCGCCATGTCGGGCCCGTTGACGTTTGGAATTGCCGCCACTGCCAAGCATGCTGATTGCGCCGCATTCTTCTTCAACTGGGTCGCCACGAATCCCACGGCGCGTGAAATTGACGTCGCGGTCGGTGGTTCAAACCCCGGCGGGCCAGCGGATGCCACGATACCCCCCGTCCCTGCTGGATCGATCACAGCCGAAACGCTCGCTGCCGGACCGGTGGTGGGTGCCAATGCGATGGACTTCATCGCCAATGCGACCAGCTCGATCTTTGCCCAGGGCTGGACACCCGAGCTTCAGAAGATGGTGGGTGGCCAGCAGGATGCGGCTGGTCTCCTCCAGGCAGTTCAAGCAGAATATGAAAGGGAACTCACACAATAGGATTTCCGGCTGCAGGAGGGTGCCTGCACCTGCCGGATTCATATAGACATCGATGATGGCGTCAGATCATCGTTCCGAAGCTCACACGGTCTCCCGGCCGCCCTTGCCCACTAAACGGGTTCGCCGGGAGACCTTTGTTGGCTGGCTGTTCGCCACGCCCGCATTGTTCATGTACGGATTCTTCGTGCTCGTGCCCCTCCTGCTGACCATCTTCTATTCGCTTTATAAATGGAATGGGGTCGGTCCAATGACCTGGGTCGGATTGAAGAACTATGTGACTGTCTTCCAGGTTCCAGACCTCATCGGGACGATTTACAACGCCTTTTTGCTCGTCTTATGGTTCAGCTTCATCCCGGTAGCACTTGGTCTGGTCGTCTCGAGTGTGATCCACCGCATCGCATCAGGTCGCTTCGGATCGGTTGCTCGGACTGTCTTGTTCCTACCACAGGTCATCCCGCTTGTCGCGGCAGGCATCATCTGGGGCTGGCTATTAGCACTGCCTGGATTGATCAACCAGCTGCTCAAAGCCATCGGCCTTGGCTCAATCACCAGGGCTTGGCTGGGTGACTTCCACTTTGCACTCCCCGCGGTCGGTGTCATCGGCATATGGGTTTTGCTCGGATTCTGCACCGTCTTGCTGTTGACTGGCATTACGAAAATTGACCCCGCTCTCTATGAATCAGCCAGGATCGATGGCGCTACCTGGCTGCAGGAGTTCATTGGAATCACTGTTCCGCTTCTCAGAAATGAAATCGGCGTGTGCCTCACTGTCACAGTGATCAACGCCCTGGCCGCGTTTGACATCGTCTATGTCGCCACTGCCGGAGGACCTGGGAACTCGACATCTGTCCCCGGGCTGCAGATCTACATCCTTGCCTTTACCCAACGAGCGATTGGCCTGGCGTCGGCCCTGGCAGTCATGCTGATGCTTCTCGTGGTCGTGGTCATCATCCCAATCCAGCGTTTGAGCCGGGAGAGTGGGTGATGAAGGTTGCACGCGGAGAGGTTTGGGCAGGTCGAGTGTTCCT